>Ga0209587_1000711_pt1 | contig 16176 bp, 15 predicted proteins | sample NGEPerD_2_FD_184512 | JGI IMG/M metagenome (GOLD analysis project Ga0209587, IMG submission 184512) | Arctic peat soil microbial communities from the Barrow Environmental Observatory site, Barrow, Alaska, USA - NGEE PermafrostL1-D... | ecosystem: Environmental > Terrestrial > Soil > Wetlands >... | reverse complement strand
GAAATATCACCATTAATTCTTGCGCAGACCCTTGGTGTCACTGGATCTTAGTTTGCGCCTGTGGCATGGGTTCCGAGGTTCAGGGAGGTATTGGGCACCACGTGAAGAAATATCATGTCCAGAGTTTTGAGTCTCAACTTAGGTCTTTATCCTTTTCTTATCCCTTCCCGTCTACTTCTATCCTCTAGATGCATGCTAACGCGAAAAAGTTCCTTTCTTTTGTTTTTTATTTTTTGGAATTTATATTTTATCAATTCCGAGACTCCCACTTCTATAAGTGGGTGTTCCGATTTCCACTTCGGTGGGGGTAGACTCCCCCACCGAAGACTCGATGTTCAACTTTAGTTGAACGAGTTCACTTAAGAACCCTCCAAGACTTGAACATTCCTTCTTAGAAATGCAAAAAGGCACCGGTTAAATACCGACACCTTTATGAATTTACAAATTCACAAAGAACATTTTTTCCCCTTATTACTTCAAAAAATCAGGATCTTCGGTATTTGCGTAGTCTATTAATGCCCGGTTTAAATAATACGCAACCCCAAAGAATTGTTGATTATGTTTCCTATGTTGGAATAACCTTTAAATATACGGAATCAGGTCCAGTCGGTCTTCTCTCAGATAAGCCTCGCAAGGCACTGTATATCAGTTCAAGAGGTGGTATGTATAGTGAGGGACCAGCCAAAGAGTTTGATCTTGATGATAAGTATATTAGGACCATTCTTGGCTTCTTTGGAATAACTCAGGTTGAATCGTTGTTCCTTGAAAAGACAGGTATGTTACAAGGAACTTTTTTGAAGGAGATGATCGAGCAAACCCACCAGGTTGCTCGAGATTTAGCAATGTAGAATGGATTATTCAAGAACGCGCCGGCGTATAGGGAATGGCAACTCGCCTCACCATTATTAATAAGCATCACAGATTGAAACTGTTTCGCCTTATTGCCTTGAGCAAGACCTTCCTGTTGCCTAACTCCAACCAGATACAAGGCGATATTTTAAGCTTGTTGCTGCAAGCTTTTCCCAATATGGGAACTGATCCCCTGGCTCTAACATCCGGAAGAGTTAAGGCAAGTATTATGCCTAGGACGGGAAGCAGGCTAATCAAGGTCATGGTTATGGGCAGACCCATATGGTCAGCGATTATTCCAAATAATGTTACCCCAATAGAGCCCATACCGACACCAAAACCGAGCGTCAGCCCTGAAGCCAGCCCGATATTTTGAGGCAAAAGCCTTTGCCCGAAAACCACGGTAACGGAAAATGTTGAGATGAGTGATGCGCCAACAATAAAAGCTAAAACAGGCACCCAAAGGCCGTTAAAGTGCAAAAACGGGTAAACCGTGAATAGACAAATAGCCATCGAAGCCAATAGGCCGTTCCGCCCGCCGAAGCGGTCAGCAAAAGGCCCGCCTAAAATCGTACCGACTACACCGGCAATTAAAAACGTACTCACCAGATATTCAGGTTCAGCAATACCTCGAAAACTGGGAAAGTAAAAGGGAATGAAAAAAACCAGTCCAGAGTGTATCCAAGACCTTACTGTTATATATAGCATCAGTAGTATTAAGTTTGCTTTCCTTCCGGCTCTAATAGCAGTTTGTTCTCTAATAATTACCCTAAGCGCCACCCACCTCATATCAGATATTGAAAATATCTTGGATTATGTAGTCTTTATCAATCAAGGTCAAGAGGTTATGACTTCGTCTGTGGATGATATCCGAGATGAAAAGGGTATATCTGTCGATGGGTTATTCAGGGAGGTGTTCAAATGCTCCTCGCTTTGCTAATGTTCGCAGGAATCACAAAAATCTACTTGCCGATGAGGACTATTTAATGCATACCCTGCCCGTAAAACCCTGGAAGCATATAGTTAGTAAGCTCTTCGTATCGATGCTGTGGGTGGTGGTCAGTGGAATCTTCGCCTTCATTTCGTCATTTACTTTGTTGGAATCGAAAAAATAAAGCTCACTGTTGTCATCATCAAACCGTCCTCTATACAAAAAGCAACCGGTTTTTGCCGACTGCTTTGTTAGGGGAACCACAGGCTTTTCAAGCTTCCCTGCCTCTGCACAAGAACGTAATCGCCGCTTTGAATTTCCGGAAGAATACTTAGTTTATAGGAATCTCAATCATTTCATCATAGTCTTTGGAATAAGTCATTCTTTGGACATCTAATTCTAACTCATCCCCAGTTCCCAAGAAACGCAGCGTTCTTGTATGAATGATGGTACCATCGTGTAATTTGTCATACTTATCCATAGTGGTTTGTTCTAAGGAAACTTTCTGTCCATCCGCCTTTAAATAAACCCTACTTAATATAAGACCCTCATCACTGCTAATAGTAATCTGCGTCTCTCCCCGAGACGTTTCGATGTTAGTGACTTCTACCGTTTGTCTGAGTATCGTTAATCTCTGTTTCTCGCCTTCGTTACTTTTGTTTAACCGAAACTGTTGATTCACGTCGTGATCGGCTCCAAACCTCACCAGTTCCAGTTGGAGTTGCTCTAAATCTTGTGGTAACGGATCAAAATCACTATGAAACGTGATCCCTTTCAGATCCGTACTCATGCCACCCCCTTGTTTTGGAACTTCTTTTCCGTTCGCAATGAGTTTCAGTGTGAGGTCTGCCGGTCGAAATCTCTCGCCACTGAGCTGTGCTTTAGCTAATTCAAAAATGTTTTGCATCGAACCATTGATCACTGTTTTTGTAGGGGACGCAAGAATCGAATCAAGGGTTATTGGGGTATTATCTACTACAATCGTTTTATTGAGAGTCTTTTTTAAAGTGTGCCCCATCGCAGTATTTCTATTTATGGTAAAGCTTATCTCGGCAGGCACTTCTCTGCCTTGCTGTCTTAAGGAGAATTTTAACGTTAAGTTTTTTTCAAAAGGCAATGGTGGCTCAAAGCTAGCGATATAGTTAACTTTTGTTTTCTCTTCATTCATCGTTCCCTGGGAATTCTGAAGGTGGTATTCTCCCCAAAAAGCTTTTAGGGACATAAATGGCGAGATATTGTCTTCATCGACGTGACCCGCTGGATCGTTAACGGTATAAAATAATAAAAGTTGGTTTTCATCTAACATAACGTAATCCACGGTTAATGAGGTTCCATTAACAAAACTAACGCTCTTACCAATCGATTGACCTTTGCCAAGGTCACTTAATTGCTTCAATGAAGCATTCATGACCTGATCATACCCTAGAAGTTGTTTACTATAAAAAGCAATCGCGTCGTAATTAAACGATAACAGCATCGCCACAAGGATAACCATGACCGCGGCATAACTTTTGAATCTGTTGGCACGCGGAACTTCTGCTTTCGTGTTTAAGGCACTACGAAGTCGTCCCTCTAACTCTTCGGGGACTTGAATTTGATTCATGGGCGATTTTTTTGCTTTAAGAATATCCTCGAGCTCATTCATCCGTTACTCACTCCCATGCTTTGTTTTAATTTTTGTAGCCCGGTGTGAATTCTTGATTTGACGGTCCCTAACGGTATTTTTAAGATTGCCGACATAGATTCATATTCCATATCGAGGTAATACCTAAGTTTTAGAACTTCCTGGTATTTTTTATTGAGCTTCAATAAGTGTTTTTCAACATCTATCTGGTCATCCTTAACCAGGAAAATATCGTCATGCGAGCCTTCAGGAATGGTTCTAATTAAGATGACCCTATTTTTTCTTCTCAGGTTATTCTTACAACAATTGACTAAGATCGTCTTGCTCCAACTATAAAAAGCAGTCTCATCTTTCAGCCTCTGAATATTTTCATAGACCTTGAGAATCATATCTTCCATCGCGTCTAAAGCGTCATCTTGGTTTTTCATGTAAACATACGCAAGGTGATAATAGTCCTGCTTTTGACTCATAATTAGTTCAATGAGGACCCCTTTATCCCCCATCTTCGCTCGTTTAATCATTTGGATAAACTCGTCTTCCAAAGTTCTCCCCTCTCTTCTATACCTATGACTTCTATCTTACCTAATAAGTTCATTTTTTGGCGAAATATTTTCAAATAGACACTGAGATAGTACGCAATTGAAAGCACAATTTATTCATTTTCTTTCTTAACCATTTCTTTCACCTGCTGTTTCGCGGCAGATGATAATGCATCTGCCAGGTAATTACGATCTATACCCTGTATTTGCTGATATTCCTGCCTAATTCTTTCATTAGCCCCGTCGATCTCAACCTTCAGTTCTCTGGCGGATAATAAGGCACATCCTGCCCCCCTGATAATGATCTGCTGTAAACCGTCTGACGTTGCAACTGTGATATTGTATTGTTTCTGATTATCATGGGCAAATCTTTCAATATACTGGTCCGCCGTTTGTGCCTCCCTTGTAAATACCATATGAATATTATGATAGTCGATTACTTCCTCAAAATGCCCCTGAACACGGTAAGCATCAAATACAACGATAATCTGGCATTTTCGAATCCCCTGATAATTACTTAGAGTATCCAGCAATTTCATCCTGGCACCATCCATATTGTCACCTGCAAGTTCTTTCAGTTCAGTCCATGCATGGATAATATTATAGCCATCCACAAGGAGATACTCTTCTTTGATTTTCTTCTCTTTGCTGACATAGGTAACCTGTTCATAATAACTTTCGCGGGCTTTTTTAGGACTTTTCCAAGCAGACTTCTTCCCTTGGTTCGCATAAAATGTGTTCTTGATAATTTGGTCAATCTCATCTAAACTGATCCACTGCTCTTCTGTGTACGAGGCCTGGTTTAGGGCTGTTTCTCCCGACGATTCAGCTTTTTTCTGAAGATAGCTTTCAACATGCATGTAATCCTTTACTGCATCCCACTCCACCAAAAAGCCGGCCCCATGGGTACAAAATACAGAACCTGTCGGATTTTCTAAGTCTCTTTCCGAATCATATCCGATGCTTTCTATGACCTTTTCCGCATTTTGGCATGGCTCGTACCCTTTCAGGCTGCTAAACAGTCTGCCAAGTCCTTTGGTATAGGCGACTACCTCTTTATGATAATTTCTCATGGTGACAACAGGGGCGCTCCCCACAAGAACCGCCATCTCGCCATTTGTTTGGGATATTTCGCAGGTGCCATGCATTTTCTCGATGTCAGTCATAGCTCTTCCTACCATTTTCTCAGGCAGTTCCAGCTGAAAAGCATAATAAGGCTCCAGCAATATAGATTGTGCCTCCTTTAAACCCTGGCGCACTGCACGGTAGGTAGCCTCTCTGAAGTCACCCCCTTCGGTATGCTTATTGTGTGCTCGACCTGAGACTAAAGTGATTTTCATATCCGTAATCCCCGACCCTGTCAGAACTCCTTTATGGGCTTTTTCTTCCAGATTGGATAAAATAAGTCTTTGCCAGCTTTTTCTTAAGCTATCCTCACTGCATTCTGCCCCAAACTGCAGACCACTTCCCGGCTCACCCGGCGTGAGTAACAGGTGGACCTCCGCATAATGCCGCAAGGGCTCGAAGTGCCCTACCCCTTCTACTACATTAGCAATAGTCTCCTTATATACAATCCTTCCTGCATCGAAGGCCACATCAACACCAAAACGGCTTTGTATAAGACTCTGCAGAATCTCAATCTGCACCTCTCCCATAATCTGTGCCTGAATTTCCTGCAACTGATCATCCCAGACAATGTGAAGTTCCGGCTCTTCTTCTTCAATCTGACGTAACTTAGGAAGCATCACTCTTGGGTCACAGCCTTCCGGCAGAATAATCTGATAGAACAGTACGGGTTCCAATACTGGTGTATCTGAAGCTTCCTCTATCCCTAAACCTTCTCCCGGTCTAGTATGGCTGAGTCCTGTTACTGCGCATACAGAACCTGCCTCTATCTCATTCACTGCCTCGAATTTCTGTCCGGAATAGATACGAATTTGATTAACTTTCTCTTTCCAGATGCTATTCGTTAAGACATCTTTCACCTTGAGTCTTCCGCCTGTAAGCTTCATGTATGTAAGGCGGTTCCCCTGCTCGTCTCTTGCTATTTTAAATATTTTAGCCCCGAATTCATCGGGGTAGGAAGGTATCGATATCTCCCGTTTCCAGAAAGGTTTCCAGTATTATTTCTTCACACATGGCCAGCTGGTCGTAGAAGTCGTCCGTCTGAACTTGTCCAAATTCAATACACCTATCATCCAGCTGCTTTTTCAATTCTTTCATTAACTTGTCCTTATCCGTCCCCTTCTGATCCATCTTATTAACAAATAGAAAAACCGGTATCCGATACGTGTGCAGGAGTCGCCATAATGTTTTGGTATGCCCCTGCACCCCGTCCGCACCGCTTATTACTAAAATAGCATAATCCAGCACCTGAAGTGTTCTTTTCATTTCAGCCGAAAAATCTATGTGTCCCGGGGTATCTAGTCCACATTCAGCGGATCTATTTCTTGGGCAGAGTTGTGGACAAATCTGAATAGCTAAAATCCGTATAATCTAAGACACAGCTTTTAAAACCTATATTTTTTAGACCCACCATCGTTAATTTTGTTCTTGTAAGATTAGCACCGTCAAACCTAACATTAGTCAAATCACATCCTTTAAAGGAGGTGTTCGTTAAATCTGAACCACTAAAATCTGAACCTTTAAGGGCGCTACCGTTAAAGGTTCCATCGTGTAAGATTACCTTGTGTTGGCCCCCCTTTCTGTTAAGTTATTATAAACCCCACCCCAAGGGTTGAGGCAATATAATTCTCTTCCGCTCTATCGTTGCTAAGGACTTCTGTACAAATGTTGCTTGAAGGCCTAACTGTGATCTGATAAACTGCTTTAAGCAAATTCTTGCCGATATTATCGAACTTTAAGGAAAGGTGAAGCAGGAATTATAAAGCAAAAAGTAGAAAGTTACACATAAAAATAGAAAATGAAACACGAGGGTGAAAGCGAATGAAGGAAGCACTTTTTGACCACGTTGCTGCACATTATGATTCCTGGTATGATACTGAGCTTGGATCAGTATCTGATCAAGTTGAACGTCACCTGGCCCAGTCCATGTTTAAGGCACCCGGTCCCAAGGTTCTTGAGATCGGCTGTGGTACCGGACAATATACCAGCTGGCTTGCGCAAGAGAGATATGAGGTCACTGCTGTCGATATTTCCAGTGAAATGATGGCTCTGGCCCAAAAGAAACTAGCGGCGCTTGAGGAAAACACCGCAAAAGCTAAACCTGTTCACTGGTGGCATGCTGATATTACAGCAATTCTTGATCAACTGGAAACCTATGATGGGATTTTTTCCATGACCGCCTTTGAATTCGTACCTGAACCGGAAAACGTCTTGCAAAAACTTTTTAGTCGTTTAAAGCCCGGGGGCTGTATGATGATCGGACTCATCGCCGGCATGGGTGCCTGGAGTGAATACTATGCGGAGGCAGCTCGTAACAACCCCACTTCTGTCTTCGCCCGTGCTGCTCTTTATACCAAAGCGGAAATTTGTGCCTGGCAAATCGGTGTACCTGTCGAAATTGGAGAATGTCTTTTCTTCCCGCCGAATGTTCAAACAACAGCTGAGGCCCTTTCTCTTGAGGAGAAAAGAGAAGGAAATCCTGGGTTTGTGGTGGCAATGTGGGTAAAGAGTAGATAAAAATTGCCGAGTCAAGTTCCCCAAAAAGGAAGTCCAGTCATACTGAGCTTCTTCCTGTATCAATTGTTAAGATAGGGTGGAGGCCTGCATTTATGGCTTGCTCAAGTCCAGGAAAAGGCTGTAAACATCAGTTATGATGCCTTTAACTCCTGCCCTTTAAACCTTTTGAATATTATCTAGAAGAGATCCAAACTGCCTTGGACTTACTGGAAGCAGATGATAATAATCAAAATGATGATAGTAATCAAGACGAAAAAATAGAAACAGCTTATAATGCTGAAAAAACCCATGACATTTGGGAAGATTCCAGTAATAATCACTTTCATTACTTACTCTGGGAATACCCCTCATTATTATTCTCTTTGGCATATTTACTCCTTGCCATTATAATGAAAGTGCCTGTTATCAAACCAAGGATCAAATAAATTATAGGAGTCGATATTTAATGATCAAAGTACTTTCTATCAACGGCAGTCCGCGAAAAAATTGGAATACAGATACTTTATTGCAAAAAGCCCTTGAAGGAGCTAAATCCGTTGGAGCTCAAACAGAAGCTGTTCATTTGTATGACTTAAATTATAAAGGCTGCACCAGTTGCTTTACCTGTAAGAGGAAGAATTCGAAGTATGTCGGACTCTGCGCTATGAAGGATGACTTAAGTGGGGTTCTGGAAAAAGTTCTGGAATCCGATGTTCTCTTCTTGGGATCACCCATCTATTTTGGCAACGTTACCGGTTTAATGCGTTCATTCTTGGAGCGGTTGCTCTTTTCCAACCTTTCCTATAATGAGGGGCATCGCTCGATTTATGAAGGGATCTTATCCTCCGGTTTCATCTATACCATGAATGTTCCTGAGGAATTTCTTCAAAGAGTAAATTATGAAGCTCTATTTGAGCAAAATAAAAATACGCTGCAATTACTCAACGGAACCTCTGAATATATAATTTCCGCCGATACCTACCAATTTGATGACTACGCTAAGTATGAAGCATCCATGTTCAATGAAAAACACAAATCCCAAGTGAAAGCAGAGCAATTCCCGCTAGATTGTCAAAAAGCCTTTGATATGGGAGCTAGACTGGCAAGGGGCTAACGTCTTTTACAATACAAGTCGCCGTTTCATTGTGAAAAGGTTCCTGGATAACCAAACGTGTCACCAGACAGGACCTTCTCCCTCCCAAAATATATCAAATCTCTATTTCCTTAGGTTCATTATCTGACAACACAATTCGCCATTCTTGTTCCTCTGTATTAAAGTCTGCTATTTTTTCGATTGGCATTTTCATATACTTACCACTCGCTGTGACAGCAATATCTCCATTAGGTAATACTATTTCTCCAGTCCCTTTGAACAATCGTTTTGAATCCTTGGTAATCCTACCCACTACCCGTAATTCCTCACCTAAGGAGAGCGGCTTTTTGTATTTCAGATTCAATTCAACGGTAACTCCTCAAAGCGTATCGTCCTTGCACATGATAGCTCTTCCAATAGTTTCATCCAGTATGGCTCCCGCAATTCCGCCATGCAACCTCCCTGGATAACTTTGGTGTTCTTCAAGTGGTTTAAAAACCGCAATCAATTCATCCTTGTTAGTTTGGTAGAAAGAAGCTTTTAATCCGAGGTCATTATTTAACCCACAAACGATGCATTTCTTACTATTTTGTTGTTTTTTAATAACTTTATGTTTCATAGGTATCTCCCATCATGTTTTTGACCTTTTCTCAATTATACCTCGTTTTTTAAGAAAGCCCTACCCTGCCACTTGCCTGCCTAAACTGAACAGGCCATCACACTCTATTGCTCTTTTCGACGAACTTTCTGTTATCCCTGCAGTTTGCTTTATAGTATTCAGTCGATAAAATTAAACCAAATCTATTGAAATCCATCCGGACACGCCAAAGTAATGAAAGGGACTGAGCAGATTTCGCTCAATCTAAGTCAATTAAGGAAAGGCAGATAACCTTATCCGAAGGATTATTGTTTTCTTGGGGAGACAAGAGCATTTGCTGAAAAAACCCCAGGTTAAGATTATTAGGGGCAGGTTGCTGAGTTCTTGGTCCTTGAGAGACCCTCAGGATAGATAATCAATTGAGGGGTAGGGCGGGACGTCAAGGGGACCCAGGAAAAAGCAAGTTTTTTGTAAGCCTAGAGGATGACCTGATCGAAAAATATAATATCGAAAAGCAGACAAAGGCTGAAGCCTCCTAAGGTAGAGCTAACCTAAGGAGGCTTCGATGATGAAAGCCTATAATATAAAAGTTCGTTAAACAATTACCGTCCAAAAAAACAAATAAAATGCCTATCTTTACACTTCCGGATGTTCCTTTTTGAATTTTATTCTCGACTTATTTCCAAATAGATAATAATAGGCCACTCCTACGAGACACCAGATTATACCTACAACCATAATATCTACACCTGAAAAGATAATCGCTAATGTATAGAGAATTATACCAACAATTGGGGTTATAGGATAAAACGGAACCTTATACGGGCGCTTTAAGTCTGGCTGCTTGATTCTTAAATAAATAAGCAAACCTGCAGCAACAATATAGGAAAGGGCATAACCAAACACTCCTAAGAAACCTGCCCAAATCCAAGCACGTTCGGTAATCGTAGGGAGTAAAGAAACAATAATCATCGAAAACGCGGTAAATAGTAATGCACCCTTAGGTGTTCCATTCTTTTCATCGATTTGCGCAAAATAACTGCTAAACCAGCCCTCTCTCGCCATAGCGTACATTACTCGCGTTTGACCCATTACTCCACCGTTTACAGTACTCATTGACCCAGTAAAGCTCTGGATTGCCAACCAAGCCAAGCCAATTCCACCAAATATCATGGCTCCCGCCTTTAATAACGGGGCTTCGGTTGCTAATTCAGAAGCAGGAAGCAGTCCAAACAAAACAGTTGCAAATCCACCAAAAAGTATAGTTAAGAAAGCTGCAGCCCCAATCAATGCATTGGGAATATCTTTCTCTGGATTTTTAGACTCCTCAGCCAATAAGGCAACCACTTCAAACCCGCAAAAAGCAATCACAACAAACGGCAAGGTTTTAAGCATCGGAATCAGGACTCCATTAGGGGCAAAGTTAGTATATAGCTCTGGATTAATCTGTCCAATTCCTAAAATAATAAATATTGCAGAAGATAAAATAAGGATCACACCAAATCCCGCTTCCACAATTGAAGATAGTTTGATACCCAAAAAGTTTAAACCTACAAATAAAATTGCAGTAGCCAAAGCTCCTCCCCACTGAGGGATAAAGGGAATAAGTTCGTGAAGATAAATGCCCACGGAAACTAGCTCTACGTTTAACCCGAATAATAAAGCAAACCAATAAATCCAGCCTACCATAAATGAGAAGGGGTGGTCTTCACCAATAGCTTGTTTAGTATACTCCCAAATACCACCACATTTAGGAAACATCGTCGCTAATTCAGCAAATACAAAGGCGGTTGAAAAAGTTGCCAACCCACCTACTACCCAGTAAGAAACAATAGCCAGTGGACCGGCAACCTGGGCCGAACCTCCAACTCCAATCATAAATCCGGAAGCAACAACAGTCGCATAACCAGTAAACAAAAGCATCCATTTACCTAAAACTCGATTTAATGCCACTTAGATTTCACTCCTCACCTTAGATCATTTCGTATTGATATTTTTCCAATACCCATCTAGGAATTTCCATGCGTGCTGTCATTAGTGGATCGACGACCTGGCATATCTTCAAGTCACCTAACACAGACAATAACATCCCTGCTTCATCGACATCAAGCTTAAGCTGATCACATAAAAATGAGTGCATTTGAATAGTTGCCATTTTTGCCGCATCGTCAAGAGTCTGCTCAGACGCAATAGTTATTACGGAATCACCTTCGACCAACATTGGTAGAGGGAGACTTTTCCCTTTGACGGTTGTGACTTTAAGTGTGACTTCTCCTGAAATCTCAATTCCGCATACAACGATCTCACCATCACCCATTACTGCGTGCATATCTCCTACTGCAAGTAATCCCCCGGGTACATTCACAGGAAGGTATAGTGTAGCTCCTTGGACAATTCTCTTACAATCCATATTGCCGCCATGTGTGCCAGGTGTCCCGGTAGGTATCTCTTCACTTTGTGGTGCTGTCCCTATCACTCCGATCATTGGATTGATAGGGATCTGAATCTTCTTATTGAAAATTGCCAGGCCATCTTTAATAGGAACTATTTTAGTCGTCTCACCTGAGACTATTTGCCCTAAGACACCCATGTTTGGGGCAGTCGTCATCACTCCCTGATCAGCCACCTTAATATCCACTATCTCTACTTTAAGAATATCTCCAGGTTCTGCCCCTTTAACAAAGAGTGGACCGGTCGCTGGATTGATTAAATCCCACCCAACAGAACTAAAGAGCTGTTCTTCATTTTGAATGTGATTACTGAAACAATCCAGTGTTTCAAAAACTACTGTGCTACCCGAATCAACAGATAAAACAGGTTTATTGTTGGGCGACATTTTCAACACAGTGTTTTCACTCGCAATACGTAGCATGATTTACCACTCCTCTCAAATGAAAAAAACCTCTCAATAAAACTACCCTCCTTTAATTAGCCTTATTAGCCTTCAACAAAAACCTCCATTGACCCGGAAATTTGATAACTTTCATTATTAAATGCAAGAATCATGCCAGAGCTTGAGTCAAGTTAGATACGGGGCGCCAGATAGTCGCTACATCAAGACACCTATTTATAGCCTAAATTCAGCCTATAAATAGCCGTTATTCACCGGATCACCCTATTGATGTTCTTCCTTCCACTGCTTCAGGATTTTTAGGCCTTCTGGTGTAATCGCATTTCCCTGTCGAGCGGAGATTTGTTTAATCAGCTTATGCGATTTTAGGTGCTCTAATTTTGTACGAACCTTACTTTCCGTTAAGACGATCTCCGCATCTTTGGCTAATTGAAAAAGCTGATATCTCCCAAGAGTCGAACACGTTCGAGACGCAATTTCCAATTGTTTTAAAATAAAGTAATCTAGATCCCATTGTTTTTTGGGAGAAGAGGATGAAATTAACGGACCCTCAAACAAATATTTAGGAAGATCGCTTATTACAAAATTCTGATCGCTAATATACACCAAATACTCAATACAGTTTTGCAATTGCCTAACATTTCCTGGCCAAGAATACTGCTGTAAAAAATTTAATATTTCTTGACTCAACCGTCGTCGGTCTTCTAACTTCACCTGAAAAAAATTAATTAACTGTGGAATGTCCTCTAAGCGCTCCCGTAACGGGGGAACATGGAGTGGCAATACGTTGAGCCTATAATACAAATCAGCTCTAAACAAGCTGTACTCTAACAAGTTCTGTAAAGAATGATTAGTGGCCGCTATGATACGAACATCCACCGGAATAATACCTGTCCCACCAATCCGCATTACTTCTTTTTCCTGTAAAACTCGGAGTAAACGCGATTGCAGCGACAGAGGTATATCCCCTATTTCATCCAGAAAAATGGTTCCTTTATGTGCTTGTTCAAACAGCCCAGGTTTACCGCCTTTGCGAGCGCCGGTAAAAGCCCCTTCTTCATATCCATACAGCTCACTCTCCAATAGTGCTTCCGGCAGTGCCGCACAATTCACGGCCACAAAGGGTCCATTTTTCCTGTTAGAAGCATTATGAATGGCTTGGGCAAACAATTCTTTTCCTACACCGCTTTCCCCTTGAATTAAAACTGCTGAATTGACCTGTGCCATTTTTTGAGCATAATTAATGCATTCTTTGATCGCGGTGCTTACTCCGACAATACAATCAAATGTGTACTTCGCCCACAAACCATTTTGTTTTAGGTCTTGACGCACTTTCAACTCGAGTTTTTCAATCTGAGTGGTTTCCTTAAAGGTTAGTAAATTGTTAAAACAAGCATCTTCCTCTTCTAAAGGTAACTTACTCACTAAGAATTTTTTACCAAGGATTGAGTACACTCGATCATAAAAATAATCAGAGGTGATTATTTCAGCGGGAATATTCAATTCAGTAAAGATTGCAGCAACAAATTGTCCCGCCACCTGCCAACGCGCTTTGCCTGTTAACTGTTCCATGACCCTATTAAATATAATGACCTTGCCCTGACAATCATAAGCCCATACACCTTCATTAACCGTATCAAGTATAGTCCCCAATTGTCTTCTGGCCGTCACGACGTTCCCCAGTGCCCCTTTTAACCCAACACTATGAGGAATAATTTGTTCCATATAAGTTAACAAAAAGGTGTTTCCTAATTTGCGCATCAAATTGAATTTTGCAGTGATATCCATTAAAGTTGTAATATCAAACACTCTGGGTCCGATATCCAGAACCTCTTTAACCCCATTGGGGATGTACTCCATCTCCCCTGGAGTAATTGCCAACTCCAATTTCGGAGTATGTTCTAATCCAGGATATACCGGAGTCAATAATAAGTGTTTGGCTCCTAATTCATAAATCAAAGCGATCGTATCCTCTGCCGCTTCGAGGGTATCATTCACTAACATGGCTTTAGTGCCCACTGGAATTGCTTGGAGTTTAGCCCAGCTATCCACCGATAATGTTCTCCGGATGACCATAATATCCGTTCCGCGTGTCACTAAAGGGGCCACAATACGAATATAAGATTGCAAGGTAACCAAGACAAGGTTAGCATCAATAGTAGCAGGCAAACCGCCTTCCAAGTAACCCATTTGAATATCCAGTTGATCCAAAAACACATCCCGTAGCTGGCTCGCTAAAATGTTACTGGTCTTCTCATCTCTACCCAGCATCAAGATCTTAATTTTATTCACAGAAGCCCACTCCATTAAAATAAAGTATAAAACTGCTTATCCCAATCAGTCACCGTTTTAAGATAGGCCTCCCATTCAGCCTGTTTCACAGAACTATATTCAAAGGTAAGAGCCTCGCCCAATAATGATCTCAACTGGACATCGGCCTTCAAAACATCTAACGCCTGTCCTAAATTAGAGGGTAGTGATGGGTACTCTCCGGAAAAGCCATCGGTATTGCAGGGACGACCCGGACTATCTTCGTGTTTTATTCCCAATAAGCCTGCAGCCAAGATTCCTGATGCCCATAAATAAGGGCTGCAAGTAGCATCACCGCTTCGAATTTCTAAATGTCGGTTATCGATCGATTCGGGTATTCTAATAAAACTCGAACGATTACCTAATCCCCAGTTAATATGGAGGGGTGCCCAATTGTCTTTGACAAACCGTTTATAAGAATTTACGCTTGCCGAACCAAGAGCAATGATAGCTTGACCATGGGCGATTAACCCTCCAAGAAAGTTATAGGCTACTTTACTCAGATAATGTTTTTTTGAATTATTTTCAAAAAACAAATTGCTGCCGTTTTTTGAAAAGCCCAAGTGTAGATGAAGCCCATTTCCCGGCACACCATTCAACGGTTTCGGTAGAAAAGTTGCAATATAATTATGACGAGCACCGATAACTTTAACCAATTCTCTAAAGATAAGCCAGTCATCACATGCTTGTAATAACGGTTGGACCGAAAGGTTAATTTCGAACTGCTGGGGACTGGCTTCCGAGGAAAATTGGCTGACGGGCAAACCCATCTTTTGAGCTGATTCGATAACATCCTTTAAAAAGGGTTGATATTGTTCTACTCTTTGGACAGAAAATAGTTGAGCTTGCTTAACAGGCCCCGAAGTTTCAGATTCCAAGACCATGAATTCCGGTTCAAAGGCCGCTTTAACCCGCCCTCCGCAGATCGTTTCTATATTTTCAATCAGCTTAGTTAACAAACTTCGATGGCAATTAACAAAGGGTGTTCCATCCAATTCGACTAAATAACAAAAGACATAAGCAGTATGAGCTTGATAACTTGACACCCTAAATGTATTCAAATCAGGAATTGCCAAAAAATCGCCGTCCACCGATCGATATGAAGCATTGTCAATAAATTCGTCCAGAGAGGTAAAACTCATAATCGCTTTTGAAAAATTGATACCTTCAGTTAATGCAGTCTTGAAATCAGGTCCGATCACGATTTTTGTTCTAATGATTCCTGCATTATCAATAAAGCGAAAATGAAGATAGTTGACTTGATGTTCCTTTATCTTGCTAACAATCTCATCGAGCAAAAAATCTCCTCCTTCGTACCAGCATTGGCAAAGCTTGCCGTTCCACCAAGGTACTTGGAATCTACTTGGAATGTTTAATCGTATGTTCTTCTATTCAAAAGGAGTTTTAAAACCCCTATATAGTTATCCTTAGACCTTCCACATGTTTCGACTATTTCCTCCTAAAAAAACGAAATGATAAAATTTATTTACATTTCTCGCAATTTAGTCGGAGCACGCCAACCTTATAACCTGCATTCCCGCGATTATGTAACGAGGAAACCTAAATAAACCAGTAAACATCAGTGTTTGAGCCATAATTCACTTTCTTTTTTCCTCGTTACATGTTATAATGTGTAACGAGGAATGAGGTAATTCAATGGCAACTATCGTATTTCAAACCAACAAAGAAACTGGTATTACATATGCATATGAGTCTGTTTCTTACTGGGATAAAGAGAAACAGCAATCTCGTGCAAGGAG
>Ga0209587_1000710_pt1 | contig 16181 bp, 16 predicted proteins | sample NGEPerD_2_FD_184512 | JGI IMG/M metagenome (GOLD analysis project Ga0209587, IMG submission 184512) | Arctic peat soil microbial communities from the Barrow Environmental Observatory site, Barrow, Alaska, USA - NGEE PermafrostL1-D... | ecosystem: Environmental > Terrestrial > Soil > Wetlands >... | reverse complement strand
CTCGCGCCTGCGGCTGGTTTTCCAGGCAAAATAGAACTTGTCCCCGGTCATCAGCGAATGGCAAGGCAAGCGCACAAACTCCTCAGAGTCCTTGCGGGTACTCAGCATGTAATCGTTGGTCAGCGCTATGCCCTGGTGAAAGCGCGCTGCTTCGAGAGCCAGTAGCATGTGGCTGAAATGCTGAACCCTGCCGCCGACGGGGATGGTCTCGTCCACAGCGCGATACCAGGCCTCCCAGTCGCCGGCGGCTTTGTCGTAAATACTGTGGGTAGATAGCAGGGGGAAGCGGGCTATCTCGGCCGTCGTCATGGCGGCCTCGTCGCGCTCCGTTACAATTGTCTCCCGCCCCAGTTCCCTGCAGATGCGTTGCCAGTAATCCTGACTGCACACGGGAAAAAGCCGTTCCACATACAAAAGCTCATAGCTGTACGCCGATGAGTTCCTGTGGATGGTGATAAAACAGTCCGCTACCCGATCTGACAGCACCGGGTTTTCGCTGCTCATTTCCAGCGCCAGCTCCACCTGCGGATGCAACCGTTGCAAGTCTGGCAGCCGGGGCACCAGCCAGCGCACGGCGAAGGAACTGAACACCGACAACCGAAGGCGGGATTCCTCGTGACCCAGCAGCTGCTCACTGGCCCGCTCGATCTGAAGCAAGGCAGTACTGATAGCGTCCAGGTACTGGCGGCCTTCATCCGTCATCGCAAGCTTTCGCCCACTGCGCCAGAACAGTTTTTCACCCAGGTAGGTTTCCAGCTGTTTGATCTGGTGGCTCACCGCACTCTGGCTGACCGCCAACTCCTGGGCAGCCATAGAAAAGCTGTTGAGGCGGGCTACCGCTTCAAATACGGGCAAGGCTTTAAGAGGAGGCAGCTTCATTATCTGTTTTTCTAATACCTGATCAATAAACATCACTTTATCGGATATTAAATCGCAAATAGACTACGACTGCCACTTTTTACGTGGGCGTTTTATTCATACCCATCTATCAGGAAAGCGAACATGTCAGGCAAAACCGTAAACAGCGCGATTCTTCTGCTTGTGCTAGGAAACGCCATGGCGTTGATATCTGACGTATTTATCAAGCTTATGGAACCGGGCGCTCCGATTTTTCAGTTTGCGTTTCTACGCTGCATGCTCACTCTTGTGCTCCTGCTGCCGCTGGCGCGCAAGATTGATCGGAACAATCTTTTTGCCGGGCTCAAAGTACACGCGATGCGGGCGCACATTCATCTGGTGGGTATCCTGTGCATGATCGTGGCCCTGGGTAACCTGCCGCTGGCGACAGCCAACGCGGTGTTTTATGCGGCTCCGATTCTGGTGATGGTGTTTTCGGTCTTCATCTTCCGGGAATCTCTGACGCCCCTGAGCGTGTTTGCAGTATTCAGTGGTTTTACCGGCATCATCGTTATCCTGCGCCCCGTAGAGTTCAACTGGGCTGCCGTCGCCGCGCTGGGATCAGCGTTTGCACTGGCGATCAACGCCGTCATGGTGCGCAAGCTACCGAAGACCCAGACCACGGTGCACAAGCTGTTTCTCAACTATCTGCTGATCATTCCCGCATCCGGGCTGCTCGCTCTGTGGGAGTGGCAACAGGGCGCATCCTGGCACCCGGAGATTCTGCTAACCGCTGCCGGTTCGACCGTGTTTATTCTGGGCTACAACATCACCGTTCTGCTGGCCTATCGCCAGGTCGACGCGAACCAAGTAACCAGTGCAGAATACACGGGCCTGATCTGGGCTGTGGGTATTGGGTGGATCTGGTTTAACGAAGTACCAGATTGGTGGTTCCTGGTGGGCAGCATGATGGTTGTTATACCGCTTGTGCTGATTGGTCTGAACCAGCGACGCAAATCACCTGCCCGTGGATTTAATCCTGCTAGTCGTGAGAAACACGAATCGGCTATTGCGGAGGCCTGACGCAACCGGAGCTGCAGTTTTGCTCAGGAGTTTTTCTTCAAAAACTTCTCTATTGCAAACGTATGGGTACACTCATCGCCGAGTGTTCTTAGTGATTCTGCGAGTCTGAAGAGGTATTCGGAGTTGGGACCGCTGGGGCCAACCGCTGCAGCGATCTGACGGGCGATATCCGCGTCCGGAGCATCGCCAAGAAACGCCTCGTTGTCCTCAGTAGCGATATAAACCAACCCTTCGGCATGGTCCCCGCTCTCAAACGTCAGGGTTGTGGAAAACCGCAGATAGCCGTTCTTTTCCCGCACGTCCAAGTGTTCAAACACATTAGGCGATACTCGGAATGCCATGCCTTTGCAGACAGCTCCCGGCTGCTCAATAAGGGTCACCACGCGGCCCGGCGCTTCCGGGGTGCCACGGTGGTCGTGAGATCCCTGCCAGAACCGGCGCGCCCAACCCTGGATAGAAGCCGGATGCTGCTCCAGGAATGGGAAGTCCACTTTGTAAATCAGCGAGCCATAACCAAACAGCCAGATCGATTCGATGCCCGAGAAATCCTGGCGGCGGCGATTACGCTCGATGGTATTAGTGGTCATTGCGGCTCCTTAAATTCCTGTACTGGCAATAAAGCCCGTGATACCCGTCAGCACAATTTCGGCGGCCATAGCCGAGAGAATAAGGCCGCTGATTTTGGAGAGGATGTTGAGGCCGGTTTTACCCAGCACTTTTTCCAGATAGCCGGACAGATGCAGCAGTACTGCCAGGATCAGCAGGCTGGAAATCAGGCCCAGCAAACCACCGGCAACTTCCGATGCCTTCTTGAGCTCGGCACCGTATACCAGAATGGCACCGATGGTGGCGGGGCCGATCATCACCGGAACGGCCAACGGCACAACGGCGATGTCGTCACGATCTTCATCCGGCAAGCCAGTGGCGTGATTGCGGGTGCCGTTGGTGACCAAGCTGATGGCGGTCAGGAACAGCAGCGTACCCGCACCAATACGGAAGGAATTCAGGGTAATGCCAATAGCGCTGAACAGCAGCGGGCCGGCAAAAAACAGAATCACACCCATGGTAAACGCCGCGACACAGGCCCGGCGGATAATGGAGGCCTTTTCGGCACCCGGCAGGCCCCGGGTCAGGGCTATAAACATGGACACCACAAAGAAAGGAGCCAGCAGAAACAGAAAGCGGATCGTGCTGCTGATATACGTACTGAAAAACATCTCTAACATCGAAAAATCCTGGCCGGTCCAAAAACGCGAAGCATAGCTCCTAATCCGAGTTTCTGCCGTACGCAACAGAACGTATGACGAGCAAAGTCTTAAAGTTGCACTAGGATGTAGGTAGCTCACATTTGTTTCATGGGTCCAAACAGAGGGCGTTTGCATCATGAGGATTGGTATTCCGAAAGAGATATATACAGACGAGCGACGGGTTGCAGCAACACCACCATCGGTGCACAAGCTGATTGCCCTGGGCTACGAGGTCACTATTGAATCCGGCGCAGGCGAGGCTGCGCACTATCGCGACGAAGCCTATGAGGCCGTTGGTGCGTCCATTGCAGCGGATGCCCGCTCGTTATGGAGCACCGCAGATTTCATTCTGAAGGTTCGTGCGCCCATGCAGAATGCAGCGCTGGGTAAGCATGAAGCCGATCTGATGAAGGAAGGTGGCTTTCTCATCAGTTATATCTGGCCAGCGCAGAACTCTGAACTTCTGAATAAGCTTGCCGGGCGCAAAATCACCACCTTCGCCATCGACAGCCTACCACGTATCAGCCGCGCCCAGAAAATGGATGCGCTGAGCGCCATGGCCAATATCGCCGGATATCGCGCAGTGGTGGAAGCCGCCAATCACTTCGGGCGCTTCTTTACAGGCCAGATTACGGCAGCAGGCAAGGTGCCGCCGGCAAGGTAATGGTGATCGGGGCCGGTGTGGCCGGCCTCGCGGCTGTGGGTGCTGCCAACAGCCTGGGGGCGATTGTCCGGGCGTTTGATACCCGGCTGGAAGTGAAGGAACAGGTTGAGAGCATGGGCGCTGAATTTCTGCAGCTTGATTTTGGTGAGGAAGAAGGCAGCGGTACAGGCGGTTACGCAAAACAGATGAGTGACGAGTTCATCAAGGTAGAGATGGCGCTGTTTGCAGAGCAGGCCAGAGAAGTAGACATTATCATCACCACCGCCCTGATACCCGGCAAGCCGGCGCCCAAACTGATCACGGCAGATATGGTGAAATCCATGAAACCCGGCAGTGTGATTGTCGATCTGGCGTCGGAACGTGGCGGCAATTGCGAGCTCACCGAGCCTGGCAAGATTGTCGTGCAACACGACGTCACTCTGATCGGCTACACGGATCTGCCCAGCCGCATGGCCAAGGTCGCCAGTGACCTGTACGCCACCAACCTGTTCCACCTAGTGACCGAACTGACACCGGAGAAAGACGGCCAGCCGCAGGTGAACATGGAAGACGACGTTATCCGTGGCCTCACGGTGGTGCTGGGCCAGGATGTGACCTGGCCTCCACCTCAGCCGCAGACACCCATCAGTCCCAAACCTGCGCCCGGCACAGAAGAGCCCTCAGCTGAACAGAAAGCGGCAGCGCACAAGGAATCTCAACGCCGCAGCTTGATTGGCAAGGGCGCCGTGCTGATTGTGACCATTGCTGCACTATACGGCGTTGGCGCTCACGCACCTGAGAGCTTCCTGCGCCACTTCACGGTGTTTGTGCTGGCCTGTTTTATTGGCTGGCAGGTTGTCTGGAATGTGACAGCCTCTCTGCACACGCCCCTGATGAGTGTAACCAACGCCATCAGCGGCATTATCGTGATTGGTGCCATGCTGCACCTGGCCCAGGCAGAAAACGTCGCGGTCGGGATCATGGCGTTTTTGGCGGTGCTGATTGCCAGCATCAACGTAGGGGGCGGCTTTCGGGTTACCCATCGCATGCTCAAAATGTTCCGCAGATAAGGGGTGACCGCCATGAGTACAGGACTCGTTAGTGTGGCCTATGTGGTCGCCAGCGTATTGTTTATTCTCAGCCTCGGAGGACTGAGCCATCAGGAATCTGCGCGCCGGGGTAACCTTTACGGGGTAGCCGGCATTCTCATTGCTCTGGTGGCCACTATGGCCAGTGTCAGTGACAGCGGGCTCGTCGCCATTGTGATTGCGGTGCTGCTAGGCGCTAGTGTTGGTATTACCATCGCCAACAAAGTGGAAATGACCCAGATGCCGCAACTGGTGGCGCTGCTGCACAGCTTTGTAGGTATGGCAGCGGTGCTGGTCGGTTTTGCTGGCTTCATTGAGCCGCTGACTAACACCACGGGGGCGGAGCACACCATTAAACTGGTGGAAGTGTTTGTGGGTATCTTTATCGGCGCCATCACCTTTACCGGATCACTGGTAGCCTGCGGCAAGCTCGATGGTCGCATCGACAGCAAAGCCCTCACCCTACCCGGTCGGCATCTGATGAATTTGGCCGCGATATTGGTATCAGTGTTGCTGGGCGCCTGGTTCCTGAACACCGACAGCATGGCCCTGGGCATACTTGCCTTGGTGCTGATGACCGTGATTGCCGCCATCCTCGGCGTTCATCTGATCATGGCCATCGGCGGCGCCGACATGCCGGTGGTGGTCTCCATGCTCAACAGTTACTCCGGCTGGGCAGCAGCTTCTATCGGCTTCATGTTGGGCAATGACCTGCTGATCGTTACCGGCGCGCTGGTAGGCAGCAGCGGTGCCATCCTCAGTTACATTATGTGCAAGGCCATGAACCGGTCGTTTATCAGCGTTATCCTCGGCGGCTTCGGCCAGACCAGTAGCAGTTCTGCAGCAGCTGGCCCGGACGACCGGACGGCTCTGGAGACCAGTGCTGACGAAGTGTGCGAGGAACTGCGCAACGCCGATTCGGTGATTATCGTGCCGGGTTACGGCATGGCCGTGGCCCAGGCCCAGAGCGGGGTCAGCGACATGACCAAACTGCTGCGGGAGCGTGGCGTAGATGTGCGGTTTGGCATTCACCCGGTCGCTGGCCGATTGCCCGGGCACATGAACGTGCTACTGGCAGAAGCCCATGTGCCCTACGACATTGTGCTAGAGATGGACGAGATTAACGCTGACTTTCCGGATACCGATGTGGTGCTGGTTATAGGCGCCAACGATACGGTGAACCCCGCAGCGGCGGAAGACCCAGGCAGCCCGATTGCCGGCATGCCGGTGCTTGAGGTCTGGAAGGCGCGGCATGTGGTAATTCTTAAACGGGGTATGGCAACAGGCTATTCCGGAGTGGAAAATCCGCTGTTCTTCAAGGACAACTCACGCATGCTGTTCGGAGATGCCAAAGACAGTATCGATAAACTGGTGAGCGGATTACGAGGCTGATCGATGCACGAAACGATGGGTGGGGTTCCCGGATCTTCCGGATACCGCACCCATCGAATCTTTCGAACATTTACTCGGTGGTGTTATAAACGTAGGAAGAGACTGTGCCGTCTGAATTAAAACGTACAACCAGATCGGTGGTTTCCGCATCGCCGAAGGCTGACCAACGGTATTTGCCAAAGGTCCAGGTGCGCTTTCCGTCTTCAACACCCGTGCGCCAGGGCTCGCCAAACATTTCCTGAATGTCGGCTCGGGTAGTTTCATCCACTTTAATCTGGTCGACATTGTGAGTGGAAAAATCCTTGCCTACGGTTGCGCAACCGGCAAACGCCAGCAGGCTTGCAAGCATCAATACTGAAAGACTGTTTTTCAAAGACATTGCCGTCCCTCCTGTAAAATTCTTGTCATAAAAAAACACCCCCATCATACGCTTCGGCAGTGGGGGTGTGCTGTTACACAGAGGAAATATTCTGTCCGGGCTCAGTACAGTTTGGTGAGGGATTTGCGGGCGAAATCATCCACATCACCAATTCGCCCTTCCTTCACTTTGGTAAGCCATTTCGGATCCTGCAGCAGCGCGCGGCCCACAGCAATCAGCTCGAACTCATGGTTGTTCATGCGCTCTACCAGCTCGTCGATACCAGACTGCTCAACCGCCTCTTTCTTGCTGGCAAAAGTACCGCTGATGAAGTCTTCCGTCAGGCCAACACTGCCAACAGACATAGTGGGCTTGCCGGACAGCTTCTGAGTCCAGCCTGCCAGATTGAGGCTGGAGCCTTCGAACTCCGGCTCCCAGAAACGACGAGTTGAGGCGTGAAAAATATCCACGCCGGCTTCAACCAACGGCTTAAGGAACTGTTCGAGCTCTTCCGGGCTGTTTACCAGTTTCGCGTCATAGTCCTGCTGCTTCCACTGGGAGAAACGCAGCATAATGGGGAACTCAGGGCCCACACGTTGGCGAACCGCTTCCACGATCTCAACCACGAAGCGCAGACGGTTTTCCATGCTGCCGCCGTACTCATCATCCCGCTGGTTGGTGCCTTCCCACAAGAACTGGTCGAGAAGATAACCATGAGCGCCGTGAATCTCGACGCCGTCAAAACCCAGGGCTTTGGCGTCCTGTGCAGCATCGGCAAACGCCGTGACCACATCCTCAATGTCTTCTTTGCTCATCGCCTTGCCATTGGCTTTGCCAGGGGCAAACAGGCCAGACGGGCTGTAACCGGGAACCGAAGGATCAGGGCCTGTACCTTCCTTGCGCACAGAACCCACGTGCCAGAGCTGCGGGAAGATAGCTCCGCCGGCTTCATGCACTGCGTCAACCACGTTCTTCCAGCCTGCCAGCGCTTCATCACCATAAAACGCCGGAACATTGGGATAGCCGTTGGCACCGGGATGATTCACGATGGTGCCTTCGGTGATGATCAGGCCGACACCGGCCTCGGCACGGCGGCGGTAATAAGCAACGACGTTCTCGCCGGGAACGCCTTCGGGCGAGAAATTCCGGGTCATGGGCGCCATGGCAACCCGGTTGCGCAGCGTAAGGTTATGAATATCGAAGGGTTCAAACATGGGGCCCAGGTTCATGGTCATCAGTTACTACTCCCTAAAAAGAATCGATGCAATTAAAGTAACGCGGTAGCCTGGTAGCTACCTCACTAATTTGGTTTCTTAAAGCAACTCTATTTAATTTGGTTTTAAGATGCAACCTAATTCTGTACACTTCAACCCATGGCCAGAAAACGTTTTGATGACTCCAATTGCTCCGTCGCCCGCGCCCTGAATCAGGTGGGTGACTGGTGGTCCCTGCTGATTGTGCTGCACGCCATGTATGGCACCCGGCGTTTCGTGGATTTTCAGCAAGAACTGGGTATCGCCAAAAACATACTGTGTGACCGCCTGACCCGATTGGTAGACAACGGCGTGCTAAAAAAAGTGGAGGTAGGCGAACATGGCTCCCGCTTCGAATACCGGCTTACCGAGAAAGGCCGCGATCTGTTTCCGGTAGTTGTTGCCCTGCGTCAGTGGGGCGACAAGTGGAACCCCGCGCCAGACGAAGCCCCGCTCGATCTCCGTGACCGGGCTACCGGGCTACCTATCCCGGCGGTTCAGGTACAGAACGCTAAAGGCGAGCCCATTACCATACGGGACATTTTTGTGCCTGCCGCATCGGCCTCCGGCAACAAAAAAGACTCCGCCTGACAATCCGTGAATGTGCGCTGTACACCGATTTCTTGAGTTGCGTCAATCTGACGGCCTAACCTGAATCACCCATCCGCGATTATTGCGCTATATCAAGTTTCCAATCTGTGTGACCGTTAATCTGAACGCAACAATGATTCAGGTTAAGGAGATTGATATGTCCCGCACATTTAAACTTGGTGTTCTGGCTGCAGCAGTCATGGTTGCAGCTCCCGCAGTTCAGGCGTACGAAGCCGGTGATTTCATTGGTCGTGTTGGCGCCGCCACTGTTGTCCCGGACGCCTCCAGTGATCCTATTACCAACTTGTCCGCCAACGCGAGGGTCGATGTTGATAACAACACTCAGCTGGGCCTGACAATGACCTATATGCTCACTGATCAGTTGGGTCTTGGCGTGCTGGCAGCAACCCCTTTCAGCCATGATATTAAAGGCGCGGGTGACTTGGCCAGCCTGGGCAAGCTGGCGGAAACCAAACACCTTCCACCAACTGTCACGTTGCAATACTTCCCAATGCCGAGTGGCAGCAAGTTCCAACCCTACGTTGGCGCCGGTGTGAACTATACGGTTTTCTTTGATGAAAAAACCTCTGGCGCTTTGGCGGGCACCGATATCAAGCTGGACGACAGCTTTGGCCTGGCGGCTGAGGTAGGCATGGACTACATGCTCACCGAAAACATTGGTGTCAATGCTGCGCTCTGGTACATAGATATCGATACCGAGGCAACAATTGCAGCTGCAAACCAGACGATCGATGTTTCAATCGATCCCTTGGTCTACATGGTAGGTATTTCCTACAAGTTCTGATAACCATGCACCGGCTGCCGCTGAATTCTGTTGGCAGCCGAACACGGTACACTCTTTATACGGGGCCTATGTGGCCCCGTATTTTCGTTTTTCAAATCCCGAAAACAACAATGCGGAGCCGAAGCTCCGCATTGTTTAATCACTTACCTGGGAGCCTGTAAGGCCTCAGGCACTCTGGCTCTGACCTGAACGTCCGCGCTGGCCATTGCCGTTCTGACTGCGGCCACCACTACGCCCGCCGGGTTTATCGCCAAAACTGCGGGGCTTGCCATCGGGCCGGCCGTTTCCGCCACCATTTCCACCATTGCGGCTGCGAGCCTTGCTCGGATCCGCCTTGGCTTTAGGTTTGAGGGGCAGGTTGTTCTTTGGCTCGAAGCCTTCCATTTCATTGCGTGGCAGCTGCTTTTTGATCAACTTCTCAATGCCCGCCAGCATCTTGCCTTCATCGGCACTCACCAGTGACAGCGCATGCCCGCTCTCACCAGCTCGACCAGTCCGGCCGATGCGGTGTACATAGTCTTCCGGCACGTTAGGCATCTCAAAATTCACCACTTGGGGCAGCTGTTTGATATCCAAGCCGCGGGCCGCGATATCGGTGGCAACCAGTACCCTTACCTGGCCCTGCTTGAACTCCGCCAGAGCCCGGGTGCGAGCGCCCTGGGATTTATTGCCGTGTATGGCTACTGCGGTAATGCCGTCTTTTTCCAGCTTCTGAGTCAGACGGTTGGCACCATGTTTGGTGCGGGTAAACACCAGCACCTGTTCCCAGCTGTTATCTCGCACCAGCTTGCTCAGCAGAGCGGTTTTCTGGCTCTGGTCAACCGAGTACACCGACTGCTTCACGTTCTCAGCCGTGGCGTTCCTGACCGCCACGTCAATCTGCACGGGGTTATTCAGGAGGCCTTGGGCCAAGCCACGGATTTCACCGGAGAAAGTCGCAGAGAACAGCAGATTCTGGCGCTTGGCCGGCAGCAACGCAAGAATTTTCTTGATGTCACGGATAAAGCCCATATCCAGCATGCGATCGGCTTCGTCCAGTACCAGGATTTCCACTTCGTTGAAGCGCACAGCATTCTGCTGATAGAGATCCATCAGGCGGCCCGGCGTGGCGACCAGTACATCCACACCCTTGCGCAGCTTCATCATCTGCGGATTGATTTTCACACCACCAAAGACCACAGCGGCCTTGGTAGGAACGTATTTACTGTAAAGATTCACACTGTCGTGAACCTGTGCCGCCAGTTCCCGGGTAGGTGTCAGAATCAGTGCACGCGGGCCTTTGCCTGTGCGGGGATTCTCAGCCAGGCGCTGCAATAAGGGCAGTGTAAAGCCGGCAGTTTTGCCGGTACCCGTCTGGGCTGCAGCCATAACATCCTTGCCCGCAAGTACGGCAGGAATGGCCTGAAGCTGAATGGGGGACGGTGTTTCATAACCTTGGTCGGTGGTTGCACGGACCAACTGCTCGGACAAACCGAGTGAAGAAAAACTCATATAAGATCAACTCTTGATTGTTCTGCCTCCACGAACACCGTTCTCGGCGAATGCGGGCAGATGCCATGAAGATTCATGGAGTAAAAGACGACTACAGTCACGCGCCGTTATCGGGGTGACGTCCTCTGGCAGGTCGTTTGGATGGTTCGCAAGAAGGCTGTAAGCCTGAAACTGCGGAATCCCTAGAGGCAGGATGCGAAGAACCATAACAGAGGCCCGGAGAATTAGCTATAAGTGATTATGGTGGCCATTAGAGACAATTCGCTGCCAGCCAGCGCCTTATAGCAACATAACCGTCATACCAGCAGCCAGAAGGCTGGCTGCTGTCAGGCCGCCCAGAGACAGCCGGAGATTCCAGCGGAAGGAGGCATCCATGGCTCTATAGCCTGTCAGACGCTCCATAATAAGAGCGTTGGCCACAAATGGGGTTCCAAAGGCAGTAATTCCCCACCCCGTTACCATGCCGAAACCCAGACCAATCAGGGCGTTTTCCGGCCAGATAACGCCGAGAATGCCGCCCGCCAGGGTGCCGATCACAATGGGGTTCACCCCCACAAGTCCTGCCATGAAAAAAGCCCAGGGGACACAGGCCGCCAGCAAGGGCCAAAGCCAACCGGGTATATTCGGGTCGCCATCAATCTGCCCCAACACCACGCCACTGATGATCGCTCCGATAAACGCAGAGCCACCGACAATCGCCAGCTCATTGCTGACGTTGGACATCATAACCAGTGGCGGGTTTGTTTTCCGGCTCCAGGCCAGCAGCCTTGCGCCAACCACCGCGCCCATGCAGCTCAGGGTTACCGCATAGGCATAACTAAGCTGATACCGATGACTAAGCAGGAACACGCCCGCACAGATTGCCAGAATGAGAGCGCCAAACCGTAACCAGGGAGCCAGGCCAACCTTGCTCTCAGGTGTACCCGTTTCCTGAGCGGTTTCTGGCTCACGCCAGATCAGCCCGCACAGCACGATCGCGGCGGAAAACGGAACGGTAAACAACAGCAGCTGAAGGCTGCCAAGCCCCGGCAACAGCGTGAGAGTAAGCACCACAGAAATCGATAAAGGAGAAAACGTCGGCGATACACCAAACCCTCTTAACACAGCACGGGTTGCATTGCGGGTAGCCGGCGAGTCACCGCTGCTGCGCACACGCTCACCTACCAGGCTGCCTACAACCGCCACCGAGCCAAAATTCAGAGGTATGGAAACAAGAGAGGTGCCGAACGACAGGCTCAGATAGCGGGCCACAGGCTTGCCACCGAAGAGGCTGGCCGAAATCTGCTGCAGGTCACTGGTACGGCTAAGCACAGAGGACAGCAGCATTACAGCGAGTATCAGACCAGCCAGACGGCTCATATTCCCAGCCGCCGAGCTGATCAGGCCAGGATCGCGCCCCAAAGCAAACACCAGAGCCAGACCGGCCACCAGAAAAACGGCCCTGGGTACCCGGCGCATATCCTGCCACCCCAGAATCACAGCCAGGCTGACCGCCCCGGCACCAAGGCCGGCCATACCGGGAAACAGCGCGAGAATGGCAGCCATGAGGGCAATATAGGCAAGAGCGGAACGTATCAGCTGCAAGGATGTACTTCCTAAGCGACAAAGCGGGCGATCTTAGGGGTTCAAGGCTTTACTGGCTATCCGCAATTATGGTGATCCCGGTAGCTTCCTTATGGATTTACCTGTCAGTGGGTTGCGCTCTTGGCAAAATTCGCCAGAGCTCCACTCACTTTTGTCAGCACAGCATCACAGCCTTCTATGGAATGCCTGGCTTTCAGGTACTCCGGGTCGTTATAGCCGAGCCAGACCTGCCCACTTGCGTCTTCCCAGATCAGTGCTTTCTGGGGCAGGTCCACCGCCACACTCTGCGCACACTGCATCAGTGGCGTGCCCACTTTCGGGTTACCAAAAATCACCAGCTCGGTCGGTCGCAGCTCCATACCCGCCGATTTGGCTCCGGCGGCATGGTTGATGCGAGTCATGATTTTCATGCCGTTTTCACTCAAAACCGCTTCCAGTTTGTCGGCGGTAGCCGCTACGCTATGGCTACTTTTAACAACGATCAGACCATCTGCAGCCTGAGCCACGCTCGAACACAGCAAGAAAATAAGGGGCAAAGCGATAATTCTGAAAGCGTTCATTAGACGTCTCCTTTTTGTGATCGACCAACTTCATACTAGACCACTCAGGCCATATGAAGGGATCCGGATAATTGATCAGGGAGTGTGTTTTCATTTAACTACGTGTTAATACGTAGGTATCGTATGTTTCGCCGTTAACAAAGACCGCCAACAGACAACAAGGAGCGCAGCCCTGCCATGGGCCGCACACAGCTATGTTTACAAGAATTCTGTTCTGCATTTTTTTACTCGCCCTGAGTATCTCCAGTCAGGTTCACGCCCAGGAAGCGCAAACGCCTCTGAAAGTTGGCATTACCAATGTGCCTCCTTTTGTCATTCAAACAGACGATGGTCGCTGGGAAGGCATCAGCATCGACCTTTGGGAGGAAATTGCTAAGGGAATGGAGCGGAAGTTTGAATGGGTTCCACTGAGCTTCAATGAACTGCTCGAAGCTGTGGAAAACGGCGATATCGATATTGCGGTCGGCGCCCTGACCATGACGGCCGACCGGGAAGCGCGTTTCGATTTTAGCCACCCCTTCTATCAGACAGGCCTGTCGATTGCTGTACCGCCGGTGCCGGAGCAGAGCCTGCTCAGCAGTCTGAAAGCCTTCATCAGCTGGCAGTTCCTCAGCGCTGTTCTGGCACTGGGTGCTCTGTTGCTGGTCGTTGGTTTCCTGCTGTGGCTGGTTGAGCGGCGCCGTAACCCGGAGCAGTTCGGGGGGTCCGCAGCAGAGGGCATTGGCTCCAGCTTCTGGTGGGCAGCCGTCACCATGACCACGGTCGGTTACGGTGACAAGGCCCCCGTCTCGCTTGCCGGCCGGTTAATCGGCTTGGTCTGGATGTTTGCCGGCTTGATCATGGTGGCCAGTTTTACGGCGGCAATTACATCCTCATTGACCGTGAGCAACCTGCGCTCCGGCATCCAGGGCGCTGATGATCTGCCCGGTAAGGTGGTAGCCAAAGGCGAAACCGATGCCATCGTGTATGACCGTGCCCTGATGCAGTATCGAAACCTGCAGCTGGGACAGCAAAAACTGACGGTTCTTCCGGGTGTGTTTGCAGAACAGCTTTACGCACTGGCTCTGCCAGATGGCAGCCCGCTTCGGGGACCAATCTCTCAACAGGTTCTTCGGGTGACGGAAGGCGATAGCTGGGCGGGTATCCGGGCGGCCTACCTGGGCAAGGAATAAACGTTACTGGGCTGCGGTCTTTTTGCCATCGAACTCGATGTAGCCGTCTTCAATCGGATCAAACCGCAGAATTTTTACATCCTCCAGGTAGTTCTGGGAGGATTTCCACGGGCCGTGAGTGCCTTGGCGTGGAAGACGATCCTCGGCACGCTTTATGTAGCCGGCATCCAGAGAGCCCAGTACTGTGTCCTCGCCCAAACTGTTCCCGGCATCCCTGGCAACGGCCACGCGCGTCCCGCGCCGGTCCATGTGGTTGATCAGACGGCACATGTATTCACTCGCAATATCCGCTTTCAGGGTCCAGGAAATATTGGTGTATCCGAAAATCATACCCGCGTTGGGTACGCCTTCCACCATCACATTCTTGTAGACAACTTTGTCTTTCAGAACCACGTCCTGGCCGTCCACCCTCGGTTTGATACCTCCAAGCATCTGAATATCCAAGCCGGTGGCCGGAATAATGATATCGGCCTCCAGGTGCTCGCCGGATTTCAGGCGGACGCCGGTTTCAGTGAAGCTTTCAATGTGATCGGTTGCTATAGACGCCCTGCCCGCTTTCAATACCTTAAAAAGGTCCCCGTCTTTCACCACGCACAGGCGCTGATCCCAGGGATTATAATCCGGAGTGAAATGGCGCATATCGGTTTGATCCCCCACTTGGCGCCTGATAATACTCAGGAACAGCCGGCGCATGATTTTCGGCCTCTTGCGGGAAAACTGGTACAAAAACCGGGAGATCGAGATATTGCGGGCCCTCGTCAGCCGATAAGCGACCTTGGGGGACAGCACCTTCTGCAAAGCGAGAGTTACCTTGTCGATTGACGGCAGGGGCATCAAATAGGACGGTGAGCGTTGCAGCATGGTCACGTGACCGGCTTTCTCAGCCAGGGTAGGCACCAGCGTAATCGCCGTTGCCCCACTGCCAATCACCACAACTTTTTTGCCGGTGTAATCCAGATCTTCCGGCCAGTGCTGCGGGTGAATGATCTGGCCTTTGAAATCTTCCTCGCCGGGAAAGTCCGGCTTGTAGCCCTGATCATAGTTATAGTAGCCGGTACAACCCATCAGGAAGCTGGCGGTATAGGTTTCCGACTCGCCGGTCGCCTCATTCACGGCAGTCAGCTTCCAGCATTTATCCACACTGGACCAGTCTGCCGTTTTTACCGCAAGCCCATAACGAATATGCCGTTCAACATCGTGTTCCTTCGCTGTCTCACTCACATAGTTTTTAATGGAAGCACCATCTGCCAGCACCTTACCACCGGTCCACGGGCGGAAGTTGTAGCCGAAGGTAAACATGTCGGAATCCGAACGGATACCCGGGTAGCGGAACAAGTCCCAGGTGCCGCCTAGCGACTGACGCCGTTCCAGAATGGCAAAAGATTTGCCCGGGCACTCCCGCTTCAGATGGCAGGCCATACCAATGCCGGACACCCCGGCCCCAATGATCAATACATCAAAATGCTGTTCACTCATAACCGGCCTCTCAATTTCCGAGTCGTTATTCTCGCAACGCGTTGGAAATCAAGATAGCGCAGCCGGGTATCATGGGAAATTGGCCTGCACGGTCTCAGGACGATGTTGTTTGGGTCAGTCGTGGTGGCCGATGGGGCCTTCCGTAAACAGGAATTCCCGCAGGTGCTTGTCCATAACCGGATCCTTGCGACGAATCCACTCAAGCACCATGGCGGCGTGTTCCTTTTCCTCATCGCGATTGTGCTCAAGAATCGCTTTCAGCTCGGGATCTTTGCAGGCATCCACACGCTGGTTGTACCAGTCTACTGCTTCAAATTCTTCCATCAGTGAGCTGACGGCACGGTGCATTTCGCGGGTGTCGTCCGTCAGTTCGCCTACCGGTTCGTGATAACTGTCGTTCGCCATAACTGGATCCTTTTTTTGAAAGTCAGTGAGGTATTTTCAGAACAATGGGACTCTTTGACAATAGCCCAAAATCCGCCGCTTAAACACCAGGGTTTCGTTTGAGCCATTGCACATGCTGTGGCAAAGTCAGGTGCCAAGCCAACTCGGGTTACCGCTCCATGAAAACCGTTTTCTCACCACTGCACCGTCGTCGTTC
>Ga0209587_1000709_pt1 | contig 16182 bp, 9 predicted proteins | sample NGEPerD_2_FD_184512 | JGI IMG/M metagenome (GOLD analysis project Ga0209587, IMG submission 184512) | Arctic peat soil microbial communities from the Barrow Environmental Observatory site, Barrow, Alaska, USA - NGEE PermafrostL1-D... | ecosystem: Environmental > Terrestrial > Soil > Wetlands >... | reverse complement strand
ATACGTGATCGCCGACGAACACGACGCCGTGTTGACGAACCCCGGGTCAAGGGTGACCCGACCGGTCTCCTTCAACAGCTTCGAGATGTCGTACCCATCACTGCCCTCGGTCGACTCAACCAGCGGGCATGCGAGCTCCTTGTCTCCGCTTCGAAGAACCGCACCCGATGTGTCGTTGCTCATGAAGTAGTGCCTTCCTGTTGTCCCGGCCTCGTTGCCGGGCAGACGCCGCAGGATCACGGCATCTTCCCTTTGTGGTGCACGGCCCATGCTGAGACGGGCCCTGGACACTGAGCAACATACCCCTCGGGGTATGTTTGGTTGCAGGACCTTGGTCCCCCCGCCCGGACAGGGACTATCCAAGAGGGGTCTGCCGTTACACTTGGCAGTCAGACCCTGAGAGTGCCAACAGGAGGAACCGTGCCGACGTACGCCTATGCGTGCACTGAGTGCGAGCACCGCTTTGAGATCGTCCAGTCGTTCATCGACGACTCGCTGACCGAGTGCCCCCAGTGCGACGGTCGTCTGCGCAAGGTGTTCAACGCGGTCGGCGTCGTATTCAAGGGCTCGGGGTTCTACCGCACGGACTCCCGCAATGACACGCGCAGGAGCTCCACCAGCAGCTCAGACTCCGCGAGGGGTTCAGCGTCCTCGGCAACGTCAGGCAGCTCGCCCGCTGACTCCTCCTCCACGTCGTCCGGCTCGTCCTCGAGCGGCGGCACCACGACGAAGACAGCCCCGAAGTCCGAGGGTGCCAAGGCGACCTCGAGCTCCTAGGCCCCGGCGGCCCGAGACTGGCTCCCTTCGCGGGGCTTCTCCACATCTCGTCGGCCTTCTGCCCCACCGTCCACAGGCGCCGGATCACCTCTGGCCGGAGGCCGGCCCGCGGCTAGTCTCGGCGTATGACACCCAGCACAGACACTGTCGTCAGCTCCTCTTCAGGCACCGGCCCGGTTCGCGCGGAGATCGGCGTCGTCGGCGGCTCAGGGTTCTACAAGTTCCTCACCGACACCGAGCGCGTCACGGTCAGCACGCCGTTCGGTGACCCGAGCGACGACGTGCTGATCGGCGAGGTCGAGGGTCGACGCGTGGCCTTCCTCGCCCGGCACGGACAGGGCCATCGCTTTCCGCCGCACCGTGTCAACTACCGCGCAAACCTCTGGGCCTTGCGCTCGGTCGGGGTTCGACAGGTTCTTGCGCCCTGCGCCGTCGGTTCGTTGAAGCCAGAACACGGACCCGGCACGATCGTCGTGCCCGACCAGGTGGTCGACCGGACGTGGGGCCGCGAGCAAACGGTCTACGACGGCGTTGGTCCGGTGGTGCATGTCGGGTTCGCCGACCCCTACTGTCCTCGCGGTCGAGAAGCAGCCGTCCACGCCGGTCGCGCAGCAGGCAAGAACGTGGTTGATGCCGGCACGCTGGTGGTCGTCAACGGCCCGCGGTTCTCCTCGCGGGCCGAGTCTGCGTGGCATCAACAAGCCGGGTGGACGGTCGTCGGCATGACCGGTATGCCGGAAGCCTCCATCGCGCGCGAGCTCGCCATGTGCTTCACGACGATCGCCCTGGTCACCGACCATGACGCCGGTGTCGAGGGCGGCGAGGCCGTGACCCACGAAGAGGTGCTCAAGGTGTTTGCGCGCAGCATCGATGCGATGAAGGCAGTGCTGAAGTCGACGATCGTCGCCATGCCAGCAGCCGAGGATGACGCCACCGCGACCTGCCCGTGCCGGCGGTCGCTGGACGGTCTGAAACTGCCGATCACCTTGCCAACATGAGACCCGGCCCGGGGACCATGCCGGGCGTCGACGGCGCACCGGGCGCGGCGCGGGCTGGACTCACACGCCTCCTGCCGGTTGGTCTGGTCGGTGCGGGTCGGCGACAGGACTGGCGGCGCACCCGGCTGCGTCGAGCTGTGACGGCCGGACTTGTCGCGACCGCTGTCTGGTTGGCGATGAGCGCCTTTCTTCCCCAGCCGACGCCACGAGGGGTCCCGGTCGTGGTCACCGCCCAGGATCTGATGCCCGGGCACGTCCTGACACGTGGCGACCTCGCCGTGGCGGGCTGGCCCGCTGACCTGAAACCGGGGGGCGCCGTCGCAGATCCGGCGACGCTCGTGGGCATGGCGCTGGCCGCCGGGATGTCGCGAGGCGAGTCCGTCACGGCCGCCCGTGTGCGGGGCCCGGGGTTGTTGACGGGGGTGCAACCCGGACTCGTGGCAGCCCACGTCCGACTCGCGGACCCTGCGATGGGGGCCATGGCAACGCCGGGCGACCACGTCGATCTCATCAGCTCGTCGGGCCAGATGGCGGCTGTGGGCGTCCTGGTGCTGGCGGTGGACGCGGGTGCGGCGGAGAGCGGGGTCTGGTCGAACGCGGCCGGCGCCGGGCCACCTGGTGGGGTGGTGGTGGCCGTCTCGAGCGACGAGGCCATGCGGTTGGCAAAGGCCGACCCATCCGGTCTGTCCGATGTCACGTTCAGCCTTGTCCTGCGATCCTCCGCCAGCTGAGCGGCCAGCCGAATGCATCTGTTGCAGCGGCGATCTCTTCACTATCTTGACTTGCGTTGATCCATCAATCCGAAGTTGATCCATCAATCCGAAAAGGACGAGATCATGAGTGGGTTCAAGAAGTTTGTGATGCAGGGCAACTTGGTTGAGCTTGCCGTCGCTTTCGTTATCGCCGCAGCCTTTGGGGCGATCGTCAAAGCTTTCGTGACAGTCATCATGGACATCATCGGCAAGGCCGGCGGCACCCCGAACTTCTCGGCTTGGAACCCTCGCGACGTCCACGTCGGCCTCTTCCTCACCGAGCTGGTCGCCTTCGTCATCCTCGCCGCGATCGTCTACTTCTTCGTCGTCAAACCGTACGAGAGGGCCAAGGAACGGTTCGGCGCGCCGGTCGAGGAGGCCGCCGCTCCGGCCGATGTGGTGCTGCTCACGGAGATCCGCGACGCGCTGCAGGCTCGCAACTGAGTCTGGGCCAGATCGCGACAGCCGGCGGTTGGAGCTGACCGGCTGTCGACGGTGCGCACGTCGAGCAGTGGCGGCTGCGACGTCGCCAGTCTCAGCTGCGACCCACGGGCATCCGTGAAGTCAGTCGACGGGTACCGTAATCATCGATGCCCACGCTGGTCCCGTCCTGTCATTCGTTCGAAACCCTAGGTGGTCCTGATGTCCCTGGCCCTGCCCACACCGATGCCGCTCGTGCTCGCCGATCTGTGGTCGCGGACCCGAGTGGCTGACGCGGTGACAGTCGTGTCGGCTGCCGCGCTGACCACGGTCTGCGCCCAGATCGCGATACCCGTGCCCGGCTCCCCCGTTCCAGTGACCGGCCAGACCCTGGCCGTCCTGCTTACCGCCGCCGCGCTCGGCCCGCTGCGCGGGGCGCTGGGCCAGCTGGTCTACGTGATGGCCGCCCTGGTGGGACTGCCGGTCCTGGCCCAGGGCGCGGGAGGGGCCGACGCGGTACTCGGCGCCACGGCCGGTTACCTGCTCGGTTTCATCGTGGCCGGCTACCTCGTCGGTCGCTTGGCAAAAGGCGGCTGGAGCCGCACCCCGGTCCGTGTGTTCGCGTCGTATGCGGTGGGAACACTCGTGATCTACATGTTCGGCGCAACGGTGCTCGCCTTCGTGACCGGGCATGATCTCGTCTGGTCGTTCCAGAAGGGCGTCCTGCCCTTCCTGTTCGGCGACGCGATGAAGGCGTTGCTTGCCGCTGGACTGCTGCCGTTGGCATGGGCTGCAGTCCGACGGATCAGCGGCTCCAAGAGCTAGGCGGACCGCCAACCTCAGACCATCTTGGCTGCAGGAGCAGCGTCAGCCCCAGTGCGGCGGACGCTGCTCCTGCAGCCATTGGTCGTGTGCGCCTTCATTGGGTCGTTCGCCCCAACCCGCGTCGGTGTCATCACGCGTCTGCTCGAGCTTCGACCCGACGGGGCCTGCCTGAGCCTTGGCGTCCGCGGACTCTTGGGGCCGCTCGGCCTCGGACTCTGGTCCGGCGGGCGCATCGCCAACGTCCGAAAGCGCCTCCGAGGCCGCGAGCACCGTCGCCCTGATCCGTGCCACGTCGCGAGCCGGGTTGCGAAACAGGTCGGTGCTCCAGACCCGCACATGCTCCCATCCGAGACGGCGCAGCTGCTCGATCCGCAACCGGTCGCGATCGCGGGTGCTCGACATCGCGGCGTAGCGCGGACCGTCGGTCTCGACCGCCACCAGAACCCGACCGACCATGTTGGGGTCCTCGACGGCGAGGTCCAGACGCTGGGCCGACGTCCCATAACCGGCGTGCACCACCAGACCTGCGGTACGCAGCCGGGACGCCAGATCGGCGACCAACGGATCCGACAACGCCCCGACGCCACCATCCCGACGCGACGACGGCAGGGAGCCGCCTTCTGCGGCATACGTGAGGAAGTCCCGCAGCATGAGGGCGCCACGCGCCTTGAGCCGCGACGGATCGAGATCCGCGGCGGTGAACGAAGAGACGACTGTCATCCTGCGGCGAGCGCGGGTGATCGCGACATTGAGGCGGCGCTCCCCACCCTCAAGGTTGAGCGGTCCGAAGCGGTGCAGCACCCGCCCATGCGGGGTCTTGCCGTAGCCAATCGAGAGGATGATCGCGTCGCGCTCGTCGCCCTGGACCCGCTCGAGGTTCTTGACGAAGAACCGCTCGTCGACGTCCTCGTCGAAGAAGTCACCGACGCCGTCGGCGCCGACCAGGGCGATGCGCAGCGCCTCGTCGATCCGGGTCGCGTGCTTGATGCCGAGCGCGATGACACCGAGCGACTCCGTCGGATGCATGCGCGCATGCGAGAGAACCAGCCTGACAACGCGGTCGACCTCAGCCTGGGTGGACTCGATCGCCTCGAGTCCAGGCTGGACCGGCGCGGACCCGTCGACAACCTCGAGTCGCACCACGGCCTCATCACCGGTGCCCGGGAAGGTGATGAGCGTGCCGTCATACATCTCGGCATTGGCAAAGGCGACCAGGCGCTCGTCCAGCGAGCGATAGTGCCAGTTCAGCCGACGCACCGGCAGCGCGGCCGAGAGGACGTCGAGGATCGACTCGAACCCTTCGGTCAGGGAGTCGTCGGGGGGGTCCGCGGCAGCGTCCTCGTCTGACGCTGCGGTGAAGAAGCTCGTCGGCGGCAGCTGCCGTTCGTCGCCGGCCACGACCACCTGGGTGGCTCGTGAGATGGCCGAGACCGCCTGTGCGGGCGGAATCTGGGACGCCTCGTCGAAGATCACCACGTCGAACCAGCGACCTGCGGGCAGGATGGAGGCGACGACCAAGGGGCTCATGGCCCAGCAGGGTTTGATCGCGGTGAGTGTCTGGCCGGCTCGGGGCAGGAGATCTCGCAGGGCCCGGTGCCGTCGAGACTTGCCGGCCTCAGCACGCACCAACGCCTCTTGCTCGGGGTGCTCGGTCAGCACCTCGCGCACCCGGCGCCCGACGGCGGCGCGCACGCGGTCAACGGTTGCGGCCAGATGGGCATGGTCGGCCTCGATGTACTCGGACCCGATCCGGCGCAGGAATTCGCCGTCGAATGCGCCATAGTCGATGTCTCGGACGCTGATGTCATCAAGGAGCGAGGTCCACCAGACGAAATCCATCTCGTGGGCCACGTCGGCTGCGGACACACCGCGTGCAGCGAGATCGTCGACCAAGGGTCCCATCCCGGACTCGCGAAGGTCGTCGATCACCGAGACGACGCGTGGCAGCACGGCAAGTCGATCGCGCCGTTGGGCCAGCGCGACCAGTCGGACCTGCAGATCGACCAACGCCATCCCCAACAGGTCGCCGCCACCCGCCGTCGTGTCGAGCGTGGCACCGAGCCAGACCAGGTCATCGGCGAGGGCCGTGTACGTGTTCTCGGCCTCGTCGATGCCGGGGGGCACACCAGGACGTCCTCCGGCTCCGGCCAGATGTCCCCAGGTGACTCGCTGCTCCTGGGCGGCTTTGAGCGCTGAGTGCAGATCAGCGGGCGGGGTGCCGGGGCGGAGCAGCCCGCGTGCCTGGCGCCGCAACCGCATCCGGGCCCACAGGCCGAGCTTCACCCCATCGTCGTCGCGATGGGCCTTCGTGGCGGTAGCACCCACCATGTCGGTCAGTGGCAGGTCGAACACCTCAGGCCGGAACACCTCCAGCGTCTGGCGAACCTGCCCCACTACGCCGAGCGCGCGGCCCCAGTCTGCTGGTGTCTTCGCCTCAGGAAGGCCAGCCTCGTGCATTGCCGCAGCGAGACGCTGCTCGGCCGCCCCGAGGCCTCCGTCGCCAAGGGTGCTGACGATCTCGAGCGCCCGCGCAGCCTCGTCGGGGGACGTGACGCGGGCGGCATACCAGGGGTCGTAGTCGAGCCCCGCCGTCCACGCACCGAGAGAGGCGGCCTCGGTCAGGGACTGGCTCAGCTCGGCGACCCGTTCGCGGCTGATGCCCAGGAGCGCATCGCCGTGGAGTCGGACCCGCGAGGTCGGCGGCTTCGGACCCGCCCACAGCTGGGCAAGCGCGGTCTGTGCGTCGAACGCGCTGACGCCCCAAGGGTCTCGCTTGGAGTGCAGCGCCGACAGGTGTTCAACCAAGCGGGCACGACGGTCGTTCACGGTGCGCTCGATGGCTGCTGTGTCCGGGTCTTCAGCGTCACTCGCACGGTCCAGCGCGGCGCCCAGCTCTTGCGCCAACCGTCGCTTGTTGGACGCGCCGTCGTAGACGTCCAGGACCAGGTCTGCCAAGCCAAGACGGTTCAGTCGGCCGACCACGGCGTCGATGGCGGCGCGCTTCTCAGCCACGAACAGCGTCCGCTTGCCGTCGCTGGCCAGCGACGCGATCAGGTTCGCAATGGTCTGGCTCTTGCCGGTGCCGGGAGGACCCTTGATGACGAGGTTGGCCCCGCTGCGCACGGCATCGATGACGGCTTGTTGGGAGGAGTCGGCGTCCAGGACGAGGTGCTCACGGGCCGGGTCGGTGTCGGCCGGGGAGTCCGGGACCGTGGTGCGGACCGCCTTGAGCGCGGTGGGGTCACCGGCTATGGCCGCGACGACGTCATGGTTTGCCAGGGTCTCGAGCTGGGCCGCAAGGTCGGCGACCATCGGCAGCTTGGCGTAGGAGAACGTGCCCACCACCAGCCGGGGCGCGATCTCGAACTCCGGGATGCGCCCGCACATCTGCGCCAAGGCGGCAAATACCGGCCGGGCGTCGAAGCCGTTGGTGACCGTGGCCATCTCCTCGAGCGCCTCGGGGTCGAGCTCGATGCCCTGTTCGGAGCGCAGATACTGTTCGAGAACAGGGTTGAGCTCGACCTCCTCACCAAGGTCGATGTCAAAGTCCAGCTGGGCTGCGCCTGTCGGCTTGAGCACGCACGAGCGCAGCAGCACTGGCGCGCACGGGGGGCGAGGCGCGCCCGGGACCTGCCAGGTGGCCATACCGAGCGCGACGAACCCAGCTGCGATTCCACGCTCTTCGTGCAGCTCGAGGGTCTTGGCGCGGATCGTCCGGGCCCGTCGACGGGCCTCCTCGAGGGCGGCCGGCTCGCGCACCAGGTCAGAGAGCTTGGTCGGCCGTCCTGCCAGCAGCGAGGCCAACCCACTCGGATGGGAGGTGGTCAGGTCGAGGGTTCCGGAGGGTAGATCGCGATACCACAGCAGCGTGTTTCGGCCGCCGAGGTCCACCAGATGCCGCTGCCAGGTGCGCACTGCTGCCGCCACCCGATCGGCGCGCGGATCGCTGGATGCGGCGTCAGAGGACTCGGCTGGCGGCTGCTGAATGGGGTCCTGCGGGCTCTGACTCACCCCAGCAGGCTAACGAACCGAAATGTCGGCCCGCGGCCAAGCCGCGCGCAGACCCAACACCACCGACAGCACGGCAGCGATCAGGCACAGCGTCGGGTAGCCCCACACGCCGACGACGACGCCGGACAACCCGCCGCCGAGCCCGGCACACAGCCCCATGACCAGGTCCGAGGCCCCTTGCACGCCGGGGCGTTCGTGCTGGGCGACGGCCGAGGTCAGCAGGGTGGAACCGGCGACAAACGTTGCCGACCAACCGACTCCGAGCAGGAACAAGCCCACCACCAGACCGCCGGACCAGCCCTCGGGGGCCTGCGACGAGATCAGGCTTGCGATCAGCAGTATCGCCGCGCCTCCGATGACGACGCGGCGACCGCCGACCCGGTCGACGAGCCAGCCCATGGCCGGCGCGAACGCGAACATCCCGAAGACGTGGACGCTGATGACCAGCCCGATGAGCCTCAGCTCGGCGCCCCCGTGGTCCATGTGCAGGGGAGTCATGACCATCACACTCACCATCACGGTGTGACCGATGGCCACGGCGCCTATACCCAGCATTGCCAACGGGTTCTGGCGGATGACGTGCAAGCCGCGCCTCACCGAACCATGCGTCCGTTCGGTCTCGCCGGCGTCCATCGCGACCTGACGCGCCAGGAGCAACGGGTCGGGGCGCATCCGGACGAACAGCAAGGCGGCGGCAACCAGGAAGCCCAGCAAGCTGAACAGGAAGGCGCCCGACAGCGGCGGCAGACCCAGCGCCTGCGCGAGCCGACCCGCCGGGGCCACGAGGTTGGGTCCAAGAACCGCGCCGACCGTTGTCGCCCAGACCACGACGGACAGCGCACGACCCCGGTGATCGGGCTCTGCGAGATCCGTCGCGGCATACCGGGCCTGGTTGTTTGCCGTGGTGGATGCGCCGAACAAAGTGGTGGCGACCAGCAGCAGGGGAAAGCTCGACAGGACGGCGGCGGCGATCGCGAGGGCGGCACCGACGATCCCGGTCAGGTATGCCGTGACGAGACCCACCCGGCGACCGCGCGCCGCCATGAGCCGGGCCGCCGGGATGGACATCAGCGCGGCCCCCAGGACCTGCGCGGTGTTGGCGAGGCCGGCCAGGTCTGGCGAGCCCAGGATCTGCTCAGCCATCAGGCTGCTCACGGCGATGCCGCTGGCGACCCCCAGGCCACCAAACATCTGGCTGCCGACGAGCGTTCGGACAGTGCGTCGCTGGACCGTCTCGATGTCAGGTGGGCTCAGAACGGGGGCGGTTGGCACGAGGCAAGTATGCGACGGACCCGCCTGCGGCAGCAGTGCCACAGGCATGGCACGCGCTCAAGCCCCTCAGCCGCGAGGTCAGATCACGGAGATGCGGACGCTCGCGCTCACTCCCGTGGCGTGATCGGTGTGCGATGCCAGCACCCACCGATAGGACCACCGGCCGCGGGCTGACGTGCGAACGGTCGCCGAGGCAGCGCTCGTGCTCGAGAGGGTGCGGGTCGCGACGGTGACCCATGTCGTGCCCGTCCAGCGCTGCAGAGCGATGGAGCGGCCGCCGTGCCAGGGCGCCACGGTCGTGGAGAACGTGACGGTTCTGCCGAGATACAACGAGGTTCTGCTCGCCTTCATGCTGACCACAGGCGCGACTCCGACCGTGCGGGTGGCGCTGTACGACCCGCCCACTCCCCCGGTCCCGGCGTACCCGATTCGGTAGCGGGTGTTGACAAGGGGCTTGAGGTAGACGGCGAAAGCTCCGGTTGAGCTGGTGGTCGCGCCCGCCACCCGAGTCCAGGTCGCGGAGCCCACCTTCTGGGCAAAGACGCTCACGCTCTTGCCTGCGAGGTACGAACTGCCCCACTTCAGCACACCCGAAGCCTTGCCGTAGCTGCCATAGCGCAGTGTCGACGCGAGGCTGAGGGTCAAGGCCGACTGCCGGGTCGTGAGGAGGACCGGCATCGCGGCGACGTTGCCGAGGTAGTCGTAGGCCCGGATCTCGAAGCTGTAGGAGCGGCCCGCCACCAGACCGGTCGCGCGGACGGAGGTGCCGCGCCCCCTGTAGATCAGCGCGCTCTCGGCGCTGGTCGCTCCCCGTCTGAAGACCTCGACGCGGTTGAAGTCGAAGGCCGCCGGGTTCACCCACGTCAGCAGCTCAGTGTCGTAGGACGGTGTCCGTGCCGCCTTTGTCACCGGCGCGGGCGGCGTCAGGTCGCCGACCGTCACCGCCGCCGCGGTCCCGGTCACGCCGGTCCCGAGGACGTTCTTCCCGACCAAAGACACAGTCCAGTCCTGGCGCCCGGTGAGGTCGTGGAACCCTGCGAGGCGCGCCGTGCCATCGACCGTCACACTCCGGGAGAGCGTCCCCGACGTGGCCGTGACCGTCCAGCTTGTGGCTGATACGGAGGTGAGGCTTGTGGTCCACCGCACCTCGAGAGCGTTGTCGCTGGGGGAGGTAACACGGAGGATCGAGGGAGCGGGCGGGAGCTCAGACGGGTTGACTTCGCCCTTCACCTCCGGCACTGTCGTCCGGGCCCGGTTGCTGTTGAAGTCCCAGACATAGAGAACGAGCTGGTACGCCGTCAGCGCCTGCGGCAGCGTGATGGTCCTCGTCACGGTCGCCGAACTGGTCGGCAACGGGTACACCACGGCGACGGTGTCAATGCTCTGGCCCACTGCTACGACCGCATAGCCGAGCGATTTCAGGTCAGAGATGGCCGGACGGGGGAACGACACCGTCACGCTGGTGCTCGACGCCGGTTTCACGGTGACCGTCGCCAGGTCGATGGGTGCCGGCGCCCCATTGGCATCCGGGTCCGTCAGCGCCGTGGCAGTGGCGACGTCGGAGACCAGGCCGTTCGTGTCTGTGGCCGAGACACGGACGGTGAACGACGTGCCGCCCGCCACCCGGGTCCAGGTGTAGCCCGTCGACGTCTTGGTGAGGCCCACGGCAGCGGCGCTCACGCCGGTGGTGCCATTGACCAGGGTTGCAGTGACCGAGCTGAGGTCGGCGTCGGTTGGTGGTGTCCACGACGCGGACACCTGGTAGGTGCCGCCAACTGCGGTCAGGCCGGCCACAGCCGCCGGCGACACGGTGTCGAGGAGCGTGCGGAAGTGGGTGACGACGGGCTCGGACACGTTGCCGGTGGTATCGCTCGACCACACGGCCAGTGTGTAGTCGGTGTCCATGCGCAGGTTGTAGAGCGTGCCTTCGGTCATGGTGCTGGCATAACCGGGCGCCGGGCGGGGTGGCACCGCGCTCCCTTCAGCGACGGCGTACTGGATGCCGTTGTAGTCCGGATCGGACGGGGGGGTGAGCCTGAACCTGGCGTTGGAGTAGGACGGGGTCACCTCGAGAGCCGTGACCTGCCCGGGCGCGTCGAAGTCGAGCCTGGCTACCGCGCTCCAGCGGGCATAGTTCCCGTGGAAGTCGACCGTGAAGATGCTGATGGCGTAGTCCTGGCCGCGGATCGGGTCAGGAACGTTGACGCCCTGGAGGGTGCCGGGCTCGCTGCGCCACAGCTCGCTGCCGTCAGTGGGCGTCGGCGGTGGCATTGTCCCGAGCGCCATGCGCACCACCGAGTGGGAGAAGTCATCTCCCTGCGGGTCGTAGTAGACGACGGCGATCGTGGTGTGGTCGCGGTAGAGGTGAGGGCTCCCCGGAGCAGGCGGTGGCGTCGTGTCGGGCAGAGCACTCGCGGTCACGGTCGCGGCGGGGCTCCAAGCCGGCACCGAATTGTAGTCATCGAGCCTGACGTAGCGCATCGCGAAGACGGCGAACGTCCACTCGTCGCCGGCCTGCAACGGCTCCCCGCCGATCCGCAGGACAGTGTGGTCGCCGCCGACTCCGACGCCGTCCCACATGTCCGCTGGCGCCTGGCTCCCCCGCTTGGCGCGGATCATGATGTTGTTGACCGCGTTGTCGTCCCAGTCGAGCACGACCCGTCCACTTCCCGGGGTCGCCGTCACGGCGGGCGGGGCGGCAGCCTCGGGCAGTCCGGCGTCGGAGACCCGTCGCACCGTGTCGCCGCCGGACAGCACGACGTCACCGTTTCCCACACTCTGGACCTGCGCAACCAGATCGCGGTCAGCGCGGACGGGCGCCAGACCCCCGCTGGGCAGGAGGACGGCAAGTCCCTCGGTGTAGCCGATCGACGGATTCGTCCAGACACCTCCGGGTGTCGCGGCGGCGACCGTCGGGTTTCCCCCTGTGAGCAGTGTCGACACAGCGCCGTCCGCTGCGACCCGGCGCAGGCCGGTATCGGCGACGAGAACGCTATCCCCGTCGATCGCTATGTCTGCTGGCGCGGCGATGCCGTCAGTGAGGACCGCGCTGATCCCGCCGGCCGGCGGGACGAGCAGCAGGCGGTGCCCCGCGCCGTCAGCCACTACCAGTCGGCCGTCAGACCGCACCTCGACATCGACGACAGCTGCGTCGATCGGGACCTGTGTGGCTCCACCGACGGATGCGACGGCCATCACCGTGCCGGCATCCGTGACGACGTATGCCGTGCCGTCGGGCGCCAGGGCCACCTTGCCCCGCTTGGAGATGGGGGCCAGTCGTGCCCGCGTCCGAAGGAGGCCATCGGCACCGACCTCGCGGACAAGCCCGTGGGCCGTCGTGAAGACGACGAGGCCGTCGGGCAGCCCTGCGCCGCCGCGGACGCCGTCGAGGTAGGCGTCAGTGGCCCGGACACCGTCTGGTGACCAAGGCTGTGCAGGGTCGGCACCGAAGATCCGGCCCAGGTCGGTCCCGGAGCTGGAGAACCGGTGCAGCGACTCCGACGGTTCCCGGCACATGGCTATCAGCTCGGTCCCGCGCGTGGTGATGCCGGTGGTGCACGGACCGCTGGTGACTTGACTGAGGACGCCTCCCACGGCGAAACGCACGATCCGCTGGTACTCCCGCGACGCCAGGGTGATCGTGGTGCCGTCCGTGGTGAGGCTACGGACCGACTCGGTGGAAGCCGACGCCGCCGGGTAGCCGGCCTGGAGGCTGTCGTCCCGCTTGAGGTTGCCGGCCACCCGGGGACCGACCCCTGTGGGTGTGACCTCATAGACCCCATAGCGGCCGATCCCGTTGTCGAGCACGTAGGCCTTCGTACCGTCGGGCGTCACCGCGAGATCCAGGGCGTCGCCGAACCCGTCACTGGTCGTCACCGTCTGGACTGTCCCGTCCGCCAAGATGCGCAGAACGTCATAGCGGGTCGCGACCCACACGACGCCGTCCGCTCCACCATCCACGGCCCGGACCCCGGAGTTGACCAGCAGTGTTGTGGTGCTGCCGTCACTCGATGCCCGCACCACCCCGGTGCTCGTGGCAACGATGGTCTCCGCCCCGAGCGCTGCAACATCGACGACCCGCTGGCCCTGCGCGACGACGGTGCCGGCCACTACCTCGAGCCGGTCTGTGGCGGGCTGGACGCGAAGAACCCGATCGCCGTTTGTGACCAGCACCGATCCATCTGGTGCGCCGTCCGTCATGGAGTCAACGTCCACCCGGGCACGGGACGCAGGGCCGCTCCAGCCGTCACCCCCACCGGCCACGACCGCCCGAATGCCGAATGTCTCCGGGGCGGCCTGCGCGGTCGTCAGAGGGAGTGGACCGAGAATGCAGGCGACGAGCGCAGCGACAGTGGCGCGGGGCGTGACGCGGGACATATGGATCCTCGGTCGGAGGGAGAGGGCGCTGTAGATTACCGCGTTGCGGAGGCTGCCAACACCGAAATCACCCAAGGCGCCCAGCCGCCGCGACGGGCAAGTCCGCACTGCTCATCGAGGTCGCTGGTGCACCGCCGTGGCCAGGGACCCATCGCACTGCTCGCGGAGCCGGTGATGAGTCTGGGTCTGAGCGTCGGCTACCCTTCATCCAGCATGGCCGTCAACGGTCTGGATTCAAGCGAGTTTTCCAGCGAGGGCATCAGCCGTGTTCCGCCCTCGTAGCTCAGGGGATAGAGCGACCGCCTCCTAAGCGGTAGGTCGCAGGTTCAAATCCTGCCGGGGGCACCCTGTAAGCCTCTGACCTGCGGATATAGGTAAGGGAGCCTCGCGCGCTCCCTGTCGTTACCTACATAGTTACCCATCATGGGCAAATCCGGTCACAGATGCTCGGCTAGTGAGGACTTGTCACCCATGAAATCTCTGCCCAGATACACGCGCACCGTCATTGCGAACCGACTACGCAATGACCCTGCCTCTCTCCCGGGCTTGCGCCCTATCTACCGGGACAACCGGACCGGTCTTCGGCACGTTGCGGTGGGGATGGGTGGAGCAGCAGGTTCACTTTGCAGGCATCTCGACCAGTGCGGAGTAGGAGCCATCTCTGATCATCTGGGAGATAGCTCCCGTAAGGTCCGAAACCTGGCTGTCGGAGGGCGCGGTCATGCCTGGTCCGGGTGCCAGTTGGAGCAGTGCAAGCCGGTTGCCCTCGTGCCGGAGCGCACTGACTCCGAAGGTCCCGGCGGTCCCGGAACCAGCGGGCTCGTCGAGGACGAACTGGACGACGCTCAGCCCACCGTCGACCTGGACCTGATGCTTGGTGATGAGCCCAGAGAAGGTCAAGCCGTAGTGCCGTTCGAGCGCCGTCTGCGTCTTAGCGAGATCCACGTCTTGCGCGATGTTCAGAAGGACTGCGCCGGAGATGACCAGACCGAGGACGGAGGCGCCCGCGAGGAGTCGAATGATCCGGAGCCGCCTGGCGGGCTCCGAGCCGCTTCCCGACAGTCGCGCGCGCACCAAGTGCACGACGTAGTACACGGCAATCACAGCAAGAACGACCAGGGTCAAGACGAGCCACGCCGAAGGAACAGAATGCACGATCTCGATACCTTGCATCATGGTGTCCTTCACCTTGGGTTGAGACGTCGCCGGTCCGCGGGGTGCTACGGCCAATCGAGTAGCGCTGCGCCGGCGAGTATGCCACCTTAGCCCTGGTCCGGGACCGAGCAAGTGGAGCAAGTGGACTGGGGTCCGATAGCGCGCCTCACCTCTTCGCCCTATCGCCCGAGCAGGCTCTCTCTGCCAGCCTCGGGTGATGCACCACCCGCGATAACCCAGACGACAGACCCCTGATGGTTGGCGTGACAACGCGACGTGCCGAACCGCGACGACAACATTCTTGAGCCTCTGACCATCCTCCTAGACGACCGCTCATCGGCATTATGTGGGTGATCGGTGTCAAGGGGCTCATGATGCTTCGCTGTCGTTGAGGTTGCCGAGTAGCTGGTTGAAGAGTTGTACGCGGTGTTCTTGTCCTTTGTTGGCGGCGTCGTCGTGCTGGGCTTGGAGGGTGGGGCGGAACTCGATGCCGGTTTGGAAGAACGCGCAGCTCTCACAGATGGATTCGAATGCGCAGTCGAGCTCGGGCGGCCTGGTGCAGTAGCCGTTTCCGAGCATGCGGTGGTGTTCGCGGCGTAGTCGGGCCATCTTGGGTCCGATCGCGTCGGCGGGCAGCACTTGTGGTTGACCGTAGAGGGCTTCGACTTTGTCGGTGACGGCGAAGTACTCGTCGGCGACGGTGCGGTTGGCGATCTTGGCGTAGCGCAGGGTCATGTCCAGGCTGCGGTGGCCGAGCATCGCGGCGATCGCCTCCAGGGACATGCCGCGGTTGATGGCCTGGGTGGCCAGGGTGTGCCGGAGCTGGTGGGGGTGGATGTGGCCCAGCCCTGCTGCGGCGCCGGCCTTGTTGATGAACCTGGTGACGGTGTGCCGGTCCAGCGCACGGCCGTTTTCCCGGGGCAGCAGCAGGGGGTGCTCGGCGGGGACGTGGGCTTTGCGGTAGTCGTCGATGAGGGTGACCAGGTGTGGGTGCAGGGGCAGGTACCGGTCCTCGCGGAGCTTGCCGACCGGGACGTGTAGCCAGGGGCCGGCGCCGATGAGGACGACGGCGTCGGCGCGTAGGTCGGTGAACTCGCTGACGCGTAGACCGGTGCGCAGCAACACTTCCACGGCAACGCGCACGAGTAGTCGTTTGTCGTTCTGGGCGGCCCGGAGCAGCTTCGCGGCCGCGGCGTCGTCCAGGGCCTTGGGTAGCGGGTGGTCCTGACGGGGGAGGTCGCCGGAGAACATCGGCACCCGGGCGGGTGCCTCGTCCCAGCCCCATTCTTCGATCCGGACGAAGAACATCCGCAGCGTCCCGAGCCGGTGGGCGATCGTGGCTGTGGTCAGCCGGGGCTTGTTCTGTCCGGGCCGCTTGGCCAGCCAGGGTTTGAAGTCCTCGACGTTTCGCCGAACGACGTCGGCGGTGCTGGTGACCTCGGGTGCGGCCTCGGCCACGAATGCCGCGGATGAGCGCAGGGCGAGGTCGGCGCCGTTGACGCTGCCAGGTCGCAGCACGCAGGCGATCTGTTGCAGGTAGCGGCCCATGGTGTCCACGAGTTGCGGGTGGGTGGTGGCCAGTTGCTCCCAGGTGG
>Ga0209587_1000708_pt1 | contig 16184 bp, 26 predicted proteins | sample NGEPerD_2_FD_184512 | JGI IMG/M metagenome (GOLD analysis project Ga0209587, IMG submission 184512) | Arctic peat soil microbial communities from the Barrow Environmental Observatory site, Barrow, Alaska, USA - NGEE PermafrostL1-D... | ecosystem: Environmental > Terrestrial > Soil > Wetlands >... | reverse complement strand
GGAGATGAATTAGTTGTTATCTGGAAAGAAAAGCGAACAGAAATAGCAGTAGATATTACAAAATCTTTAGTAAAACAAGGAGAAATTGGGCTTTTTAGGGATATTACCAATAGATACAAAATTAAGGCAGGTGATTTATTAGCATTAAAACTTGCTGGTCATGCACCTTCTCTTAAGTTTATTCATAAGAAATTAAATAGAAAGAAACTATCTTATAAAGAAATGTGCGTTTTGGTTTCTGATATAACTAAATATAGAATTAATGATTTAGAATTAGCTTTTTTTATTGCTTCTGCGTTTGATGAAAAGAACTTTTCTAAAGAAGAAATTTATTATTTAACCAAAGCAATCAGCGAGACAGGGGATATGATAAAATTTGGAAAAGTTGTAGCTGATAAGCATTCAATTGGAGGAATTCCTGGTAATCGTGTAAGTCCTATAATAGTTCCAATTGTGGCAAGTTGTGGTGTTACAATCCCAAAAACTTCTTCTCGAGCAATAACATCTGCTGCTGGAACTGCAGATACAATGGAAGTATTAGCTCCCGTAAGTTTGTCTTTAGAGAAAATAAAAAAAGTTGTAAAAAAAACAAATGGTTGTTTGATTTGGGGAGGAGCTTTAAGATTAGCTCCTGCTGATGATAGATTTATTAAAATTACTCGTCAATTAGGAGCAGAACCTTATTCCAAAATGGTTGCTAGCATTATGTCAAAACAAGTAGCTACTGGAATTAATCATTTGGTCATAGATATGCCAATTGGTCCTACTGCAAAAATCTCAAATAAAAAAGATATTCAGTTTGTTAAAGATTTGTTCTTGTATTTATCAAAAAGATTTAATATTAAGATTAAAATCGTTTCTCAGAAAACAATGGGTCCTATAGGAAAAGGCATTGGTCCTTGCTTGGAAGCGAGAGATGTATTGAGGGTTTTGCAGCAAAAAGAAAACAGGCCAAAAGATTTAGAGAAAAAAGCTATATTATTATCAGGATATTTATTAGAATTAGTTGGAAAAGCAAAGAAAGGAGATGGAAAAAAATTAGCTCAAGAAAGCTTATTATCGAAAAATGCTTTTAGAAAGATGAAGGAAATTATAAAAGCGCAAGGAGGAAATTCAAATATTGATTCGGAGGAACTTCCTTTAGGTAAAGTTACCTATGAATTAAAATCTGTTAAAAATGGATTAATTAAATCTATTCATAACAAGAATTTAAATAAAATCTGTGGGTTATTAGGCACTCCTTCGACTAAAGAAGCAGGAATTTATTTAAATAAATCAATTGGAGAAAAAGTAAAAAAGAACGATCTTCTTTGTACTTTTTATACTGACAGTGAGCAAAGATTGATTTTAGCTAAACATGCTTTACAAAAATTGGAATTGTATAAAATATCATAAGGCCTTATAATATATATAAGGTCGATAATTTTAAAAAAATAAAAATATGAATTGGGTTCTTTATCTTCTTATATTGTTGTGGGGGATTTTTGGGATTCTCGCGCTTTTTATTCCTAAAAAAGCAAAAAATTTAGCTCTAAAGTTTACCCATAGCGGTCCTTATTCGGTGTGGGGGATAATAGCTTTAATAATGGCTATTTTGCTTTGGCAGTCTGCAAACTCAGTAAGCGCCACTTTGTTTATTCAGATTTTAGCTGTTTTGGCAGGTATTAAAGGATTGTTTATGTTGTTTTTGCCAAAAAACAAAATGAACGGAATGCTTAATTATTGGACAGGGATTCCAGATGTTTTGTTAAGAGTCTTTGGTGTAGTTATGTTGGTTTTAGTTTACTATATCTTCCAGATGTTGTTTTAGGAGATTAGTTATTAATGGAATGAAGATAGCAGGTATGTTTATCATGCCTGCTATTGTTTTAAAAAAGATAAAAAAATGATACAATAAATTAAAGATAATTATAATTTATGTTTACAGAAATTCCTTTAATTTTTCAACTCATAATTCTTTTGTTTTCTGTTGTTGTTCATGAAGTTTCTCATGGGTTGGCTGCTTTATATTTAGGCGATGATACAGCAGAAAAAATGGGAAGGTTAACTTTAAATCCATTAAAACATTTGGATCCAATTGGATCTGTTCTTGTACCATTGATGTTGGTTATAATGCACTCAGGATTTATATTTGGTTGGGCTAAACCTGTTCCATACAATCCATTGAATCTTAAAATGCCACGACGTGATTCAGCTATATTAGCTTTTGCCGGACCATTATCTAATTTTTCTTTAGCCCTTGTTTTTGGATTAATTATTAGAATTATAATTACAACTTCTTCGCTTGTATCACTTTTGCCTTTTTTGATGTTTATAGTATGGATTAATTTGGTTTTAGGTGTATTTAATTTATTACCAATTCCTCCATTAGATGGTTCAAAGATATTATTTTATTTTTTTCAGTCTCGTGAATTAGAAATTTTTCTTCATCGATATGGTATTATTCTTTTATTTCTTTTTATTATGCTTGGGGGAGGTATTATTCTACCGCTCATATATTTATTATTTTCAACCTTAACTGGAATCCCATTTAGTTAATTGACATAAAATGCCTTATTTGCTAAACTATTCTTTGTTATGCCTACATTACATCAATTAATTAAAAAAGAGAGAAAGCCGATTATAAAAAAGAGCAAATCTGTTGCTCTGTCTTTTTCTTTTGATACTATAAAAAATAGACCAAGTTATCATCCATCTTCTTTTAAAAAAGGAGTTTGTTTGAAAGTTTTTACTGCTACTCCTAAAAAACCAAACTCTGCTTTGCGAAAAGTAGCTAGAGTTAAATTAAGTAATGGAATGGAGGTTACTGCATATATTCCTGGCGAAGGACATAATCTTCAAGAACATTCAATCGTTTTAGTAAGAGGTGGAAGAGTAAAAGATTTACCGGGAGTACGTTATCATGTAGTTCGTGGTAAACATGATATTGCTGGAGTAGAGGGAAGAAAACAGCAAAGGAGTAAATATGGAACGAAAAAATCAAAAGAGTAATATTTATTATGAGAAGGAAACATAGACAAGAAAAAAATTACGAACCAGATCTAATTTATAAAAGTGTTTTAGCAACACGTTTTATTAATTATTTAATGAAAGATGGCAAGAAGTCAGTTGCTCAGAAAGTTTTTTATAACACAATGGAAAGTATAAAAAAACAAACAAAGCAAGAACCATTGAGTGTTTTTGATTTAGCTGTTGAAAATATTTCTCCAGAAATAGAAGTTAAGAGTAGAAGAATTGGAGGAGCTAATTATCAAGTTCCGCAAGCTGTTCCTGAATACAGAAAAACTACTTTAGCTTGTCGTTGGATCATTAATGCTTCACGGGCTAAGAAAGGAAAAGCAATGGCAGAGAGATTAGCTGAAGAATTAATTTTAGGTTCTAAAAGTGAAGGAGCGGCAATGAGAAAGAAACAAGAAACACATCGTATGGCTGAGGCAAATCGTGCTTTTGCTCGTTTTCGTTTTTAATTAATATTATGAATAAAATATATCCTATTGAGAAAATAAGGGACATTGGTTTTATAGCTCACATTGACGCAGGTAAGACAACTACTACCGAGCGTGTTTTATTTTATACAGGAATATCTCATAAGATAGGAAACATAGATGATGGAGACACTGTAATGGATTGGATGGATCAGGAAAGAGAAAGGGGAATTACAATTACTTCTGCTGCTACTGCTTGTTCTTGGACCCCTTCTTATAGAGATAAAAATCCTGACAATCAATATCGAATAAATATTATTGATACTCCAGGGCATATTGATTTTACAGCTGAAGTGCAGAGATCTTTAAGAGTGCTTGATGGTGCTGTTGTTATTTTTGACGGAGTAGCTGGTGTAGAATCTCAATCAGAAACAGTTTGGCACCAAGCTGATAAATATAATATTCCTAGAATGTGCTTTATTAACAAGATGGATAGAATAGGCGCTGATTTTTATAAAGGTTTAGAATCTATCTATGAAAGATTAACTCCAAATGCACAACCGATTAATATACCTATTGGAGCTGAAGATAAGTTTGAAGGAATTATTGATTTGATTACAATGAAGGCAGTTTATTTTAAAGGAGATAAAGGTGAAATAATGGAGTCAGGAGAAATTCCTGCAGATTTATTAGATAAAGCCAAAGAGTATAGAAAATTATTAATAGAAAAAATTGTAGAACAAGACGAAGAATTATTAAATCAATATTTAGAAGGACAAGAGCCAGATGAAGAAAAAATAAGGGAAATCTTAAGAAAATCTACTATTAATGAAAAGATAGTTCCAGTTCTTTGTGGTTCTTCTTTTAAAAACAAAGGAGTGCAACCTCTCATTGATGCAATTATAGAATATCTTCCTTCTCCTACGGATGTTCCGCCAGTTGAAGGGATTCATCCTAAGACAGGAGAAAAAGTTCTTTGTCCCCCTGATGATAAAAAACCATTTGCAGCACTTATATTTAAAGTAGCAAATGATCCTTATGTTGGTGCATTAAGTTTTTTTAGAGTTTATTCTGGAACATTTAAAAAAGGTAATTATATTCTTAATGCTAATAAATCAAGTCAAGAAAGGATCGGAAGATTATTACAAATGCATTCTAATCGCCGTGAAGAATTAGATGAAATACGCGCAGGTGATATAGCAGCTACTGTTGGTTTGAAAGATACTGGAACAGGAGATACTTTATGTGATATTAATTATCCAGTTATCTTAGAAAAAATTTCTTTTCCAGATCCTGTTATTTCTATAAAAGTAGAACCGCAGACAAAATCTGATCAAGAAAAGATGTCTTTGGTATTAAAAAAATTAACTGAAGAAGATCCAACCTTTAGAGTAAGGACTGATGAAGAAACTTCAGAAACAATTATTTCAGGAATGGGTGAACTTCATTTAGAAATTTTAGTTGATAGAATGAGAAGAGAATTTAATATTAAGGTGGAGACTGGTAAACCCCAAGTAGCCTTTAGAGAAACTATTAAGAAAAGCGTTGAAAGTGAAGGTAAATATATCAGACAATCAGGTGGACGTGGTCAATATGGTCATGTTTTACTGAAGTTAGAGCCACTAGAAAGAGGTAAAGGATTTGAATTTGTTGATGCTATCAGAGGTGGAGCAATTCCTAAAGAATTTATTCCAGCAGTGAAAAAAGGAATAGCAGAAGCTTTAGAAAAAGGTGTTTTAGCTGGTTATCCATTATCTGATATAAAGGTTACACTTTATGATGGATCTTTTCATGACGTAGATTCTTCAGATTTTGCTTTTAAGATTGCTGGTTCTATGGCTTTTCAAGATGGTGCAAAAAAAGCTAATCCAGTTCTTTTAGAGCCAATAATGAAATTAGAAGTTGTTGTTCCTGAAAAATTCTTAGGTGATGTTGTGGGTGATTTGAGTTCTAAAAGAGGAATTGTTGAAAGTATGCATGATAGAGGAATGATGAAAGTAATTGATGCGAAAGTTCCTTTATCAGAAATGTTTGGTTTCGCTACAGGGTTGCGTTCTATGACTGAAGGCAGGGGCACGTTTACAATGGAATTCAATTGTTACAAAGAAGTTCCTGTTAATATAACCGAAGAAATAATGGGTAAGCAGTCTTTAACTTGACAATGAATTAGATATACCTTAATATTGTAAATACAAAGGTAATTGATTATTTGGCGAGAAAAAATAAAGATTCGCCCTATGCATAGTCGGGGGGCAAAAAATTAAAAAAATTAAAATTAAAAAATATGGCAGAAAAAGAGAAATTTGTTCGTGGTAAAGTACATATGAATGTAGGAACCATTGGTCACATTGATCATGGTAAAACTACTTTGACGGCAGCTATTTCACATGCGCTTCATCTAAAAGGTCTAGCAAAAAAATCTCTTAAGGTAGATGAGATTGATAATGCTCCTGAAGAAAAAAGTCGTGGAATTACTATCAATGTTCATCACTCTGAGTATGAAACTGAAAAAAGGCATTATGCTCATATTGATTGTCCGGGACATAGTGATTATATCAAGAATATGATTACTGGATCAGCTCAAATGGACGGTGCTATTTTAGTAGTTTCTGCTCCTGATGGTCCTATGCCACAAACTTTTGAGCACATTCTTTTAGCTCGTCAAGTTGGAGTTCCTGCAATGATTGTTTTCTTAAATAAAATAGATATGGTTCAAGATGAAGAATTAATAGATTTAGTAGAAACAGAAATAAGAGAACTTTTAACTAAGAATGGTTATCCTGGAGATAAAGTTCCTGTAATAAAAGGTTCAGCTTTGAAAGCATTAGAAGCCGAATCTGCTGATGACGAAGCAATAAAACCAATACTTGAATTATTAGATTCTCTTGATTCTTATTTTCCTGATCCTGTAAGAGACACAGATAAGCCATTCTTAATGCCTATTGAAGATATATTTTCTATAGAAGGACGAGGTACTGTAGCTACTGGAAGAGTTGAAAGAGGAAAAATTAATATCAATGATGAAATAGAAATTGTTGGTTATCATCCAACAGTAAAAACTGTTGTCACTGGTCTTGAAATGTTTAATAAATCACTTGATGAAAGTCAAGCTGGAGATAATGTCGGTGTATTATTGAGAGGAGTTAAGAAAGAAGAAATAAGAAGAGGCCAAGTATTAGCTAAGCCAGGTTCAATAACTCCTCATACAGAATTTGAAGCTGAGGTCTATATCTTAGCTAAAGAAGAAGGTGGAAGACATACACCATTCTTCACTGGTTACAAACCGCAGTTCTTTATTCGTACTGCTGATATAACTGGAGAAGTTACTCTTCCTGAAGGAGTAGAAATGGTTATGCCTGGTGATAATGTAAAGTTCCAAGTTAAGTTAATCGCTCCAATCGCTTTAGACGATACTTCTCGTTTTGCTATAAGAGAAGGTGGACGAACTGTAGGCGCTGGAGTTGTTACAAAAGTTGTAAAATAAAGAATTTATTGTGCCAACCTCTAATACCGAGATTCAACAAAAGATTAGGATTAAAATAAAGGGCTATGATCATCGGATCCTTGACAACTCATGTCAGCAAATTATTGAGACAGTAATGAGATATGGGAGTGAAACAATAGGCCCGATTCCTTTACCAACAGAAATTCATCGCTACACGGTGAATAGGTCTACTTTTGTTAAAAAAGATGCTCGTGAACAATTTGAAATTAGGATTCATAAAAGATTAATAGAAATTTCTAATCCTAATCAAAAAATCATTGAAGCACTTACAAGCTTAGATTTGCCGGCAGGAGTCGATATAGAAATAAAGATGTAAGCCAGGATGACTAGTCTAGAGCAGTAATCTTAAGAGGAACTGGGCTAGTGCCCAGTTTTTCAATGTTAAATTTATGAAATTTATACTAGCTAAAAAATTAAAAATGTCGCAGGTTTTTGACAGTGAAGAAAAGGTTATTCCAGTAACTATTTTAGAAGCTGGACCTGTTAAAATCACTCAAATAAAAACCGAAGATAAAGATGGTTATGAAGCTATTCAGGTTGGTTATGGATATAAAAAAAATCAGACGAAAGCTTTGGTTGGACATTTAAAAGATTTAGGAAAGTTTTCTTGGTTAGCAGAAATGTATGGAAAGGTTTCTGATTGTAAGGTTGGTGATGAAATTAAGGTAGATATTTTTAAAGAAGGTGATAGGGTAATAGTTGTAGGAAAAAGCAAAGGAAAAGGTTTTCAAGGCGTAGTTAAAAGACATGGATTTAAAGGTTCTCCTGCAAGCCATGGAACAAAAGACAGATTAAGAGCGCCTGGATCAATTGGGTCTACTGGGCTTCATCGGGTGGTAAAAGGCAAAAAAATGGCTGGAAGAATGGGGAATGATCAGTTAACATTAAAAAAGGTAGAAATTATAAAGGTTGATTCAGAAAAAAATCTTCTTTATCTAAAAGGAGCTATTCCAGGCAGAAGGGGTTCGTTAATAAAGGTTATTGGATAAAAATTATGAAAGCGCCGATTTATAATCAAAAAGGGGAAGAATTAAAAAAGATTGAATTATCTGATGATATTTTTGATAAGAAAATCAATAAAAATCTTGTACATCAAGTGTATACAAGCCTTTTGAGTAATCGACGCAAGCCATTGGCTTTTAGTAAAGATAGATCAGAGGTCAGGGGTGGAGGAAAGAAACCTTGGAGACAAAAAGGGACAGGAAGAGCCAGGCATGGTTCAAATCGTTCTCCTATATGGGCAGGAGGTGGTGTAACATTTGGTCCAAGAGCAAAAGAAAGAAATTTTAAAAAGAAAATAAATAAAAAAGTAAGGCAAGACGCTATTAGAATGGTTCTTTCAGAAAAATTTAGAGATGGAGAGATTAAGATAATTCAAAGTATTAATCTTAAAGAACAGAAAACAAGCCAGATGGATAAATTCTTTAAAAGTCTTTTAAAGATAGAAAAGAAATTTCCTACAGTTTTGTTTTTGATTAATTCAAAAGACAAAGAATTGCAAAGGGGTACAAAGAACTTATCTTATGTTAAAATTATGAATGCAGAGAATATTGATTTGATTGAAATATTAAATAATAAATATTTGGTGATATCAAAAGACGTTTTATCAACATTAGAGAATAAATAAATTAATGAGTGTTTTAAATATTTTTAAAAAAAAGGAAACCGAAGAAAAGAAAACGAAAGAAATGAAAGAAAAAAAGGTTGAGAAAAAGAAAGTTGAAGAAAAGAAGATTGAGAAGAAAGTTACAGAAGAAAAGAAGGTTGAAGTAAAAAGCAAGATTGTTTTAGAAGGATCTTCTTCTGCTTTATTATTGCACCCTTATTTAAGTGAGAAATCTACTATTTTGAGAGATGGACAAAATAAATATATTTTTGAAGTTAGTCCTAAAGCAACAAAGAATGAAATAAAAAAACTTTTAGAAAATATTTATCATGTTGAGGTGACTAAAATTAATACGATAAATACTCCTGCTAAGGTTAAAAGATGGAGACAGAAAAAGACTTATTTTAGTAGAAATAAAAAGATGATCGTTACTATAAAAGAAGGACAAAAAATAGAATTAGGAATATGATAAAAAGATATAAACCAACAACACCATCTCTTCGTCATCTTACTGTTTCTGATTATTCTGTTTTGACTGGCGATAAACCTTTTAAGAAATTAACTTCTTTTAAAAAAAGAAGTGTTGGAAGGTCTAAAGGGAGAATAACAGTTAGGCATAAAGGTGGTGGTAATAAGAAGCTCTATAGGGAGATTACCTTTGGTGAGCAGAAGAAAGGAATTCCAGGTATAGTAAAGACTATTGAATATGATCCTTATCGTTCTTCATTCATTTCTTTGGTATCATATACAGACGGTGATTGGTGTTATATATTATCTCCGCAGAAACTAAATGTGGGGGATGAAATTATTTGTAATGAAAAAACACCTTTAAGAAAAGGCAATAGATTAGAATTAAAGAATATTCCAGTTGGAAGTTTAGTACATAATATTGAAGTAAAAGCAGGAGGGGGCGGTAAATTAGCTAAATCAGCAGGATCATCTGCTCAGATAATAACCCAAGATGGAAAATATACCCATCTTAAAATGCCTTCTTCAGAGATAAGAAAAGTATTAGATATTTGTTATGCGTCATTGGGACAACTTTCTAATATTGAACATGGAATGGTAAACATTGGAAAAGCAGGAAGGTCTCGTCATTTAGGAAGAAGGCCAACTGTAAGAGGAACAGCAATGAATCCAATTGATCATCCTTATGGAGGTGGAGAAGGAAAGACTCAAAGAGGAACTAAGCGACCAAAGAGTATTTATGGTAAGGTTACTGGTGGTGTAAAAACAAGAAAGAAAAAGAAATATTCCAATAAGTTAATTATAAAAAAACGAAAGAAAAAACGTAAAAAATAATAATATGTCTCGATCATTAAAAAAAGGTCCATATGTTCATCCAAAATTATTGAAGAAACTCTCCAAGATAAAAATAGGGGACAAAACTCCTATTAAAACTTGGTCTAGAGATTCAGTTATTACTCCAGCAATGGTCGGTTTTGTTTTTGCTGTACATAATGGTAAAGATTTTATTAATGTAGACGCAAGAGAAGAAATGGTAGGGCATCATTTAGGAGAGTTTTCAATTACCAAAAAGTTTATTAAACATGGTGGTAAAATGCAAAAAGAATTGGAAGCAAAAGCAAGGACTGTAGTTAAAGCACCTGCTCCTGTAAAAAAATAAGAAAAATTTAGAATAAAACATGGAAGTTAAAGCCTCTTTAAAATATTTAAAAATCAGTCCTCGGAAAGTTCGATTAGTTGCTGATTTAACTAGAGGGCTATCTGTCAAAGTTGCAGAAGCTAATTTGCTTCATATTCCCAAGAGAAGCTGTAAGCCCTTATTAAAGTTATTAAAATCTGCTATAGCTAATGCTGAACATAATTTTGGATTAGACAAGAATAATCTTTTTATTAAGGCTATTAGAGTAGATGAAGGACCAGCTTTAAAAAGATGGCGTCCTAGAGCGCGTGGGGCAGCTTTCCCTATAAAGAAAAGAACTTCCCATGTCTTTCTTATACTAAATGAGATAAAGGAAACTAAAGTAAAGAAAGGTGGAACTAAAGAAGAGGCAAAAGAAATAAAGGAAACAAAGAAGATAATAAAAACAAAAGCTCCTGCAAGCATTAAAAAACCTGAATTAAAAAAAGAAGAAAAAAGAGCAAAGACATCTGTTCCAAAACAAAAAATATTTCGTCGTAAATCAATTTAAATATTTATATGGGTCAAAAAATTAATCCAAAATCTTTTAGGCTTGGTATTAACAAGGGATGGCAATCTCGTTGGTTTAATTTGAAAGAATTTCCGGCATTATTAGAACAAGATCATAAAATTCGTGAATTTATTAATGAAAAAACTAAAACATGCAGGGTAGAAAATATAGGCATTGAAAGAAAAGCTGGTGATACTAAAGTTATTATTAAAACTGCTCGTCCTGGATTATTAATTGGTCGTCAAGGACAAGGAATAGAGGCTCTTCAGAAAGGTTTAGCAAAATTATTAAAAGATAAAGCACGTATTAATATTTCAATTGAAGAAGTTAAACATCCTGAAATATCTGCTGAGATTGTAGCTCAAAGCGTTGCGGAGGATTTAGAAAAAAGAATGCCATACAGGAGAGTTCTTAAACAATATATAACTAAAGTCATACAACGCAAAGAAGTTTTAGGAGTTAAAATTTTAGCTTCTGGTAGATTAGATGGCTTAGAAATTGCTCGTAGCGAATGGTTAAAAGAAGGGAAATTACCTTTATCAACAATTAGGGCAGATATTGATTATGGTTTTACTGAAGCACATTGTACTTATGGAATAATTGGAATAAAAGTATGGATATATAAAGGAGAAAAGTTTTCAGATATTAACGAACATTAATTATTGTTATGTTGTTACCAAAGAAAGTAAAACACAGAAAAATGCAGAAAGGTCGAAGAAGATTTCGCCAAGTGGAAACTAGGGGGGTGGAACTTTCTTTTGGTAGTTTTGGATTGAAAGCATTAGAAGAAGTTTGGTTGACATCACAGCAGATAGAATCAGCTTATCGAGCAATAGCTCGGTCGTTGCAAAAAGAAGGGAAAATTTGGATGAGAATATTTCCTGATAAACCTATTACTAAAACAGCAGCAGAAACTACTATGGGAGGCGGAAAAGGATCTGTAGATCATTATGTTTTTCCAGTAAGGCCAGGGAGGATCCTTTTTGAATTAGATGGAGTTTCTTATAAAAAAGTAAAAGAAGCTTTTCGTTTAGCTAATTCTAAATTACCAATTAAAACTTTAATTGTGAGAAAATAGATATAATAAAAATCATGGTAAAAACAGAAGAATTAAGATTAAAACAAGAAGAAGAATTAAATCAATTGTTATCTGAATCCCAAAAAAAATTGCGCGAGTTGAGATTTAATTTAGCAGGTGGTAAGGTTAAAAATGTACGAACTATTCGTGTTTTAAAAAAAGGCATTGCTAGAATTCTAACTATTTTAAATGAAAAATCTAAGAAAATTATTTAACTATTTTTTGTTTTGCCAATAGGCAAATAGAAATAAATTTTAATATGGAAAAACAAATTAAAAAACAAAAAAGAATATTAAAAGGAGAAGTTGTATCAGATAAAATGGACAAGACCGTTGTAGTTAAAATTTCTAGATTGAAAGTACATCCTAAATATAAAAGACACTATCAGGTTTTTAAGAGTTTTAAAGCTCATGATGAAAAGGATGAATATCATACAGGGGATAAAGTTATTATTGAAGAAACAAGGCCTTTATCTAAGGGGAAAAGATGGAGAGTAAAAAGTAAAGAACAAGTAATAAATAACAAAAAGAAAGAAGCATGATTCAACCACAAACAATCTTAAGGGTAGTTGATAATAGCGGGGCAAAAGTAATCCGTTGTTTTAGAGTATTAGGAGGAACACGAAGGAGATATGCAGAACTTGGTGATATGATTGTTGCTTCTGTTCAAATAGCTGAACCTCGTAGGGAAATAAAGAAAAAAGCAGTTGTAAAGGCTATTGTTGTGAGACAGAAAAAAGCATTTAGAAGAAAAGATGGAAGTTATATCCGTTTTAATGAAAATGCTGCTATTCTTGTAAATGAAAAAAAAGAACCTATAGGAAACCGTATTTTTGGTCCTATACCAAGGGAAATAAGGGAAAGAGGGTTTAGTAAAGCAGCAGGTTTAGCTCCAGAATTAGTCTAGATTTAAAATTATGAATATTAAAAAAGGAGATTTAGTTTTAATAAAAAAAGGCAAAGACAAAGGAAAATCAGGAAAGGTGGTAAAGATTTTGCCCAAAGATGACAAAGTAGTTGTTGAAGCTTTGAATTTGGTAAAGAAAATTCAAAAAGCTAAAAAGGCAGGTGAAAAAGGACAAATGATTTCTATCCCTAGGCCTGTTTTTAGAGCGAATGTTATGTTAATCTGTCCTAGCTGTAAAAAACCTACACGAATTAGCTATAATAAAGACAATAAGAGTAAGTATAGAATTTGTAAAAAATGTGGTTCTAAAATTTCTTAAATTTATGAAATTTCCTTACAAAGAACAAGTTAAAAAAATAGTAATTCCTGAAATGAAAAAAGAATACCATATTGGTAATGATTTTGGAGTTGCAAAAATTACAAAGGTAGTGATTAATGTAGGCATAGGTCGATTATCTGCAAGCTCTAAAAATAATGCGGAATTGGTTAAGAAGATTTCTGATGTTTTAGCAGCGATTACAGGTCAAAAAGCATCTGTGAGACCAGCAAAAAAATCTATTGCAAGTTTTAAAACAAGAGAAGGAATGCCAGTTGGTTTAAAAGTTACTTTGAGAGGAAAGAGAATGGAAGATTTTATTTATAAATTTGTTAGTATAGTTCTTCCAAGGGTTAGAGATTTTTGGGGAATTCCTTTAAAAAATATTGACGAAACTGGAAATTTAAATTATGGTATTAAGGAACATAGTATTTTTCCGGAAACAGAAAACATGCAGAATATTCCTTCCTTTGGATTAGAAGTTACTTTTGTTACAAATACAAAAAACAGAGAGCAGTCAATGAAATTATATCAATTATTAGATTTTCCTTTATGGCGAAAAAATCAGTAGTAGCAAGATCAAAAAAGACACCTAAATATTCTTCACGAATTGTGCGGCGTTGTTGGCGTTGTGGAAGGAAGGCAGGGTATATGAGAGATTTTGGTATTTGTCGCATATGTTTTAGAGAGTTAGCTTCAGTTGGAAAAATACCAGGAATAAAAAAATCAAGTTGGTAAATTTATAATTTATTATTTAAATCCTACTATGACAGATCCTATTGCAGACATGTTAACAAGAATACGTAATGCTCAAGCAGTTAAAAAACAAACTGTTATTTTTCCTTATTCAAAAATAAAATGGGAGATTTTAAACGTTTTATCAAAAAATGGTTTTATTAAAGGGTTAGATAAGACAAACAAAAAAAATAAAAGATTTATTGAAATAATATTGAAATATGATGAAGAAGGAGCTCCAAAAATTTCTGAATTAAAGAGGGTTTCTAAATCTTCAAGCCGTAGATATACTCAAGCAAAAGATATTTGGTTTTTTAAAAAAGGTTTAGGTCTAAGAATATTATCAACGCCAAAAGGTATTCTTTGTGATAAAGAAGCCAAAAAATTGAATGTCGGAGGGGAAATTTTATTAGAAATATGGTAATTTAATTTTTATTATGTCTCGTATAGGTAAAAAAGAAATTAATATTCCAGATTCAGTTGAAATGATTTTGGAAGGAAATAAATTAAAAGCCAAGGGTCCTAAAGGCGAGGATCTTTTAATAGTGAAGGATGGTTTTAAAATTGATATCAATGATAATGTTTTATTAGTTATTCCTATTCCAGAAAAACAAAAAAAAGATACTTCTGCTCAATGGGGAACTTTAAGGGCATTAATTAATAATCTTATAATAGGAGTTGAAAAAGGATTTGAAAAACAGTTGGAAATTCAAGGAGTCGGTTACAAGGCTGCTCTCGAGGGTTCTGATTTGAATCTTAAATTAGGACACAGTCATCCTATTATACTTTCTATTCCTGAAGGGTTAGATGTAAAAGTAGAAAAGAATATAATTACTATTAATGGTATTTCGAAAGAAAGAGTTGGGCAATTTGCCGCGTTAATAAAATTCAAAAGACCTGTTGAGCCTTATAAAGGAAAAGGTGTTCGTTATGTTGGTGAAAAAGTTTTAAGAAAAGCTGGTAAGAGAGTGGCAAGTACTGGTTAAATAAATTAAAAGAATAAATGAATAAAAACAGTAAAAAAGGACAAAAAGAAAGGAGACACAGAAGGGTAAGGGCAAAAATTTGTGGGACAGAAGAGAGGCCACGTCTTTGTGTATTTAAATCTAACAAGCATATTTATGCTCAAGTTATTAATGATGAAAAGGGGTTCACTCTTGTTTCAGCTTCTGATTTAGAGATTAAAGATTTAAAAAAAGATAAGAAAATTGATTTAGCGCAAAAAGTTGGGGAATTAATAGCCAAGAAAGCGAAAGATAAAAAGATAGAGACAGTTGTTTTTGATAGAGGTGGGTTTAGATATCATGGTCGTGTAAAAACTTTAGCTGAGGAAGCTAGAAAACAAGGTTTACAGTTTTAATTTTTGTAATAATTATGGCTTTTAATAGAAAATCGAAAATAAATAAAAGTGAATTTGAGGAGAGTATTTTGGATATTGCTCGTGTGACTCGAGTAGTAGCAGGAGGAAAACGTTTAAGTTTTCGGGTTACATTAGTAATTGGTAGTAGATCCAAGGATAAACATGAAGTTGGGGTTGGAATATGCAAAGGCAAGGATGTGGCTCAAGCAATTCAAAAGGCAATCAATAAGGCAAAAAAGAATTTGATTACGATTCCAGTTGTTGATGAAACTATTCCACACGAAGTAAAGGCAAAATATAAAGCGTCAAGAGTAATTATAAAACCAGCTAAGAAAGGAAAAGGTATAAGAGCTGGTGGAGCAGTACGAACTATATTAAAATTAGCTAATATTTCAAATGCTAATGCTAAAATTTTAAGTTCTAGCAGTAATGCTATCAATAATGCTAGAGTAACTATTATTGCTCTTTCTAAATTGAAGAATTCTTTGAATAATATTACTAAAGAAACTAAAGAAATCGTAGAAGAGAAAAAAGAAATAAAGAATAAGAAATAAAGAATTATGCAAATTCATCAATTAAGATCAACTAATAAATCATCAAAGAAAAGAAAAGTTGGCAGAGGTGGCAAGAGAGGTACCTATTCAGGACGAGGAATTAAGGGCCAGAAATCACGAGCTGGATCAAAGATAAAATCTCAGGTAAGAGAGATGGTATTAAAATTTCCTAAAAGACGGGGAGTGCTTTTTAATAGCTTGAAAAAGAAATCTTCAGTAATACAATTAAAAGATATAGTGAAAACTTTTCCTGAAGGAGGAATTATTACTTTAAGAAAATTAAAAAAAGCGGATTTAATAAAAAGTAAAAAAAATGAATTTCGTTCAGTTAAAATTTTAAGTGGAATACCTTTATCTCAAAAATATACTATTAAAAATTGCTCAGTTTCTGAAAAAGTAAAAGAAGCAATTGAAAAGGCTGGAGGAAAAATAGATCTAAAAATTAAATAAATCCATATGTTTAAAAGTCTTTTAGCTTTATTAAAAACACCAGATTTAAGAAAAAAAGTATTTATAGTCTTACTGCTTTTGGTGATTTTTCGA
>Ga0209587_1000707_pt1 | contig 16193 bp, 13 predicted proteins | sample NGEPerD_2_FD_184512 | JGI IMG/M metagenome (GOLD analysis project Ga0209587, IMG submission 184512) | Arctic peat soil microbial communities from the Barrow Environmental Observatory site, Barrow, Alaska, USA - NGEE PermafrostL1-D... | ecosystem: Environmental > Terrestrial > Soil > Wetlands >... | reverse complement strand
AAACTTTCCATTGTTTCGGATCCCAAGTCACTGCGTGATTAATGTACTCGACCAGTTTAATTTCGTTGCAGAAAGAAAGTATGAGTCCCGTTGCTCCGGAACGAAATGTTTTAATCATTGGTGCTTCTGCCATCTGTTATACCCCCAGCCAAATAAGTGCTGAGTTTAGATTACCAGATCGGTCGAGCAAAGTCCAGCATTATCGTTTCCGAACAGTTTCATAAATAATATTTTCCATTTTATGCATGCTTAAAATGAGGTTAATGGTTCCCCAAAAGTAATAACCATGACAATATAGACGAGCGCAATGGCTATAAACATCGCCACTCCCATTTGGGAGAACCCATCCGTGATGTCCTTATTACTTCCTTGCAGTTCATAGGTAACTCCTGCCGGCAAAGTTGCCTTGATACTATCAATTTCAGCTTGAGCAGCTTTGGTAACCTTTGAGGTATCGTTCCCTTTAATATCCGCAACGACGGAGGCATAGCGTTTACCGTCGAGCTCGGAAATAGTAGCTGGGCCATCCTGCTGTTCAACCGTAGCAATATCTCCAATTTTTACTTGACCATTCATACCTTGAATATTCAAGTTTTTGATACTATCAACACTACTTACCTGTTTGGTCGCATATCCTAGCAAAACATCCACTGAAGTACCATTATCGACGGTCGTAATCTTGCTATAACCCAGATAACTTTTCATAATCCCTGCTACCATAACTGGATTTACCCCCTGATCCGCAACCTTACCGGCATCGACAGAGATCGATATTTCGGGCTTTCGTTCCGAAATATTATTGGTAACGTTATTGAGTCCGTCCATACCCCTGAGCTTTTGTGTGATGATCCCTGCCGCTTGAGTGATTTTATCTAAGCTATCCCCTTTAATAATCACTTCGACATTATCAGACTGATTACCTGTGACACTCTGCGGGGTAACTGTCATAATTTCGCCACTTTGATTAAACTCCTTCGCTTTAGCGGTTAACCCCTCTAACGCCTTTGCACTATCCACATTATCTTTAACCACGACAATAAAGCTCCCCATATTCGCGCCTTGGTTGGACAAGACACTCCCACCGCTACTGCTCGTGTCCCCAATAATACTTGTTACCTTATCAATATCAGTTCTGCTTTTTAAAAATTCTTCAAACCTGATAGCCTCTGCATTTGTTTTATCGACTGAAGTTCCTGTAGGCATCGTAAGCACTACGTTAATGACATTATTCGTCGATGTCGGCATAAATTGTATACCTATCCTGCTCACCAGGCTCAAGGAAATCAGTAATATTATCAAACTTCCTCCGACAACCAGCAACCGATGATTTAACAAAGAGTCCAAAACCTGCTTATAACCCCTTGCCAGCCATCCTTCTTTCTTTTCTGAATGCTTCATTGTTTTCTTGGAAAGCATGAACTTGCTCAAAACGGGAACTACGGTTAAAGCTACGAGCAAGGAGGCAAGGATGCAAATAACCACAGTGTAAGCAAAGGGGATAAATACCCTTCCGATGAGTCCAGAAATAAGGCTTAGAGGTATAAATACCCCTACCGTCGTGATGGTCGATGCCGTAATCGCTGACCCTACTTCATGAGTGGCCTTCGCGATCAAGGCTGATTTATCGCCCTCCTCACTCTCTGCCAAACTAAATCGTCTGTAAATATTTTCAATCACAACGATCGAATCATCGACAATTCTCCCGACCGCCACAGCAATACCACCTAAGGACATGATATTAAGCGTAATATTGAATCTCGGTAGTAGAATCAAGGCAATGAAAACTGAAAGAGGAATCGACACAACGGCAATAATGGTCGATTTAATATCCCGCAAGAATAGCGCTATGACGAGCATGGCAAAAATTGCGCCCGTGATCCCTTCGCTAATCATTCCATTGACAGAATCCTGCACTGATGTCGAGGCATCATTAATTTTGTAAACCTTAATCGCTGGGTTAGCCTTCGTAAAGTCTGACATCTTTTGCTCGACATCCTTGGCGAGCTGTACTGTATTGGCATCATCCGTTTTAAAAACATTAATGACCATACCTTCTTTAAAATTGGACCTTGCAAAAAGACGCGTATCTTGCGCTCCATAATTAATATCCGCAATATCCTTTAAAAACACGACGTTTATGTTTAGCGCTGAGGATGAGCCATTGCTCGGCGAACTTGAATTCAGGCTAGGAACTGGTGAGTTCGACGTGGAGGCTCCCAGTCCCAACGCCTTTCCCTTTTGCGCTTGGGTACTTAAGACCTGCTGCAGGGAATTTGCAGTGCTCTGGATTACAGCGTTTGCTTGAGCGATTGCGGCCTGCGCTTGTACCTTATCTTGAGGAAGCGAGTTAGGATTGCCCAGGGTTGCTTGCTGAGCAAGAATGATGCCTTCTTGTTGTTGCACGACGCTTAGTAAAGCGATTGCTTGGGTGTTATTTCCGATCATTTCGCCCATTGATTTACTAGTTGTGCCAACCGCTTGACCAAGCTGCCCCACTGCTTGTCCTAGCTTGTTCATTCCTTCGCCAATTTGACTCAAGCTGTTGCCCATATACTTGGTCGTATTGGGCATTACCACAATTGGCACAGATTTTATGTCATCAAGATTATTAAACTTCCTTGTGACTCTTAGGGTGAGGTCTTTACTATTAATTTCTGTACTCCCAACCGGATACGATATATTGTTGGCATTGATGGCGGTCTGAACATCCTGAAGTGTTATATTGTTATCCTTCATTTTTTGTTCGTCCAGCTTGATATATATGTCATTATTTTTTAGACCATTTACATTAACATTGGCGACTCCACTCACACTACTCAATTCTGGCTGAAGTGTTGAATTAATAGACTGTGTAAGCTCATCGATGCTTTTACTGCTTTGTATTGAATAAGTCATCACCGGAAAGCTACCCATAGTGACCTTTGAAATAGTAGGTTTTTGAGCATTGGTGGGCATAGACACCTTATTGACGGCATCCTGTATGTCTCTTTGGCCCTTGTCAATGTCCGCTGAATAATCAAATTCCGCTACGACAATCGACACATTTTCATTGGATACTCCTTTAATGTTCGTTATGCCCTGTATTCCAGACAACGACTTCTGGATTGGTCTGGTAATCCCATCTGCTATGTCCTCCGGAGCAGCGCCGGGATACACAGTGAAGACAGTTACGACCGGAATGCTAATATTTGGCATGGCTTCCTCTTTAATGCCTTTTCCCGAATACAATCCTCCAACGATAATAAGAACCCCTGCTAAGAGTATAACGAAGGTGTTTTTCATGGAAAATCTGGTAAAGAAACTCATTTATTTTCCTCCCTGACCAGGCTTTATCTCCTCTGTCCTCTTATTATTCCTGATTCTCCGTTGATTATTTAACCTGATCCGAGAGATTTTGAGGATAACAAAATCACCCACTCCAGACTCTCGTTATGTCTTATGATAATGATATCCTTATCATAAGACATAACGAAAGTGGTGTAGGTGATGTTGGAATGGTATGTGTATGGTTGGTCTAGAGGACTAACTCTTACTATAAGGCAACCAGGTAGTAACACAGGTCCCTGTTCTTCGTTCGCTTTGAATATCTATTGTCCCACCGTGGTTCTTAACAATCGACTGACAAATAGATAATCCTAAACCGCTCCCTCCTCCGTCACTTGGAGAGGTACCATTGTACTGTTTTCAAGATAGTCTATTAATGGTTTTTCTTGCATTTCATCATCCCTTATGTTGTTTTACACATCTGCGATTATTGAGTTCGTCACTATTTCCCATAAATATTTCCATATCATTTCGTTTGCCAATTGGTTTCAATTGAGCCGTTCTCCTCCTATTTCATCCCGAAAAGAAGCCCCAACATCTCCCTAATATTTCGTACAACCTCATCAACATCTCGTCCAGCTACCTTATAACGATAATTTACTTTAGAGTAAAAACGAGCATAATATTCAATGTCCAGACTAATCTCCCGCAAGTAATGTTTCTTTTCCGACTCTGTTAGTTCTCTTTTATCTATAGGGTTCGAATATTGATCAAAAAACTGTATACGTTTCAAAATATTCTTAGCCCGATCAGTAAGAACGATAGTAACAGGATTCGATATCTTTATCTTCTTCCAGTAAACTTCGCAAAATCCACTTGGCGGTAAAGCAATTACATAATTATCTGGGTTACTATCAATAATTTTTTCTAACACAGAGGCACCCTTTTGGCGATAGGCATCCATAGAACCGAATTCCGTTTGAAGAAACTCTATGGCTTACCATAGTACGACTCTACCTCACTATCTAAATCAAAGAACTTGTATTCCACTTCATCTGCAAGTTGTTTCCCAATCGTTGTTTTTCCGACGCAGCTTACCCCACTCAAAAATATGCGCATATGCTCTTCACCCATACAGTTCTTTCATTATTCATAGACAACTTTCCCTTCACGCTTCAACCGATCCCGCCTAATATTTCAATAGTTTCTTCCCATTACGACTGTGAGATTTTTGTATATGAAAATCTAAAAAGGATTAAACCTTCACTGTCTTCTTCATCACAAACCCGGGCAGCGACTCCTTCATCTTCCAAACTAGACTGATTGGTGCCGAGCCATAGTGACTCTGAGCGTCTGCCAACCCAAGACAGGTATAGGGTGAAGTAAATTTCTCCTCCTCTTTGTATTCCCTCACAAAAAATAACACATTTCCGCCATTTACCGATTGATTCCATCCGCTCTCTCTGGAGTTGCCGTCAGTCCCAGCAAGATCCTGGCGGGAACATTACAGTCTATCTTACCCGATGGGATTCGCACCCACTTATACGACCTAGCACATCCGCACTGTCAGGCACCGGTCCCTTGTTGCTCAGATTGAAAAGACAGTCGAACTGTCGAACCCTAGTTTTCACAAGCTGAATAATAAGTTAATAAGTTGGTGTCAGGCACCAGGGTTATTCTGTACCTCCGTGACCTGTCACGATGAAAGAGCTATATTTGCAACCCATCAAATATATAGATTTCTCTCTCGAACTAAAAAGCCCTTGGTTGTGAGGTCTTTCTAAATATAACAGTATTTGAATAAGGTAGAAAAATGATCACACGAAGATCCAACTCGACAAAAATTGTCCTTTGGGTGTGTTAAACCTTCACCGTCTTCTTCATCACAAACCCCGGCAACGACTCCTTCATCTTCCAAACTAGACTGATTGGTGCCGAGCCATAGTGGAGAGCATGGTTCTTTCCACCGCTGACAAAGAGTGCACTAAAATCCCTTTGCTCATCTGGATCTGAGGTAGGATCGTCTGCATGAAACGAATCCATCGCCTGGAATTTACGAAGGACAATCTGCACATAGAGTATCGGTGGCTCTGCCACACCCTCTATCGCTCAACCAAAACCTTTAGATTGTCGATTTATCAGGTAAAAGAGAGGTACCTGGACCCTATGCGGAACGACAGCAAATGCCAACTCGCAAGTAAGTTCCGCCGAGTATGCATGATGTCATTCTTTCAAAATGCTATCAAACTAAGGCCAATCTAATATACCTGAGTTTGATGAGAGTAATCTAATAAGAACCCTTTTGGCAAGCATTATTCTATTGCTCGGAGGGAATTGTGATTGCGCATTGCCACTTCATTATACCAGCTACCTTACTCAGTCCTCCTGTCGGCACAAGATATCATTCTAGGTTTGTCAAAGGTTAGCAAGCGTATGGTCTGAGCTTTATAAAACTCAGGGTTTTTAAAGCTGCCAACCGTTTTAGTGGGGCCAAGCAGGAATTCACTTTTCTTCTGAAGAATTTATCTTTATACTTATCAATTAAATTAAAAAGGGGGATGTCGAATGGCCAGTCGTATTGTTCACACTTCAAAAATGACCTGGGTCCTAGACCCGAATGCACCGATGCTCGGACCTGTTGCTAATGGTGGAACTATTGTAGCCCAGGTCTCGCCGGGTTGCTGGGGTGCCATGATTACACCGGATTATGCCAGCGGTCATGAAGTCACGCATCCAATTGCGGTCGAGGGTGCAGAAGTCGGGGATGCTGTTTGCCTCAAAATTAAAAAGATCAATATCTTATCCTTAGCGACCACTTCTGGTACGGATAGTTTCGTTGAAGGAAATTACGTTGGGGATCCCTTTGTGGCAAAACGCTGCCCAGGCTGTGGTGAAATCAACCCCAAAACCTATGTTGAAGGTATCGGCGAAGATGCTATCAAATGTGCCAAATGCCATACATCGGTCAAACCCTTCCACCTCGATAACGGTTACACTATGCTTTTTAACGAAGAACGTTCCTTTGGGATCACCGTTCCACCCGAGCAAGCCAAAGAGATAGCCGAACAAGCCCAATATTTCAGCGCCCTTCCCCCCGAATCTTGTCAATACTCCTCCAACTTATTGGCTAAAGGGGATATGCCCGGAGTGCTCACCCGAGTTCGGCCAATGGTTGGAAACATAGGTTCCTGCCCAGCCGTTGCCCTTCCTTCCTCCCATAACGCCGGAGATTTCGGAAGCTTTCTCTTGGGTGCCCCTCATCAATACGCTCTCACGGAGGAAGAGCTTATTAAGCGAACCGATGGTCATATGGATGTTAATGAAGTGCGGGAGGGAACGATTCTCATCGTTCCTGTCAAAGTTCCTCAAGCTGGTATCTATGTCGGCGACGTTCACGCCATGATGGGAGACGGGGAAATTGCTGGTCACACCACCGATGTTTCCGCTGAAGTCATCCTTGAGGTTCAGGTGATTCAAGGTTTAACCCTCGAAGGCCCGCTTCTTCTCCCGCACCTTGAAGACTTGCCTTATTTAGCACGTCCCTATTCGGAAGAAGAAAAAGTAAAAGCCCAGCGCTTGGCCCAAGCGAATCACTTCGCAGTCGAAACTGAAATCTACCCCGTTCAAGTTCTTGGTACAGGTGCAGATTTAAACAAAGCCACTCAGAACGGCTTGGAGCGCATGTCCGCTCTCACTGGGTTTTCGATTGCCGAAGTCAAAAACAGGGCAACGATCACCGGCTCAATCGAAATCGGACGTCTTCCCGGTGTGGTCCAAGTCACGATGCTTACCCCAGCTTCTATATTGCAAAAGTTAAATTTACTTGAAATTTATCAAGAGAAATATGGGCACTGAAAACTAGCTCATTGAGAGCTATAAAGTTGACACAAGCCTCCGGAGGCAGCCCCCGGAGGCTTGACATGGTACAATACGGTTAGCAGGATACCAAGGAGGTATGGGAAATGAAAATCCAATTACTCCGACATGCAACTTTATTAATAACCATTAACAACAAAAGGCTATTAGTGGATCCGATGTTGAGTAAAGCCGGAGAAATGTCCCCCATTGATAATTCTCCTAACAGTTATCGTAATCCTCTCGTCGAGCTAGTGGCTCCAACAAATTTTCTGCAGGAAATAGATGCCGTCTTACTAACCCACACGCATAGGGATCATCTTGACGATGCAGCAATAAAGCAACTTCCCAAAAACAAACCCATCCTCTGCCAACCAGAAGATGAAGAAATGTTAAGGAAATCAGAGTTTTTGAATATATGTCCAATCGACAATACGTTTCATTGGGAAGAAATTACGATAACTCGAACCGGCGGGCAGCATGGCACTGGTGAGATCGCCCGAAAAATGGCTCCGGTTTCAGGATACGTCTTAAATACAAAGGGTGAACCCTCGCTCTATATTGCCGGTGATACCATCTATTGCAAGGAAATTGAGGACATTTTAACGAGACATCAACCTACTTTAGTTGTAGTCAATGCCGGTGGAGCACGTTTCAATATTGGTGATCCTATTACAATGACTGAAGAGGATGTTGTAAAAGTATGCAGAAAGGCTCCGCATGCAAAAATCATTGCAGTGCATTTGGAAGCAATAAATCATTGCCTCTTGTCAAGAGGGGATTTACGCTACCATCTTGAGCAAACAGACTTATTAAATCAAATATTCATCCCAATAGACGGGGAAACCTTAGAATTTTAGTCATTAACTTACATTACTGATCATCAAAAACGATTTCCTTGAGCTTGTCGATTTTTAGGTAATAGAGAAGTACATGGGACCTACGCGGAACGAACAAACCAATCTATTAAACGCCGGGCTATACTTCCAATACCAGGTATCCGCGGAAGTTGCTCGGCGGTAAACCATCCTGCGTCCAAGATTTCTTTTTTATCAATATTTATGTCCCCACTAGCATACTCAGCTGTAAAACCTACCATCAGAGAATCTGGGAAGGGCCAAGGCTGGCTGCCAAAATATTTAATATTTTTAACTTTCAGGCCCACTTCTTCTCCTACTTCCCTTTGCACGCACTCTTCAAATGTTTCCCCTGGTTCCACAAAACCAGCCAAGACACTATAGAAATCAGCTTGAAAACGAATCCCCTTCGCTAACAAAATTTCGCGACCCCTGGTAATCGCCACGATAATAGCTGGAGAAATCCGTGGATAGTTAACAAACCCACAAGAAGGACAAAGCTTAGCCCTTTCATCTATCTTATTTTCCATCTGTGCTCCGCACTGGCTGCAATACTGATGGGTACGATCCCAATGTAAAATTTGATAAGCTTTGCCTGCTAATAAAAACAAATCATCAGGGATCTGACCGAGTAACCGCCTTAAGTCGAAAAATGACATACCTTCCGGTGCAACAGTATCCGGGGTAAGTTCTGCAACATAACAAGAAAGCCCTTCCACTCGACCAAGATATTGTCTCCGAACCAACTTCATGTTTAACTCATGGAGGAACTTTTGCGTTCTACGGAGAACGTAATTATATTATCTTTCAATTCGATATGACAACTAACGCTTCCGATAACTAAAAAGATAAAGGAGTTTTTAATATGAACAGAGGACTTTTGGGTAAAACTGGAATCGAGGTTACTGAATTATGTTTTGGCGCATTACCTATGGGGCCACTTCAATTTAGAATGCCGGAGGAACAAGCAGTTAAACTTATTTTAGCCGCTCTAAATTCAGGGATCAATTTCATCGATACTGCAGAACTGTATCAAACGCAAATAGCCATCGGACAAGCTCTGCAGCAGTTTAAAGGTAACGATGTCGTCATTGCGACTAAATCCACTGCTAGCACTTATGAAGAGATGGAAAAGAGCGTTTTGAAAGCAATAGCGGAAATAGGACGAGACTACATTGATATTTTTCTCTTACATGCGGCTAAAGCAACTCCCAAGGTTTTTGAAGAGCGGTCAGGAGCCTTGAAATGTTTACAAGACTATAAAGCCAAAGGAACAATTCGTGCCATTGGAATTTCGACACATGCTATCAGCGTCGTGGAAAGAGCTGCTGAGGTTGAGGAGATTGACATCGTATTCCCAATCATTAATCGATTAGGTATTGGTATTATTGGTGGAACACAAGAAGGCATGCTTCACGCCATTGAAAAAGCTAATAAGGCTGGGAAAGGCCTATATGCTATGAAGGCTCTAGCGGGAGGTCACTTAATAAATGATTTAAAGAATTCTTTTGATTTTGTTCGGGATATCCCTGGCATGGTTTCAGTTGCAGTAGGAATGGTTTCTACGGAAGAATTAGAAATTGACGTTAAACTCTTCAATAATGAAGACATTCCAGAAGGCTTAGCTAGTGATCGAAGAGCAAGCAAAACTCTTTTGGTTTCACGTTTTTGTATTGGATGTGGCACATGTGTTAAGACTTGCCCAAATGATGCTCTATCTCTTGTTGATGGGAAAGCCGTCGTAAACAAAACGACTTGTCTGCTATGTGGCTACTGTAATCCGGTCTGCCCCGAATTTGCTTTAAGGCTCATTTAAATATCACCATCAAACAACATGCCTCTGACAATGCTAGATTGTCGGAGGCATGTTTTAATTTATTGTCCTTTGGTTTTACCTAAGTCCCGGTGGCTGAGCATTCACTGCTGCCTTCTATAGATACCAAACCACCTCTCTTGCGTGAGCATCGGCTTTATCAGGCCGACTGGCTTTTAATGTTTTACGGGTTTGAAGCAAAAGAACTACTTGATGAACAAAATCCCAATTTTAATTTACAGGTTGATCCTTGACCCATTTGTTCAAATAGTCCTTGTATATCTCCATCTCAGGAATTTCAGGCATAATAACCTCCATCATCTCTCAATTCACTTGGCTTCTATAATTCCACTTGCGGCCTGAATAAATGTATGGGCCCAGCAATTCTTTTTAGGAATTGAACACTTTCGAAGCAGACGTCATAATTCGAAATGAACTGAAGAAGCAAGCAGTACCTATTTAAGGTCACTACTTGCTCCTTTAATGAGTCTTTCAGTGCAATCATTAATTTCCACCATGCTTGTTATTGATTCGATTGTTTGACCTACGGTTCTTACCTTCTTCTTCGTCAAGTAACTTCACAGTAAAGTGGGCACCTTCAAGAATTTGTGCCAAAACATTGGTTGGGGTAGTGGCCACCTCCCGGTACATCCTTTGGGTGTATACGTGTCGAACGTTGGGAAACTCTTGCTTAAACAAACGCCGTGCTTTGTCGCCCGCATCATCAGCATCCAAAAACACCCAGACATCGAACTCACTATACTCTGCAATCAACTCTTCCAACTTATCTGGCCCCAAGGTCCCATAAGTGCAGACTATCTCCACAGGTTCATCCAAAATCTGCTCTAACCGCTTCTTGTCTGTTTTCCCTTCAACTATAATAACCTTACTCATTGTTTCAACCATACTTTCGGCCACATCGCTGTTTAGTTATTTTCTATAGACCTACCTTATATCCTCTACCCGTTGTTACAGAACTATACAGGGTTGGTCAACTACCCACTGTTGATGAACTACTCGATACCAACTTATTAACAATTAACTCAAATGTGATGTTGTGAAGTCCCATCTTTATTCAAATCAATTAGATGAATGATTTTCTGGAACTAAACCATGCTAGAAGTAAGCAATCAAAAGATAGGAGCGTAAAATGGGTATTTCAAGTTTAAAATCAGTTAGAATGATACACTTTTTTCTTCTAATAAGCTTTGTCGTAGTGTTTATATGGTCTGCTTATAAGCCTTACCAATTGGGTACCTGGTTTTTAGAGGTTACTCCGATTGTTTTGGGGATAATTATTATTATTTATACCTTTAATAAGTTCCGTCTCACCACCCCAGTTTACTTGCTTCTATGTTTAGGTGCAATAATAGTCCTCATCGGTGGACATTACACCTATGGCAAAGTGCCACTGTTTAACTGGCTACGCGATTCTTTTCATCTTGGTAGGAATTACTATGATCGGTTTGGCCATTTTGTTGGTGGTTTCGTTTGGGCCCTTACTTTAAGGGAAATTTTGTTGCGAACATATCCCTTCCAAAAAGGGAAATTGCTCATAGCCATTGTTCTCGGATTAGTTCTTGGGGTAAGTGCTCTTTATGAATTAGTTGAGTGGTGCGTGGCTTTAATGTTGGGCGGAGGTGCAGAGGCTTTCCTTGGACTTCAGGGAGATATTTGGGACACACATTGGGACATGTTTCTTGCATTAGCCGGTGCGATAGTCTGCTTGTTAAGTTTATCCTCGATTCATAACCGGTTTTTGGTCAATGAAATCGGATTTAAACAGAAAGGAATCGACTTGTGATTACTTTAGAAACAAACAAAAGTCCGCCACTACTGCTTAAGATTTGAGCAACAATAAGAAGCCTGTCCCTGAATAAACAAAGTAACTTGCAAGCACCACGAGAAACAATCCACACACCCCTAATACGATGCGATAAACCATTGGAGTAAAGAGCTTTTTTCCTCTTGCGACTGTATAAGCGACGAATATATACCAGATATAATCCGATAAAACATGCCCCATATAAAAGCTAATGGCTCCCAGGACACCCTGACCGGCTGCAACCATCAAAGAACCAGCTCCAGCGGTTGCCCACCACAGAAACCAATAAGGATTTGACGCAGTAACAGTAACCCCTGCCACCCAGGGACGGAGACCTTTTTCAGTCCTCTCGCCTGTAAGTTCAAGGGCAGCAGAATTAAGAGATTCCTTAAAAATTCCATATGCCATCCAAAAGAGGAATAAACCGCCTACGATCCCAATCGTTCCTTTCACTGCAGGCCAAGTAATATAGGTTCCCACACCAAAAAAGATCGCAACCACCAGAGCAAGCTCTAAGAGCGCATGGCCTGTGACAATTTGTGGTCCAACCTTAGCACCGCGTCTTAGACTCTCGTTAATTGTGACCGTAAGCAAAGGCCCAGGCATAATTGCTCCTGAAAATCCCATAACTAAACTTGTCATAAAAATTACCCATAATTCCACGTATCCCCACCATCCTACACTTTGTGATATTCATTATTTCGACATGGCCAAGGAATAACCTTCTGGGGTAATATAGTTATATAACGTGTAAGCATTACGCCCTGACCATTTCTTTTATTTTAAACTACCATGTACTCTATCAAACCCCATTTTTTCAGAAATAATATATTGAGGTCGTCCCTGATATGTATCTTGGTTTCCCTATTCTATTTAAAAACCTAATGGTCGTTTGCTGTAATATTATAGTGGAGAAATTTAACAAGAAGTTTACCTTCCCTTAATTGTGAATTAACGTTCATAGCTTATACTCATACTTGTAACTCACAGCTAGATTAAAGGAGGTAAGGTAAGCTATGCTCAGTTTCAAGAAAATCTACTCTATTTCAGTGGTGTTAACCTTGATGGTTTCTTTAGTACTTACAGGGTGTTCCACTCCCCCATCTACCCAGAGCACTGGCGCATCGGTAAACGATTATAAAGGGGCGCCCGCTAAATACGTATTTTATTTTATTGGGGACGGAATGGGCCTGACGCAAATCAATTCCGCAGAAATTTACTTAGGATCAACGTCAAAGAAAGCCAGTTCAGAACCCACGAAATTAAACTTCAGCCAGTTTCCGGCGCAAGGAATATCTACAACGTATGCCGCTGATTCCTTTATCCCAGACTCAGCCTCTGCAGGAACTGCCCTTTCCTCAGGTCACAAAACAAACGACGGTGTCATCAACATGGACCCTGCTAAGCAAGTAAAATACAAGTCGATTGCTGAAATGGCTAAAGAGAAGGGCATGAAAGTTGGTGTAGTTTCTAGCGTCTCCATTGACCATGCTACCCCTGCTGTTTTTTATGCTCACCAACCGTCAAGAAATAACTATTATGAGATTGGTCTAGAATTAGCGAAGAGTAATTTTGATTATTTTGGTGGAGGAGGCTTCCTATCTCCCAAAGGAAAAGACGGAAAGCAACTTGACGTTTTAGAAGTCGCACAAACTAACGGGTATAAAATCGTTAATACACAAGAAAGCATTGAAAAACTCAATGCCCAGAGCGGTAAAGTTATTGCAATTAGCCCTGTTTTGGATAGTTCAAAGGCTTTAACCTTTGAAGTTAATCGCAAGGGGGGTGTATCACTCGCCGATTTCACGCGCAAAGGGATTGAGGTTCTAGATAATGAAAAAGGCTTTTTCATGATGGTTGAAGGAGGAAAAATTGACTGGGCAGGCCATGCCAATGATGCCGCAGCCAATATCAAAGACACCTTAGCCTTACAAGATGCCGTAGATGAAGCAATAAAATTCTATAATAAGCATCCTAAAGACACTTCCATTATTGTTACCGCTGACCATGAAACAGGGGGAATGACCATTGGTTTCTCGGGAACAAAGTATCAAACTTTCTTTGATAAAATAGGTAATCAGAAAATATCGTATGACGAGTTTACGCTCAAAGTAGCTGAATATAAGAAAAATCACACTACAGAAACGGCCAAACTTGAAGACCTACTCCCTCTTGTTCAATCTGACTTTGGTTTAACGGTCCTTGATCCCAAAGCTAAAGAAGAGCTTGCGGCAAAAGTCAAATCTGGAGATAAGGATGCTGAGAAAACACTAGGGATGGTGCTTGATGACTCTGACGTTAATTCTTTAAAACAAGCTTTAGTACTGAGTATGAAGGATGCTAAAGAAAGACCAACAGATCAACAAACTTATTTATTATATGGTGGATATGACCCCGTCACTATGACCCTAAACCATATTATTAATAGTAAAGCTGGGATTGGTTGGACTACCTATTCCCACACAGGGGTACCAGTTCCGGTCTTCGCCAAAGGAAGTGGAGCGGATCTTTTCGAGGGATATTATGATGATACTGATTTACCTAAAAAAATCATGTCAATCTTAGGGATCTCTCCGACTAAAGCTTAAGTCGTATAGAAATGAGCGAGGTGTACCGGAACATCTCGCTCATTTATTCATTCTTAACTTTTTTTCAGGTTCCTCTCTATACTACTAAATCGAAAGGGTGAAGTGATGCTTAGAAAACTTTTTAACCCTGATCGAATTTTTGTGTTGCTCATGCTCTTTCTATGTATAGGGTTATTTTTTATGCCTACTGGTTTTGAAAAGTCTGAAGAAGGTAGTGTAAGGGCACAAGGGCTTATCAGACAAGTCGACGATTCGTTGGTTCAGCAAAGAGGGATTGTTAAAACAGGTTCCCAGAGTTTAAAAGTAGAAATTTTGAATGGACAGTTTAAAGGGCAAGAAGTCAATACATCGAATCTTTTATTAGGTCGCCTGGAGTTTGATAAACTGTTTAAAGTTGGAGAAAAAGCACTGGTCGTGGTGGAATACAACGGGCAGAATCTGACTTATGTTAATGTGATTGACCATTATCGAGTTAATACAGAACTTCTGCTCTTTAGTATTTTTATTCTTTTACTCGTTATTTTAGGAGGGTGGACAGGCGCAAAAGCAATTTTATCGTTTCTTTTCACCATTTTAATGATCTGGAAAGTTCTTCTTCCTAGTTTCCTTAAAGGGTACGATCCAATTCTCGTTTCTTTGGTGATTGTCACCATTATCACTGGGGTAACCTGTTTTTTAGTAGCCAACCTAAGCCGAAAAGCCTTAGTCGCATTTCTGGGATCTTTTTCTGGTATTCTCTTAACTTGTATTATTGCCATTTTTTTCGGAGGAACATTTCGTGTTCATGGCGCTATCGCCCCTTTTTCTGAAACTCTTCTTTATTCCGGATATCCCAATTTAGATATTACCCGAATTTTCTTAGCAGGCATTTTCCTCGCTTCGTCTGGAGCGATCATGGATGTGGCTATGGATATCTCTGCTTCTATCAGCGAGGTCGTGGAAAAAAAACCTGACATTTCAATGCAGGAGGCTGTTTTATCCGGATTTTCTGTTGCTAGAACAGTTGTCGGGACGATGACGACCACCCTATTGCTGGCTTATTCAGGAGGATATATCTCCTTGTTTATGGTATTCATTGCCCAAGGTACTCCCCTTATGAATATTTTAAACCTCACCTATGTGGCGGGCGAAATCCTGCATACGCTTGTTGGAAGCTTTGGTTTAATCATGGTGGCACCTTTTACAGCTATTTTAGGTGGATTTTTGTTTACTCGACCAGCTTATATCCGGATCTTAAAAGATAAAAAACACCCCCTGAGGTCTTCAATCTAAGGGAATGGTTCTAAGTTCTAATGAGTTATCATGTAAAACGTTAAGCGTTTCACTAGCGGCTCTAGTAAATTCGCTAACAACATCTGCGCATCTTGCCGTATCAGGAAGCTCTTAATCCGTTTCAAGGTCACTTCTCTGCCTTTCCATAAAACTTTCTTTCACTGTCCCCAAAATCAAGTCTCTTGAACTTTTTATTATCTCCTCCAGAATAAAATTTCTGCACGAATAATCAATGAAAAAATCTACCTTACTAAAAATATATCAGCCCTCTCCGACAAATCGAAGAGGGCTGATTATGACATTATTGATTTTACCTCACTAATTCAATTGTACTTCCGACAAAAGATTTGTAATCATTTTCTAAGGAATATAGGTTAAGTTATAATAAGTAGAAGCTACCAACCGCCTCACTGGGCTCAGAAAACAAGGTGGTATAAATATACATGAAGATAGTTGCAATGGGCGATTCAATTACGCAGGGGTATCCTTTCACCAATCAGGAATCTTGGGTGGAATATTTAGCGCAAGAATTAAAATTCCAGGTTTTAAACCAAGGGATATGCGGGGATTTCACGAGTGGTATGTGTCCTGCATTCCCGAGAACCCCTAACGAGGATTCGACACTAACAGCCTCTAAAGCCGCATAAACACTGGATTTCTTCTAAATTTTACTTGAATTATTACTCGTTATGTGTTATTATATACATAACGAGGATGTG
>Ga0209587_1000705_pt1 | contig 16218 bp, 19 predicted proteins | sample NGEPerD_2_FD_184512 | JGI IMG/M metagenome (GOLD analysis project Ga0209587, IMG submission 184512) | Arctic peat soil microbial communities from the Barrow Environmental Observatory site, Barrow, Alaska, USA - NGEE PermafrostL1-D... | ecosystem: Environmental > Terrestrial > Soil > Wetlands >... | reverse complement strand
GGCTCGGGCCAGGTTGGGTCGCTCAGATACCACGCCAGATCGTACACGTCGCGGCCCTTGATCCAATCCCGGCAGAGCAGAGCCGCGACCTTGTCCGCGAGCAGCGACGGCTTGTCGTGATGCGCCAGACGCAGGGTCGCGTGCCGTCGCACAGTGGTCACCTCGAGACCGGCGCCGGCCGGTGGACGTGTGTCCACCTCGACCTTGTGGACGCTTTGGCCTCCGTCCGGTAGCCCTCCTTCTGGAACCGCGTTCGAGCGGGCGCGATCAGGCCGAGAAAGTCGAACTCCGGAGAGGGGGTTTCCAGCGCGAAGTCCAAATCCTCCGAAAAACGCGGCAGGCGATACAGGAAGCGCAGGGACGTTCCTCCCATGAACGCCAGCGATGCCCATGCGCCGCTCTCTTGGAGACCCTCCAGGATCCTCGCCTGCAGATACTCCCGCATGATGTTCACCGCGTCGCGGGGAGCCGCTCTTTGCACGATTTCGCGCAGGTACTCTTTCATAGGTCCTGGTATTCCTCCGCCTCAACGCGGGCCAGAGAGGCGACGTTGCCCGCGAACCGCTCCACCTTGCGGCTGCTGAAGCGCTGGGCCATAGTGGCGAGTCGCTCGAAATCGACGGAGTCGAGATGTTGCAGGCGGAGCTCCCGGGCGAAGGCGGGCTCACAGGAGTGACCACGCAGGTAGCCCAGGTCCAGCAGCGCCTTCTCAGGAACGGCCACGAAGGCGCTCCGATCTCCGCCGAGCTCCTGCGTCCGGTATCCCCAGAAGAGGTCCGTCTTGAGATGCTGGTATACAAACGTTCCGAAGGGGGTGGTGCGGGTGCCCGGCCTCCCTGTGGTCACGGCCGTGGTGGCGAAGACGGCCTCCGGGATGAGGCCGTGATCGGCGAGCACCGTCTCCAGGCTTACATACGACCCGGACACCAGTGCATTCGACACTTCATATGGATGTGGCTCCACGGTGCAATACGGTTTGCCCAGCGCGTAGAGGCCGCGCCGCACCTGCACAACGGTGCCGTCGGCGGTCCACCGAGACAGCTGCTTCCTGACCTCCTGGAGGCTCACTCCGGGCGATAGCAGCATGCCGGTGCTGAACAGGGGTTCGCGCCCCACTGCCCTCAACAAGTCTGCACGCTTCATGGCATTAACTTACCATGAATGAGTATCTATTGCGACAGGAGCGCAGCGGCCGGTGGAGCCATCGGCTAGGGCGGTGAACGCTTCTGAGCCAAGAAACAATGGCGCGGCTATATCGGCTACGTGATCAAGGAGTATTTCGCCAACTACTTCCTGCACATGTCCGCCGTGACCTTGGACATGAGGGAGAACCGAATGGAAGTCCGCCAAAGGCGGGTTGAACCCTGGCGCGTCTCTTCGGTCCATACGGGCGACGGTTCCGTGACCGAAGGGGGACACTTCTTTGTCTGCTGGAGGATGTCACTGTCGAGCACGAGTTCCAGGCGACTCATCTTGGAGCTAACTGCTTGGCCAAGAATAACCGCATCCTACAGTGGAGCGGGAAGCCGTGCCGAGGCAGCCAGTGATCGCGAGCGAGGGCTGCGAATAACGAGCGGGACCTTCCAGCTCTACCCTGTTCGAATAGCGGGACCAGGCCGAGTGGTCACTCTTGTCGTTTTGGCATACCTACTGCCATTCTGCGGATTGCCATCTTCGCCGTATTTCTAACCCACGTCCTAACAAGGTACACGATGTGGAGCGCTAAGTATGGATAGTTCTTAACGGGAATCGATTTTCGTCTGCGCATCCACAACCTCAGTAGCCCTCTCACGCGTTTGCTAAACTCTGGCCGCGTCGTGAGATAGCAGTCTGATATTCTGCCTTGCTCGTGTTCCTTATAGTAGCACCAACTCCCAAGGGTATGCACAGAGTTCTTAGCTACCAAAGCAACCTTTATCAAGAAGTCCATATCCTGATTGCGGGTTAGCGACTCGTCCCACTCGACTACGTCCTGGATGAGTGATCGTCTTATCAAAGGAGTAGACACGGAAATGCTGTGGCCAGTGGCCATCCGATATACTAAATGTCCGGCGTTACTTATGAGTTTCTTGGTCACGTCGAACTCATCAACAAATTCGAAGTCGCAGAATGCGAAATCAGCCTGACCTTTGCCAAGCTCTTCAGCTTGTCTGTAAATCTTCGAGGGATGCAACATGTCATCGCTGTCAAGAAACTGCAAGTAGTGACCTCGGGCCGCCCTCATTCCTAGATTCCTGGCGCTCGGCGCGCCGCTGTTTTCCTGCCAGAAGTACTCTACGGTAAAGCCAACCGATTCGTGATTGTGCATCCATTCGTCAATACTTGACTTAGTATTGTCAGTAGAACCATCATCAATTATCAGAACTTCGAGCGGTCGGTATTCCTGTTCCAGAATATTCGAAAGAAGGGGTTCCACAAAGGAGGCTCTGTTGTATATTGGGACAATGATGGAGACTAGGTTGAACCCCTGTTTTGGCTGTGAACTTATCACCACTGCTTAGCCTTCCGTCCGTCGGCGCCCTGGCAGGCAACAATCATGCCTGTCGAACTCCACCTGTCTAGTCAAATACACGTAGTTAAGATTCTCGCGCCTTGCTACGCTGGGGTGCGGACAAGAATGCCGCGCGCCACTCATGCCTGATGCGACCACCCCAACTGGGACCCCCGGCGGCCCTCAATCATATCTCCGCGAAGGCCCTGAACGGCCACAGCGGGGACTTCCTGAGGGCGAAGACAACTCCACCACCTTTCGATGACATCAGAATAATCAACACCTGGCCACGGTTCAAATTTGAACACTCTTGGTGCGTTTCTGGAGTTGACACGACTCTGTTGCCACTTAGACGCAGACTGCCAAGCCAAGCGTCTTTTCGCTTGACATCTTCTCATGCTAAGGCGAAGAGAGGTAGTCGAGTGGCAGCGCTGCGGATTGGCGAAGGTATCAGTGCAATAAAGGATATCGTATACGCTGGATACCAACACATTCAAGCCCCTGCCCAAGTCCCTCGCGAGAGACATGCTCGGGCTGCCGCAGGAGCCCCGTCTTGTCTTGTTCGGAGCCATCGGTGGCGGGCGCGACCCCCGAAAGGGCTGGGATCTGCTGCAACCTGCCCTCACTCAGGTTGCGGGGGGCGTTTCCAACGTGCACGGCATCATCTTTGGTCAAAGCGAGCCGCAACTTCCGCCTCAGCTTGGTTTGCCTCTGCACTGGATGGGCCACCTGCATGACGATACCACCCTTGCACTGCTCTACAGCGCGGCGGATGTGACGGTGGTGCCCTCCCGCCAAGACAACCTACCGCAGTCGGGAACGGAGGCGCAGACCTGTGGATGCCCGGTGGTAGCGTTCAATGTAACAGGACTACCGGATGTGGTGGAGCACGGCACCACCGGGTATCTCGCTGAAGTCTACAGCAGCGAAGACCTCGCTAAAGGCATTGCCTGGGTACTGGAAGACGCTGAGCGCCATGCACAGCTTGGTGCACAAGCGCGCGAAAGGGCCGTCCTCCTATGGTCTCCCGACGTGGTGGTTCCACAGTATCTGGAGGTATACCAGGCGGCAATTGACGCTTAGGCATCAGCTGTGTCAGGGTAGATGTCGGGCGAACGAAGATGCCAAGTGCGAACACGGTGCGTTGTCCTTTGGACGCACCTCCCCGCGGCACTCCTGAAGCTCCTGGGCGTCTCGGGTTTGCAGGCTATGATGCCATCTAACGCAATGCTGATCCTACAGGGCCCTGCGACGCCACATCACCTTGAACGATCTTCAGAATGTGGAGGTACTTGAGCCGCCATCCGAGAAAGGGCAGAACCGCTGCTTCGAGATGTCGGGTATGGACATGGGGCCACTTGCGCCTTCGCAAGATGCCAACGAGTGCTCAGATGAGAGCTCCTTGCTCATGACATGCGAAACTCATCCCCCCAGAGCCTTGGCCGCCTGCAGGTTGGCAAAGATCTGGGCGCTTAGGAGTTCATCGCGCAGCCGCGCCACCTAGACGCGAGGGTCATGGAACCGGCCCCCCAAGAAGATTTCCGCGAACGCCGCGCGAACCATCCTTAATATGTCAACTGGTAACCACATGACCACCTGCAAGAAGGTCCTCCAGCTCCTCACTCCTCTCCCACAGCCAGGATCTCCCGTCTTCCGTCTGTCTTCCAGATGCCCTTCACGATGAGCACCCCTTGGGAGACCCCGGCCCGTCCGGCGCACCTTTATCCTGCTCCCCTCCGATTTGAAGCCACCACTAAGCCATGGTCAAATCATGGCAGGACTCGCTTATGGTGGCGGAGGACGCTCGTGGGGAAAGGTGGTCCTTCCTGGCTACTGCCCCTACCTGCGGTAGGTACCCAACAAGCGGTTCCGCGCATTTCGGATAATCGAATAGCCACGAGGCGATACTTCAAGCAGCACTGTCTTAAAAAATGCTAAGCCCAACAATTCTTTGTAAGCGCGGGTGATTAATCGAAGGCGGTCAGAAAAAGGCCCCGTAACCTTAGCCACTTCAATAAAACAACTGAGCCTATAAGTAGTTCGCGGAAAACTACGTGCACTTCCCTTCAAGTTCAATGCTTGCACTTGTCTCTTGACCGTATCCTCATCATCGTACCTAGCGCGTCGGAGATAATAAGTCGATTCCACAAAGGTAATAGACCCTTCGCACGCAATTCTTACCAAACCAATATTATCACTTCCCAATGTATTTGGCCACGGTAAGGTACCGAGAAGTGTGCGTCTGCGATGCAACCCGTATATGACAGTGCACTCACGCCATTGGTCAAATAGAAGATAAACCCTGGCAGCTGGCGTTTTGGCAGGAGTTGTGTCAATAACGCAGTGATACATATCCAGTATGTTTGAGCAGCTATCGATCCATCGGACTAAGGGCATAGCCAATGCGGCATCGGGCTCCTGTCGCAAGACGTCCACGGATGCTTCTACCATACCGGGACCCCATACATCGTGACCACCCGCCCAAATAAAGAATTCCCCTCTAGACCGGCTCAGGACATATTGAAAATTAAAAAGTGCGCCTCTATTTTCTTCATGGCAAACGGTAAGAATGGGGAATTTGCTACTGTGATCATGACAAAAAGCTTCTATGACTTCCCAACTACCGTCATCAGAAGCGTTATCAGAGATGATGATTTCCTTATGCGGGTAGCTATCGGAAATAATTGATTCGAGAAGCTCAGGCAAGTGCCTGGCTTCGTTATGCACAGGTATGCCTATACTTACTAAGCCAGGTACAGACATGGGATAATCGCACAACAGAGTGGGCAGTGTGACGCAATATGCAGAAGGCCAATGCCTTCGTGGGGTGAAAGGGTGTGGGGGAGGGGAAATTCAGTGTGAAAGTTCATACCCGAACCGCGTCATCATATTACCGGCGATCGTGTTAAACGGCTGGTGCATTTCTGAATCCCATTCCTCTTTTGGAGGATATGCTGCACGTTTGTTGGCATTGACGTTTCTGTACAGGAAACGGCGCTTTGCTCTTACGCCGGCAAAGGTCTCTAGAGCTTTAAGGGTGGGCCTGTGGCGTAGATCTTCGAGCCTGACGATGCGCTTGTGGGCGGTAGGAACCGATGAAAAGCGGTCGAGAGCCTTCTGGTTGCGATATGTCCACATCCACGCACAACGCTCAAGCGGGGACATGGCGGGCCACTTGTCATAGTAGGGGTCGTCTTGGGTGGGAATCATGCTAAAGAGTGGATACTTGTCGGGATCGTGATAGCCACGAGTTACCCCGCTTGCAACAAAATCACGCCCATCGCGGACACCCAGGACAATTCTAACGTCCGGGTCCAGCGCGTACAGGGCGTCAAGGAAGTGGACGTAAGGATTGCTGGAGTCCCTGAAGGTTGCGAAATCGACGCGGGATAAATGTGCGCTCATTAGGCTGAGACGCAGGTCAAAATCAGCGAAGGGATCCGTAGGACATGGTTGACCGTGGAAGTATTCCGTGAGAAAGCGCACATTGTATTCGTGATGCGCGTCGAAGAGCTTTGCATAGAGTCCTGTCCCGCTGCGGCCTGTGCCCGTAAATATGATCACAGATGAACTACCTTTCGCATAATGTAATCAGAGTCTTCGCAAGTAGCCATCTGGGGCGACAGTTATCAACAATTTGTGATGCATACTCTTGTCAATTTGAAATTCCGGGTGCGTCCTGAGGTATTCCCAGACCGCCGTCTTGGGGTTGTTGCCCGGCCCCCAGGGGCGGTCTGGAAACATTTCCTTAGGCATGTCTTCGACCACCGTGTCGAACACCACGCAATAGCTGCCCTTGCTAGTCAATGGCGCGTAGGCTTCCAGTTCGGCCAACACGTGGTCGTGGGTGTGGTCGCTGTCAAGGCAGACCAGGACGCGCGAATGGTCCGCGGCGATGGCGCGGACCTGCTCTATGATGTCGGGTGCGATGCTTGATCCCTCGATCATCTGAATGCGCGAGACCATGGGATGCGCCTCGATGGCGGCCCGGTTGTGGGCGCGTATGTCGATGTCGATGCCCAGCACCTTGCGGCGCGAGGTTTTTGGGTCTAACTCCTCGTCCGCCTCGATAGCGTCGCACATGTCCAGTAGCGCCAACATGGAAGCGCTGTGTATCAGCGAACCACCGTGGGCGATGCCGGTCTCGATGACCAAATCAGGGCGGACGCACCAAATCAGCTCCTGCATCGCAACGATATCTTGCGGATACTGGATGATGGGACGGCCCAGGCATGCGAAGTTATAAGAATATTGTGGCTCAGTCGAAGCACGCATAAACGCCGCTGCGGTTTCGCACAGTTTCTTATTGGCTGGATTAGCCGCGATTCGCTCTGCTACTTCTTTTTGAAAATCACTCATGATCGACCGCGATATAGTTGAATGTGTTATGAGACATTTCTTTAATTTCCTCCAGGTAATTTGAATTCATGACGTAAATTGTTGAACCCTTTGGCAATAGCTCCCAAGCTTCCGGTCGTTGAACCAATAACCCTGTCGCCGGCAGATATTTGCCCTGCTTTGCCGGATTGATGTCTATGACGATGCTGATAGGTTGGTTAGCTCTTGCCTTGAGCAATGCAAAGATGACGCCTTTTGAAGCGCCACCCCAAATTGCAGCTTGGCATGGCGCAATATGAGTGGCGTCAAAATAGAGGGGAGCAGTATAGAAGTCCTTTGGGAAAGTTATACTATCTTTGAGGCTCATTTCCGGCCTCCTAAGAGTTGCGAGTTCCGCCACAACATACAGGTATTGACCGCCGAACAACCGGCCGCTCTCGTTGACAGTACCAAATATCCGGTAGAAATCGGAAACCCGGAAGTAATTTACATGCTCGTAAAAAATATCGAACCAGGCCCGATGTTCGCATATCCAGTCGAAGCATGGTACTTCGATATAAATCTTACCACCACCAGCATTGGCTTCCTTCAATTTAAGCAAAAAATTGTATGGGTCGTAAATATGCTCCAGCACGTGCCTCAAGACCAAACCGTTTGCCTTGGCTCCAACTCCCGACTCAAAGCAATGCCTCATTACTTTTGGGTTGTTTCCTTCATAGGTTGGATCAAAACCGGTAACGTCGCATCCTTTAGCTACCAGCATTTCCAGAAAGAATGCTTTGCCGCAACCCACCTCAATAATCGAGTCGCGCCCTATGCACCGCTTAACGATTCTCGATACGCATTGGAGGTGCTTTTGAAACAACGGGCTTAAAGCCTGCTCGTTCTGATAGTGGGTATCGTATGTCATCAACTCAGGGCGAAAGGCAGCGTTGTAAACGAGTCCCGTCTGTTGATCTTCCACCAATTTCACATCGCCTTTAGGGCACGCCTTGGCTTCTGCCTCCGAGTCGTACATCCGGTTTTGAAAAATTGGCAGTTGCTCCTGTTGATAGAGTAGATTTGTTTGCGCGTCCTGATTCATGGTGATGCCTCGCGCCTGACACCTACCACACAGGGTGGGTCGATGAGGTTGTCTGGACGTGTCCCGAATTTGAGTAAATCGCGTCGTCCATATTCATCGGCAATTTGTTCTGCGAGTTGTCGTACCGTTATGGGTATGCCAGAGCAGATATTGACTGGCCCTTGCGCGTCATTTAGTGCCGTCTCCACGATCATACGACCAGCTTCCCGGACATCGAGGAAATCCCGAATCTGGCTACCACTAGTGAGTTCGACTGGCTCCCCTGCAGCGAGCTTGCTGCGTAAGTACGGCAACAGCCGCCGAGCATCCTCACCTTCTCCGTGAAGATAGAACAATCGACACCAGGCAAAGTCGACACTTTGCTGTGGAAGCCATTGCGAGAGCGCCATGAAGGCGGCCGCTTTTGCCCCTGCGTATGGCGTTAAGGGGCGCAATGGAGTATCAACGGAGAGCATGCCTCCGGTAAGGTCATACTCGAAGCAAGTACCTATACCAATGAAGCGCGTCACCCCGGCTTGTGCAGCACCTTTCGCCAGGTGCAGCGTCCCGGTCAAACAATCTAGATTCTTGGCAGATTGAAGATATTTACCAGGTTCGGCATACCAGGCGACATGGATAACGGTGTCGATACCGTTGCAGACATTTGTCCACCAATCAGCACTCTCGGCAAAGAGGTCTGGTGTGGGGATAACCGCATCGATGCCTTCCAGATTCGCAAGCTGGTCTTGCTTTCCGTCACGGACTACCGCACGAACCTGAACGCTGCGTGCTGCCAGTGCTTGTAGCACTTGATGACCGACAAAGCCGGTCGCGCCAGTAACCAAGACGCGAGGAGTCATGCGATCTCCAGCTGAGGCACAGCAGTCACGAATTTGGTACCAAGCTCCGCCAGTTTAGCGTATTGCTGCTTAACCTCGGCGGCAATGTTCCACGCCAGGATCACCAGGTAGTCTGGGGGTTGTTCCTCCAGCGCCGCCGGCGCCAGGATTGGGATGTGGCTCCCCGGCATTAACCTGCCTTGTTTGGCGGCTGCGGCATCGTAGACAAACGGCAGCAGGTCGGGTTTAACACCCGCGTAGTTCAGCAGCGTGTTGCCTTTCGCGGCTGCACCGTAGGCGGCCACTGTCTTTCCCCGACGTTTCTGCTCGATGAGAAAATCCAGAAGATCGTCCTTGATCCGATTTGCCTTGGGCTGAAAGTCTCGATAGGTGGCGAGGGTCCGAAGTCCGCGCCGTTCCTCCTCCGACAGAAGCTCACCGATGGCCGCAGAAGTGGGGCGGTCATCTTCCGCGTGACACCCAAAGACTCGCAAGCTGCCCCCATGGGTGGGCAATTCCTCGACGTCACATATGCGCATACCGGCAGCCCTGAAGATGCGATCGACCGTGTAAAGCGACAGATAGGAAAAATGCTCGTGGTAGACGGTGTCGAACTGAGTGTGCTCGATTAACCGCATCACATGCGGGAATTCCATAGTGATGGTGCCACCGAGTTTGAGTGCGGCTTTCAGACCGCGGGTGAAGTCGTTGATGTCGGGCACATGGGCATAGACGTTGTTGCCGACAATGAGATCCGCGTGCTTGCCCGTGGCGGCGATTTGCCTACCAAGCCGCTCGCCAAAGAACTCACGGATGACGGGAATGCCGAGCTCCTCGGCAGCTCTAGCAGTGCCTGCGGTGGGCTCGATGCCAAGGCAGGGAATGCCGGCAGACACGAAATTTTTAAGGAGGTAGCCGTCGTTGGAAGCCACCTCGATGACCAGGCTGTCTTGGTTGAGCTGCAACCGCTGGGCCATTTCTTCCGCATATCTTGCGGCGTGGGCCAGCCAGCTGGTGGAGGTGCTGGAGAAGTAGGCATAGTCCCCATTGAAAAGTTCTTCAGGCTGGGCGTAATCCTCCGTCTGGACGAGCCAGCATTGATCGCAGACCTTGATCCTCAGGGGGTAGTATTTCTCAGTTCTGGTGAGGTCTTCGCGGGTGAGATAGGCGTTCGAGGGGGGCGCGAAGCCGAGATCGAGAAAGTCGTGTTCAAGCGGAGCGGTGCAATGACGGCATTTCATAACTCCACACCTGCAAATGACTCGTCAAGCATGGGGTGTTGAGAATCCCTTAGCGACAGTTCCGTGATCTCCAGCGGCCAATCGATCGCCAGCAAGGGGTCTTTCGCGTTGAGACCGGCCTCGGACGCGGCGTCGTAGGTAGTCGTATGGCAATATAGCATTTCCACATCTTCGGTCAACGCTTGAAACCCATGGGCAAAGCCCTCCGGGATCAACAGTGCACGCCCGTTGTCGGCGGACAGGCGCTCGGCATGCCAATGTAGGAAGGTCTTTGACCCGGCACGCACATCCACCGCGACGTCCCACACCTCGCCCCGGATACAGTTCACCAGCTTCATTTCGGCATAGGGTGGGCGCTGGAAGTGCATGCCGCGCACCGTGCCGCACCGGGCCGTGTATGTGTGATTGATCTGGACGATGGGCTGATTCCAGCCGGCTGCGGCCAGTTCCTCCGCGCAAAAGAGGCGCGAGAGAAAGCCGCGCGCATCGCCCAGGCGCCGGCGCTCGACGAGTTTCAGACCGGCCAGTGGTAGGTCGGTGACGGTGAATCGGCTCAAGACAATGCCTCATATGCGTCAATCTCAGTTTGGCACAGTGTGCGTGCGTCCGCGCCCTCGTGCTGCGCCCGATACCACGCCATCGTGTGGTTGACCGCTTCGGCGAGCGTCCACCGTGGGCTGACACCCAGTGTCACTCGTGCCTTGGCAATTTCCAGAGCCAGCCAACCGGCTTCGTGCGGCCCTTCATTGCCATCACCGTAGTGCACCTCGCCGGTGCCGTAGGCTGAGCGAGCTAGTTCCACCAGTTCGTGCACGGTAGCGGCCTCGCTGGTTTCCGGGCCAAAGTTATATGCATTCGCCAGTGCCGGTTGCTCCCAAAGTGTCTGCGCCAAGATCAGATAACCAGCCAGCGGCTCCAGTACGTGCTGCCAAGGGCGAATGGCCTGCGGACGGCGGATTTGCAGGGGCTGGCCGGCTTGCCAGGCCCGGATCGCATCGGGAATCAGACGGTTCTCAGCCCAGTCACCGCCGCCGATCACGTTTCCGGCCCGGGCGCTGGCAACCGCCACGCCTTGCGTGGCCAAGAAGGCATCCCGATAGCTGGCGATGAGGATTTCGCCTGCCGCCTTGCTGGCGCTGTAAGGGTCGTGGCCACCCAGCGCATCGTCTTCACGGTAGGGCCACGGCCAATCGTTGTTGCAATAAACCTTGTCCGTCGTCACCACCAACGCCACCCGCACGCTGTCGAGTCCCCGCAGCGCATCCAGCACATGGGCGGTGCCCATGACATTGGTTGCGAACGTTGTCAGCGGCTCCCGATAGCTGGCCCGCACAAGGGGCTGGGCGGCCAGGTGGAAAACGATCTCCGGCCGGACAGTATTGATCAACGATGCAAGCGCGGACGCATCGCGGATGTCGCAAAAATGGCTCTGGCAAAGCTCTTCCACATCAGCCAAGGTGAAGAGGCTGGGCGTGGTGGCGGGGGGCAGGCTGATGCCCGTCACCTCGGCACCCAGTCGGTGCAGCCAGAGAGTCAACCAGGCCCCCTTGAAACCGGTATGGCCGGTAAGCAGGACGCGCCTGCCGCGCCAGAAGCCGGGATTGGGAGTACTCGCCATCACCAAACCTTCCACGGTGCCTTACCGGCGTCCCACAGCTCCTCCAGCACGTTCTTTTCGCGGAGCGTGTCCATCGGCTGCCAGAAACCGCGGTGCTCGAAGGCCATGAGCTCACCCCGGGAAGCCAGGTCCGCCAAGGGCGCTCCCTCCCAGCTCGACCGGTCGCCCTCGATCAGGTCGAGGACTCGGGGAGAGAGCACGAAGAAGCCGCCGTTGATGAGGCCCCCATCGCCCCGCGGCTTCTCCGTAAACCCGTCCACCTGTGCCCCCTCCATGCTGAGGGCGCCGTAGCGGCCGGGGGGCTGGACGGCCGTTATGGTGCCCCATCTGCCGTGCTCGCGGTGGAAGGCGATCTGCTGGCTGATGTCCACATCGGCCACGCCATCACCGTAGGTGAGGCAGAAGGCTTCTTCGTCCTGGATGTAGGCGGCCACGCGCTTTAGACGGCCGCCGGTAAGAGTGCCCTCGCCCGTGTCCACGAGTGTGACCCGCCAGGGCTCGGCGTACTGCTCGTGCACGTGCATCTCGTTACAGGTCATGTCAAAGGTCACGTCGGACATGTGCAAGAAGTAGTTGGCGAAATACTCCTTGATCACGTATCCCTTGTAGCCGCAGCAGATCACGAAGTCGTTCACCCCGTGGGCCGAGTAGAGCTTCATGATGTGCCACAGTATCGGCTTGCCGCCGATCTCCACCATGGGTTTGGGTCTTAGGTTGCTCTCTTCGGAGAGACGGGTGCCGAAGCCCCCCGCGAGAATCACTGCCTTCATGAGATCAGGTCCTCCCTTCCATACCAGCGGCCCCGAAGGTCGCCGACAACCGATGGGTGCCAAGCATAGCAAATCAGGAGTGCGAAGAGCGGCTTGGGCCACGAGAGATGCCGAGGGTGCTGGCTTGCTTTGGGTCCATTATTTGGTGTACGTCCAAAGCGATAGCTTCCTCCGCTGATGGACCGGGAGCCGGGAACTCAGCTTCGCCAACACCCTAAAGCTCCTCGTAGCGTTCCATGCGTATAGCCTTTGACCAGCAGATATTCTCTTCGCAGTCCTATGGCGGCGTCTCCCGCTACCTCACCCGACTTGCTGAGGCACTCCTCGAAAAGGGCGAAGAAGTCCGCGTGTTCGCGCCCATACACAGGAATTCCTATCTGGCCGCCCTGCCCGATGGGACGGTCTTGGGCCGCAGGGTGAGCCGTTTCCCCCCAAGACCACGCGCTTGGTGAAAGCCTTCGACCGACTTGCTTCAAGAAGAGCCATTCGGACGTGGCGGCCGCACGTGGTTCATGAGACGTACTACGCCCGCCGGCGTTCCGCCCCGAAGGACTACGCAACCGTGATAACCGTACACGAAATGATCCACGAGCTGCCGCTCAATGAGAGTGGGTCCCAAGCGAAGACCGTTGAAGAAAAGCGCGTAGCCATCTCCCGAGCCGATCGCGTTATCTGCGTCTCAGAGAATACGCGGCAGGACCTTCTCAACCTCTACGGCATCCGCGAAGACAAGACTTCCGTCGTCCACCAAGTCTTGATAAATCTGGGCCACGAACGACTGGCCAGGTTCTCATGGGCAAAGTGCGCAGAAGAGACACTGTCGGTTTATAGGGAACTGGAGGTGTAGTTGAGTGCGACGCCGAAAACCGCGCTTGTCTGCGGCATATCCGGGCAGGACGGCACCTACCTGGCGGAGTTACTGCTGAACAAGGGGTATGAAGTATGGGGGACTTCGAGGGACGCGCAGGGCTCTCGGTTTGCCAACCTCACGCAGCTTGGCATTCTGGACAAGGTGAAGCTTCTATCGATGGCCCCCAGGACTTTCGCAGCGTCCTGGGGGCACTGACCCGCACCCAGCCTGACGAAGTCTATTATCTCGCCGGACAATCGTCTGTCGGGCTTTCGTTTGAACAACCCGCCGAAACTATCGAGAGGCCTACGCTCTCTGGGCATGCACTGGTATTCTTTTCAATCACGAGTCGCCGCTCCGGCCCACGCGGTACGTCACCAAGAAAGTGGTCCAGGCCTTCTCCTGTGTCGGCCTTGCCTGGAGGGACCAGGTTGAGCAGGACCCGACTCTTCTTCGCCCCTCGATCTCCTCGTTGGACGTGCCGACCCCAGCAAGGCGGCTGCTGAACTTGGCTGGGAAGCCCGTTCGAAGATGGCGGACGTAGTCCGCCTGATGATAGAGACAGAACCGGCGGGTCCGCGCTAGTGGATCCGCTCGATTCTGTGAGGGTCATGTTGGTTTCCAACGTAGTAGTGGCGGTCCGCTTGGAATGCCCCCACTCTCCGTACCACCCGCAATGAGAGCCCCTTGGTCATGACTTGCGAAAGTCATCCCCCCAGGGCCTTGGCCGCCCGCAGGCTGGCAAGGATCTCGACGTTAAGGAGTTCATCGCGCAGCCGCACCACCTAGAAACTAGTATAGGGAACGTATTCTACGAGGCCCACGCCACCCAAAGATCCCGGACGTTGAAGCTACCGTGATGGGGGCGCAGAGGTTACGGACGTTGTTCGAGTTTGTGGAGACCGACCCCATCCTTTCCAGGCTGTACACGGGGCTTGGCTTTGAATGCACCGACTCCTTTCCCACCGTGTTGGTCGCTACTGCCTCCCCGCCGGCCCTACTCCTTCTTCGCTCAAAGGCGGTCGTGTGAGAAGCCCAGGGCCGTGTTGTACATTATGTACGTTATGTACAAGACCGTGTTGGCAGGATGTGAGGCGCTGAGTGGGGTACGGAGAGAGAGAATGGGTCTCGTCCTTTGACGCCCCGAAACAAAACACATATACTTACACATATACGCTAGGAGGAAACCATGAGCCAGGTCACCATATACCTCGATGAGGACACCGACAAAAAACTTCGTCAAGCCGTCGAGCAATCCGGGCTATCAAAGAGCCAGTGGATCACCCGCCTGATCAAAGAGAAAACCGCCACCGAGTGGCCAGAGATAGTATGCGAAATGGTCGGTGCATGGCATGACGGTCCAGAGCAAGAGGAAATCCGGGCAAGTGAAGGAACAGATCTACCCAGGGAATCGCTGTGAGGTACCTCCTGGACACCAACACAGTCATCTACTTCTTCAAAGGAACGGGGCAAGTTGCCGAAAACCTCCTGCAAACACCCCCCAAAGATATTGGCATTCCGGCCATCGTGCTCTTTGAACTCGAAGTCGGCCTTGGGAAATCGAATTCTCCCGAGAAACGACGTGAACAGCTGCAAACGCTGGTCGACCAGGTGACCGTGATCCCTTTTGGTGAAGAAGAAGCGAAATGTGCTGCTGAAGTTGGTACCTCACTTGAGAAACTCGGTGCCCCCATCGGACCAATTGACAATCTGATTGCCGGCACAGCCCTCGCCGACAAAACCATCCTCGTCACGCACAACAGCAAAGAGTTTACACGGATCGAAGGCTTGGAAACAGTTGATTGGTTTTGAAGCTGACGAAGACCGGCTGCCCGGCGTTCCGAAGCTTGGGGAACACCCCCTGTGTCCGCGTAGATGTCCGCTTTCCCTGATAGAGTGACATCTGCGGCTAACCCGCAAGGGAGGGTTATGGAAGCGGTTCCTAGACAGATTTCCAAGAGCATGCGGCTACCATGTACTAGTAGTCCGGCGGTGGGTTCGTGACGCCGGTGACCCCGTGACCACCTACAGGAAAGTACTGAGGCTCCTCACCCCCAGAGAGCGTAAGCGCGGAGCGCTTGTTCTGGGGATGGTGGTGATTATGGCCCTTCTGGAGACGGCCGGTGTGGCTTCCGTTGCTCCCTTTCTCTCCGTGCTGGGGAACCCGAGCATGGTGGAGACCAATCCCATCCTTTCCCGGTTGTACACGGGGCTTGGCTTCGCATCTACGGACTCCTTTCTAATGTTGTTGGGTGCCGGTGCCTTCGCCCTGATCGTGGTTGCGGCCGGTTTCCGCACCCTCACCCTGTACGCCATGAACCGCTACATCCAGATGCGCGGTCACAGCTTGAGCGAGCGCCTGCTGGAAACGTACCTTCGCCAGCCCTACACCTTCTTTCTGGATCGCCACAGTGGAGACATGGCCAAAGGCATCCTCTCTGAGGTAAGTCAGCTGGTGGGCAATGTCCTTAAGCCCGCTCTGGACGCCGTGGCCTACGGGGTGGTTGCCCTGGCCCTGGTAGGTCTGCTGGTGGTCACAGATCCGTGGCTGGCCCTGGTAGTGGGCGTGGCAGTGGCCGGCATGTACGGGCTGATCTTCTTCGGGGTCAAGGGTCTGCTCGACCGTATCGGCCGGGATCGGGTGGCCGCCAACCGGGAGCGGTTCATGGCCGCCGGCGAGGCCCTTGGGGGGATAAAGGACATAAAGCTCCTGGGCCGCGAACAGGCCTATCTGTCCCGTTTCCGTCCTTCCTCCATCCGTTTCGCCAGGCACCAGGCCACCAACCAGACGATATCGGAAGTGCCTAAGTCCCTGATCGAGGCGGTGGCCATTGGGGGAGTGCTGGCCCTCGCCCTTTTCCTGATGGCCACCCGGGACGGAGTGGGGGAAATACTGCCCATGCTCGGCCTTTACGCCTTCGCCGGCTACCGGTTGCTTCCCGCTGCGCAGCGGGTATATGCGGGGATATCGAACATGCGCTTTGGGGCGGCCGCCGTGGACTCCGTAT
>Ga0209587_1000703_pt1 | contig 16222 bp, 13 predicted proteins | sample NGEPerD_2_FD_184512 | JGI IMG/M metagenome (GOLD analysis project Ga0209587, IMG submission 184512) | Arctic peat soil microbial communities from the Barrow Environmental Observatory site, Barrow, Alaska, USA - NGEE PermafrostL1-D... | ecosystem: Environmental > Terrestrial > Soil > Wetlands >... | reverse complement strand
GACTTGGACTTTCTCCCGTGGCGCATCTCGGGGTCGGAGGTCGACACGATGCGGTCTTTGGCGGTCCCCCGGCGGATGCGCGGCTCGCCGCCGCCGTCGTCTTCGACGTCCTGGGCGACGATCGCCACCAGCAGGTCTGCCGTGTCTTGGACCCCGTCACGATCGGCGACCTCGCCCAGCAGGCGGTTGGCAGCCGTGACCATCCGGGCGAGCTCTTCTCTTCTCCGCTCGGCATCGGTCCAGTCGATGTCGGGCTTGGTGTCTTTGAGGTAGCGGCGCAGCGATTTGCGCAGCCCCTTGGTGAGGGTGTCCTCGCCCGCCGCCCGAACGACCTTTTGGATCGCGCCTCTAAGCAGCTCGTAGGTGTCTTGCACGGCGCCGGCGCCGAGTACGGGAGAAGAGTCGATCAGGGCGAGGACCTTGTTGGGGAACAGACCCTTGTCGACCGCCTTGGTGACGGTCCTTCTGAACAGCGCCTGATCGGCGTCGTGCAGCACGACGCGCGCCCTAAACAGCGAGAAGGTCGTGGCACCGATACCCGGGTGGTCGAGGTCGAGCCCCAGCGCCGCCTTCCAGTCGAGATCGACCCGGCTCCTTCTCGCCGACTCGCGATCCGACGTCCCGTCCTTGGTCGCGAGCAGAAGCGACCGCATCATCATCGAAGGCGGGATCGACGGCCGCCCGCGCGCCGACGCATACATGTGGGCGAAGTCGTCGTCTGTGATGAGCTCGTGGCCGCAGCGAGCGAGCTTCTCGTAGAACGATCCCTTGGTGACGAGATGACCGCACATCTGACCGGCTTCAAGGAGGCTGCCTTGGGAATTCACGCGTCCGAGCATGGTGTCCTCCGGGAGGGGAAGTTTCCTTGTTGTCATTCTCCCAGTTCACGCTCTCGATCGCGAGCCTTTGCGGCCAGCAATCGACCGATTTTCTGCTCACTCACCTAGACGGCCGGGGAATCGTCTCGATTCCCTAAGGTCGTCTTCCTGGTGACCGATATTTCGTGACATGGGACCCAAGTCCGGCCTCCGCTCCTCTCGCGCGCCCGCACAATCAGGACAAGTTGCCCTCCCGGGCGCGCGTTCCATGGACGGTCTACCGCAATGGGCGCTCCTGTTCTTTGCAGGACTTCTGGCGACTGGTGTCTCTCTAATATTCGTTGCCGTAAGGATTACTGCCGACGATTCCCTCCGAGCCACGCACCTCCTCGCCCAATTCCAGGGAGGTGTGAACGTTGAAAGGGCAATGGAGTTGAGAAATATCGCGGAGAAAACCTTGCGCCGTGACACCCGCCAGGAACTGCAGACGGCTCGCGTCCGATCAGCCGGCTTTCTCCGGCAACTGCTCAGATTGGAGCCTAACAGCCGGGCTTTGAGGCAACTTGCACAGATCTATCGTAACTACACAAGGGCCGTGAACGAAGAACTCGCCCTCCTCGCACAAGGCAGGATCCGAGAGGCAGAACAAGTCGATCAGGAACGTGTTGATCCCTACTTCAACGAGCTTCGCGCATTGGCGACAAGCGCAAAGACTCGTGTCAAGGATGACGCTCTCGAAGTGAGTCAGATGTCGAATGGGGGGTCCATCGCGCTCATCTTCTTGACCGTGGTCGTGGTCGTCATCATGTTCAAGGTCCATTCGCGGCAGGAACAAGGGACTCTACGAGAGAGCGAAGAGCGATTCAGGGCGCTTATTCAGAACTCATCAGATGTCATCGAATTGCTCGACGGCGAAGGCCGCATAACCTTTGTGACGCAAGCAGTGACGCGGGTTCTCGGCTACAAGCCACAAGAACTCGTGGGCCGAGATGTTCTCGATGTCGTGCATCCTAGTGACCTTGCCTCTGCTCAGGAAGAGCTCTCAGACCTCCTGAAGGGAGACCCCGGTGGGATGAGGACCGTCACGATCCGAGTTCGGCACAAAGATGGTTCCTGGCGATGGATCGAGGCGACGGGTACGAACCTATTGCACGATTCGCTCGTCGGATTCCTGGTTTTGAACTACCGTGACGTAAGCGAGCGCAGGGCTCTTGAAGGCGAGCTGTCCCACCAGGCGTTTCATGACTCGTTGACGAAGCTCCCAAACCGTCTTCTGTTCAAAGATCGCGTCCAACACGCCCTCGCTCGCAGAAGCGAGCAAGGCCGCTGTCTCGCGGTGCTGCTCATCGACCTCGATAACTTCAAGGCGGTGAATGACAGCCGTGGTCATGATGTCGGAGATCAGTTGCTTGTGGCGGTGACAAGACGCCTTAAGGAATGTTTACGCCCATCGGACACGCTGGCACGTCTCGGTGGAGATGAGTTCGCAATCTTGCTCGAGGACATGCAGCATGTGGCAGGCGCAGTCCTGATCTCCGAACGAATAGTCGAGACTCTGCGGGCACCCTTCGACCTTGAAGATAGGCACCTGTTCGCTCGCGCCAGCATTGGTATCGTGACCGAGCTTTCTCCTGATACCGATACGGAACAACTTCTTCGTAAAGCAGACACCGCAATGTATGTGGCAAAGAGCAAGGGCACGGCGACCTACGAGATATTCGAACCACACATGGAAGACGCCCTAAACCGACGAGTACGGCTGGAGGCCGACCTAGAGCGAGCAATTGAGGAGTCCCAGTTCACTCTCCGTTACCAACCTATTGTTGAGCTTGCGCGCAGCACGATCTATGGTTTGGAGGCCCTCCTACGCTGGGAGCATCCCCAACACGGCTTGATCCGTCCCCTGGAATTCATCCCTTTAACAGAGGAAAGGGGCCTCATCGTCCCGATTGGGAGGTGGGTGCTTCGAGAAGCTTGTCGGCAAGCGAGGCAATGGCAGACTGAACACGGCCAGCGCAGGCTATCGGTCAACGTCAACGTCTCTGCGGTCCAACTCCAGGACGCTCAGTTGGCGGAGGACGTAGCACAGACCCTGCAGGATGCTCAGTTGGCCCCAAGAGACTTGATTCTGGAGATCACAGAAAGCGCGTTGATGCAAGACACGGAGGTGATCGCAAGCAACCTAGAGGCATTCAAAGAAATCGGGGTGCGCCTGGCCATCGATGACTTCGGCACAGGCTATTCGTCCTTGGGCTATCTACGGCGTTTCGCCTTTGACATCATCAAAATCGACAAGACCTTCATAGACGGGTTAGGGACAGGTCCTCAAGGGTCCGGTCTAGCCGGGGGCATCGTCAAGCTCAGCCAATCTCTCGGGTTACAGACATGCGCCGAGGGGATTGAATCGGATGTGCAGCTCGCAGAGCTGAGCGCTCTTGGTTGCGAGCTGGGTCAGGGGTACTATTTCGCGAAGCCGATGGAGAGGCAGTCAGTGTCATCCCTTCTGCCCGAAGGGCGTCTGGCGCGACTCTAGTTGAAGTCGGTGAACTACGGTTGGGACCCTGCTTCGGGCGCCCTCGCCGTGTAGCTCTCGCAGCCGGTCGCATAGGACCCCCCTATACGGCGGGGCTGGCTTGGGAGCGCTCCCGGAGGATTGGCTCGAACCGCCGGCGTCGATGACCAGGGCACAAGCCTCGCCTTGACCCTAAGAGAGATGCTCGTTTCCGGGGAGCCCGGCTAACTACCTTCATCTCATCCACGCTTTCGCCGTCTTCCAGGCGAGTCACCTCGGCAGGGGACCAAGCACCCTGATGCCGCCGGCACAACGACGTGGAACTCGACGCGCCATGCCTGCAGCCTGTGTTCTTCCACGCGCGTCACCGAGACTTTCCCCGCGAAGGGCCGAACTCTGCCAGCACTCCCCGGTCCGGCGCGGCCGACGCTCCGAACCGGGCCTCAGCAGCAGGGCGGAAGGTAGCAGAGTGGAAGGTGTGCATGGCAGGGCGGGAGGGACTCGAACCCCCGACCACTGGTTTTGGAGACCAGCGCTCTACCAACTGAGCTACCGCCCTAGGGTTATTCAACCGGGCTATCAGTCTAGGCGACGAGCCCGCGCCGGGGCGACCACCCGAAGGTGCTAGGCGGCCTCGAGCCGGCGGGAGCGGCTCGCCCAGGTGGCGGCCCCCGCAGTCAGAGCGAGCGCCACGCCCGAGGCGTAGCTGCGGCGATTGCGCCTCAGGTGCCCCGTGACGGCGACTGTGGGCCGGAGGCGTGGGCGCGGCGCCGAGGGGATAGCCACCAGGGCCGCCTCGAGTGCAGCGGGGGCAGTGACGACCTGCGAGCGCAGCTCACCCAGAGACTCCGATAGGAGACCATAGCGAGCCATCTCCTGCGCGCACCCCTTGCATCTCGAGAGGTGCCGCAGCTCTCGGCGCGTCGGCTCGGCCCCCGATTCGTAGCTCGCCATCCGCCCCTGCAGATCGCCGCAGTTCATGCTCTCTCCTCTACTCGGTCCCGTTAGCTCGGGAACACCATTTCCTTCAGCTTCTTGCGGCCTCGATGCACCCGTACCTTGGCCGCCGATTCGGAGATCGCCAGCCGCTCGGCTATCTCGTTGATCGACATCCCGTACACATCTCGCAGCACGACCGCCGCCCGGTAGTGCTCGGGCAGCGCCCGCAGCGCCTGCTCGAGCGTCTCGAGCTCGGCTCGAACGCCCGCCCGGCCCTCGGTCGACTCTCCCGACGGGAGCAGAGCGAGCATTTCGTCGTCGCTCGTGACCTCGTTCTCACGCCTTCGTTTCCTGCTGCGCTGCTTCGAGATAGCCGCATTGGACGCCACTCGATACAGCCATGTGGTGAACGACGCCTCGCCGCGGAAGCTCTTCAGGCCCTTCCATGCCCGCACATAAGCGTCTTGAGTTGCCTCGGCGGCATCGTCGGGATTCCGCAGAATCCGAAGGCACAGCGTGTACACCTCCCGGTGCGTGGCCCGCACGAGCTCCGCCCACGCGCTCTCGTCGCCTCTGCGACAGCGTTCGAGGAGCTCCGCAGGGACGGATTCGCGCACACCTTCGCCTCGGTTAATTGTGGGACGCCTCACGGAGCGAAAGGTTACCGGCGAGCGGAGCCAGCAGATAAAAGCAGATAGCTCAAGCGGAGCTCAGCCCCCCGCCACCGCGGGGATGATCGATAGCTTCGCTCCGTCGGGCACCTCGGTCCCAATGCCCTCCAGGAATCTGACGTCCTCGTCGTTGACGTAGATGTTGACGAACCTGCGCAGCTTGCCGGAGTCGTCCATGAGCCGCTCCTTCAACCCCGGATAGCGAGCTTCCAAGTCGTCGACGATCTCTGAGACCGTGCCACCCTGCGCCTCGACTTCGGGTGCATCGTTGGTGAGCGTGCGGAGCTGGGTTGGGATCTTGACCCGGTTCATGGCGCCTATGCCTCCACCTGCTCGGGGATCTGGACAATCGCCGGTTCGTCGAAGATGCGGTCGACCTCTTCGACCGAAGGATAGATGCGATGGGTGGGTTCAGGCTTGCCCAATACTTCGAGGGTTTTGAGCCCGATCCCCGTGATCAGCACAACTGCCTCGTCCGTGGGGGCGATCGAACCTCGCCCCACCAGTTGCTCGAGCGCAGACACGGCCACGCCTCCGGCCGTCTCGGTGAAGACGCCCTCGGTGCGAGCCAGCAACTTCATCCCATCAATGATGCGTTGTTCGGACACGGAGCTGATGCTTCCGTTTGTTGCTCTCGCAGTGTCGAGCGCGTAGACGCCATCGGCGGGGTTCCCTATCGCCAGCGAGCGCGCCACAGTGCGCGGCCGCACGGGCGCCACGTCATCCAGCCCCGCCTCGAACGCAGCGGCAATAGGCGAGCAGCCCTCGGCCTGAGCACCATGGAGAACGGTATGCGGGGCCTCGGGAAGCAAACCTACGCGGTGCAGCTCGGTGAGCCCCTTCCAGACTTTCGTATAGAGAGAGCCCGATGCCAGCGGCACGACGATCGCATCGGGGCAGCGCCAACCGAGCTGCTCGGCGATCTCGAACCCGAGCGTCTTCGAGCCCTCCGAGTAGTAAGGCCGCACGTTTACGTTGACGAATGCCCACGGCCGGCTTCCGGCGAGCTCGGCGCAGAGCCGGTTGGCATCGTCGTAGGAACCCTCGACGGCCACGACCTTGCCCCCGTAGACCGTGGTGGCCGCGACCTTTCCCGCCTCGAGGTCTGAGGGGATGAACACAACGCTGCTCATCCCGGTGGCGCTGGCGTGCGCGGCCACCGCGTTGGCGAGGTTGCCGGTCGAGGCACACGCGGCCACCTCGTAGCCAAAGAAGCGAGCGGCGCTCAGTGCGACCGATACGACTCGGTCCTTGAATGAGTGCGTGGGGTTACCTCCGTCGAGCTTCAGCCACAGCTTCTTGAGGCCGATCTCGGCGGCCAAGCGGGGGGCCTCACGCAGTCGTGTAAAGCCCGCCCCAATGTCAACGCGCTGCTCTTCGGGGGCGGGCAACAAAGATTCGTAGCGCCAGATCGTGGGCGGGCCGGCCTCGATCTCCGCCCGCGTGATCGCCGAAGCCAGCGCGTCGTAGTCGTAGGTCACCTCGAGGGGTCCGAAGCAGAGCTCACAGACGTGCTGGGCAACTATGGGATAGCCGCGATGACACTCTTTACAGGAAAGCCCCTCGACGTACTTCATCTCGCTTGAATAGCACAAGCGGGCGAGTGGCCGAGACCGCCAGGTGCAATCAACGGCCGGTTCGAGGCTCGAGTTCCTCATGTCTGGATCCGGGACCGTCACGAGCGCTCGGTCCCTCTTTCGGAGGCGCCGCCGAAGTCTCGCCCCCGCGGCTGGAATGAGGAGTGACCTCGGCCCCCAGTACGCGCGTGCTCCATACATGGGAGAGCAGAACCTTAATCACCGCCACCGCGGGCACTCCCAGAAGCACACCCCAGAACCCGGCCAGGGCACCACCGGCGAGCAGAGCCAGGATCACGGTCACCGGATGCAGATTGACGGTGCGCCGCATGACGTTGGGGCTGATGAAGTGATTGTCGAGCTGCTGGACGATCAGCTCGACCAGGGCCGCCTTGAGGCCCAGAGAGAGGCCCCCGCTGACTATCCCCACGAGAAAGCCAAGCGCACCCCCGATGTAGGGGCCGATCAGGGGGACGAGGTTGAAGAAGCCGGCTATGCCCCCGATCACGAACCAAAACGGCAGCCCTATGAAATAGAAGCCGAGGGCCGACAGAACGCCCACGATCAACGCCACCAGGAGCTGCCCCCGAAAAAATCCACCGACCGCATGAGAGACCTTGCCGCCGAGATCCACGAACTCGTCGCGATGACTCGGAGGAACCAGGTTCTTGAGGTCGCGGCTCAGGTGCGGGAGGTCGATCAGCAGATAAAGGGCGATAAGGGGGCCGATCACGAAGATCACCAGCACCTCGACGATCGAGGAGCCGATATCGGTGATCCTTCCCGCCTGGGCGACGATCTGATTGCGCAGGTCCTCGGTAACCTCGTCGCAGCGCGCCTGCGAGGGGACCTCGGTGAGGCTGTTGCCGGGGGAGCCCAGCAGACATGAGATCTGCGTGGTATCTATCTGCGTATTGAGGGTCTCCTCGAGCCGGGCGACGTTGTCGTCGGCGAAAGCGACCGCCTGATCTCTGAACTCGGGGAGCTGGTCTGAGAGTTGCTGGACCTGATGGGACAGGACCGGGATCAGCGCCAGAATCGCCAGCGCCAGCCCGCCCAGGACGACCACGTAGCTGGCCAGCGCACCCGCCGCACGTGGAACTCGCCACCTCTCCAGCCGAGTGACCAGAGGGTTCAGCACGAACAGGATCAAGATTGCCAGCACCAGGGGCGGGAACACGATCCTGACCTTCAGAAAGGCCCATACGAAAATCGCGCCGAGCACCAAGATGCCGATGATCGACCACGCCGCCACCCCCGCCCGGCGCAGGCGCTCGCCGACGGTCAGCCGCGAGTAGCCAGTGCTCATCACCAAACAATTATCCCCTCGGCATGTGACGTTGCCTCACCCACGGCCGGCGACAGCTGCAGGCGCCGGTGGCCCAGAATCGACCGTAGAGGCTTTCTTGGGCGAAAGCTCACTTAGTCGGATTGAGTGGACTGTAGGCGGCGCAGCAGGGCGGCCGCAGCATCGGCCACCACGGCCGCCGGCTCGGCGAGCGCCCGGCGTTCGCCGAATTCCGATACCAGGTCGATCGCATCGCTCACTCCGACCTCGGCAAGCCTCGACGGCTCCAGTGCGACCCGTCCGGCTATGGCAAGGCAGGGCACTCCGGCCTCGGCGGCCATTCTGGAAACTCCGATCGGGGCCTTGCCGGCCAGGCTCTGCTCGTCGAGGCTGCCTTCGCCTGTGAGCACGAGGTCGGCGCGACCGAGTGCGGCCCGAAGATCCACCGCGGCCGCTATGGCTTCGAAGCCCGGCTCCAGCGCACCTCCGAAGAAAGCGACGAGTCCGGCGCCCATTCCCCCGGCCGCTCCCCCGCCGGAGATCGACGTGAGTTCGATGCCGAGACCCTGTTCGATCCGCTCGGCGAGCACACAGAGCCCCCGCTCGAGCAGCTCGACCTCGTCCGGCGAAGCCCCCTTCTGAGGACCGAACACGCGTGCCGCGCCGGTGGGCCCCAGCAGCGGGTTGTCGACGTCGGAGACGCCCGTGATCTGGACACAGGGAACGTCGCCCGGAGGCTCGATCGCCGTGAGGTTCACCAGCGCGCCCCCTCCCGGCTCGAGATCACGGCCCCCGGCATCCAGAAAGCGCCACCCTCGAGCGCGAGCCGCTCCGGTGCCACCGTCGGTCGATGCGCTGCCACCGATCGCGACGAGGACCTCGCCATCGTCTGAGATCTGTTCGAGGGCGGCGCCGAGGAGCTCGCCGGTCCCGAACGAGCTCGCCCGCAGGGGGTCCCTCTCTCCCCCGAGGAGCGCCAGCCCCGAAGCCTGCGCCATCTCGATCACCACGCGCCCATCGTCGAGCAGATAAAGCGGCGCGTCGACCGGAGCCCCCAGGGGGCCGCTAACGACCACTGATGAGCACGTCCCGCCCAGAGCCTGGCAAAGTGTCTCGGCGGTCCCGTCTCCGCCGTCGGCGACCGGGCACAGCTCGACCGAGGCGTCCGGTTGCACCCTCAAGACGCCCCTGCGCATGGCTCCCGCCACCTCGACGGCGGTGAGCGTTCCCTTGAACTTGTCGGGTGCGATGAGGACGCGCATGAAAACCACCGTCCTTTATTGGATGCCGCCGAGGGCGATTCGGGACGCGGCGCCTTTTGTCCGCAGCCTAGGATAAGAACGTGGACGAAGACCTGAGCGTGGTGCTCGTATCCAACCGCGGCCCGATTTCGTTTCGCGAGGAAGGCGATCACTACGGCATTTCCCGCGGCGCCGGAGGAATGGCGGGGGCGCTCGATCCGGTTGCTCGCCGCCTCGGGGACAGGGCGACGTGGATCGCAGCGGCGACCTCGGAGACCGACAAGGAAGCGCTGGCGGAAGGCGCCGCCGATCGCCTCAAAGAGGAGCTCGGCTACTCCTTGCACCTCTTGGATCTCGACCCCGACATCTATTCGCGCTACTACGACGACTCCTCCAATCGCATGCTGTGGTTTGCGGTCCACTGCCTATGGGACGAGCTCGGCATCAAAGGCTTCGGGAAGCGCGAGCTAAGGGCCTGGACCACAGGCTATGAGCCCGTCAACGCACGCTTTGCCGAGGCTGCTCTGGCCCTCGCCGAACCCGAGACCCTGGTGTTGTTTCAGGACTACCACCTGACCCTGGCACCAGGATTCGTGCGTCGCGCTCGCCCCCAGCAGACGATCTTCCACTTCACCCACTCCTCGTGGTGCGGGCCCGAGGGCTTCGAGCGACTGCCCGACCCGATCCCTCGGGACGTCGTTGAGGGCATGCTCGGGGCCGACCTCATCGGATTTCACGTCACCCCCTGGGTCGAGGGCTTTCTGCGCTCGTGCGAGAGCATCGGCGCTGCGGTCGACCGGGCCTCGGGCTCGGTGCTTCACGATGGAAGGCGCTCGTGGGTGCGCGCCTATCCCATTCCGACCGACCCGACCGACCTCAAGGAGAGAGCTCACAGCGAGACCGTCCGAAAGTGGGCGGAAGACTTTCGCTCCGGCGGAGAGGGCCCTCTGGTCGTGCGCGCCGATCGTACCGAGCCGTCCAAGAACATCGTCCGAGGCTTCCAGGCCTTCGGCCGCCTTCTGGATAAGCGCGAGGACCTGCGCGGCAGCGCGCGCTTCATCGCCTGCCTCTACGCGTCGCGTCACTCGATGCCCGAGTACCGGCGTTACACCGAGGACATCGAGCGCACAGTAAGAGAGGTGAATCGGGAGCACCCGGACTCCGTCGAGCTGTTCCTGGAGGACAACTACGATCGTGCCATCGGCGCGCTGCTCGAATACGACGCGCTGCTGGTCAACCCGATCATGGACGGCATGAACCTGGTTTCCAAGGAGGGACCGGCGGTCAACGCCAGAGACGGGGTACTGGTGTTGAGCAAGGGCGCGGGCTCGTTCGAGGAGCTCGGCGACGCGGCCGTGACCATAGAGGATGCGCTCGACATCGAGGCGACGGCCGAGGCCCTCGGCAGAGCGATCGACATGCCCTCAGCCGAGCGCGCCCGCCGAGCTCGCGTCCTGCGCGACCGGGCCGAGGGGCGCACCCCGGCACAATGGATCGAGTCGCAGATCGACGACTTGGTCCGGGTGCAGGCGGGCGACGAGCCGTACACCGCGGCCTGCGATCTGTAGCGCGACCGCCTGGAGCACCCTTTTGTGGGCCTCAGAGTGCGGAAAACCGCACTTCTTTTCCACGCGATCCTCCAGCGGATCGCTCATTCGAGGCGCTCAAAACGCGATTTGGGCTGCGGTTATCCGGCGAGGGTGCGCAGCAGCTCGACGACCTCGGCTGGTCCCTGCATCATGAGGTCGGCTCGACGGAGCAGCTCCTCCGGAGCCTCATCCGAGTCCACGGCCACTCGAAGCGTGGCCACGTTCTCGCTCTCCAGAGCATCCAGTGCGTCGAAAGCAGGAAGGTCTCCGAGATCGTCGCCGATGAAGCAGGCGGCAGATAGCTCGAGCTGCCGGGCGCGCTGCTCGACGACAGTGCGCTTGGAGAGCTCGATCGGAGGTCTCAGCTCGAACGAGGCCTTGCCGGATTCGATGACCAGCCCATGACGGTCCGCGAGCTCTCGAGCAATTCGTTCGAGCTCGTTCTTCGCCTGCTCTCTGTCCGGGGCCATCCGGTAGTGAAGCCCCAGCACGATGCGCTTGTCCTCGACCATCGCCCCATCGAGGTGCGCGGCGTCGATGCGAGCGGCCGCCTCCGCGGCAACATCCGTCATTAACTGCTCGTAAGGAGCCGCCTCCTCGGACAGCACGACCTCACCGCCCTGCGTTCGCTCGACCCCGTGCGTACCCCAGATCTCGATGTCGGACCCGAGCCACTCCAGCAGCTCTGCAGCCGAACGCCCGGACACCACCACGACCGCACGGTAGCGACCGGCCAGCTCTGCGAGGAGGTCGGTCACGCCGGCGAGGGGCCGCGCCTCGGACGGGACGCGGACTATCTGCGAGAGAGTGCCGTCGAAATCGGTGAACAGGCCCGAGGTCTGGGGCGAGGACAGAAAGGGAGCGAGCAGCTCGCCGGCAGCCTCAGGCTTCGTCTGCGCCCACCACCACGTGGAGGTCCACGGACGGAGACAGGTTGGCGGGTTTGGGAGCGGAGCGCCACTCGAAGCGAGCGGCCAGAGCCTTGGCCGCCGGTTTCGCCTCGCGGCTAGACCACAGCACCGTGGTGTCGTTGTAGGGGGTGGAGGGAAACGTGACCACAACGTCGAAGCCGAGCCGGGTGAGGCGCGAGGTCATGGCCCTGCCCGCCGCGCTAGAGCTCGTGCCGTTGAGGACCTGCACCGAGACGCCCTCGGTTATCAGCTCGGGTTTCGGCTTGTCGGCTGGCTCGTCCGGCTCCTTGGGTTCCTGTGACTGTTCGGGCTCGGGCGACGGAGACGGGCTGGGGGACTCGGGGGACTCGGATGCGTTCGCGGAAGTCCCAGAGCCGGGCTCCTCCGGCCCCTGAGCCGCCGCACCGCCCGGGGGCCGCGTGTCGAGATCGTCGCGGCCCAGGGCCCCGATCGCAATCCAGACTGCGGTCACCGCCACGACGCCGACGAGGGCCCAGGGGACGAACCATCCGATCACCGACTGGTAGTAGCGGAACTGCTCGTTCGACGAATGCCGCCCCACGGGGCGGACCCTATCTTCTCGCCGGCTGGTAGCGAGTACCCAGAAGTCGAGCCGTCCTCTGGCGCTGCCGCGAGACGCGCAGCCGCTGCAGGCGCTTCACGAGGATCGGGTCGTATTCCAGGGCCGCCGGGTTTTCGAGCAGCTCGTTCAGGACCTGGTAGTAGCGGGTCGCCGACATGTCGAAGCGATCTTTGATCGCCCGTTCCTTGACGCCCTCATGCTTCCACCACGACCTCTCGAAGTCGAGGATGTCTATATCTCTTTGTGCGAGCTCCAATTCCATGGGTCTACCGTAGCGCGCGGCCCCCAGGGGGCCGCGGATTTGCAGATGACGCCTGCCCTCGACGGCTCAGACCCGACCCATATGTCGCTCTGAAACGAAAGGGGGTCGGAATCCGTACCCTATGCAGCACAAACCCTATGCAGCACCAAAGCCACTTCCGGGGTCTACCCGGGGGCCGCAGGGGCCGCAACCCTTAGGGGAACAGGCCCCGTGTCAGGTGGGCCTCCGCCACCCGGCCGACCCCGATCCAGTGCGCCGCCTGGCGCATCGTCAGTCCCTTGTCCTCGGCCATCTGGTAGACCTCGACAAAAGCGCGCTCCATGATCTGCCGCAAGCGCTCGTTCACGTCCTCCTCTGACCAGAAGTACGCCTGGATGTCTTGCACCCACTCGAAGTAGGAAACCGTGACGCCGCCGGAGTTGGCGAGGATGTCCGGCACCACGAAGATGCCTCTCTCGGAGAGGATCTTGTCCCCCTCGAACGTGATCGGGCCGTTGGCCGCCTCGCACACGACGCGCGCCCTGACCTTGTCCGCGTTCTTTACCGAGATGACTCCCTCGACCGCGGCCGGCACGAGAACGTCGCAGTCGATCTCCAGCAACTCCTCGTTCGTCACCGGCTCCGCTCCCGGGAACCCGGACACGCTGCCCCCGCCCTTTTTGTGCCGGTTGATCGCCTCGGGATCGAGGCCCCGGTCTCGGTAGATCCCACCGTCGACGTCGGAGACCGCAATCACCCGGCAGCCGGCATCGTGCAGCAGCTGGGCGGCGAACCCTCCGACCTTGCCGTAGCCCTGGATGGCGACAGACACCTCCTCGATGCCGATGCCCAAGCTCTTGAGAGTCGAGAAGATCATGTACATGACTCCGCGCGACGTCGCCCCCGCCCGTCCCCTGGAGCCTCCGATCGCGACTGGTTTGCCGGTGACGACCCCCGGTACCGAGTAGCCATGGATCATGGAGTAGGTGTCCATGATCCACGACATGATCTCTTCGTTGGTGTTCATGTCGGGGGCAGGGATGTCTCGCTCGGGCCCTATGAAGGGGAGGATCTCGGAGGCATAGCGGCGGGTCATGCGCTCGAGCTCGGAGCGGCTCAGGGCCTTGGGATCGACGGCCACTCCACCCTTGGCACCCCCGAAGGGAATCTGGGCGACGGCGCACTTCCATGTCATCCACATCGCGAGGGCCTTGACCTCGTCGAGATCGACGCTTGGGTGATAGCGGAGCCCGCCCTTGGCCGGGCCGCGCGTCACGTTGTGGTGTACGCGATAGCCCTGACACACGCGCGTCGAGCCATCGTCGAGCCGGAATGGCACCGACACCGACAGCGACCGTTTGGGGGCGCGCAGAATCTCGTGAACGCCGGGCGCGAGCCCCATTAGCTCGGCGGCTTCGTCGAGTTGTGCGAGGGCGGTCTCCCAGGCGGAGTCCCCGGAGGGATCGGCCGAGAGGTGAGGATCTTTTAGCTGTGTCAAGGCGTCTCCATTGACGTCTCGGTTGCAGGGCGAAGAGCTGGAGACAGGATTCGAACCTGCGACCGGCCGCTTACAAGGCGGCTGCTCTACCGGGCTGAGCTACTCCAGCCACAAAGCCCACCCTACTCCCGGTGGCGCGGGCCCCGGTGCTTCGTAATGGCTACACGTTCCTGAGGCGGCGCGCCACTTCGAACATCGCTATGGCGAGTTCTCCCGTTTCTTCGTTACGGCCCCTTTAGGTCCTTGAGTCGGCGCGCCACCTCGAACATCGCGATGGCGCCGGCCACTGCCACGTTCAAGGACCGAAGCCCACCGCCGAAGGGAATACGCACGAGTGCGTCGCAGCGACGCTTGATGGGGATCGACAGACCCTTGTCCTCGGCCCCCAGCACCAGCGCAACGGGCGGGTCGAGCGCGGGCGAGCTCCACAGGTCCTCGTCGGCGCCCTCGTCGAGCCCCACGACCCAGACTCCGGAGCTCGCCGCTTCGGTGATGGCGACGCCGAGGTTAGAGACGCGCGCCACCGGCAGGAGCTCGGCCGCCCCTTGAGACACACGGCGAGCCGCATCGGTGACGCCCACCGCCCGGCGGGACGGCACCACGACTCCATCGAAGCCCACGACCGCCGCGCTTCTCAGCAGCGAACCGAGGTTATGGGGATCCATGATTCCGTCGAGCAGCAGGACGCGGGGGGCCTCGGCCTCGAGGATCGACTCGAGCGAGGAGTAGCGATAGCGACCGGTGCGGGCCGCGACGCCCTGATGATTGACCCTGCCGGCGAGGCGGTCGATCTCAGCCTTGGGCACGCTGCGGACGGGTATCGTCGCCTGGGTCGCCCGCCGCCGGATCTCGCCGAGCGCCTGGGAGGGGGCCAGACCCTGCGCGATGTAGACGCGCTCCGCGCCCTTGTTTGCCTTCAGCAGCTCCAACACCGCGCGCCGGCCCGTCACCAGGCCTCCGGAGGAGGATTCGGTCACCTTGGGAGTCCTCAGCCGCGCGGAGCGAGGCGCCAGCGCGCCCCTGAGGGGGTGTCTCCGATGACCACGCCCAGGCTCCCCAGCCGGTGCCTGATCTCGTCGGCGCGCTCGAACGCGCGCTCTGCCCGGGCCTGTTCTCTGAGCTCCAACAGATAGTCGATGAGGCTCCGGGCCAGCTCGTCTGAGACCACCTCGGGGGCAAAGCAAAAACCGAGCACCGAGGTCAGATCGGCAAAGGCGCCAGCGAGTCCCTGCACGCGGCCTCGGGCTGCGGAATCGCCGCGCGAGGCCGACTCGAGCTCGCCGTTTCCCTCTCTCACGAGATCGTGGATGACGGCCACGGCGACCGCCGAGTTGAAGTCGTCGTCCATCGCTGCGATGAAGCGGTCCCTGTAGGAGCCGAACATCTCGGAAGCACTCGTAGCCTCCTGGGCTTCGCTTGCGCCCCCACCGCGGCCGAGCAAGTGCCCGCACGACTCGTGAAACGTCTTCCACCGCTCGTGAGCTGCGGACGCGTCGTGCAACGCCTGCTCGGAGAACACGACCTGCGTTCGATAGGAGCCCGACAAGGCCCACATCCGGACGACCTCTCCGCCGAAGCGCTCGAGCGCCTGCCGTGCAGTCACGATGTTGCCCAGCGACTTGGACATCTTCTCGGATTGCATCTGGACCATTCCCGAGTGAAGCCAGTGCCTGACGAAAGGCACCTCGCCGGTCAGGGCCTCCGCCTGAGTGAGCTCGTTCTCGTGGTGGGGAAAGATCAGATCCGTGCCCCCGCCGTGAAGGTCGAAGCCCATCCCCAGATAACGGATGGACATCACCGAGCACTCGATGTGCCACCCGGGCCGTCCCGGCCCCCACGGTGAGCTCCACGACGGCTCCCCCTCCGTGGCCGCCTTCCACAGCGCGAAATCGAGCGGGTGGTGCTTGGAGGGATGGGGCTCGACCCGTTGGCCGGCGCGCATGTCCTCGAGGGAGCGCCCGGACAGGCGCCCGTAGCCGTCGAAACGTTCGACTGCAAAGAAGACGTTGCCGTCGGCTTCGTAGGCGAATCCTTGCTCGACGAGCCCTTCGATGGCGGCAACCATGTCGGGGATGTGCTCGGTAGCCCGCGCGAGGATGTCGGGCGCGCCCACACCTAGCGCTTTCATGTCGGCCTCGAACGCCTCCGCATAGCGGTGCGCGAGTGTCTCCTCGTCGACATCCTCCTCACGAGCGCGCTCGATGATCTTGTCGTCGACGTCCGTGTAGTTCATGACGAACGTCACTTCGAAGCCGCGGTAGGAGAGATAGCGGCGGATGAGGTCGAACCATAGAAAGGTGCGGGCATTGCCGATGTGGACGAGCCCGTAGACGGTCGGCCCGCACACATACATC
>Ga0209587_1000702_pt1 | contig 16249 bp, 15 predicted proteins | sample NGEPerD_2_FD_184512 | JGI IMG/M metagenome (GOLD analysis project Ga0209587, IMG submission 184512) | Arctic peat soil microbial communities from the Barrow Environmental Observatory site, Barrow, Alaska, USA - NGEE PermafrostL1-D... | ecosystem: Environmental > Terrestrial > Soil > Wetlands >... | reverse complement strand
TCTCGCGCCACTGGATCAAGATCTTCGCCGTGTCCTTCGGCATGGGCGTCGTGTCCGGCGTGGTCATGTCCTACGAGTTCGGCACCAATTGGAGCGAGCTGTCGCGGCGCGGCGGCAATGTCATCGGCCCCCTGCTATCCTACGAGGTGCTGACGGCCTTCTTCCTCGAGGCCGGCTTCCTCGGCATCATGCTGTTCGGCCGCGAGCGCGTGCCGAAATGGGTGCACTTCTTCGCCACCTGCATGGTGGCGCTCGGCACGGCGATCTCCGCCTTCTGGATTCTGTCCGCCAATAGCTGGATGCAAACGCCGCAGGGCTTCACCATCGACGACCAAGGTGTGCTGCATGTCGCCGATTGGTGGCAGGTGATCTTCAACCCGTCCTTCCCGTATCGCTTCACCCACATGGTCGCGGCCGCCTACCTCACCACGGCCTTCGTCGTCGGCGGCATCGGCGCCTGGTACATCCTGCGCGACAGGTCCGTGGCGCATGGCCGCATCATGCTCGGCATGGCGCTGAGCCTCATCGTCTGGCTCGCGCCGCTTCAGCTCGTGATCGGCGATCTGCATGGCTTGAATGCCCTCGAGCATCAGCCGGCCAAGATCGCAGCGATCGAGGCGAACTGGGAGACGCGCCGCGACATGCCGCTCGTGCTGTTCGCCATCCCCGATCCCGAGACCGAGAGCAATCTCTACGAGGTGGCCATCCCGGATCTCGGCAGCCTCATCCTCACCCATGAATGGGACGGCGAAGTGCGGGGCTTGAAATCCTTCCCGCCCGAGGACCGGCCGAACCCCGTCATCCCGTTCTTCTCCTTCCGCGTCATGGTCGGCATCGGCTTTATCATGATCGCGCTGGGCTTCACCGGCGCGGTGCTGTGGCTGATGGGACGGCTCTACACCACGCGCTGGTATTTGCACGCCATGACGTTCGCCGCGCCGCTCGGCTTCATCGCCGTGCTCGCCGGCTGGTTCGTGGCCGAAGTCGGCCGTCAGCCTTGGGTCGTCTACAACGTGCTGCGCACGGCGGACGCCGTGTCGCCGGTCCCCGGCGGCAGCGTTCTCACCACGATCATTCTCTTCGTCATTGTCTATGGCATCGTGTTCGGCGCGGGTATCTATTACATGGCCAAACTCGTCCAGCACGGCCCCGAACCGGTTCCGCCGCTGCCCGAGGAAGGCGACGCGGATCCGTCCCGCAGACCAATGTCAGCCGCAGGTAGCCCATGACACCCTCCGACATGGACATGGCGCAGCTTCTCCCCATCTTTTTGCCGCTCGTCTGGGCCTCGATCCTGGCGCTCGCCGTCTTCCTCTACGTGCTGCTCGGCGGCTACGACCTGGGCTTGGGCGCGCTGTTCCCGCTGGCCCCGTCCCACGAGGACCGCGACGCCATGATGGCCTCCGTCGCGCCATTCTGGGATGGCAACGAGACCTGGCTCGTGCTCGGCGGCGGCGGCCTGCTCGCGGCGTTTCCGCTGGCCTATTCGGTCATGCTACCGGCGCTGTATATCCCCATCATCCTCATGCTGCTGGGGCTGATCCTGCGCGGCGTCGCTTTCGAGTTTCGCTTCAAGTCGAGCCGCTTCCGCTGGGCTTGGGACTTGGCCTTCGCCGGCGGCTCCACCCTCGCCGCCTTGATGCAAGGCGCCACCATCGGCGCTTTCGTGCAAGGCTTCGCCGTCACCGACAATCAGTTCTCCGGCGGTGCCTTCGATTGGCTGTCGCCCTTCTCCGTGGTGACCGCCGTCGCCGTGCTGTCGGGCTATATGCTGTTGTCCGCGGGCTGGCTGATCATGAAGGCCGACGAAGCGCTACGCGAGTGGGCCTATGGCGTGGCGCGCTACGCGCTGATCGCGGTGGCGGTATTCATCGTCGTGTTCAGTGTGTGGACGCCGCTCCTGCATGCCGATATCGCCGCGCGCTGGTTCTCGCCCGGCAACATCATCATGTTTTGCCCGGTGCCGCTGCTCACCGCCGCCGCCGTCTTCGGCTTGTGGCGGGGCATCACCAACCGCCAACGCTACGCGCCTTTCCTGTGGGGCACCGCGATCTTCCTGCTCTGCTATATCGGTCTGGCGATCAGCCTGTTCCCGTTCATCATCCCGCCGGACATCACCATCTGGCAGGCCGCCGCCGCGCCAAAGTCGCAGCTCTTCATGCTTTACGGCGCGGTTCCGCTCCTGCCCATCATCCTGGGCTACACGGCCTACTCTTATTATGTGCTGTGGGAAGCGCCCTCGAGCGACGTCTATCATTGACGCTTATCGTGCCTCCGCAAGTGCCTTCCGCGCGAGCCGCCGCTTGAGCTTGATGATTTTGCCGTAAGCCTCGGTGATGCGGCTGCGCGAGAGGCGCCCGTCGCACACCGCCTTCACCAGCGCGCCATGAATGCGCACGCCGAGCTGCGGCTCCTCGGTCTGCACATTCGAAAAGACGACGATATCGGTGCCAGCCCGGACGGCCTTCACCGCCAGTTCCTCCGGCGTGAAGTCCTCGCGCACCGCGCCCATCTCCATATCGTCGCTCATGATGACCCCGTGGAAATCGAGCCAGTTCGGATTGCGCAGCGCGCGCGGCGCCTTGGCCGAGAGCGAGGCGGGCAGCTTCTCCATATCGCTGAAGCGCGGATGATAGAGATGCCCGACCATCACCGCATCGAGCAGCCCATCTTGGGCGAGCCGCCGATACGGCTCGAGCTCCACCTCGCGCCAACTCGTCGACACGTCCGCCAGCCTCTTGTGGCTATCCGCGGCGCTCGACCCGTGCCCCGGGAAATGCTTGGCCACGGTGACGATGTTTGCCGCGCGATGCGCCTTGATGAAGGAGGCGGCCAGCGAGGTGACGACATCGGGATCCGCGCCGAAGCTCCGCCCGCGCGCGCCGATCACCGGATTGCGCGGATTGGTGTTGAGATCGACCACGGGACCGAGATTCATGTTGAAGCCGATATCGGCCAGCTCCGCCGCCATCTCGCCATAGAGGCGCTCCGCCGCATCCGGCGACGCGAAACTCGGATTGCGGGCAACCTTCGCCGCCGATGGCACCCATTTGAAGCCGTTCCAGGGGTTCAGCCGCTGTACCTTGCCGCCTTCTTGGTCGACGGCGATGAAGGGCCGCGGGTTGGACTTTGCGTTCCGCAGGAAGGCGATGAGGTTCTTGAGCTGTTTGCGCCGGTGGATGTTCTCCGGAAACAGCACGACGCCGCCGATCGTGCCCTTGTTCAGCTGCGCGCGAACGGCTTTCACCCCTTCGTCGTTCTCGTCATCGCCGGGAAACCCGACCAGGATCATCTGCCCGACCATGGCATCGAGGCGCTCGGTCCCGCAGCCGTTCGGAATGGGCGCGGCGCGGGGGCCCGTCCCCGCGAGGCACAAGGCCAGCGCCAAGGCAAGGAAGGCCGCCGCCAGCGCAAGGAAAGCCGCGCGCGCAAATGTGGAAAGAAAACGGTGAAACATGGCAGGCCGGGTTTAGGGACGAAATTTGCCGCGATTGTGAATAGACTTGGGCACGGGTGAAGCATGAAAGGGTCGGAGGGAACAGCCCCATGCAGAGTACCATCTTCAGGTCCCTGTCTGCCGCTTGCGTCTCCGGCCTGCTCCTCGCAGGCCCGGCATTCGCCGAACCCGACGTGGCGGAGGAGCCGGTCGAGGAGGAGGACCCGGACGCCAAGCTCCTTCAGAGCCTGCTGGGCCAGACTTATAGCGGCGAACTTCCCATCGAGGGCTGGACCGATTTCGGCGGCGGCCTCGTCTCGCCCCCGATCTATGCGCACCTGTATAAACGCGAGGACGGCACCTCCCTGGTCCTCACAAGCAAGCTTGTGTCCAAGAAATACGTGGTGACCGACGCGCTGATGATCTCCAAGCCATGGAAGGGCTACGAGATCTCCATCGCCTGCACGCAAGGCGACGATTTCACCCTGCGCGTCATCGGGGACGCGCGCGGGCCGCAGGACAAAGAGTGGTGGAGCGAGGTGCGCCGCGCCTGGGAGATCGAGATCGTGCCCAAACCCGATCCAGAGGCCGATCCGGAAGCCGAGGTGGAGGCCCCGGCGGAGGCCGAAGCCCAGACGGAGCCCGTGTCCGAGCCGAAGCCAGAGCCGAAGCCCGGCAAGATCACCAAGGCCAACACCAGCGGCGTTAGGTGCACCAACCCGAACTGGTAGAAGACTAAAAAGAAGAACAAAGGGCGGGGGAGGCCTTTGGGATGGCACAGCTGATTTTTGTCGGGACTGTACTGGCCGCGCTGGGCACGGCGCTGCTCGCCGGCAATTTCTTCGCCTTCTCCACCTTTTTGATGAAGGCCCTGCGCGGGCTCTCGGCGGAGCGCGGCATCGTGGCCATGCAGGCCATCACCGCCGCCATCAAGAAGCCCGTCTTCCTCATGGTGTTCTTCGGCACGGCTGTGCTCTGTGCGGTGCTCGCAGGCAGCGCGCTGCTGCATTGGGGCGCGCCGGGCGCCTGCTATTTGCTCGCGGGCACGCTGTTCTTCCTCATGGGTGCCTTCCCCGTGACCATGCTGTGCAACGTGCCCCTCAACAATCAGCTCGCGGCGGTCGCGCCGGACACGAAAGAAGGCCGCGATCTGTGGAAGCGCTTCCAGGCGTCGTGGGGCATGTGGAACCATATCCGCACCGTCACGGCGCTTCTGGCTAGCGCGAGTTTGATCATGGCGCTGGCCGAAATGGGCAACCCGTTCGCCTGAGCGCCGCGGGCGAGACGGCCCCCGTCACGGGCAGACCGCGCTGCGGCGCGCCGTCTGGTCCTTGATGTAATGCGGCTTGGCCAAGAACGATCGGGATAGATTGTCGATCATGGTCCAGCCGTCGAAGGCGCCGTCGTCGTCATAGTCCACGCGAACCAGCACGCCGTTATGCTCGCCGATACGCGCCGTATTGGCGTAGCAGATTTGCGCGACAACCCCCCGCGTCAGCCTCGGCTCGCAGCGCTTGTACGGCCTGCCGCAATGCTCGGTGCTGGCGAGCGGCCCCGGCGGCAGCGCGCCCGTGGCCCGGATCAGCGCATGGCCGTTGCAGGCAAACCGCCGCTGATTGTAGATCGCCTCGGTGCGCGCCTTGGGCACCGCGTACGGCCCCGCACGCGTCCAGAAGCCGATCGACCGGCCGGCGAAGGCCGCGTTCTGAATGTCAGTATCGAGAGGCAGCCCGCCCCGGCATTTGCCGCCCGCTTTGCGCGCAAACCACGTCGTGTCCGTCCAGTTCTGGAAGAGGTGCCACTGGCCAGAGTTGTGGAATTGCGTCGACCCGGCGAAAGACCGCGACGCGGAGAGCCAGGCGAAGTCGACCAGCCGTTGCTGCCTCAACAGCATCAGCGCGTCGCCGCTGCCATAGGCGCCCACCAGATAGCCGGCGCTGCGCAGATTGCGGTTCACCACGGTGAAATACTCGATCATTTTTTTCGCCGTGGCAGTGTCGTTGCGATCGAAATTGAAGTCGACGCCGAAATAGATCGCGCTGTTGGCGGGCTGGCCGAGCGCCCGGGCTTGCGCCACCGCGGCACGTGAATCGAGTTCGGCTTCGGTCTTCGTCGAATGCGGCGGGCTGGCCGCCCGCGCGCAATTGGCATCCTTGAGCGTGAACAGTCTGCCACGGCTGTCGAAGCTCTTACCCTCGAACTTGTATTTGCTGCTGGAGAGATATTGGTAGATCGACAGCACCGCGAAGCCGTGATCGAGGATCGCATCGATCTCGCTCCCCGGTTGCCCGGCACGGCCGTTGTCGATGAGCCGCTTGCCCCGCCATTGCGCGCAGCGGCCGAGATAGCGGCCGATCACCTTGACGCCCGCCGCGCGCAGCTGCGGCAGATGAGGCGTCACGTTGTGGGAGGTATCGATGATGGCGATGCGGCCAAGATCTTGGTGGCTCAGATCCTCTCTGGCCGCGGCGCCGAGAGGCGTCAGCAATATCGTCGTCAGCAGGACTGCAATTCCGTAACGGGGCAAGAGAGCGATCCTCCTCGGAAAGCGAATCTGCCTCGAACGGTTGGTCGAATCGTGGCGAGCGTCAAGCACTGGCACAAGCACTGGCAGCGTCTAATCCCAGGCGGGCCTCTTGTCTTCGTCGGCAAGTGCGGTGATGCGCGCCTCGAACGCACGCAGAAAATCGTTGTAGCTATCGGTGCCGTAAAGCGGCTCCCCCACATTGACCGTGCAGTTGAACGGCACCAAGAGGGACGAGCCTTTGGGCAGCGCCTTGCCGAGCCCGTGCATATAGATGGGGACAACCGGCACGTCGGGGCGCGCGCAGGCCAGATGCCCGATGCCCTTCTTCAGCGGCCCGAGTGTTTCCGGATCGCCGCGCGAGCCTTCCGGGAACAGCACCAGGATCTCGCCGCGGTCCAGCGCCTCTTCGCACAGCAGCAGAGGATTGCCGCCCTTCTTGGCGCTGCCGCGCTCCACCGGGATGATGCCGATGATGTTGGTGACGAACCAGCCCTTGGCCTTGCTGGTGAAGAAATAATCCACCGCCGCCACCGGCCGCAGTTTGGGCAACAGCTTGAGCGGCATCAGCGACATCACGGCAAGCGCATCGAGATTGGAGTTGTGGTTGGCGGCGAGCACCGCGGGGCCGTTCTTCGGCAGCCGCGCGCGGTTTCGCACGGTGAGACCGAGCGCCACCAGGACCACCGCGCGCACGAACACGGCGAAGAACAGAAACCGCAACAGCCTGATGAACGGGTTTCTGCTCATGGGGCAAGCCTCATGGCGTGAAGAAATAGCGGAAGAAGTGGAAGAAGGCGGGCGCCGCATAGGTGAGGCTATCGACCCGGTCGAGGATGCCGCCATGGCCGGGGATCAGTCCGCCCGTGTCTTTCACCCCGAGATCGCGCTTCACCGCCGACAGCGTGATATCGCCGAGGAAGCCCGCCACGCCGAGCACCGCGCCGGCCAGCGCCGACCAGTACGAGTCCATCGGCGTGAGATAGGGCCCGAGCAGCGCGGCAAGCGCGACGGTGGTCAGCACCCCGCCGATCAGACCTTCCCAGGTTTTCTTCGGACTGACATCGGGCGTCACCTTGTGCCGGCCGAACAGCTTGCCCCAGGTGTATTGCGCCACGTCGTTGAACTGCGTCAGCACCACGAGGAAGAACAACAGCCCGACCCCGCCGGCGACGGGGTTATGCACCTCGCCCGAGACCAGCAGCATGGCCATGTGGCTTAAGGCAAACACTGTCAGCATGAGCCCCCAGGAGAGCGTGCCCACCGCGCGCAAGAACCCTTTGGTGTCGCCACGCAAGGCCATGAGCGCCGGGAAGAACAGGAACAGCCACACAGGCACGAATACGAGGAACATGGTGTACCAGTCGATCGCCGCCCAATAATACTGGATGGGAATGGCGAGATAGGCGAACAGCAAGAGGCCGCGGTCGATGCGCCGCGTCGGGATCAGTGACAGATATTCCTTCAACGCCAGATACGAGATGAAGGCGAGGAAGACGATCGCCACCGTTTGGTTCACGGCGATGGCAAAGGTGAAGGCACTGAGCATCCACCACCACGACATGGTCCGGCTGACCAATTCGTCGTAATGGCCGGGGCGCCACCAGCGCAGGCCGAACACAAGGGCCGTGGCGGCGATCAGCAAGGCCCACACGCCCGCCGTGGCGTAGACCACAGGCTCCGGAAGGCCGAACAGCGTGCTCATGACGCCTCGGCGACGATGCGGCGCGCGCGGTTGATCACCGTGCAGACGGACAGCGCCAGAAGGATGCCGAGATAGACGCTCGTCCACAGGCCGGGCGCAAGCCCGAGCCCGAGCAACACCGCGAGCAGGCCGAAGGCAAGAGCGCGATCGCTCTTGCCGAACGGCCCGTCATAGCGCCGCGGCGCCTTGATCAGCGGCCCGAGCGCGCCCGCCATCTCGGCGATGATCCCAGTCACGACCACCAGCACCACCAGGCTCGCGTTGACACCGGGAATGAGCGCGAAGGGAAGATAGAGCGCGGCATCGGCGATCACGTCGGAGAGCTCGTTGAGCACCGCGCCCTGCGGCGTCGCCAGGTCATGCTCTTTGGCCATGAGCCCGTCGATGGCGTTCAGCGCCATGCGCACGAACAGCGTCACGGGCAGAAGCAGCAAAGGCAATGCCTCGCCCGGTGCAAGCGCCAGCCAAGCGCCTTGCGCGACGCTCAGCAGAAGCGCGGCAACCGTGACCCCGTTCGCCGTGACGCCGGCGCGCGCCAGCCACGCCGCGATGGGCCGCAGCAGCGCCTGAAACTTCGGCTTTAAGTCGTAGATCGTGGCCAAACGGTCCGGCGTCCTGTCGCTAGCTGCCTCAGCGCATCCAATCCGCTGCGAAGAATATCAGGGCCGCGAGCCCCGCGGCAGAGGGCACGGTGATGGCCCAGGCCGCCACGATCCCCATGAAGTGCGAGCGGCGCACCAGCTTGCGGCGGCGAAGCTCGTCCTGCGTGGCGGCAAAGGCCGGCCGCGGGGGCTTATAGCGCTTATGGGTGCGGATGTAGTGCCGCCTGCGCCGGCTATGTGTCGTGTAGTACTCGCGGTAGAAGCCGACGCCGAACACCGCGCCGACCACGATATGCGTGGTCGAGACGGGCAGGCCAAGCTGCGAGGCGACGAGCACCGTGAAAGCGGCGGACAGCGCCACGCAGAAGGCGCGCATCGGGTTCATCTTGGTGATCTGCTCGCCGACGATGCGCACGATGCGCGGGCCGAACAGAAACAGGCCGAGGCTGATACCGACGGCGCCGATCAGCATCACCCAGAATGGCACGCCGACCTCGCTCAGCATCGTGCCCGACTCCGCGCTGTTCAAGATCGCCGCCAGAGGCCCGACCGCGTTGGCCACGTCGTTTGAGCCATGGGCGAAGGATAGCAAGGCGGCGGAACAAATCAGCGGGAGATGGAACAGCCGCCGCAAAGCTTGGTTGCGGTTCTCCATGCCTTGCGACTGCATGCGCACCCACGGCTTCGCGGCGGCATAAGCGAGCCCGAAGACGAGGATGGAGATGGTCACGACGGCCGGGACTCCGGGCGTCCACACATGGCTGAGGCCCTTGAGGACAAGGTAAGCCGCGAAGATCGCCGCCATGATCGCGACCAGCACGGGCACCCAGCGGCGCGCCGCGGCGATCTTGTCCTCCTGGTAGATGAGATTGACCTTGATGAAGGCGAGGAAGCCGGCGGCGATAGCACCGCCGATCAAGGGCGAGGTCAGCCACGTCACAAAGATCGAGCCGACGATGAACCAGTCCACGACGTCGATGCCGACCGCCGCGACTCCGGCGCCGAGCACGCCGCCGACGATGGCGTGGGTCGTGGAGACGGGCGCGCCGAGAAACGTCGCAAGATGCACCCACAGTGCCGAAGCAAGCAGCGCCGACATCATCACCCAGACGAACACGTCGCTGCTCGGCACGAGCGCGGGGTCGATGATGCCCTTGGAGATGGTCTGGACCACGTCGCCGCCCGCGATCAGCGCGCCGGCGCACTCGAACACGGCCGCGATCACCAGCGCGCCCGTCATGGTCAGCGCGCGCGAGCCGACCGCCGGGCCCACATTGTTGGCCACGTCGTTGGCGCCGATGGTGAGCGCCATGTAGCCACCGATCACCGCGGCCACGATCATCAGGACGGCGTTCTGGCTCGCCCCGATCTGGCTGCTGGCTAAGATACCGGCGGTGGCGAGAAAAAGTACGGCGATGCCGAGCGCGAGCCGGTTGCGGGAGACCACACGGGTCGCCTCTTCCAGCCGCTCGATCTTGCGGAGATCCTTGTCGAGGGACGTCTTCCGGACCTTATCCGTGCGCACGCCAGGCGCGCTTTCGTCCCGCAGCGTCATGCGCTTGGTTTCCCTGAAAGGTCCGTTACAGCACGGTCATACGGGGTCTTGAGGGGAGCCACAACCGCGCCCGGCCGTTTTCACCATCCTTGTGTGAAAACCAAACTGGGCCTCGCGCGGGGAGCGCTTAAGCGGCCTTCTGCCGGAAAAAATCGCTCAAAAGTGCCGAAAGCTCGTCGTCGGCCACCAGCGAGGCGGCCTCTTCCGGCGGGGCCCACAGGCTCTTCCGCGACGCCTTCTCGGGCCAGTCGAGCTGCTGGCAGCGCACCCGAAGCACGTAGACGTCGACGCGGCACCGGGCCCAGGAAAACAGATGGAAGCGCTTGGTGTACTCGAAAGAGCCAAGCCGCTCGGGCTCGATATCGCCCTCGACGCCGGCCTCTTCGGCCGCTTCCTGCGCGGCCAACTCGGCATCCGTCATCTCGGGCTTGGGCCAGCCCCTGGGGATCGTCCAGCGCCCGCGCCCGCGCGTGGTGATCAACAGGACCAATGGCCCGCCGGCCGTCTCCACGATCGGCAATGCTGCGATTTGCTTCAGAGGTGGTTTCATCTTGCCGGTGATTTGCGCTCGGACTCCGACAAATTCGTGGCGAGGAAGTCCTGGAAGGCGCCCCAAGAGAGACTGTCCGCGCGCTTCTGGTAGCGCGCGCCATCGAAGTTGGTGAAGGCGTGCGGCGCGCCGGAATACACCTGGATCTCGTATGGCACTTTCGACTCTTCCAGCTCCCGCGACAGCGCCGCCACGTCGTCCATGGTGATGGAGCTGTCCGCGCCGCCATGCATGATGAGGATCGGCGGCGTATCGCTCGGGTAGTGCTGGCCTTTCGGCGTCGTGAGCCCGCCATGGAAGGTGGCGTATCCCGCGACGTTCTCCGCCTTGCCGGACCGCGCAAGCTCGAGCACCGCAGCGCCGCCGAAGCAATAGCCCATCACCACCGTTTCCTGGTCGCCAGCTTTACGCGCTTCCGCAAGCCCGCCGAGGATCAACGTCCGCATGCGCGCCCGGTCCTCGTAGAGCTTTCCGGTCTCTGCCTTCTTGGCGCCGGTGTCGGCCGGGCGGTTGCCCTTGCCGTAGAGATCGAGCGCGAAGGCGTCGTAGCCCATCCCGGCCACCATATCGGCGCGCGTCTTTTCGTACTCTGTCAGCCCATCCCAATCGTGGATGATCAATACGAGCCCCCTGGAGTCGCCATCCGCATTGGCGCGATAGCCTTCGAAGCTCTCACCGCCAACGTCGTATGTCACGGCTTCGCCGGCTTGCGCCGCAAGCGGCGCCAGAAGGACGGCAAGCGCGACGACCATCAAACGCATATTGGATGTCAGACCGATGACCATGCCCTATCCTTCCGCTTTGGTTTTCGTTCGCGCCAACAATTCTTCCACCTTCGGCATCATGGTCTCGACGATGACGGCCACGCCCTTGCCGTTGGGGTGGATGCCGTCTTTCAGCATCAGATCGTCATGGAGTGCGGCGCCCTCCAGGAAGAACGGATGGAGGATCACACCATATTGCTTGGCGAGATCGGGATAGATCGCGCCGAACGACTCCACATACGCCTTCCCCATGTTCCGCGGCGACTCCATGCCGGCGAGCAGCACAGGCAGCCCCTTCGCCTGAATCCTTTCGATGATCTCGGCAAGCGCGGTCTTGGTCCCGTCGGGCGGCAGACCTTGAAGTGCGTCGTTCGCGCCAAGCTCCACGATCACCGCATCGGCGTCATCGGGGATCGCCCAGTCCAGACGCTGCAAGCCAGCTGACGCCGTATCGCCCGACACGCCGGCATTGACGACGCGCACAGTCTGCCCCCGTGCGGCAAGCGCCGCTTGGAGCTGCGCCGGGAAACTTTGGTCCTGCGGCAGGCCATAGCCCGCCGTGAGACTATCCCCGAGAGCGACGATAACGGTCTCGTCCGGCTCGGCGCGAACCGCATGAAATGACGGCGCAAGGATCAAGGCTGCGGCGAGAAGGCTCAGGCGGGCAATGCAAAGTTTCATCTTTTCGACCTGTTTGACCTTCTTTAATGCGGCTACCCTGCCGACGCTATTCGAATGGTGACCCCTCATCCATGGATCAGACCTTGAAACAACGCCCCGCGATAGAGCTTGATCGCGTGCATGTCACGCTACCCTCGCGCGCGGGCGCCGTCGCCATTCTACGCGGTATCGATCTAGCCGTGCCTTCGGGCGAAGCTGTGGCGGTCGTGGGTCCCAGCGGCTCGGGCAAGTCGACCCTGCTCATGGTCATCGCCGGGCTGGAGCGTGCCACGGCCGGCAAGATCACGGTCGTGGGCACCGATCTCGCCACGCTCGGCGAAGATGGGCTGGCGCGGCTGCGTGCCGCCAATATCGGCATCGTGTTTCAGTCCTTTCATCTCGTGCCCACGATGACGGCCATCGAGAACGTAGCCCTACCGATGGAGTTCTTGGGCAAGGACGATGCTTTTCAGGTCGCACGCGACGCGCTTGCCGAAGTTGGGCTCACCCATCGCGAATCGCATTTCCCCGGACAGCTCTCCGGCGGCGAGCAGCAGCGCGTCGCCATCGCCCGCGCGCTCGCCACCAAGCCGACGCTGATCTTGGCGGACGAGCCCACCGGCAATCTGGACCTCGCCACCGGCGCATCGGTGATGGACCTCTTGTTCACGCTCAAGGAGAAGACCGGCGCGACGCTGCTTCTCATCACCCACGACAATGAGCTCGCCAAGCGCTGCGACCGCACCGTGAGCCTTGCCGACGGCCGCATCGTGAAGGCCGGCGCCAAACGCCGCGTGCGCGCCACGTGACCGCTGCCGCGACAGCCGCAGCAGCCCCGGTTCAATCCGCGCGCTTTCCGCTGGCGCTGCGCATTGCCTTGCGCGAGTTGCGCGCCGGCGCCGGCGGGCTCGTGGTCTTTGTGCTGTGCATCTCGCTCGGCGTCGCCGCCGTAGCCGCCATCGGCTCGCTGGCGGCGGCCTTCGACAAGGCGCTCGCCAATCAAGGCCGCTTGCTCATCGGCGGCGATCTGTCCTTCGAGGTCATCCACCGCCAAGCCGGCCCTGAGGAACTGGCCGCGCTGAAGGAACTCGGCCAAGTCAGCGAGTCGGCGAGTTTCCGCGCCATGGCCCGCGCCGAGGACGGCAAGAGCGCGCTCGTCGAAGTCAAGGCGGTCGATGCCCCCTACCCGCTCTATGGCGAGGTCGCGGTGCTTGAACCGAAAGATGCCGGCGCCGCGTGGCGAAAGCCCGACACGGTCCTGGCCCAGCCCATCCTGCGCGACCGCCTCGGCGTGAAGATCGGCGACACGCTCAAGATCGGCGAGGCCACGGTCACCCTCGGCGGCACGCTCGGCGAGCAGCCCGACCGCCTCGCCGACCGGCTGTCCTATGGCCCGAAGCTGCTCATGTCCCGCGACACGCTCGCCAAGACCGGGCTGGTGCAACCCGGCAGCCTGATCCGCTGGACCTATCGCGTGAAGATGCCGGAGGATATCGGCGTCGACCGCAAGCAGCTCACCGCCGCGCGAAAGGACATGGAGAAAAAATTCCCGCAAAGCGGATTCTCCATTCGCGATTGGACCGACCCGGCCCCGTCGCTACGGCGTGACGCGGAGCGCTTTACCCAGTTCATCAACTTCGTCGGGCTCACGGCGCTGCTGCTTGGCGGCATCGGCGTCGGCAACGCCATCCAGAGCTACATGGCCAAGAAGCGCGACGTCATCGCCACCTTCAAATGTCTTGGCGCCACGAGCCGGCTCGTGCTCGACATCTACCTGATCCAAGCCTTCCTGCTGGCCCTGATCGGCATTGTCATCGGGCTTGTGCTCGGCGCCTTCGCGCCGCTCGCGATCGCCGCGTTCTACAAGGACGCCCTGCCCATCGCGCTCGCGGTCGAGCCGCATCCCGTGCCGCTCATCGTTGCAGCCCTCGCCGGCCTCCTCACCATGGTGCTGTTCGTGCTGTGGCCCTTAGGAAAGGCAAGCCGCATTTCGCCCGCGGTGCTGATGCGCGCCCATCTCACCGAAGAGGGGGAACGCTCCGCGCTTCCTTTTGCCATTGGTTCGGCTGCGGCGGGGCTCGCGCTCTTCGTGCTCGCCGTCGCCGCGTCCGAAGAGCGGCTGGTCACGGCGGCGATCTCGGTCGGCATCCTGTTCGCCTTCGGGCTGCTGCTCGGCTTCGGACTCCTGGTGCAACGGCTCGCCGCCCGCTTTCGCCGTACCAAGCCGCCTGCCTGGGGGCTGGCCTTGGCCAGTATCGGCGCGCCGGGTTCGCTCGCCCGCTCCATCGCCGTCTCGCTGGGCTTGGGGCTCGGCCTTCTCATCGCCGTAGCATTGATCCACACCTCGCTGCTCACCGAGATCGAAAGCCATGTGGAGATCGACGCTCCCGCCTATTACTTCCTCGACGTGGAGCCCGACGACCTCGCGACCTTCCAGGCCACGGCCAAGACCATCGAGCCCACCGCCAAGACCGACGATGCGCCGATGCTGCGTGGCCGTATCGTCAAGCTGAACGGCGTCTCCGTCGACGAGGTGGAGGTATCGCCCGATTCCCGCTGGGTGCTCGCCGGCGATCGCGGCCTGACCTACACCGACAGCGTGCCCGGCGCCTCCACCATCGAGGAAGGCGAATGGTGGCCGAAAGGCTATGACGGGCCGCCGCTCGTTTCCTTCGACGGCGAGCTCGCCGAGGGTCTTGGGCTGAAGCTCGGCGATCAAGTCACGGTCAACATTCTCGGCCGCAACGTCGAAGCCAAGATCGCGAGCATGCGCAAGATCGACTGGGAGTCGCTCGCCATCAATTTCGTCATGGTGTTCTCGCCGAACACGCTGCAAGGCGCGCCCCATCGTCTCGTCACCACGCTGGAGCTGCCGAAGGGCACGAGCCCGGAGACGGAAGCCAAAATCATCCAATCGCTGGCGGAGCGCTTTCCGCTCGTCACCGCCATCAAGATCGGCGACATCGTCGATGCGGCCAAGGCGATGATGGCCAAGCTGATGACCGCGATCCAGGCCACGGCCGGCTTCACACTGCTGATCGGCGCCGCGGTGCTTGCGGGCGCGGTGTCGGCGGGCCAGCAGCGGCGCAAATATCTCGCCGTGCTCTATAAGACGCTCGGCGCCACGCGAACCCGCATCATCTCGGCGGAGCTGCTCGAATTCGGCGTATTGGGCCTCGCCACCTCGCTGCTGGCGGTCCTCATCGCCACCATCACCGCCTGGGCGCTGTGCACCTTCGCCTTCGATATCGAGTTCGTGTTCAACGCAGGCGCCGCGCTCCAGACCATCGGGCTGGCTTTGGCGCTCGTGCTCAGTGTCGGCGCCATAACCACCTGGCGGGTGCTGTCGGTGAAGGCCGCGCCCTATCTCCGGGCGGAATAGGGCCACTTTCCGGGCCCAGAGTCCCCGCCTACCGGGCCCAAAGTCCCCGCCTATCAGACGGATAGGCATTTCCAATCAGCGCCGGACATAGTCTCTTCACCTTGCGCAAATAGGCTCAAACCACCATATTTCCTGACAAATCGGCTAACTGACCAACCTCAACAAGGATTGTCTTACATGGCGGAACTCGACAGACGGTATGGGCAAGGCGCGGGCGTCGGGCGCGCGGAAGCGGGCGTTATCGACCAAGGCCTGCGCGCCTACATGCTCCGCGTCTACAACTACATGGCCTCCGGCGTCGCCGTCACCGGCGTCGTCGCCTATGCGGTTTATGCCATGGCTGTGGTGACCGGAACCGACGGCGCGATCACGGGCTTGACCCCGTTCGGCAACTTCGTCTTCAACAGCGCCTTCAAATGGGTGCTGTTCCTGGCGCCGCTGGGTCTGGTGTTCTTCATCTCGGCGCGCATCAACTCCATGAGCGTGAGCGCCGCCAAGATCTCATTCTGGGCGTTCTCGGCGCTGATGGGCGCATCGATTTCCTCGATCTTTCTGGTCTATGCCGGCCAAAGCATCGCCCAGGTGTTCTTCATTACGGCGGCTGCGTTCGGCGCCCTGTCACTTTGGGGCTACACCACAAAGCGCGATATTTCCGCCTGGGGATCGTTCCTGTTCATGGGCCTGATCGGCATCATCATCGCCATGGTGGTGAACATCTTCCTTGCTAGCTCGGCGCTGCAATTCGCCATCTCGGTAATCGGCGTCCTGGTGTTCGCAGGCCTGACCGCCTACGACACCCAGCAGATCAAGGAAATGTATTCCGTCAACGACGACGGCACGGTCTCCGGCCGCAAAGCCGTGATGGGCGCGCTGCGTCTCTATCTCGACTTCATCAACATGTTCATGATGCTGCTCTCGCTGTTCGGCGGCCGCCGCTAAGCCAAAACAGCACGCGCGAACCACGAAGGCCCCGGCGTCACCGCCGGGGCCTTTTTTATTTTCGGTTTAGCCTGCTTCCAAGCAGCGCACGGCGGAGAGGTTGAAAACCGGGCCGCCACCGCCCATTTGCCC
>Ga0209587_1000700_pt1 | contig 16272 bp, 14 predicted proteins | sample NGEPerD_2_FD_184512 | JGI IMG/M metagenome (GOLD analysis project Ga0209587, IMG submission 184512) | Arctic peat soil microbial communities from the Barrow Environmental Observatory site, Barrow, Alaska, USA - NGEE PermafrostL1-D... | ecosystem: Environmental > Terrestrial > Soil > Wetlands >... | reverse complement strand
CCACGAGCCGGCCGATCGCGCCGGTGCGCGGCCGCGCGATCGCCGCGATCGGCCGGCTCGTGGAGGACAACAAGGAGGCGCTGGCGCGGCTGGTCACGCGCGAGATCGGAAAGCCCTATCCCGAGGCGCTGGGCGAGGTGCAGGAGATCGTGGACACCTGCGACTTCTTCCTCTCCGAGGGCCGCCGCCTGTACGGGCAGACCGTTCCCAGCGAGATGCCCGACAAGCAGCTGTTCACCTTCCGGGAGCCGGTGGGCGTGGCGGCGATCGTGACCGCCGGCAACTTCCCGGTGGCGGTGCCCGCCTGGTACCTCGTGCCGGCCCTGCTGTGCGGCAACGCCGTGGTCTGGAAGCCCGCCGACTATACGCCCGCCCTGGGCGAGGCACTGGCCCAGCTGTTCCTCCACGGCGGGCTGCCCGAGGGCGTGCTCAACCTCGTCCAGGCCGACGGCCCCACCACCTTCGAGGGCATCGACCGGGCTCTCGGCGAGGGCGTGCTCGACAAGGTGGGCTTCACCGGCTCCTCCGAAGTAGGCGCGCGGATCGGCGAGCTGTGCGGACGCCACCTGCAGAACCCCTGCCTGGAGCTGGGCGGCAAGAACCCGCTGGTGGTGATTGACGATGCCGACCTGGACCTGGCGGTGGAGGGCGCGCTGTTCAGCGGTTTCGGCACCGCAGGCCAGCGCTGCACGTCACTCGGCACCGCGATCGTGCACGAGTCGATCCACGACGAGTTCATGAAGCGTTTCACCGCCGCGGTGGAGGAGGCCACGATCGGCGACCCGTCCAAGGACGTGCTCTACGGCCCGATGATCTCCGAGCGCTTCGCCGACCGCTTCGACGGTTGGCTCGGCCTGATCCGCGACCACCACACCGTCAGCGGCTCGACCGGCCAGGGCCGGATCACCGCCGACAACCCGCGCGAGGGCTTCGTCGGGGACCCCGAGGCCGGGCTGTACTGCCACCCGACGATCGTTGCCGGCGTGACCGCCGGCGACGAGATCTACTCCACCGAGACCTTCGGCCCGATCGTGGGCGTGGCTTCGTTCAGCGACTTCGACGAGGCGATCGCGCTGGCCAACGGGCACGGCTATGGCCTGTCGGCCTCGATCTACACCACCAACCCGAAGAACGCCTTCCGCTTCCGCGAGCGCTGCTCGGCGGGAATGATCTCGGTGAACAACTCCACCTCGGGCGCCGAGGCGCACCTGCCCTTCGGGGGCAACGGCAAGTCGGGCAACGGCGGCCGCCTGTCGGGGATCTGGGTGATCGACCAGTTCACCCGCTGGCAGGCGATGAACTGGGACTACGCCGGCAAGCTGCAGAAGGCCCAGATGGACGTGGCCGAGCTGGCCGGCGATCCGGGTTACCGACTCGGCTGGGACTGAGAATCAGGTGGTGCGGTGCTCGCCCGCCTGTCCTACCGGAGGTAGGGATCGGCGATCGGGCTGCGCTCCTCCCACAGCGTCGGACAGCCGGGCGGTGCGCACGGCCTCCTGAGCCCGGTTGCGCTCCAGGCCGCTCGCGCGCATCAGGTCCACGGCGGCCAGCCGGGTCTGGCCCACGATGTTCAGCGCGGAGAGGTTGCCGGTGGCCTCCATGGCCGCGTTGGCCAGCGCCGCCGCACGCACCGCGGCCTCGCGGGCGGGTTCGGGATCGCCGTCGTCGAGGTAATCGCCCAACTCGTGAACCGAGGTGGCCAGGGCATTCACCGCCTCGGCGGCCTCTGGAGGGATGGCGTCGTCCAGGTTGATCGCGCGCGCCGCGCCCCGCGCCAGTGTGCGCACGTTCTCGATCGCCAGGCCCAGCTCGCCGGCGGCCACGGCGTAGCGATCCAGGCCGCTGAGGGCCCGCCGGCGCTGGGGTGAGAGGCGCGCGGCCTCGCCGGCGGCCTCCAGCGTCTCGAGCAGGTGGGTGTGCGCGGCATCCACCCGGCCGACCGCGGCCAGCGCGTGGTCGGGCGCCTCGGGGTGACTGCTGGTGAGGGCGGTGGCCACCGCCCCGAGGGCCTCCACCAGCCGCGCCAGCACGGGCTGCGTGCTCTCCCCCACCAGCCGTAGGGGATTCACCGGCAGCAGCAGCGAGCTGACCACGAGCGCCGTGCCGGCGCCCACCAGCGAGTCGAGCGAGCGGCCGAAGTCGATTCCCCCCTCGGGCGGCTGCAGCGTGGCCACCAGCACAGCGGACGCGCCGGCCTGCGAGGCCAGCAGGGAGCCGCCCCCCACCAGCGCCGCGGCGCCCATCGCCAGCGCCACGGTGAGGCCGATCTGCCAGGTGCCGGTGCCGATCGCCGCCACGAGGGCGTCCGAGATCGCGATTCCCACGGCCACGCCGATCGCCAGCTCCACCGCGCGCCGGCGGCGCTGGCCCACGGTGAGGCCGAGGGTGATCACGGCCGCTATCGGGGCGAAGAAGGGCCGGGGGTGACCCACCACCTCAGTCGCCAGCAGCCACGCGAGTGCGGCGGCCACGGCCGAGTGCAGGATCGGGCGGGCGCCCCCGATGATCCGCTCCCGCCGCGTGCGAAGGCCCGCGCGCGATACCTCGGCTGCCTGCCCGAGCAGCTCGTCGCTCCGGCGGACCAGCCGCCGCTCGCTCACCTGCGGTACCAGCGCGGCGAGGTGTTGGGCGGCGGCGTGAGGCTGGCGCTGGCCACCAGCACGGTGGGCTCCTGGAGCCGGATGTGGTGGCCGAGCATGCCCTCGAAGTGCTCGCCCAGTCCCTCCACGTCGTCGGCGCGCACGCCGAACGAGCGGGCCAGGGTCACGAAGTTCGGCGTGGTGAGGTCCACCCCCTCGTGGGGGTAGCCCCTCAGGTCCTGGTCGTAGCGCAGCATCCCGTAGCCGCCGTCGTCCACGATCACCGCGGTGATCGGGATGCGCTCCTGGGCGGCAGTGGCCAGTTCCCCGCAGGCGTAGAGGAAGCCGCCGTCGCCCGACACGCTCACCACCGGCCCGGCGCCGGCCAGCGCCGCGCCCAGTGCCTGCGGGAACGCGCAGCCCAGCGTGCCCCAGCCGAGCGGGTAGGAGAGCTTGCGCGGGGCGGGAGTGCGCCGGAAACCCCCCAGCCAGTAGCCGGGGATGCACATGTCGCACACCACGACGGCGTCGTCGGGCACCGCGCGCTCCATGGCCTGGAGGAAGCCGATCGCCTCGGGGTCGCTCTCGGCGAGTGCGCTCAGGACGTTCCTGTTGAGGTCGGCGATGCGGTGGGAGAGCGAGTCCAGCCCGCCGCGCGGCTCCACCCGGTCGGCCAGGGCCGCGGTGCCCTGGGCGGCGTCGGCCTCGATGAGGATGTCGGGCAGGTAGTTCTTGGCGGCGTCGGCCGGGTCTACGTTGATCGCGATCAGGCGCGGCGGCTGGGGCTGCTTGAAGCCCTGGGTCATCATCCCGTCGAGGTCCGAGCCCACGGCCACCACCACGTCGGCCTCGTCCCACAGCGCGCCGGTCTCGGCCAGGTGCGGGGGAACCTCGATCAGGCACGGGTGGCCTGGCGGGATCAGGCCCTGAGCCGAATAGGTGAGCATCACCGGCGCCACCAGGCGCTCCGCGAGCCGCGCCACGGCCTCGCCGGCGCCGGCCTGGATCGCGCCGCCGCCGGCCCAGATCAGCGGGCGCCGGGCGTGGGCCAGGGCCTCGGCCGCCTGGGCGAGTGGGGCTTCGTCTGGCCGCCGCCGCAGCTCGCCCCGCGGCCTCGCCGGGGCGCGGTCGGGCACCTCGTGGTCGAGCAGGTCGGTCGGGATCTCCACGTACACGGGCCGTGTCGGGGGCGCGAGCGCCGTTCGGATCGCCTCGCTCACCGTGTGGCCCAACTCACGTGCCGAGCGCACCTTGAACGTCTTCTTGACCACGGGTTCGAACATCGCGGCCTGGTCCGTGGCCTCGTGCAGCACGCCGCGCCACACGCCGGGTCGCCGCGCGGTGGTTGGGATGTCGGTGGCGATCACGAGGATCGGCTGGCGCGAGGCCCACGCCTCGCCCACTGCGCCCAGGGTGTTCGCTGCACCCGGGCCGGTGGTGGTGAGCGCCACCCCCAGGCGGCCGGTGGCCCGCGCGTAGCCGTCGGCCGCGTAGGCGGCGGTCTGCTCGTGGCGCACGCCCACGAGGCGGATCGGGGACTCGCCCAGCGCGTGCCAGAGCGACAGGTTGTGCACGCCCGGCAGCCCGAAGGCCACGTCCACGCCGGCGTCCTCCAGCGCCGCCACGGCGGCGCCGGCGCCTGTCAGGATCGCGTTCGTCGATGAGCTCATCGCCCGCAGGTTCCCCGAACGCGCCGCTGGCGGGCGTGCGGGTGGCCGACCTCTCCCGCGTGCTCGCGGGGCCCTACTGCACGATGGTGCTCGCCGACCTCGGCGCCGAGGTGGTCAAGGTCGAGCGCCCGGGCGCCGGCGACGAGACGCGCTCGTGGGGGCCGCCCTTCGCCGGCGGCGAGTCGGCGTACTTCCTCGCGGTCAACCGCGGCAAGCGCAGTGTCGCCCTCGACCTCGGCGAGCCAGAGGGGCGGGAGCTGGCTCAGGAGCTGTGCGGGGGCGCCGACGTGGTGGTGGAGAACTTCCGCGCCGGCAGCGCCGAGAGGCTGGGCCTGGGCTACGAGGATGTGCGGTCTCGGAACGCGCGCACCGTCTACTGCTCGATCACCGGCTTCGGGCTCGACCGCAAGCCGTTCGGACGTCCGGGATACGACTTCGTCGTGCAGGCCGAGAGCGGGCTGATGTCGGTCACGGGACCCGCCGACGGGGAGCCGCACAAGGTGGGCGTGGCGCTGGTGGACGTGATGGCAGGGCTGCACGCAGCGGTGGCGGTCCTGGCCGCGGTGCACGGGGGACGGGGTGGACGGGTGGAGGTGCCGCTGCTCGACAGCGCACTCGCGAGCCTTGTGAACGTGGCGCAGGGGGCGCTCGTCACGGGGACTGAGCCGACACGGCACGGAAACGCTCACCCCAACATCGTGCCCTACCAGGACTTCGCGACGGCCTCAGGCCGTCTCGCGGTGGCTGCGCCCAACGACGGCCTGTTCCGGAAGCTGTGCTCGGTGCTGGGCCGCGACGAGCTGGCCGCGGATCCGCGCTTCGCCACCAACCCGGACCGCGTCGAGAACCGCGTGGCGCTGGTGGCGGAGCTGGAGGCGGCCCTCGGCGTCCAGCCCGCGGCGGAGTGGGTGGAGGCGCTCTCGGAGGCCGGCGTGCCCGCCGGAGAGATCCGCTCGGTGCCCGGCGCGTTGGAGGCCGCGGCGGCGGCCGGACTTCCCGCCACGGTGGGCGTGGACCACCCCGCCGCCGGGCGGATCGAGCTGGTGGCGTCGCCGATCCGCATGGACGGCATGCGCCCGGCGGGCCCGCCGCCGCTGCTGGGCCAGCACACGGCCGAGGTGCTCGCCGAGCTGGGGTGCTCGCCCGAACGGGTGGAGGAGCTGGTGGCGCGGGGAGTGGCCGCCCTCTCGTGATTGGGGTGGTGCTGGCCGGCGGCCGAGCCCGGCGGATGGGAGGCGAGTCGAAGGCGGCCGTGGGCCTGGCGGGCGGGCCGCTCATCGCCCGGCCGCTGGAGGCGATGGCGGCGGTGTGCGATCGCGTGGCCGTGGTGTGCAAGCCCGATACGGAGCTGCCTTCGCTGCCCCCTGGCGTGGAGCGCTGGGACGAGCCGGCCGAGCCGCACCATCCGCTCGCCGGCATCGCGTTCGCCGTTGAGCGTGCCGGCGGGCAGGTACTCGTGTGCGCCGGCGACATGCCGTTCGTGACGGCCGCCTTGTTCGAGTCAGTGAAGGAGGCGGCTCGTGGCGAGCCGGGTGCGGGCGCTGTGGTGGCCGAGGCGGGCGGGCGGCTGGAGCCGCTCCTCGGCGTCTACCGTCCTAGGGCGCTGGCGGCGCTGCGCGCGGCTTCGGGGGATGCCCGGCTCACCGTTGTGGTGGAGGGCCTGGAGCCCGTGCGCGTTCCGGTCCCCGCGGACGCCGTGCGCAGCGTGAACACTCCGGAGGAGCTGGCGGCCGCGGAGGCCGAGCTGGCCGGATAGCGTCCCCGCGCGTGCGACGCGCCTTCGTTGACCGGGTCACGCGGCTGGCCGGATGGCTGCGCCGCGGCCACCGCGCCGAGGTCCCCTCTCGGGGGCCGGTCAAGGTGAACCTCGGGTCGTCGCTGCTGGTGGCCCCAGGCTGGGTGAACGTGGACGGCGCCCTCAGCGCGCTCGTTGCGAGTTGGCCCACGCCGGCGCTGCGGCTCTTCTACCGCCTGGCGGGCCTCCGGGCACACCTGTCCGAGGCCGAGTACCTCGAGGTGCTGAAGGGCAACCGCTTCGTGCACTACAACCTCGAGTACGGCATCCCGCTGCCCGAGGCCAGCGCCGACTACGCCTTCGCCTCCCACTTCCTGGAGCACCTGTCCAAGCGCCATGGCGAGCACCTGATGCGCGAGACGCTGCGGGTGCTCAAGCCGGGCGGCGTCGTTCGGGTCGCCATCCCCGACCTGGCCGTGTTCATCGGGGCCTACGGCGAGGGGCGCAAGGAGGAGGCGATGGACGGGATCTTCGAGGACTGGGAGCTCGGCGACTTCGCCCGCCACCGCTACATGTACGACTTCGACATGCTCGCCGGGCTGCTGGGCCGCGCGGGGTTCACCGACGTGCGCCGGTGCGAGTACCGCGAGGGGCGGGTGCCCGACCTGGACGAGCTGGACAACCGGCCGGGGAGCCTCGTGGTGGAGGCCGCGAAGCCCGCCTAGCGCCTTACGAGGAGCGCGACCAGAGCGATGGCGAAGGCGATCTGGCCGAAGCCCAGCGCCGTGCCGAGGTCGGCGGCTCCGGCGGCCTCCGCGATGCCGGTGGCCGCCGCGAACACGGCGACGAGCACGGCCGTCTGGGCGAGCAGGCCCCTCACAGGCCGGCCCTCTCCGTCAGTGACCTGATCAGCGCCGGAACGTCCTCGCCGGGATCGTGCTCGTCGAGCGTCCGCTCGGCGGCGCGGCGGCCGCCGAGGGCGCGCAGCGCGGCCTCGCCGTGCTCGGCCACGAGTTCTCTGAGGGCGGTCGCGCGGCGGGCCTTCGTGCGCGTGGCGGGGAGGTCGAGCGTGTCGCGGTGGACGTTCAGCGCCTCGATGAGGTCGTCGATCCCGGACGGTGGCGGCACTGAGGAGACGGCCACCACAGGCACGGTCTTCTCGTCCAGCGACGAGAGTGCGGACGCCAGGTCCCGCTGGGCCCGCCGGGCGGCGTCGCCGAGGTCGGCCTTGGTCACCACCAGCACGTCCGGCACCTCCATGATCCCGGCCTTGAGGAACTGCAGGGTGTCGCCGGAGGCGGGCTGCACCACGACGGCGACGGTGTCGCACACCTCCTCGACATCGGTCTCCGACTGGCCCACGCCCACGGTTTCGACCACCACGATGTCGTAGGCGGCGGCCAGCGCCCACGCCGCCTCGCGGGTGGGAGCGGCCAGGCCGCCCAGGCGCCCGCCGGCCGCGGTTGAGCGGATCAGCAGGCCCTCGTCGCGCGGGTCGTGGTCGATGCGTGCGCGGTCGCCCAGCAGCGAGCCGCCCGAGCGCTTGGAGGAGGGGTCCACCGCCAGCACGGCGACCGTGCGGCCCTGGTTGCGCCACTCGCTGACAAGGGCACTGAGCAGCAAGGACTTGCCGGCGCCGGGCGGGCCGGTGACCCCGATCAGATGCGCCGGCGCCTCGCCGCCCAGAGCGGCGGGGGAGACGGCCTGGAGGACCGCGGCGGCCTGCTCGCGCGCGGCGGTCGAGCGGTCCTCGATCAGGTTGAGAGCGGCGGGGGCCGCGCGCAGGTCGCGCTTGCTGAGGCGTTCGCCGAGCTCGGCTCCGGAGGCGGACATCGCCGGAGAAACTAGTGGGCCAGCAGATCTCGCAGCACGGCGGCGAGCCGCTCGGGCTCGTAGACGACCTGTGCCCAGCGGCAGCGGCGCACGCGGTAGCCGGCCTCGCCGAGCAGCCGGTCGCGGTAGGCGTCGCGCTCTCGGGTGCGGATCGTGGAGTGCCAGTCGCGGCTGTCAGTCTCGAGGATGAGGCGCTGGTCACGCCAGAGGAAGTCGACCTCGAGGGTCTCGGCGGCCGTTGGAATCCCGGGGTGGACCTCGGGCTGCGGCAGACCCTGCTGACGGCAGAAAGCGAAGAAGCGTTCCTCGACTCCCCGGTGTGGCAGCGGCCCCTCGAGATGGCCGGGATCGGCCAGAACCTCGCGGAGCCGCTGCGCGCCGCGACGGCCGTTGGCCTGCTCGAGCGCATGGCGCACCGCCCGGAGATCGAACAGCCGCCGGGCTACCGATTCGTGCACGGCGCGGTCCAGAGCATCGAGGGAGAGGACGTCGGCGAGGTCGAGCAGCGTGCGCGCGACGGTGGTGCAGGGGATGCCGTCGTGAACGGTGACGTCGGCTGGCGTGAGTGCGGCGCCACTGTGCACGCGGATGCCGGTGTAAGGGCGGCCCGATCGGCTCGGCGAGGTGACGTCGATCCTCGTCTGGGTGCTCTGCCTGATCCCCCAGTGGGCGGCGACCGACCGGTACGAGAGCGCTGCTCCTTCGCCGCACGCGTAGACGGCGGCCAGCCAGTGGCCCTCTCTCGTCAGGTTGCGGCTGCCCACGGCGTAAACGGATCGGTAAAGGGTGTGGAGGCGGCCGGCTGCCGCACGGTGACGGATGCCCCGAGCGCCAAGCCCGAGAGTCTCCAGTTGCTTCGCGGTGACCACGTTGTACTGCCGCTCGGCGAGCTCGGCCATGGCCGCGTCGAAGGGGGGTGTGGCCGCGTTCGGACGATATGCGTCCGTTTCAGGCCAAACCCCTTCCATGCAGGCGATGGTGGCTCAGCGAGCGTTACGCAACAAGACCGTCGTGCTCACTCTTAGTGCCGTTGCTGTAACGGCTTCGTGCGCTCGGCGAGGCTGCGGCTCGACTGGGCCCTCGCGCTCAGGCGGCCGGCGCCGCGGCCACGCCGTACCGCTCTGCCACGAGATCCACGATGTCTCCCATGATCCGCGAGATCTCGAAGTCCTTGGGCGTGTAGATGCGTGCCACGCCCGCGTCGAGCAGCGCGCGCTCGTCGTTGGGCGGGATGATGCCGCCGACCACCACGGGCACGTCGGCGCCGGCGTCGCGGAGCTCGGCCAGGACGCTCGGGATCAGCTCCGCGTGCGAGCCCGAGAGGATCGACAGGCCGACCACGTGTACGCCCTCGTCCACGGCGGTCCGCGCGATCCGCGACGGCGTCAGCCGGATGCCCTCGTAGACCACGTCCATCCCCGCGTCGCGGGCGCGCACTGCGATCTGCTCGGCTCCGTTTGAGTGGCCGTCGAGGCCCGGCTTGCCCACGAGGATCTTGATCCGCCGGCCCAGGACCTCGGAAACGCGCTCCACGCGGTCGCGCAACTCATTCAGTGACGCATCCTCGGGAGCAGCGGCGGCATCGGCCACACCTGTCGGCGCCCTGTACTCACCGAATACCTCTCGGAGAGCAGCAGCCCATTCACCCGTGGTTGCTCCCGCCTGAGCCGCAGCCAGCGTGGGGAGCATGATGTTCACCGAGGGATCGGCGGCGGCCTCACGAAGCGAGGCCAATGCCTCGTCGACGGAGGACTGGTCCCGCGACGAACGCCACTCCCTTAGTGCCTCAGTCTGTTCCCGCTCGACACGAGGATCCACGGTGAGGATGCCGCCGTCCTCGCCCTCGGCCAGCGGCGAGGGCTCGTGCTCGGTGTAGGCGTTCTGGCCCACCACCTTCTGCTCGCCGCTCTCGATCCTCTGCATCCGCGCGCGGTGGGATTCCACGAGCTGCGTCTTCATGTAGGGCACTGCCTCGACCGCGCCGCCGTGCTCCGCGACGACGGCCATCTCGGCCGAAGCGCCCTCCACCAGCTCATCGACGAGCCCATCCATCACCACTGAGCCCTCGAAGATGTCGGGGTAGTCGAGCAGGTCGGTCTCGTGGGCCAGGATCTGCTGGATCCGCAACGACCACTGCTGGTCCCACGGCCGCGGCAGCCCCAGCGCCTCGTTCCAGGCGGGCAGCTGCAGGGCGCGGGCGCGGGCGTCGCGGCCGAGGGTGACCGCCAGCGCCTCCAGCACGATCCGGATGATGTTGTTCTCCGGCTGGGACTCGGTGAGCCCGAGTGAGTTCACCTGCACGCCGTAGCGCATGCGCAGGTACTTGGGGTCCTCCACGCCGTAGCGCTCGCGGCCGATCTGCTCCCACAGCCGGCCCATCGCGCGCAGCTTGGCGTGCTCCTCGATGAAGCGGATGCCGGCGTTCACGAAGAACGAGATGCGGCCGAACACGCGCGGGAAGGTCTCGTCGTCCACGCGCGGGCGGACCTCGTCAAGCACGGCCTCGGCGGTAGAGAGCGCGAAGGCGATCTCCTGCACCGGCGTGGCCCCCGCCTCCTGGAGGTGGTAGGAGCAGATGTTGATCGGGTTCCACTGGGGCACCTCGTCGACGGAGAAGGCGATCATGTCCGCGATCAGCCGCATCGAGGGCTCGGGCGGGAAGGCGTAGGTGCCGCGGGAGAGGAACTCCTTGATGATGTCGTTCTGGGTGGTGCCGGTAAGCGCGTGGCGGTCCACGCCGTTCTCCTCGGCGGCGGTCATGTAGAGGGCGAGCAGCCAGGCGGCGGTGGCGTTGATCGTCATCGAGGTGTTCATCTCGCCGAGCGGGATGTCGTCCAGCAGCGAGTGCATGTCGCCCTTGTGGGCGATCGACACGCCGACCTTGCCCACCTCGCCGCGGGCCAGCTCGGCATCGGGGTCGTAGCCGGTCTGGGTGGGCAGGTCGAAGGCGATCGACAGCCCCGTCTGTCCCTTGGCCAGGTTCTTGCGGTACAGCTCGTTGGACTTCGTGGCGCTGGAGTGCCCGGCGTAGGTGCGCATCACCCAGGGCCGGTCGCGCTCCTCCAGACGATGTGGTTTGGGGTCGGCCACGAACCGGAATTGTATGTTGACCCGCTCGATGCCACACGAGATCGACCTGAACCACCTCGGCCGCCCCGGCGTCATCTGCGCCTTCGAGGTGGACGGCCTCGTGGTGGACCCGGGACCCGAGTCGTGCCTCCAGACCCTCCTGGAAGGCCTGCAGACGGACCTCCGCGTGTTGCTGCTCACCCACATCCATCTCGACCACGCGGGCGCCACCGGCGCGCTGGTGCGCTCCCATCCGGACCTCACCGTCTACGTGCATGAGCGCGGCGCGCCGCACCTGGCCGACCCCTCGAAGCTCCTCGAGAGCGCCGCGCGCCTGTACGGCGATGACATGGACCGGCTCTGGGGAGAGACCCTTCCCGTGCCCGAGGAGCGCATCCAGGTACTCAGCGGAGGCGAGACCGTGGAGGGCATGCGCGTGGCCTACACGCCCGGCCACGCCTCCCACAACGTGTCCTACTTCCACGAGGACGCCGGCGACGTGTACGTGGGGGACATGGCCGGAGTCCGCGCCCCCGGCCACGACTTCACGATCGCCCCCACGCCACCGCCCGACATCGACGTGGAGGCCTGGCTGACGTCCGTCGACGAGATCGAGGCGTTCGGCGCCGGGGCGGTGTGCATGACCCACTTCGGCCGCCACGAGGACGCCGCGGTCCAGCTCGACCGCGTGCGCGAGTCGCTGCGCGAACGGGCGGACATGGCCCGCGAGAAGTCCGCCGAGGAGTTCGCCGAATGGTCCGAGGCCCAGGTGCGCGACGCGGTCGACCCCGAGACCGCCGAGGTGCTCATCCAGGCCGCGCCGCCGGACCAGCTCGGCCTCGGCCTGCGCCGCTACTGGGACAAGCGGGCCGAGCGCGAGGACGCGCCGTGAGCCCCTCCACGATCGAGAAGCCGCGCACCGGCGGTCCGGGATCGGGCCTTGACTCCAACTGGCGCGTGATCGTGCTCAACGACAACCACAACACCTTCGACGGTGTGGCCTCGGCACTGGCGCGGGTGATTCCAGGGGTCGGGCTCGACCAGGGCTACGCGATCGCGGAGACGATCCACAACACCGGCCAGGCGATCGTCTGGACCGGCCCCAAGGAGCCGGCGGAGCACTACTGGGAACAGCTGAAGGACACGGGGCTCACGATGGCCCCGCTCGAGCAGGGGTAGGCTGAACTGACTCCGAGTTGTGCCGACAGTTGCGGCTCATCTCGGCTCTATCTTGCGGGCACCGTAGACGAGCTCGGCCGGGCAGCGCCCGGCGGTGATTCGGCCGTCGTGGGGGCGCTCGTAGTTGTAGTAGTCAAGGGAGGCGCGCAGTTCGCGCTGAAGGCCGCGGTAACGGACCTGGAGGAAGCGGGCAAAGGCCGGGCGCCAACACTCCTCGAGCAGTGTGCGGTGTAAGCGCTCGACGTGGCCGTTGGTCTGGGGGCGCCCCGACTTGATCCTCGAATGGCGGGCGCCGAGCGCCTTGAGGGTGTCGGTGAAGCGGGGGCGCTGGAACTCGTTGCCGTTGTCTGTGAGCACCCGCTCGAGGCGCCACCCGGCGGCGCGCAGCTCCTTCGCGACGCGATGGGCCAAGCGGCTGGTCTGGTCCTGCCCGGGAGCGCCCTCGGGGCAGCGCACGAGCTCAGCCCAAGCGAAGGAGGAGTAAGTGTCGATCGCGGTCAGCTGCCAGACGGCACCCTTGGTGCCGTGCAGGCGCCCAACGTAGAAGCAGTCCATCCCGACGAGCTCGCCCGGGCAGCTGGTCTCGATGTGGGGCTCAGGCTCTGGCTCGCGCGGGGGCTCATAGGGCGCGCGATAGCCGGCGATCAGCGACAGGCGCTTCATGCGCGTGTTCAGCCCGTGGCGGCAAAGCACCTTCCAGACACCGTTTGGTGACACGCAGATGCCGCCCCATTGCGGGCGCGCGAGCTGGGCCGCGATCCGCCGCGGGCCGAGCCCCGGATGGCCCAGCGAGAAGCCCACGATGCGCTCCTCGATCACCGCGGGCATCTGATTTGGCATCGCCGGGCGGCGGCGCTCACGCGGACGCAGCATCTCTAGGCCCGAGCGTTCCACCTGGGCGCGCCAGCGGTAGTAGGTGGAGCGGTGCACCCCGAAGGTGCGGCAGGCGTTTGTGACCGTCGTCCGCGCGGCGAGGTCAAAGAGCTGCAGGCGGTAGCCGAACAGCACGTCATCCTGGGTCATGCGACTCCTCTCCGAACTTCATTGGCGTGAAGCCGGACCCTGAGTCGCGACGCGAACGACCCCGGCCGATCGGCCGGGGTCGTCGCACGTCAAGACCTATTCGGTGCCCCCGCGACGTGTCGCGAGGACTCGGAGTCAGTTCAGCCTAGACCGCCGCGAACCCCTCGCCGGCCCGCCCGGCCAGCCCGGCGAACGGCAGCTCCACGTGTCCCGCGCGGTCGGTGGCCTCGCCGATCACGCCCGCACCCGGATGGCGCTCGGCGAGCAGCGCCACGGCCTGGTCGGCCGACTCCGACGGCACCACGCAGCAGAAGCCGCAACCCATGTTGAAGACCTGCCACATCTCGGCCGGATCCACTCCGGCGCGGGCGCCGATCAGCTCGAACACCGGTGGGACGGGCAGGGGCGAGTCGATCCGGTAGCCCACCTTGGCGTGCAGGCGGGTGAGGTTGAGCAGGCCGTCGCCGGTGATGTGGGCCAGGCCGCGGACGTCGAGGCCCGATGCCAGCAGCGCGCGCACCGCGCGGACGTAGATCACGGTGGGCTCGAGCAGCGTCTCGCCCACGGTCGCGCCGGCCAACTCGGCCGGCGCCTCGTCCAGCGCGGGGAGCGCGCGGCGGGCGAGCGTGTAGCCGTTGGAGTGCACGCCGCTGGAGGGCAGTCCGATGATGGCGTCGCCCGGCTTCACCCGGTCGCCGCTGATCACGTCGTCGAGGTCCACCAGGCCCACGCACATGCCCACGAGATCGATGCCGGTGGGGGAAGGGTGGCCACGGATCAGCTCGGGCACCACGGCCAGCTCGCCGCCGGGGATCTCCACGCCCGCGTCCTCGGCGCCGGCCTTCAGGCCACGGCCGATCTCCTCGAGCACCTCGTCGCGGGCCTCCTCGACCGCGATGTAGTCCAGCAGCGCGATCGGATCGGCGCCGACGCAGACCACGTCGTTCACGTTCATCGCGATGCAGTCGATGCCCACCGTGTCGAAGCGGCCCATCTCCTCGGCCACGATCAGCTTGGTACCCACCCCGTCCGTGGAGAGGACCAGGCCGCTGGAGCCGGCCAGGCGCAGGACGCTCGCGTAGTGGCCGGAGCCGAGCAGGCTGCGCTGCTCGCGGCCGGTGTCGATGGTGCGTAGCACGCCAACGAGCGCCGCCACGCCGCGCCCGGCGCCGCCCGCGTCCACCCCGGCGCTCGCGTAAGCGGAGTCAGTCACTTGGGCCATTCAAACAGTTCAGTCGACAGTCGACGGTCGACATGGCTCGCCTGCCGACTCTTAGATCGGCTGCCTCTTGAGCGCGAGGGCCGCCACGTCATCACTAAGGCCGCCGGCCCAGTCGCGGACGTTGCGGTGCACCTCCCGCAGCATCCGGTTCACGCTCACCGGCTTGCGGGCCGCCTGGGCCACCGCGCTGCTGAGCCGATCGATCCCGAACAGCTCGCCCGAGCGGCGTGCCTCCACCAGGCCATCGGTGTAGCCCATGAGCAGGTCGCCGGGGCTCATCTCGATGTCGCACTCCTCGTAGGTGGGCGCATCCACCACGCCGAGCGGCAGCCCCTCGCAGGTAACCTGCTCCACTTCCCCGCCCGCGAGGACCTTGAGCGCAGGCAGATGGCCCGCGTTGGCGAAGCGGATCTGGTCGTCGCGGAAGAAGCCGAGGACGGCCGTCACGAAGGTGTCGGTGGGCAGGCGGCTGGCGAGCATGCGGTTGGCGCGCGCCAGCACCTCCGCCGGACTCGAGCACTCCCACGTGGCGGCCTCGATGAAAAAGCGCGCCATCGCGCTCAGAGCGGCGGTCTCGGCGCCCTTGCCGGCCACGTCGCCCACCACCACGGCCACGTCGCCGCCCGGGAGCACCCAGGTGCCGAACAGGTCGCCCCCCGCGGGCTGGTCCTGCGCCGGCTCGTAGAGCAGCCCCACCTCGTAGTGGTTTATGTCCAGCGGCGTAGAGGGCACGAAACCCGCGGTGAGCGCCCGTGCCACGCGGCGCTCACGGCCGAAGTCGTGCGCGTTGGCCATCGCGGCGGCCGTGGTCCGCGCGAGGGTCTCCAGCAGCTCCACGTCGTGCGCCGTGAACGGCAGGCCGGGATGGCGGACCACCGAGAGCACGCCGAACAGGCGCCCGCCCATGGCGATCGGCACGTGCACATAGGGCACCGGGTCGTCGGTGCGTACCGGCTGGCGGTCCCGCGCCACCTCGGCCAGCACGCCGGCGTCGAAGGCTGCCTCATACCGGGGGATCTCCACACCGGCGCTGGCGGACGGCTTGAGCTGCCAGGCGAACGGGGCCACGCGGGTCAGCCGCGCGTGCTCGGCGTCCACCAGCCGCAGCGCGTGCCCGGCCGCGCGCAGCTCCACTTCGGGCAACTCGAGTGACCCGGCGGTGTCCTCGGCGGCGCGCTTGAGCAGGAGCTCCTCGCGTCCGCGGGTGGCCTCGGCCGACAGTAGCTCGGAGCGCTCGCGGGCGAGCGCGGTTAGGTCGGCCAGCACCTCCACCGTCTCGAGGTCGGAGCGCTCGAGCGGCCGCGAAGGCTCCAGCGACGCGACGATGAGCACGCCCAGCGGCCCGCCGAACTCGGTCCGGACCGGGCAGCCGATCACCGACGCCTGTCGCAGCGCCTCCCACGCCCGGGCGGCCACGACCGGGTCGCTGCTGCGCTCCACGCGCGCGCGCAGCGACGGCGCCGCCTGCCAATCCTCCACGCGCGGGAGGAACAGAGGTCGGTCGCGTTCCAGGGCCGCCTCCACCAGGCCGGGCAGGTCGCGGTCGAACGGCCACTCCAGCGCGGCGCCGAGCGCCTCGCGCAGCATCGGGGAGTGAAACCAGCCAGCCGCCGTCTCCACCCGCGGGCCGCCCGGCTCGACGAGCATGAAGGCTGCTGCGTCCACCCTCGGATGGGACTTGAGGTGCTCGAGCAGGATGTCGAGCGGGTCTTGGCGAGAGCGGCCGGACGACTGGGCGGCGCGTCGGCTCGCGGCAGTGGTTTCGGCCTCCCACGCGATGGCTTGCGCGGTGCTCATGGGGCTGGCGCCAATGTAGACGCGATGCGTCTTTCGCGCCATCGCCGATTTCGGGAGATGTGCTAGGCGCTGTCGGTGGCCGGGTCGCCCGGCGGGTCCCCGCGGCGTCGGCGCACGAGCAGGTAGCCCACGCCGATCACGATCAGCGCGACCACCGCGTAGTCC
>Ga0209587_1000699_pt1 | contig 16275 bp, 15 predicted proteins | sample NGEPerD_2_FD_184512 | JGI IMG/M metagenome (GOLD analysis project Ga0209587, IMG submission 184512) | Arctic peat soil microbial communities from the Barrow Environmental Observatory site, Barrow, Alaska, USA - NGEE PermafrostL1-D... | ecosystem: Environmental > Terrestrial > Soil > Wetlands >... | reverse complement strand
CGAACGCTCGACGCGGACGGCCTCACCGTCACTCCGGGCTTCGTCGACGTGCACACCCACTACGACGGCCAGATCACCTGGGACGCGACACTCGCTCCATCGTGTTGGCACGGGGTCACCACGGTTGTCATGGGCAATTGCGGCGTCGGCTTCGCTCCGGTGAAGCCCGACGAGCACGCCAAGCTCATCGGGCTCATGGAGGGCGTCGAGGACATCCCCGGTGCGGCACTGTCGGCCGGGATCCAGTGGGGTTGGGAGACGTTCCCCGAGTACCTGGACGCAATCGACGCGCTCCCCAAGGCGCTCGACGTCGGCACGCAGATCCCCCACGGCGCGGTCCGGACCTACGTGATGGGCGAACGCGGCGCCAAGAACGAGCCGGCAACCGCCGACGACATCGTGCAGATGGCCGCGCTCGTGCGCGAGGGAATCGAGGCCGGTGCGCTGGGCTTCTCCACGTCGCGCACCATCGCCCACATGGCCATCGACGGTGAGCCGGTCCCGGGCACGTTCGCCGCCGAGGACGAGCTCTTCGGCATCGGCCAGGTCCTCGGAGATCTCGACGCGGCCGTGTTCGAGCTCGCGCCCGCCGGAGCCCTCGGCGAAGATCTCGCTGCTCCCGAGCGGGAGATGTCATGGATGCGTCGTCTCTCCGCGGCCGTGGGCCGCCCCGTGTCCTTCGCACTCACCCAGAACGATCACGACCCCGACGCGTGGCGCGAGATGCTCCGCCTCGCCGGCGAGGCCGCGGCCGAGGGCGCACAGATCCGCCCGCAGGTCGCGGGCCGGCCGATCACGCTGCTGCTCGGTCTCCAGACGTTCCACCCGTTCTCCTACTCACCGTTGTGGGCCGAGCTCGCCGTGCTGGCTCTGCCCGAACGAGTGGCCCGGATGGGTGATCCGGAACTGCGTCGCCGCCTCATCGCCGACGCCTCGGCGCCCGACCCCGCGATGGCACAGTTCGTCGACCCGGCCAAGGCGTACCCGCTCGGCGACCCGCCGAACTACGAACCCGACCCGGCCGACTCCATCGCGGCGCGCGCCGCGCGCGCCGGGCGCGACCAGTACGACCTCTACTACGACCTCCTCCTCGAGGACGAAGGGCGCGCCCTCATCATGCGCCCCCTGCTCAACTTCTCGTACCAGAACCTCGATCCGATTCGCGAGATGCTGTTGCACCCGACGAGCGCCTGGGGCCTCAGTGACGGCGGCGCGCACTGCGGCACGACGTGCGATGCGAGCACGCCGACGTTCATGCTCACCCACTGGGTACGGGACCGAGACGGCGAGCGGCTCCCGCTCGAGTGGGTCGTCCGCAAGATGACCGCGGAGACGGCTTCGCTCTATGGACTCGGCGATCGCGGCATCGTCGCGCCGGGCAAACACGCGGATTTGAACCTCATCGACCTCGACGGTCTCACCTTGCGCGCCCCGGAGATGGTCCATGACCTTCCGGGTGACGCCCGGCGGTTCGTGCAGCAGGCGGACGGCTACGCCGCCACGGTCGTGGCCGGGGAGGTCACGATGGATCAGGGCGAGGAGACAGGGGCCCGTCCCGGGCGTCTGCTGCGCGGGGGTCGCTGACCGAGGCGGTCTCGACCTCGGATTCGCCGAACGAGGCCAACCGCACGCGCTCGCACTCGCCGGGCGGGAGCGGCGCGCCGGCGGCGCGCCGGGCAGCAACGAGCTCAGTGAGGCGAGCGGTCTGCACGTCGATGATCTCGGCCGCGACGACCTCCTCGGACGGCTCATCGGGCGGATCCGCGTCGAAGCCGACCACCGGACCCTCGGCCTCACGGATACGCATGCGAGCGCGAGCGATCTCGCGCGAGAGACGCGCCGCTTTTGGATCCAGGCCCAGCAGGACGTCGGCGGCGCGCATGTAGCCGTAGTCGAGCGACGCGCTGATGAGCACAGGATCGATCGTGAGCGCGTCGTGCACGTCGAGCTCGGGCGCGATGAACGTGACCCGCCTCCCCCAGCCCCGGGGAGGGTGCATCTCCTTGCGCAGCGTCTCGTCCGGACCAATGTCGGATGCGACGCGGCGGGCAATGTCCAGGAGGCCTCGGTCCCCGATGTCTTGGAGCTCGTCGACGCCCGGCGTGGAGGCAACGACCGCGAAGATGTGCCGGGCACCCAGGTTGGTGATGGCCAGCTCGAGGGGGAGGATCTCGCGCGCACCCCCATCGACGTAGTGCTCGCCGGCGAGCTCGGTCGGCGGGAAGATGACCGGAATGCTCGCGGAGGCGAGCACCGCGTCGCGCAGTGGGACCGGATCGACGTCCAACGGTGTGCCGTCGCGCGCGCACATCGCGCCGGTCTCGGTGATGTACCGCAACGCCCCCGACTCGAGGCTCACGGCTCCGATTCGTAGCGCGATCCCGGACTGCTCGATCAGCGCCGGGTTGATCCGCTCCGCCAGGATCTCCCGAACGGGGTCCATGCGCAGCAGCGACTTGGCCCGCAGCGCCTGGCGCAGGGCGTCCAGCGTCCCGTCGGCCTCGGGCGGGTTGCGGACGATCTCGCCGAGCATCCGCAGCACGACGCGGGTCTGGCTCCCGGTGGTTCCGTGCTCTCCGGCCCGGTCCCGCATCGAGGTGGCCCACGCAGTGTGCACGCGGAGCTTGTCGAGCCACGGTTCGGGGAGCCACATGTCTTCGTTGCCGCGCAGGCCTCGCCAGATCGCTTCGAGATCGTCGATGGCGCGACGACCCGTCTCGGGGTCATCACCCTCCGCGAGCTTGGCGGCGATGATCGCGCCGACCGAGCTCCCGCACAGGATCGACGGCCGCACGTTCAGCTCGTCGTACAGGTAGCGCAGCGCTCCGGTCTCGAAGCTGCCCTGCGACCCGCCGCCGCTCACCGCGACCGCGACCGGCTGGCGGGCGAAACGCCGCCGGAGGTTCGCCCGCGCCGTTCGGACGAGGCGATCCACGGTTCGTTCGGTCACTCGCTCGGCCTCACGGACCTGCGAGCTTCTCGCCGTCCTTGGTCACCACGATGGCCTGCGTCGGACAGCCTTGCCCGGCCAGGACGATCTTGTCCTCCGGTGCCCCGTCGACCTCGACGACGAACGCAACGCCGTCGTCGTCGAGGTCGAAGACGCCCGGAGCCCAGAACGAGCAATTGCCCGACCCCATGCAGACCTCGCGGTTGATCTCGATCTCCAATGTCATCGGGACCTCCGTCGTACGTCGCGGGCCACGCCCGCGCTCCATAATCGACCGTAGCCGAGTGAGCGCCTACCCCTCGGAAGCCAGCTCACGGGCCAGGGTCTCGACCAACGGCGCCTTGGCCGCCGCGTCCCCGGACGAGTTGGAATACGCCAGCGCGTACACGGAGCCGTCGTCGGTGAACTGGAGGTCGACGATCCCCTCGGGGCCCTGGGCATCCACGTATGCCCGGTCACCGAGATCTTCGAGCGGGGTAGCACCCTCGACGACCTTCTCCGAGTAGTAGCCCACGCCGTCGAAGATCCGGAACTGGAGGAACTGGCCGCCGCCGGGAACGGCCGACTCGTAGATGCACTGGGATACGACACCCTCGGGCTGTTCGGCGGCGGAGGGTGTCGCGGCGTCGCCGAACACCGCTTCGGCATCCGCGGTGGTGACCAGCGTGCACGCGGCGTCTTCGGAGATCTCGAGCGGCGGTCGCGACGTCGTCGTGGATGCCGACGTGGTGTCGCCTCCATCGCAGGCAGCCCCGAACAGGGCGAGCACGGCCAACGCACCCACGCCGGTCCTGAACCACCGCCGAGATCGGCGGGTGGGGATCGGAGTGTCGGAGTGTCGGCGGACCATCGCCTCACGGTACTTTTCTGAACGACGGGGAGACGACCATGGTCGAGAAGCAGTGGAATCTGAACTGGCAAAAGACCGAGGCGGCCGGGTTGCTCGCGGACCCGCCGGACCGCGCGATCCGCCACACCCTGATCTCGGTCGATGACCACCTCGTCGAGCCTCCGGGGATGTTCGAGGGACGGCTGCCCCCGGCGTTGCAGGACCGCGCGCCGCGTGTGGTCGAAACCGAGGAAGGCCACCAGGTCTGGGAGTTCGACGGCCGCATCTTCTTCCAGGTCGGTGTGAACGCGGTCGTCGGTCGCCGCCGCGAGGATTGGCGCATCGAGCCGACGCGCTTCGACGAGATGCGCCCGGGCTGTTTCGACATCGATGCCCGGATCCGCGACATGGACATCAACGGGGTCTGGGCGGCAGTCAACTTCCCGTCGCAGATCACCGGCTTCTGCGGCGCGGTGTTCTCGCGGTGTTCCGATCCGGAGCTCGGGCTCGCCGTCACGCGGGCGTGGAACGACTGGTTCTTCGACGAGTGGTACCGCGCTCATCCCGACCGGATCGTGCCGATGGGCATCACCTTTCTCGGCGACGCGGACGAAGCAGCCGCGGAGATCCGCCGGAACGCGGCCCGCGGGTTCACCGCGGTGACGCTGCCCGAACAGCCCGAGCGCATCGGGATGCCGAGCATCTTCTCCGGCTGGTGGGACCCGATCCTGGCCGCGTGCGCGCAGACCGGCACCGTCGTGTGCCTGCATGTCGGCTCGAGCGGGGTCGTCGACATGCCTCCCGACGCGCCCATGGTCCCGCTGGCGGCGACGCTGTTCGGCCAGCTGTCACTGGCCGCGTGCGCGCAGTGGCTGTGGTCGGGCTACGCGGTTCGCCATCCCGACCTGCGGATCGCGATGAGCGAGGGTGGGATCGGGTGGGTCGCGATGCTGCACGATCGGCTCGAGAACCTGGTCGAGCGGTCAGGCTACGGCGAGCAGTTCCCCGGCGATCTCCGACCCGCGGACGTGCTGCACCGCAACTTCTGGTTCTGCACGCTCGATGATCCCTCGACGCTTCCGACTCTCGACACCGTCGGCGTCGACCACGTCATGTTCGAGACGGACTACCCCCACGCCGACGGGACGTGGCCCGATTCCCAGGCGGTGTTCGACGAGGTGTTCGGCGCGCTCGATGCCGACGCGATCGCCAAGATCAGTCACGAGAACGCGGCCGAGCTGTTCCGCCACCCGCTGCCCCCCGCGACCAGCCCGCACGCGGCCGGGCTCCGCCACTGAGCGCACGCCGGCCCACGGGCTCGCCCGTTCGCACCGCCCCTACGCGGGGTCGAAGAGCACGGGGAGCGTCGTCGGTGACCGGAAGTTCTCGCCGTGGATATGCGCGTCATCCCGGGCGAACGCCTCCTCGTCGAACCGGAGGTTCGGGCACCGGTCGATGAGACGGTTGACCGCCGTGGCCATCTCCATGCGAGCCAGATGCATCCCGAGGCACATGTGCAGACCCACACCGAACGCGATGTGCGGCACCACCGGCTGGAAGATGTCGAACACGTCGGGGTCGCTCCAGCGCGACGGGTCGTGGTTCGCCGAGCCGACACCCGCGACGACGTTCGCGCCCGCCGGGATCGTGACGCCGGCGAGCTCGCTCGCACGGGTGGACGTCCTCGACGTGATCGTGAGCGGGCTCTCCCAGCGGATCGTCTCCTCGATGGCCTGGGTCATGAGCGTCCGGTCGGCGGCGAGCGCCTCGAACTGGTCGCGATGGGTCAGCAGCCCGAACAGGAAGTTGCCGGTCGCCCGGTAGGTGGTCTCCGCCCCGGCCGGGAGCAAGAGCCGGAGGAAGGAGAAGATCTCCTCGTCACCGAGGCGCTCACCGTCGAGCTCGGCGTTCACGAGCTCGCTGATGAGGTCACCGCGCGGCTCGCGCCGGCGCGCCTCGAGGATCCCCTCGAAGTACTCGCGCAGCTCAGCCGAGGCCCTGAGTCCGGCCGCGGGTTGAGCGGCCACGTTGGTGAGCGCGAGGGCGCGGGGCTGGAAGTACTGGTAGTCCTCGCGCGGCAAGCCCAACAGGGCGCCGATCACCTGCACGGGGTAGAGGAAGGTGAACTCGCGCACCAGCTCGGCCTCGCCGCGCTCGACGAACGTGTCGATCGTTGCGTCGACGACGGGGCCGACGAGATCGTCGTTCCAATGGGCGAGCGTCTTCTGGCGGAACGCCTGCGCCACCAACGACCGCAGCCGCTTGTGCTCGGGCTCGTCCATGCCGACGAGGGGATACGGCCCCATGACTGTTTCGAGCATCTCGCGAATGCCGCCCGAACAGTACGTGACGTTGTCGCGCAAGACGGTCGCGACGTCGTCGTAGCGGTACACGTAGTACATCGTCTCGCCGGTGTCGCTCCCGTCGAACGAGAGGTTGTGACGCTCCTCGACCGGCGTGTCCCGCCGCTTGGCGTGAAAGCCTGGATACGGGGTCCGGCTGTCCCCCGCCACCGTGCCGACGAACTGGGCCATGGGATCCCACTCGAGACTCGGACCGTCCATGGTTCCCGTGGTCATGATGGCGTCCCCGTCCTCATGGTGGTTCCTCCCGGTACCTCACGCGTTTCCTGACGTGCGTGTCAGATACTAGGCACCCACGGAGTCGGGATCATCCGGCGACTTCGCAGAACCGGGCATAGCGCCCGGCCATCGCCCCAACCCAACGGGGATTCGGCTCCACCCGACGGCCGACGCTCGCCCAACGGCCGGCATCGAGCATCGAAGCCTCGAGACCCGCCGCGACTCGCGCGAGGAACGCGGAGCCGAGCGCGCCGCCTTCGGGGACGCCGACACAGTCGACCGGGAGGTCGGTGCCGTCCGCCACGGCCTGCACCCACTCGTCGACCCGGGTACCCCCGCCCGTCGCCACCACCCGCCGGGGCGTGACGCCACTGGCCTCGATCGCCCGACGTACCACGAAGCCCGACGCCTCGAACGTGGCCCGGCGGATCGAGGCCGCGTCGTGGGTCAGGTCCAGGTCGGCCAGCACCGCTCGTCGATCGGGGTCGTCGAGCGGTGACCGCTCGCCGCGCGGGTAGGGCGCCCACACCGGGACGCGTCCCGGGTCGGCAACCGAACCGGTCGCCGCCGGCTCGCGCGCGCCGAGCGCAGCGAGCGCCCAGTTCATGAACAGTCCACCGGCGTTGCTCGGACCGCCGACGAGGAGGTGTCCGGCGACCGTGTGCGGGATGGTGAAGAAGCCTCGGGCATCCGCGGGAGCCGCGCTCTCGGCCACGACGACCCACACGATGAGCGTGGTTCCCAGGATGACGAGCACGTCGCCGGCCGTGTTGGCGCCGGCCACGAGCTGCTCGGCCAGCGCGTCGACACAACCCGACGCGAGCACCGGACCATCGCCGTCGACGCGACCGCACTCCGCTGCGGTCGGCACGAGGCGCGGCAACGCGTCCACGGTGACGCCGGCGTCGCGGGCCACCGCAGGGTCCCAGCCGGTCCAGTCGAACAACGGAAGGGCCGTCGCCGCGGTCGCGGTGTCGAGCACGGCGGTACCGGCGAGCTCATGGTTCGCGACAGCCTGGGCAGGCCAGTAGCCCGCGGCGTCCGGGTGCTCACGCGCCAGCCAGGCCAAGAAGGCGACGAGCTCGCCGGACTGTGCCGGGTTGCCACCGCGGGCGGTGCGACCCCGAACGTCGCCGTAGAGCAGGCCCGGGGCAATGGGGAGCCCACGCTCGTCGACCGCGGTCAACGACGGAACCATCGCCGCGACCGAGACCCCCGCGGCATCACGCACCGCGTCGCCGAGCTCGGTGAGCGCGCGCCGAGGTCCGTCACGCCAGGCAACGGTGGCGTCGTGCTCGAAACGGTCCGGTGCGGTGATCCGCAGCTCGTGCGGCACCCGGGACCGAGCCACCACCGTGCCGTCGGCATCGGCCGCGATCGCCTTCACCGACGTCGTGCCGATGTCGATACCGACGGTGAGCTCCATCAGTCCCTACTTCCGCAATGCCGCGAGAACTGCGTCGTGGATCTGTCCGTTGGTCGCGACTGCGTTGCCGCCGTCGGCCGTCGGGACCCCGGCGAGGTCGGTGAACCGGCCACCCGCCTCCTCGACCAGCACGAGCAGCGGCGCGAGATCCCAGAGCCTCGGCCCGTGCGACTCGACCGCGATGTCGAGAGCACCCTCGGCGACGAGCGCGTACTGCCAGAAGTCGCCGAACCCCCGGCTGCGCCAGCACCGTCGAGTCAGCGCGAGGAACTGATCGGTGAGACCGGCCGCGTCGAACGCCGACACGCTGTCGTAGGAGAGGTGGGCGTCCTCGATCGTCGTGATCCCCGAGACCGAGATCGGCTCGCCGTTCCGGAACGCACCGCCACCCCGCACGGCCCACCAACGCTGGCCGAGCGCCGGGGCAGAGACGAGGCCGAGGTCCATCCCCTCGGAGGTCTCGAGCGCGAGCAGCGTCGACCACACGGGGATGCCCCGGACGTAGCTCTTCGTGCCGTCGATCGGGTCGATGATCCACCGCCGGCCGCTGATGCCCTCGGTCGTGCCGAGCTCCTCACCGAGCAGCCCGTCATCGGGTCGAGCCTGTGCCAACGCGGCCCGCAGCGCCTCCTCGGTGGCATGGTCGGCCTCGCTGACCGGCGTCATGTCGGGTTTGGTGGCCACCACCAGATCGCGGGCACGGAACCGAGCCGTGGTGATCGCGTCGGCCATGTCGGCCAATTCGAGCGCGAGCGCGAGGTCGTCCGCGAGGTCACCGGCCATGTGGCGCCCGCCTACCCGGCAGAGACTTCGAGCACGGTCGCCGAGCCCATGCCCCCGCCGGCGCACATGCTCGCGACCCCGATGCCACCGCCACGCCGTCGGAGCTCGTGGATCAGGGTGACGATCATCCGCGCGCCCGTAGCCGCGACCGGGTGACCGAGGCTGCATCCACTCCCGCTGACGTTGGTGATCTCGTGAGGGATTCCGAGGATGCGGGTCGTGGCAACGCACATGGACGCGAAGGCCTCGTTGATCTCGAACAAGTCGACGTCTTCGATCGCGATCCCCGCCCGGCCGAGCGCCTTGGGAATCGCGTAGGTCGGCGCGAGACCGGTGTCGGCCGGCGGCACCCCGGCCGACGCCCAGGACCTGACCACGGCGAGCGGGTCGAGCCCGTTCGTCGACGCGTACTTGCCGCTGGTGAGGACCATCGCGGCGCCGGCGTCGTTCAGTCCCGACGAGTTGCCCGCCGTGATGCTGAACCCTTCGATCTCGGGGTGCATCGGTTTGAGCGACGCGAGCTTCTCGACTGTCGATCCCCGGCGAGGGTGTTCGTCCACCGCGAACGTCACGGTCTCACCCGACCGCTGCGTCACCTCGATCGGGAAGATCTCGTCTTCGAGGCGGCCCTCGTCGATCGCGGCGATCGCACGCACGTGCGACGCGCACGCCCAGGCGTCCATCTCCTCCCGAGTGACGTTCGCTTTCTGCGCGGCGTTCCAGCCGACGGTGATCGACATGTCCAACGCGGGGGCGTCGGGGGTCGCGGGGTGGCTCGGCGACATCCACGGGGTCATCTCGTCACTGCCGGGCACTCGTTTGGTCGATGAGGGCGACGTCGAGATGGATTCCGCGCCGCCGGCGATGATCACGTCGTCCATGCCGGCACGGATGCTCGCGGCCGCGCCCTGCACGGCGGCCATACCCGAGGCGCAGTGCCGGTTGAGGGCCACGCCGGGGACGTTGGTCAGCCCGAGCTCGACCGCGGCGTAGCGGGCGATGTCGCCACCACCTTGGAGCGACTCGCCCATCTGCATGTCGTCGACGTCGTCGCCCGAGATGCCCGAGCGCGCGAGCGCCTCGCCGGCAGACCACTTGGCCAGGTCGAACGCGGTGACGTCGACGAGCGTGCCCTTGCGGGCCGTGCCGATCGGCGTGCGCGCGGTCGACACGATGACCGCGTCGCGCGTTTCGTCGGCCGACTGGTTTCCCATGACGTTCGTCCTCCGGTCGTTCTCGATTCGATCCCGCGCCGATCGTAGCTGACGTCTCCGTCAGCTCAGTCGGAGGGGCCACTTCCGCCGCACCGAATCGGCCGGGCCTGCTCGACCACACCGGCTCGACCACACCGGCTCGACCACACCGGCTCGACCGGGCCTGCACGGCCGGCGCGGCCGGCAGTCACGCGCCGGCCACCGGAGGTTCGGTCCGCACCGGCTCGACGTGGCCCGACCGGATTGCCTCGGCCAGCGCGACCGCGGAGTCCACCCGAACATCGAGACGGGTCGCGAACGCGCCGGCTCGGCCGGGACCGTGGGCATCGCTCGCTCCTACGGCAGGACGAGGGGCGACTCGCAGTGCCGCGGCCGTCACCGCGTGCTCGAGCTCGGTGGTCTGGGTGCTCGCGGCCTCGATGGCGTGGACCGACGACCACTGGTCGAGCGCGGCGACCGCTTCCGGCGCGGGCGGTGTCCGTCCACCCTTGATGGCGCGCGCACCGGCGAGGTGTCGCACCGGATGCGGCAGGACCAGCGCGAGCGGACCGTGTTCGGCCTCGGCGAGGAGCTCCTCGAGCCGGTACCCCATCCACAACGGCTTGGCGAGTGGGCCGAACGCGAGGACGTGACCGACATCGGTGGTGAGCTCTACACCCGGGATCACGGGGAACCCGAGCGCGCGGGACGCGTCGGCCAGCTCGTCGTCCGGCCAACGGACGTCGTGTTCGGTGATGCACAGCGCGTCCAACCCGCGACCGCGGGCCGAGGCGACGAGCTCGGCGAGCGTCGTGGTGGAACAGTTCGAGCGCGGGGCAGTGTGGGCGTGCAGATCGATCAGCACGATGCCATCGCTCGGCCGGCCCCACCGACGCGCCGACGCTCGCCTGTCGAAGCTCGCTGCACGGACGTTGCCTCCGATCGCCGACCCGCCTGACCCGGGACCCTGACACGCGTGTCACGAGTAGTGTCCCCGCACAGCAATCTTGCCCGGCGCGACGCACGAGGGGGAATCGCCGATGCCGGACTGGGGCGGGCTCCAGGTCGATCAGCTGCGCTTCATGGCTGCGACCCACGGCGAGACGACGGCCTACCGCGATCTCGACGCGGGCACGTCGCTGACCTTCGACGAGTGGGACCGGCGATCGAACCAGCTCGCCCGCGGCCTCGTGGCTCGGGGCGTCACCGTCGGCGATCGGGTATCGATCTTCTTGCCCGCATCCCATGTCCTGGAATGGGTCGTGGGCTACGCCGCGGTGCACAAGGCCGGCGCAGTGGGGGTACCGACCAACACCCGACTCTCGGTGCCCGAGCTGGTCACGATCCTCGGCCACTCCGAGGTCGCGGCGATGCTCACCTGCGACGAGCTGGCCGCGAACGCAGATGCCGTCGTCGGCGAGGTCCCGTCGCTGAAGACCCTGCTCCGCTCACCTTTCGCCGAGATCGACGCGGAGCCCGACGACGAGTTCCAGGTGCCCGTCGGCATCGATGACCTCGCCGACATCATGTACACCTCCGGCACGACGGGTCTGCCCAAGGGCGTCGCGGTGCGTCACCGCAACGTGGCGATGGTGCCCAACAACGAGCCGACATGGACCGGCGGTGGGTGGCTCCACGGCGCGCCCATGTTCACCTTCGCGGGCATCGCGTTCATCTACAACCCGATGAAGCTCGGCCTCGTCGGTCTCTACCTTCCCAAGTTCGACGTCGACCGCTGGTTTGACATCGTGGGCCGCGAGCGACCGAGCTGGGCATTCCTCGTCCCTGCGATGGCCGAGCTCATCGTGGCCCACCCCCGCTTCGCCGAACCCGACCTCACGAGCCTGGTGTCGGTTTCGATCGGCAGCGCACCGCTCGCACCGCAGACCCTGCTGATGCTCCAGGAGCGTCTCCCCCAGGCGGCCGTCGCGAACTCCTACGGCATGACCGAAGCCGGTCCGGCCTTCATCGTGATGCCCAAGGAGGAGCTGGCTCGGCGGGTCGGCTCCGTCGGCAAGCCCGTTGGCGGCATGCAGATGCGCATCGTGGACGAGGACGACAACGAAGTCCCACCGCGCGAGGTAGGCGAGCTGCTCACCCGAATGCCGGGGCGTCAGCGCGAGTACTACCGGGACCCCGAGGCGACCGCGGCGACGTGGACCGCCGACGGCTGGCTGCGCAGCGGCGACCTCTGCTACCTCGACGAGGACGGCTTCCTCTATATCGTGGGTCGCAAGAAGGACATGATCATCCGGGGTGGCAACAACATCTACGCGACCGACGTCGAGGCCGTGATCATCGAGCATCCCGCAGTCCGGGAGGTCGCGGTGGTCGGCGTGGCCCACAAGGTGCTCGGCGAAGACGTCGGCGCATTCGTCGTCCTGTCACCCGGCACCGCGCTGACCTCCGAGGACCTCATGGCGTTCTGCGAGGACCGCCTGGCGGACTACAAGCGGCCGCGCCAGGTGAGCTTCGTCGACGAGCTGCCCCGCAACGCGACCGGCAAGGTGATGAAGCACAAGCTCGCCCGTTGAGGGGCGGTCGGACTAGCTTCGTCGAACCCGACGAGGAGGCACCGTGGCACTCGACGAGTTGCAGGGCAACAAGGGCGCGACCCAGACCGTGCGCATCGAACGCGGCCCGGTACGGGTCTTCGCCCAGGCCCTGGGCGACGCCGACCCGGTCTACGACGGCGACGACGCGCCCACGCCGCCGACGTTCCCGTTCGTGATGCCCTTCTGGGGCTCGACCGGTGCCGGCGGGGCCGCGGGGCTACCGATCGAGAAGCTGCGCGGGCCCGGTCGGGCGATCCTGCACGGCGAGCAGGCGTTCGAGTACCACCGTTGGCCGAAGGTCGGCGACGTGCTCGAGGGAACCCCGGTCATCACCAACGTGTACGAGCGCGAGAAGTCCAGCGGTGGAACGCTCGAGTTCTACGTGCAGGAGACCGCATGGAAGGACGCCGAGTCGGGCGAGCCGGTCGTCACGGGGATCTTCACGCTCGCGATCAACGTCCGACCGCCCAAACAGGACTGATCGGCCAGGACTGATCGGCACGGACTTGTCGGGCCCGACGAACGCCCCGGTCCTGTGAGTGAACCGGTCGCCGTCCGCATCGGACGGCCCGATGGGGCGTACCGACGTCGCATCCGCGTCGAGCACCTGACCGACACGACGGTCCGGGCGGCGCTCGAGGACGACTTCCACCACTTCGTCGTCGAGATGCGCCACGACAACGCCCGGGCCATCGGCTTCACGGCCTCGTCGATGCGCTGGCCGTGGTCGACGTGTCCCGATGCCGCAGGTCAGCTCGCCGCGTTGGACGGCATGGCCCTGTCACCCCGCTGCACTGCCGCCGCGGCCGTGGCCAATCCCCGGCTCCAGTGCACCCACCAGTTCGACCTCGCGGGCCTCGCCGTCGCCCACGCGACGCGCCCCACCAGTCAGCGCCAGTACGACATCGAGATCCCCCCGGCGCGCCCCGACGGGCGCCGCGTCGTTCGGCTGTGGCGCGACGGTGCACTGCTGCACGAGTGGACCCTCGAACCGGGCAAGGGTCTCGTGACACCGGCACCGGCACCCTTCACCGAGGCGCCGTGGCGGGGCGGGTTCATCAAGTGGGCCGAAGCCTCGCTCGAACCCGACGAGGCCGAGGCCGCGATCGTGTTGCGTCGGGCGTGCGACATCGGCATGGGCCGAGGCATGGACCTAGAGGCGTACCGCACCGCCGCCGAGCTCGCCGATCTCATGACCGGCGTCTGCTACACGATGCAACCCGACGTCATGTCCCACGCCCGACGCTCGGTGGGCTCGATCCGAGACTTCGCCGACGCGCCCGACGCGCTCCTCGGCGATGTCGAACCGGGTACTGACTCTGCGCCGTCAGGCAGCCACTGACTCTGCGCCGTCAGGCAGCCACTGACTCTGCGCCGTCAGGCAGCCACTGACTCTGCGCCGTCAGGCAGCCACTGACTCTGCGCCGTCAGGCGGGCCGGGGTTCGAGCCCGACGGCGTCGGCGAAACGTTGCATTCCCTCGACCGCGGCACGTGAGCTCGTCCAGGGCGCCACGAGCAGCCGGGTCACACCCAGCTCCTCCCAGCGCGCCACGTCGTCGGGGTCGGTGACCGGACCGCCGAGACAGATCTGGAAGTCGGCGACGTCGGCGCGACCGGCCGAGGCGAGCTGGGTACGGAGCGCCGCGATCTGATCCGCGGCCGTGTCGAATGTGTGACTCATGCCGATCCAGCCGTCACAGGTCGTCGCCGCGCGTCGCAGCGCAGCCGGGCTCTCGCCGCCGACGAGGATCGGTGGCCACGGTCGCTGCGCCGGCTTCGGCTCGAACGCGACCGCGTCGAACGAGAAGAACTCGCCGTGGTGCTCGATCTCGGGCTCGGTCCAGAGCCGCTTGCACACTGCGATCGCCTCGTCGAGGCGACGGCCTCTGGTGCCAAAGTCCAGACCGACGGCTCGCCACTCCTCCTCGAGCCAGCTCGCGCCGATCCCGAACTCGCAACGACCCCCGCTCACCACATCGAGCGTCTGGACGGCGCGCGCCGCGACGAACGGGTGGCGCAGCCCGAGGTTGTACACGTGGGTACCCAGCCGAATGCTCGGGCAGCGCCCCGCGAGATACGAGAGGTACGCGAACGCGTCGAAGACCGGGACCGTCGGGGGCACCGGCGGGTGATCATCACCCGGAGTCGGCGACCGGCTCATCACGACCGGCAGCACGAGGTGCTCGGGCAGCCACACCGACTCGTAGCCGAGCCGCTCGGCTGCGTCGGCGGCACCGAGATGGGCCCGGGCGTTCAACGCCCCGAGGGCGATCCCGAACTTCACGTCACGTAGCTCCCGTCATCCTGGCGGTGCCATCCGCCGGCCGCGAGGTTGCCGCCATCGACGTGCAACGTCGTGCCGGTCACGAAGCCCGACAGCTGTGGGTTGGCGAGGAACACGACCGCCGCCGCGATGTCATCGACGTGACCGGCGCGCGGCAACGGAGTGCGGACCGCGAGGTCGGCACCGATCCCGGGCGTGGGGATGACATCCGGGGCAACGCAGTTCACCCGGACCATCTGCGGACCGAGCTCGAGCGCCAAGCTCTTGGTGAGGTTCGAGACCGCGGCCTTCATCGCGCTGTAGATCGCGTACTCGGGCCCGGCCCGGTGCGCCTCGATCGACGTGATGGTGACGATCGACCCGCCGGTGTCTGCGGGCATCAGCGGCACGACACCGCGCACGAGATGGGTCACGCTCGTGAAGTTCTCGTCGACGAGCGATTGCTGGCCCTTGGCTGAGACCTCGGTGAAGCGGGCGCGGAACCCGCCCCCTGCGTTGTTCACCAACACGTCCACCCGCCCGAACGCGCCCGCGACCGCGTCGAGGAACTCGTTCACCGCGTCGGCCGCGCGCACGTCGAGGACGGCGGGGTGGACCTGGCGGCCGAGCACACTGACCTCGTCGGCCAGGGTCGCGAGGCCCTCGGCGTCCCGGTCGCAGATCGCGACGTCGGCGCCGAACCGGGCGAGGGCCAGAGCGGTCGCCCGGCCGATGCCGGCGGCGGCGCCGGTGACGAGCGCGACCCGGTCGGTGAGCAGCACGGATGCGGGGTCGAGCGGCACGGCGGGCACGTTAGCCTGACACGAACGTCAGGGTTTCGGAAGGGCGGGGCGGCGACATGGGTGACGGTGACACGGGATACTCGGTCCAGGGCAAGACCGTGCTGGTGACCGGGGCCTCATCGGGCATCGGCGCGGCACTGGCCGAGGGCTTCGCCGCCGCGGGCGCGACCGTCGGCATCTGTGCCCGTCGCAAGGACCGGCTCGCGGCGGTGCTGGCCCGGCTACGCGAACACGCCCCCGAGTCCAGATCCTGGACGGTCGATCTGGCCGACCTCGACGGGATCGCCGAGTTCGCCGCGGGGGTCGTCGATGAGATGGGCGGCGTCGACGTGCTCGTCAACAATGCCGGCATCCCGAAACGCCGGCGCGTGCAGGACCTCACGCCGGCAGTGGTCGAGTCGGTGATGGCGATCAACTATTATTCCCCGGTTCGGCTCACCCTCGCGCTGCTTCCCCAGCTCACGGCGCGGGCCGGGCGGATCGTGAACATCTCATCGGTCGCGGCGCGCTTCGGCCCCCCGAGCGAAGCCGCGTACTCGGCCTCCAAGGCCGCGCTCACCGCGTGGTCGGAGTCGATGCAGGTGGACCTGGCGGTCGGCGACTCCGGCGTGCGGGTCCACGTCGTCAACCCCGGGGTGATCGATACCGATCTCTTCCACCTGCCCGACAACGAGGAGTCGATGGCAGACCTCGAGGCCCTCCCCACCACGGCGATGATCCAGCCCGTGTTGGAAGCTCTCGCCCACGACACCTTCGAGACCTACGTCCCCGACTGGTTCGCCGGCATCGTGGGCACCAAGTTCGGTGACACCGGCGCCTTCCTCGAAGGCTCCATCGCCTGGGCGCGCGCGCAACAACCCGGCGCCTGAACCCGCCTCACGCCCCTGGCG
>Ga0209587_1000698_pt1 | contig 16288 bp, 19 predicted proteins | sample NGEPerD_2_FD_184512 | JGI IMG/M metagenome (GOLD analysis project Ga0209587, IMG submission 184512) | Arctic peat soil microbial communities from the Barrow Environmental Observatory site, Barrow, Alaska, USA - NGEE PermafrostL1-D... | ecosystem: Environmental > Terrestrial > Soil > Wetlands >... | reverse complement strand
CCCCGACGCTCCCCGCCCTCGAGGAGGGGCCCGTCCCGCTCGGCGCGTACGTTGCCAACTGCGGAAGTCGGGTTCGACCGGCCTTGACAGCGCCGACGATGCGCCCGCAGAAGCCTCACCTCACCGGACTCCGTGGGGGAGGCTGAGCGGTGTGAGCGGGGGACTCTCAAGGAACTTCACGGCTCCGGGGCCGTGGTTCCGACGGATCGTCGCCTGGGGCCCAGGTAGACTGAATCGCATGTCATCGGCGCGACCTTGGCCGTCTCTTCCTGAAGAGGACCGCTGGGTCCTCGATCTGATGGAGGAGCGGCTGGAGGACACCTGGCAGACGCCGGAGCAGCTGCAAGCGCGCGCGAAGGAGCTGCGCGTCGAGGCCGCGGAAACCGACATCCAGGGCATCCGCGATGCCGCGCTCGTGCTCGCCGAGCGCTACGAGGAAGCGGCCGCCGCGCGCGTCGCCTCGGCCTGAGCTAATGCTCTCGCGCTTCGGTCAGCCGCGAGCGGAGGTCGCGGACGATCTCCTGTTGGCGGGCTCGAAGGCGCTGGAGATCGGGCTCGATGCGTTCCAGTTCGGCGCGCACGCCCTGCAAGGTCCGGTCTGCTTCCTCGCGAGCCAGGAGTGATTGCTCATCCCATCGTGCGGCGAGCCGGCGAGCCTGGGCAGTGAGGGCGGCGAGGTGGTCGAGGGCGATGCGAGCGGACCGTACAGGGAGGCGCGCGGCCGCGGGTCCGGGTTGAGTTCGGGCTGCTCCTCTGGCAGACATGGTCGATGTCGACCGTCAGTTTCCGCCTGCGGTTGCCTACTGCTTGAGACCTGCCGTCTCCATGGCGGCGTCGGTCTCGGCCGTCGCGAAGCGGTTGGCGTGCGCGGCGAGGCCCTCGGTGTCGCCGTCGCGGATGAGGGCGGCGGCGCGCTCGAAGTCGGCTGCGAACTCGTCGCCGTGGCGCTCGACGAACTCGCGCCACGCCTGGGCAATCACCTCGCCTGGCGTGGAGCCCTGCATCGCGGCGATCGCCTTCGCGCTTGCGTGGGCGCCGCACGCGCGGACCATCAGCTGGGCGTAAGCGGTCAGGCTCCGGGAGGTCGGTAGTCGACAGAGCGCTTCGCGGCCGCGTCGACCTCCTCCGGGGTCAGCAGCACCACGGTCTTCACCGTCGCTCCGCCAGCCGAGTTGACGGTCAGCGCGGCGGCGGCGGCGCTCTCGTTGTCGGGGAGGTCGCAGATCACGTAGGCGTCCCGGTCGCCGAACGCGAAGTAGAAGCCTTCGAGCGTTCCCCCCACGCTCTCAGCGACCTGGGCAACCGCGTCGCGTCTGCTGGTCCCGCCCGCGCTCTGGACGCCCTTGACGCCCTCCAGCGTGTACGAAGCCTCGAATAGGAATCTCGGCATCATGACCTCCTGGTTGTGGTTGTCATCCAACCCTGCCACCCGGCGCGGCGCAGGGCAAGCGATCCGCCGCAACTGACTCGCCACCCGCGCAGCCGGACCCAACTCGATGTAGTGTCTAGGCTCCACAGACTTCGAGGGGGGTTCTGTCAAATGAGGATCACACGTGTGATGAGTGCGGCTCTTGCTTGCGTTGCGCTGGCAGTCGCCGGCTGCGGCGGTGACGACGAAGAAAGCAAGAGCGCCAAGAAGGTTGATCCAGGTGCCGCCGACAAGGCCACGGGCAACGTGAACTGGTGCATCGGCAAGGACACCACCGGCACGTTCAGCAAGGCCGTCAAGGAGTTCAGCAGCAAGGGTCAGGTCAAGGCCAAGCTGATCGAGCTGCCGGAGGCTGCCGACCAGCAGCGCACCCAGCTCGTGCAGCGCCTACGAGCCAAGAGCAGCGAGTGCGACGTGCTCGGCATGGATGTGATCTGGACGGCCGAGTTCGCGGCCCAGGATTGGCTCCAGGACGTGAGCGACGTAGTCGCGAAGCGCAAGGACGACTTTATCCCCTCGACGCTCGAGACCGCCAAGTACGAGGACAAGTACTGGGCCCTGCCGTACAACACCAACGCCGGCTTCGTCTACTACCGCACCGACCAGGTGAAGCAGCCGCCGGACAACTGGGAAGACGTGTACTCCGAAGCTGAGAAGGGCGACGGCCTCGTGTACCAGGGCGCCCGCTACGAGGGGCTCACCGTGAACTTCCTCGAGCTGCTCTACAGCGCGGGAGGAAAGGCTCTCTCCGATGACGGCAAGACCGTGGAGATCGACTCACCGGAGGCGGTCGAGGTCCTGAAGTTCATGGCTGACGGCGTCGAGCAGGGTGCCGTCCCAAAGGCCAACAGCACCTACAAGGAGGAGGAGTCTCGGCGGGCGTTCGAGAGCGGGAAGGCAACGTTCATGCGCAACTGGCCGTACGCCTACTCCCTGGGCAAGGACTCGAAGATCGCCGACGACTTCGACATCACCACGTTCCCGAAGTTCGGCGAGGGTGAGGGGGCGGGCGTGCTCGGTGGCTACGACGTGGCCATCTCGGCCTACTCGAAGAACCCGGAGGGCGCCGCCGCGTTCGCCGAGTTCCTCACCTCGCCCGACTGGCAGAGGACGATCATGACGGAGGCTTCGCTGCCGTCGACGCTGACGGCCACCTACGACGACCCGGCGGTGCAGAAGGCGTTCCCGTTCGCGGAGAAGCTGCGCACGGCGGTCGAGCAGGCGCAGCCGCGACCGGTCACGCCCGTCTACCCGCAGGTGAGCGAGGCGATCTTCAAGACCGTCCACGCGGCCCTGCAGGGCGACATGCCGCCGGAAGAGGCGACAAAGACGATGAAGAGCGAGATCGAGAAGGCTCTCCAGACCTTCTAGATGGAAGCCGCAACCGTCGCACGGTCGCGAAAGCGGGGCTCCGGGCTCTCGGAGCGCCGCCTCGCGGCCGCGATGGTGTCGCCATCGCTGATCGTCATCGCGCTGGTGGCGGCGTACCCGATCGGGTACGCGATCTGGCTCTCGCTGCACGAGTACAGCGTCAGGGTTCCCGGGCTCTCACGCTGGTCGGGGCTGAAGAACTACGACACCGCCCTCAGCTCTACCGAGTTCTGGGAGGCGTTCCGGAACACGTTCCTCTTCACCGGCATCTCGGTGGCCATCGAGCTGGTGCTCGGGGTCGCGTTCGCCCTGGCGATGCACCGGGCGTTCAAGGGGCGGGCGGTGCTCAGGGCCACCGTGCTCGTGCCCTGGGCCGTGCTCACCTTCGGTAGCGGCTTGCTCTGGCGGTCGATCTTCGAGCCCGACCTCGGGTTCGCCAACTCGATGCTGTCGGCACTCGGGTTGCCGGGGGGCGAGGTCGTCTGGCTCGGCCAGCAGGGCTACGCGATGGCCGTCATGATCTTCGCCGACGTCTGGAAGACGGCACCCTTCATGGCCCTGCTGATCCTCGCGGGCCTGCAGGTGATCCCCGACGAGCTGTACGACGCCGCGAAGGTCGACGGCGCGAGCGCGTGGCAGCGCTTCATACGGATCACGCTGCCGCTGCTCAGGCCGGCGATACTCGTGGCGCTGCTGTTCCGCACGCTCGACGCGCTGCGAGTGTTCGACCTCCCGTTCGCCCTCACCCGAGGCGCCAACGGCACGAACACGCTGTCGCTATACGCCTATGAGGAGCTCACGGCCAACCGGCTGGTGGGACTCGGCTCGGCGCTGTCGGTGCTCACGTTCCTGATCGTGATGGTCGTGTCGTTCATGTACATCCGCTTCGTGGGCGGCAACATCCGCGGACTGGCGGACGAGCGATGACCGCCAAGGCCCTCCCGCGCGGCAAGTCCCGCCTGCGCGCACGCTCCGCCAGGGGCCGCCCGAAGGGCTCCGGGCGGGGCCGGAAGGTCCTGCTCTGGCTCGCGGTCATCGCGATCATGATCTTCTGCCTCTTCCCGTTCTACTGGCTGATCAACACCTCGCTCAAGACGGGCCCCGACCTCTCGGCCGCGAACCTCGTCCCGCCCAACCCGTCGCTGAAGAACTACGACTCGATCTTCAGCGACGCCAACTTCATCACGGCGCTGCGCAACAGCGTCATCGTCGCGAGCCTCACCACCTTCTTCGCCCTGCTGTTCGGCTCCTTCGCCGCCTACGCGCTCGCCCGCCTGCGCTTCCGCTTCAAGTTCGTGATCCTCGCGATCGTCCTCTCGATCACCACCTTCCCGCCCATCGCGATCGCCGCGCCGCTCTTCAAGCTCTGGACGGACACCGGGCTCTACGACACCCTGCTCGGGCTCGTCCCGCCCTACCTCACCTTCTCGCTGCCGCTCACGATCTACATCCTGGCGTCGTTCTTCAAGGAGATCCCCCGTGAGCTGGAGGAGGCCGCGCTCGTGGACGGAGCCACGCACTTCCAGGCCTTCTACAAGGTGGTGCTCCCGCTCGCGGCGCCGGGCTTCGTGACCGCCGGCCTGCTCGCCTTCATCGAGTCCTGGAACCAGTTCCTGTTCGCGATCACGCTCACCAGCTCACCCGACGCCCGGCCCGTGCCGGCGGCACTTGCGTTCTTCACCGGCAGCCAGCAGTTCGAGGTGCCGCTCGGGACGATCACGGCGGCCCTCGTGGTGATCACCGTTCCGCTGGTGATCGTGGTCCTGATCTTCCAGAAGCGGATCGTGGCCGGCCTCACCGCCGGCGCCGTCAAGGGCTAGACGATCGCCGCGGTCGCGGACCTCGACCGGTTGCTCGCGCCGGACGGCTGGTGCTACGCGAGCGCGCTGCCCGTCGACGCCGATGACCCCGGGCGCTTCCACGCCCTCTTCGGACGGGACTCGCTGATCACCTCGCTCCAGCTGCTCGAGGTGCGGCCTGACGTGGCGCGTGCGACCCTGCGCGCGCTCGCGGCGCTCCAGGGCCGCCACGACGACCCGCTTACCGACGAGGAGCCGGGCAAGATCGTCCACGAGTACCGCCCCGAGTCGGACGGGCGCTTCGAGGCGAGCGACTGGAGTCCGCTGATACGCGACGGTCAGCTCCGCTACTACGGCTCTGCGGACTCGACGCCCTGGTTCCTCGTGGTGCTCGCTTCGCTGGGCGACGCCGCGTTCGGGGGCGAGCTGGAGGAAAGCTGGCGCGCCGCCGGCGACTGGCTCGAGCGCGCGCTCGAGCGCGGCGACGGGCTCGTGCGGTACGGCCCGCGAACGGCCTCCGGCGGGCTCGTGCACCAGGGCTGGCGCGACACCGTCGACCCGCTGCATCCGTCGGGCCATGGCGGCGGGATCCTGCGCGAGGACGGCACGGTGCCCGAGCCGCCGATCGCGGACGCCGACACGCAGGCCGTGGCACTCGCGGGACTTCGCGCCCTGGCGGTGCTGCGCGGAGATGACGGGGCGAGCGAAGCCGCGAAGGCGCTGGCCGCACGGATCGAGGAGCACTTCGGACCGGAGACGATGGCCGTCGAGGCGGGCGATCGCGAGGTGAACGGCGCGGGCTCGCAGCTCGGCTGGCTGCTCTGGGCGGGGGCGCTCTCGCCGGCCGCGGCGGCGCGGGCGGCCGACCGCTTGTGCGAGCCGGACGTGCTCACGCCCTTCGGGCTGCGCACGCTCTCCGACCTCCACCCGCACTTCGCCCCCGCCGCGTACCACCGCGGGACGGTGTGGCCGTTCGACTCGTGGCTCGGCTGGGGCGGCCTGCGCGCCGCCGGCCGCGAGGAGGAGGCGGAGCGAGTCAGGACGGGTGTGCTCGAAGCTCTCGAGCGGGTTGGCCTGGCGCCCGAGCTCTACGCCGTGACGGAGGAGGGGCCCGAGCGAGTGCCGATAGCGAACCAGGTACAGGCCTGGACCGTCGGCGCCCGCTGGGCGCTCGAGAACCGCTGGGACGGCAGGCGGCTACCCGGCCGCGCCTAGGAGCAGCCAGGCCACGAGCGCGCGTGATCGCGCCGCCGCCGACGCATGTACGGCGTCGGTGGCGCCCTACCAGCCGTCTACACCGAACGCTTTCGAACCCGGATCTACAACGAGCGAGTCGTCCACCCAGGCGTCTGGAACAAGATCGTCGTGGTCGCTCGCGAGAACGACGACGAGGCGATCCTCAACCACGCGCTGATCCAAAGCCGACGGCGCCACCGGACGCAGGCACTCCGCAGCCGGTATCTCGCGCAGGGCATCCGGCAGCCTGGCAGGGTAGGGTAGCGAGCGGACCATGGACCGGGATCGCTCGCATCGCGCGTGGTACTGGCTTCTCCTAGTTCCGCTCGTGGGACTGCTGGTCCCGCCGATCTACAACCACGCTGACCCGGAGCTCTTCGGACTGCCGTTCTTCTACTGGTACCAGCTGGCGTGGGTGCCGATCAGCGTCGCGGTCACGGCGCTGGTGTACCGCAAGACGCGCGAGCCGGAAGAATGAACGGCGACGTCCACGAGCTCCAGCTCGCGATCGTCATCGCGCTCTTCTTGCTCGTCAGCGGGCTCGGCTTCGCGGCCTCGCGCTGGCGCAAGGCTGAGTCGCTCGAGAACCTCGACGAGTGGGGGCTCGGCGGTCGGAAGTTCGGCGGCTGGATCACCTGGTTCCTGCTCGGCGGCGACATCTACACGGCCTATACGTTCGTGGCGGTTCCCGCACTCGTCTTCGGGCTCGGGGCGATCGGCTTCTTCGCGGTGCCTTACACGATCATCGTCTACCCGCTGGTGCTGCTCGCGGCCATTCGCATGTGGTCGGTCGCATACCGCCACGGGTTCGTCACCCCGGCTGACTTCGTTCGCGGTCGCCACGGCTCCTCGGCGCTCGCGCTCGCGATCGCGCTCACCGGCATCGTCGCGACGATGCCCTACATCGCCCTCCAGCTGGTCGGCATCGAGGCGGTCGTGAAGACGATCGGCGTCTCGGGCGACCTGCCGATCATTCTCGCCTTCGCGGTGCTCGCGGCGTACACGTACTCGTCGGGGCTGCGGGCGCCGGCGCTGATCGCGTTCGTCAAGGACACGCTGATCTACATCGTCGTGATCGTCGCGGTCATCGTGATCCCGATCCAACTCGGCGGGTTCGACGACATCTTCGCCGCGGCGGGGGAAAAGTTCTCAACCGACGAGGTCCCAAATGACGGCCTCGTGCTGACCGACGCTGCAACGGTCGGCTACTCGTCGCTCGCGTTCGGGTCGGCGCTCGCGCTGTTTCTCTATCCGCACACGATGACGGGCGTGCTCGCGGCTCGGAGCCGGAACACGATCAAGCGGAACATGGTGGCGCTGCCCGCCTACACGCTCATGCTCGGCCTGCTCGCGCTGCTCGGTTACATGGCGATCGCCGCGGGGGTCGCGCCGATCGGCGAGGACCCCAACACGATCGTCCCGGTCCTCTTCGACGACCAGTTCCCGGACTGGTTCGCGGGCATCGCGTTCGGCGCGATCGTGATCGGCGCGCTTGTGCCCGCCGCGATCATGGCGATTGCTGCCGCGAACCTCTTCTCCCGCAACATCTACAAGGAGTACCTGAACCGCGACGCAACGCCGGAGCAGGAGGCACGTGTGGCTCGGATCACCTCGATCGGTGTCAAGGCCGGGGCGCTGCTCGTCGTCCTCTCGCTCGATCCGCAGTTCTCGATCGACCTTCAGCTGATCGGCGGGGTGATCATCCTGCAGACGCTGCCAGCGCTCCTGCTCGGCCTGTGGCACACGTTCGCGCACCGCTGGGCGCTGCTGGCCGGATGGGCGGCGGGCCTCCTCGCGGGGCTGCTGATGGTCTATGACACGCCGAACGTGGCGACCGGCAAGGAGCACTTCGGCGGGGCCCAGTACGCGTTGTCTAACTTTGGCTTCGACACCGAGGTCACGCTGTACACGGGAATCATCGCCCTGTCGGTCAACCTGATAATCGTCGTGGTCGGCTCATTCGTGCTTCGCGCGATGGGGGCTCCAGCCGGAGAGGACGTCACCCGCTCCGAGGACTTCGAGGTTGAGGCAGGCGATCCGAACGTCCGGCCTTTGCCGGGGACGCCCGGGCAAGAAGAGGCCGCGACGACGTAGCGGGCCTCAGCGGACGAGCAGCACGAGCGCGACCGCCGTTCCGAGGATGACGATGCCCCACCTCAGCGCTGTCGCCGGCAGTCGCCGCGCCGCGCTCACGCCCGCGTGGCCGCCGACGTAGGAGAAGGCCGGGGTCGCCGTCGACCTGCTCATTGGGGAGGTGGACCCACTCCTGCTCTGGCACAGCGGCCCGAGGCTATTCCCGGGCTGGACAGGACGGGCGGGCTCGTCCCTCCACGAACAAAGTTCAGGGGGGCGGTTCAGGGGCACCACCGATGTTCCGGGCGGCATTGGCGAGCAGGCTGCACGTATCCCTTTCAGGAGACTTGCCGGAATCGCCGGGTGGCGCGGTTCGCGAGAGCGCGCAGCGCCGGCAACAGCAGGGCGCCGCCGCAGGCCAGCGGGAGCAGCTCCTCCACCGGGACGCCGGAGATGTGCGCGACCGCGCTCATGGGGTCGATCCTACGGCGACGTCCGCGTACTCGTCATGGCGGCGCGGCCAGTCCTCGAAGTCCCCGCGGCGTCCCTTGGGCGCGCGGTCGAGCAGCTGCCATGTGCCGTTGAGCACGTCGGTGCCGCGGTCGTAGCAGGTGTAGGTGTGGTAGACGACGCCGTCCTCGAGCACGAACGCGCTCAGGGCCATCAGCTCCTCGCCCTCGAGGAGGTCGATGTCGGCGTGGCGTGGTGTGCCGAAGTTGAACCCGGTGCCGTCGCGCCGCTCCTCCTCCGTGAACGCGCCGAAGTCGCGGTTGAAGTCGCTGCCGGCAGAGGACACCCAGGGAAAGCTCCAGCCCATGCGTCGCTTGTAGGCGTGCAGCGTGTCGAGCGGCGAGCGGAGGCGCACAGGAACGTCACGTCGTGGTGGTTGAGGTGCACGACCGCGCCGTCGAAGTGGTCCGCCGCGAACGTGCAGCCGGGGCATCCCTCCGGCGTGTTTGGCCCGTGCATGAAGTGGTAGACGATCAGCTGCGAGCGCCCGTCGAAGAGCTCGGCCAGCGTCTTCGGGCCCTCGTCAGTGTCGAAGACGTACTCCTCGTCAACCGGTACCCACGGCAGTTCCTGCCGCTGCCGCGCGAGCTCGTCGCTGCGGCGGGTGAGCTCCTTCTCGCGCTCGAGCAGCTCACGCCGTCCGGCAAGCCACTCCTCACGCGTCGCGACCGTGTGCTGGGTCATCTCGTCCCCTCTGTGCCGTTGTGCCGTGGTGCGTAAGGTTTTATCACATAGTTGGAGACACCAACTGACAGATCGTGAAGTCCGACTGTCGGTAGGAGTAGTCTTGATGGGGACGGACCCGCGCCGGATGGCAATCGCCCCCCGCATCCTCCCGTGGCCTTACTTCTTTGGGGAGCGTGTTTGGGGACGATTGATGAGCGAGACGCCAGGCGAGACCGACCCCGTTCGCAGCAGGCCCGACGGATCCGCCTACAAGGCTCACATGGATGCGCTCACTGCGCGCAACGACGCCGCTCGCAAAGCGGGCAGGGCGGAGCGCAAGACGCGCGAGGAGGCCGAGGAGAGAGGACGGCGTGAGACCAGCGCGCGCCAGGACGCCGACCTGCGCCAGAGAAGCGGTCACGCGGCGCCGAGGCGCACCCGCTCCGCCGGCTAGCCCACCAGCAGCACCGCGGCCACCGGCTACGCCCAGGGCGATCACCAGTCCGCGCAGCAGGCGCTCGTCCAACCGGCGCGCGAACCCCACGCCCACATGGCCTCCGGCGAGAGAGGTGACCGCCCTTCCTGCGCGCGCCCGCGCTGATCTCGCTGGTCAAGGACCTCTCTCGACCTACATCACGGCGCGCGTCGCATCAGGCGCCCGACCGCGGCCATCAGCTCCTCCGTCATGTCCTCCTGCTCATCGCGCTCGGCGCGCGCAATGCAATGCCGCGCGTGGTCATCGAGCAGGCCGAGCGCCACCTTGTCCAGCGCGGCCTGGATCGCGCCGATCTGGGTGAGCACGTCGATGCAGTAGCGCTCCTCCTCGACCATTCCCTGCACCCCGCGCACCTGTCCCTCGATCCGGCGTAGGCGCTTCTGGAGCTCGTCCTTGGTCGCGGTGTACCCGCGCGTCTCGCTGGTTGCCATAGGCCAGAGTGTACCCCTACCCCCGGGGGGTTTCGCTCACATAGTCTGCGCGCCGTGAGCGCGCTCGAGAACCGCACGGTGATCATGTCCGGCGGCAGCCGGGGCATCGGCCTGGCGATCGCCAAGAAGGTGGCGAGCGAGGGGGCCAGGGTGGCGATCCTCGCCAAGACCGATCAGCCGCACCCCAAGCTGGAGGGCACGGTGCACACCGCCGCGGCGGAGATAGAGGAGGCCGGTGGCGAGGCGCTGGCGATCGTCGGGGACGTGCGCGACGACGGGCAGGTCGAGGATGCGGTGCGCCAGACCGTGGAGCGCTTCGGCGGCATCGACATCGTGGTCAACAACGCCAGCGCGATCAACCTGGCCCCGATGCGCGACCTCGAGCCCAAGCGCTACGACCTGATGCTCGACATCAACGCCCGCGGCACGTTCGTGCTCACCCGCGCCGCGCTGCCCCACCTGCGCGAGTCCGGGCACGCGCACGTGCTCACCCTCTCGCCGCCGCTCTCGGCCGACCCCAAGTGGCTGGCCGGCCACGCCGCGTACACCCTGTCGAAGATGGGGATGACCATGCTGACGCTGGGCGTGGCCGCCGACGAGGCCGAGGCTCACGTCGCGGCCAACTGCCTGTGGCCGCGCACGCTGATCGCCACCGCGGCCGTCCAGAACCTACTCGGCGGCGACGAGGCGATGCGCCGGGCGCGTACGCCCCAGATCTACGCCGACTCCGCCGCCGAGATCCTGCGCCGCGACCCGCGCGAGTGCACCGGGAACGCCTACATCGACGACGAGGTGCTGGCGGAGGCGGGGATCACCGACCTGGATCGCTACGTGGCGGCCCCGGGCGCCGATCTCGCGCTCGACCTGTTCGTGGACGGCTGGCCGGGCTAGAGGATCCGACTGACGCCGCTCGCTTCGGCCGCCGCCTGCTCCGCGGCCTCCAGCTGGCCCTCCACCAGGTCCAGCCCACGGTCCCAGAAGCCGGGATCGGTGAGGTCCAGGCCCACGATCTGCGCCAGCTCCTCGGGCGGCTTGGAGCCGCCGGCGCGCAGCAGGTCGAGGTAGCGGGGCACGAACGGCGCCCCTTCCTGCTCGTAGCGCTCGTAGACCGAGAGCGCCAGCAGCTTGCCGTAGGCGTAGGCGTAGACGTAGCCGGGCGTGGAGATGAAGTGCGGGACGTAGGACCACCATGAGCGGTAGCCGTCGGTGATGTTCACGGCGTCGCCGAGCATGGCGGTCTGGGACTCGGCCCAGAGCTCGCCGAAGCGCTCCACCGACAGCTCGCCCTCCTCGCGCCGCGCGGTGTGCACGAGGTCCTCGAAGTGGTTCATCGCGGTCTGGCGGAACACCGTGGCGATCGTGTCCTCGATCGACTCCGCCAGCAGCGGCAGGCGCGACTCGGGCGTCTCGGCGGACTCCAGCAACCGTCCCAGCGTGACCTCCTCGCCGAAGACCGAGGCGGTCTCGGCCAGGGTGAGGCCCGTGCCCTGGTGAAACACGCCCTGCGGCGCGGCCAGCGCGAAGTGCACCCCGTGGCCCAGCTCGTGGGCGAGCGTGAGCACATCGCGGCGCTGAGCGGTCCAGTTGAGCATCACGTATGGGTGAAGCGAGGGCACGGTTGGCGCGCAGAAGGCGCCGCCGCGCTTGCCCGGGCGCACCGGAGCGTCGATCCAGCGCTCGTCGAAGAAGCGCCTGGACAGCTCACCCAGCTCGTCCGAGAACGAGGCGTATGAGTCGGTGACCACCTCGCGGGCCTCGGTCCAGGTGAACGCGGCGTCGTCCTGCGTCACGGCCGCCATCCGGTCGTAGTCGGCCAGCTTGTCCAGGCCGAGCAGCCTGGCCTTCAGCCGGTACCAGCGGCGCGGCAGCTCAGAGCGCCCGCGCACGGCCTCGACCAGCGCCTGGACCGACTCGTCGGTGGCCTCGTTCGACAGGTTGCGGCTCGCGAGCCAGTGCTCGTAACTACGCAGGCGGTCGTCCACGGCCTTGTCCTGCAACAGCGTGTTGAACACGTACGCCCGCGTGCGCAGCCCGGGCTCCAGCGCCGCGGTGATCGCCTCGGCGGACGTACGCCTCACCTCGCGGTCTGGCGAAAACAGCCTGCTGAGGGCCACGTCGAGGACCACGGGGCCACCGTCCTCGCCCGGCTCGCGCGCCGCCTCGGGCAGGTCCACCACGATCGCCGACGTGAGCTCCGAGAACAGGCGCGACCACGCCGAACGGCCGGTCTGGCCCTTCTCGGTCACGATCTTCTCCTCGGGCTGGGTCAGCAGGTGCGGGCGGTAGCGGCGTTCCGAGCGCAGGTAGTGGCGGCAGAAGTCCAGCCCATCGCCGGCCAGCAGCTCCTCGGCCCGGTCGTCGTCGAGCGCGGCCCACTCGAGCTCGAAGAACAACAGCCGGGTCTGGATCGCGGTCCCGCGCTCCTGCACCTTGGCCACCAGGGCGCCGCGCGCCGGGTCGGCGGTGTCGGTGGCGAAGCGCAGGCTGGCGTAGGAGCCGGCGCGGCCGGCCAGCTCTGAGATCTCCGCCAGCTCGCGCATGGCCTCGGCCAGCCCATCGGAGGTGAGCTCGGCCACCTTGCCCTCGTGCCGCTCGGCGAAGGCCTCGGCGCGCAGGGCGGCCTCGTCGAGCTGGCGCTGCACTCCGGCCTCGCCGTCGCCACCCACCAGGGGGTCGAGGTCCCAGGCGGCGCGCTCGAGCTCGGGATCGGTGGCGGCGGAGGCGTCGGACATCTCCCGCAACGCTAGCTTGGCCGGGATGCGCGCCGGCGCGGCGTTCTTCTATCAGGACTGGGCAAGGGAGCTGCTCACCCGAAGCGAAAGGCTCACCTGAAGATGGACCAGCGCAATCTAGGACCGCTCACGGTGCCCCCGATCGGGCTCGGCTGCATGGGCATGTCCGCCTTCTACGGCACGACCGACGAGGGCGAGGCGATCGCCACCATCCACCGCGCCCTGGAACTGGGCTGCAACTTCCTCGACACGGCCGAGATGTACGGGCCCTACGAGAACGAGAAGCTCGTTGGCAAGGCCATCGACGGCCGCCGCGATGAGGTGGTGCTCGCCACCAAGTTCGGCATCGTGGCCGACCCCGACGACCCCAGGAAGCGCTCGCTGGACGGCTCGCCCGAGAACGTGCGCCGCTCGATCGAGGGCTCGCTCGAGCGCCTCGGCACCGACCACGTGGACCTCTACTACCTCCACCGCGTGGACCCCGACACCCCGATCGAGGACACCGTCGGGGCGATGGCCGAGCTCGTGGAGGAGGGCAAGGTGCGCAACATCGGCCTGAGCGAGGCGTCGGCCGACACCCTGCGGCGCGCCGTGGAGGTGCACCCGGTCGCCGCCCTGCAGACGGAGTACTCGTTGTGGTCGCGCGACGTGGAGCAGGACATCCTGCCGGCCGCCCGCGAGCTGGGCGTGGGCTTCGTGGCCTACTCGCCACTTGGACGCGGCTTCTTGTCGGGCCGGTTCAAGAACCCCGACGAGCTGGACTCCGACGACTTCCGCCGCGACGGGCCGCGCTTCCAGGGCGAGGCCCTGGACCAGCGGTTGGTGGCCAAGGTCGAGGAGCTGGCGAACGAGAAGGGCTGCACGCCCGGCCAGCTGGCGCTGGCGTGGGTGCTCGCCCAGGGCGACGACGTGGTGCCGATCCCCGGCACCAAGCGGCGCTCCTACCTCGAGGAGAACGTGGCCGCGGCCGACGTGGAGCTCACCGAGGACGACCTGGCGCGCATCGAGTCCGAGCTGCCAGACGCGGCCGGCGAGCGCTACGACCGGGCGGGCATGGCCACCGTCCAGTCCTGAAGCACCGCGGCGCCGGGCCCTCTGCGACGTGAGAGGATCGCCTCGCGCGCCGTGGAGTCCACTTCGCTGATCACCGACGTGCTGCTCCCGCTCGGCCTCGCGGTGATCATGGTGAGCCTCGGGCTCACCCTCACCACCGGCGACTTCCGGCGGGTGCTCACCGCTCCGCGCGGGGTGGCCATCGGGCTGGGCAACCTGTTGCTGGTCTCGCCGCTGCTCGCGTTCGGTGCGGCCGAGCTGTTCGGCCTCGATCCCGTCCTCGCGGTGGGGCTGGTGCTGCTCGGCGCCTCCCCGGGCGGCACGCTGGCCAACCTGCTCACCCATCTCGCGCGGGGCGGGGTGGCGCTGTCGGTGACCATGAGCGCGGTGAGCAGCGTGATGGCTGTGGTCACGATGCCCCTCTTCCTCGGACTCGCGATCGGCCACTTCGACGCCTCTTTCCCGGACGAGAGCGTGTCGATGCCCGGCGTGGTGGCCAAGGTGTTCGCGATCACGATCGTGCCGCTGTCGATCGGCATGACCTACCGCGCCCGCCGCCCGGAGCGCGCCGCCGTGCTGGAGCCGCGGCTCAAGAGCGCGTCGCTGGGGGCGTTCGTGCTGATCGTGGCCGGCGCGGTGGCCTCCGAGTGGGACCAGATCGCCGACAGCTTCGTGGACGTGGCCCCCGCGGCCCTGGCGCTCAACGTGACCGCGATGTCGTTCAGCTTCGCTGTGGCCCGGCTGGCCCGGCTCTCGGACCGCCAGGCCACCGCAATCGCGATGGAGCTCGGATTGCACAACAGCACGCTCACGATCGCGGTGGCCACCGCGATCGCCACCGAGCTGGCCATCCCAGCCGCCGTCTACAGCCTGTTCATGTTCATAACGGCCGGCTCGTTTGCCTGGGTGATGAGCCGGCGTAACGCCGCCACCCCCGCGCCCGTGGCCGCCCCCGCGACCTGACCTGCCCTTAAGCCGCTCCAAATGGACGGAAGGACCCTCAAGGGTGACTGTTCAGGTGGCGGGGAGCCAGGGATCGCGCGTGGCGAGTGCGGTGAGCGCGTGTGTGGCGGGGTGTTGGTTTTTGCGGGCGGTGCTGAGGTAGGCGCGTAGGGCGAGGAACTGTTCGGCGCCGGTGAGGGTGCGCCAGCAGCCGCTGATCTTCTGTTGCAGCTTGATCATCCGGATGTCGCGCTCGGCCTGGTTGTTGTCGAACGGGACGCGGAAGTCGTGCGCGAACCGCAGGACCTGTTCGCGGTGCTCGTCCAGGCGCACGAGGAGGTTGCGCGCGGGGGTCTGTTTGATCACGCCGCGCTTGCCGGTCTTGATCGTCGGGGCCGGGTTGTGGTGGTGGCCCAGCGCGATGATCTGCTCATAGGCGGCGCGGTAGCCGGCCAGCGCACTGGGTTCCAGTCGGTCCTCGCCGGATGCCTGGGTGCGTGCAACGGTGGTGTGCAGGTCGCGCAGCAGCCGGTCCATCCCCACCGCCCAGGACTGTTGGGGGTCCTCGGGGTGTGACTCGATCACCCCCAGCAGTTCGCGCAGGTGATGGACGTTGCACAAGGCGTGCTGGGCCTGGGTGTAGCGGCGGTAGGGCTTAAAGCCGTCGTGGACGGCGATCCCGGTGAAGTGGGGCAGCACGCCGGCGTGGTCGAGGCCGTCGAAGCCGCGCTTGTCGTGCAGCGAGTAGAACGTCGCCTTGTCGGTGCTCGCGCAGAACAGCCACCGCAGCCGGCCCTGGGCGCGGGCGCCGGTCTCGTCGAAGTGCGCGACCGGCGCCGCGGTGATCTGGGCGTGAACCTCGCCCAAAAACGGCTGGAGGTCCTCGGCGCCGCGGGCCATGAACGCGACCAGCGTCCCGGGCGAGACCGGCGCGCCGATCCAGTCAGACAGCAACTGAGCGGCCCGCGCGTAGGGCAGGTGCTGAAAACCGACGAGGTACAGGCCCAGCGCCCGCACCCGCGGGCCGTACTGCACCGGTGCCGTGACCGCGGCCGGGAACGCAGCGGTCGTCTCGTGCCCGCACGCGCAGCGCCGACGCTGCGCACGGTGCTCGCAGACCCCCAGCCGGATCTCGGGCAGATCGAACACCTGACGGGCGAGATGCCCCATGTCCTGCCCATCGCGAAGATCGCCCTGGCAGCCCGCGCAGACCGACGGGACGTGATCGACGATCTCATCCGGGGCAGCGACCTTCGCGAGATGCCCGCCCGGATGGCCCGGCTGGCCGCCCGGCTTGCGCCCCGACGGGCGCCGCAGACTCTTCGGCGCGGGCTTCGCGAGACCGTCCGAGGACGGCGGCCTCGACGAGTTGCGCGAGTTCTGCGCCAACCGGCGCTTGAGATCAAAGACCTCCGCCTTGAGCTCGACGACCTCGGCCCGCAGCTGCTCTATCACCCCGGCCTGCTCGACCACCAAAGCAGCGAGATGCTCATACGACGGCCGACCCAAGGACACATAACCAAGTTCGCCGCCCCGCCCCCGACCCCTAC
>Ga0209587_1000697_pt1 | contig 16313 bp, 16 predicted proteins | sample NGEPerD_2_FD_184512 | JGI IMG/M metagenome (GOLD analysis project Ga0209587, IMG submission 184512) | Arctic peat soil microbial communities from the Barrow Environmental Observatory site, Barrow, Alaska, USA - NGEE PermafrostL1-D... | ecosystem: Environmental > Terrestrial > Soil > Wetlands >... | reverse complement strand
CGGTGATCCAGGAGCTGTAGGCGAGCGTGCCGTGGCCGACCGCGGTTCCCTCGGAGGCCAGGTTGCCGTCGTTGGTGAAGGTCACGCGGGTGCCGAGCGGGACCGAGTCGACGTTGCAGCCGTTGGTGTCGGTGGCTTCGCCCTTGCCGGCGCAGTGTGCGGCGTACCCGACGAAGACGTTGCCCGCCCCGTCGGTGTAGACGAAGTTGGCGGTGCACTGGGCACCGTCGGTGTACATCATCGTGCCGGGGTGGATGACGGCCGACTCGGCCGGCGCCCACGACGGGGCGGCCTGCGCCGTGCCCGTGGAGGCGGTGAGGCTGGCAACGGCGATGAGCGCCGAGGCGGCGCTCGCCGTGAGGATGCGGGACAGGCGCATGAAGGGGCCTTTCGGTCGGGACGTGTGAGTGCTTTCACACTGCTCAACGCGCCCGACTCGTCCGGGGTTACGGCCAGCCACCCGATGAGGGCACACCCTCGGTGGGCCGAAGCCCGTTCTGTGGTCCGCTGACGTCACGCCATGCAGTCGTCAGTACGACGGCTGCGAGGGGTCGATCTGGTTGACCCAGGCCACCACTCCGCCACCCACGTGCACCGCGTCGGCGTAGCCGGCTCCCTTGAGGACAGCCAGGGCCTCGGCGGAACGCACACCCGTCTTGCAGTGCAGCACGACCGGCGTCTCCTGCGGGAGCTTCTCGAAGGCGGTGCCGTTGAGGAAGTCGCCCTTGGGGATCAGCACCGAGCCCGGGATCTTGTTGATCTCGTACTCGTTCTGCTCGCGCACGTCCACCAGGGTGAAGTCACGGCTCCCCTCGTCGCGCTCCTTGAGCATGTGCTCCAGCGTGGTCACCGAGATGGTCGAGCCCGCAGCAGCCTCGGAGGCCTCCTCGGAGACAGCACCGCAGAAGGCCTCGTAGTCGATCAGCTCGGTGACGGTCGCGTTCTCGCCACACAGGGCGCAGTTGGGGTCCTTGCGAACCTTCAGCGTGCGCCACTCCAGCTCGAGGGCGTCGTAGATGACGAGCTTGCCGACCGCCGGGTCGCCGATGCCGGCGAGCAGCTTGATGGCCTCGTTGACCTGGATCGACCCGATGCTCGCGCAGAGAACGCCGAGCACGCCGCCCTCGGCGCAGCTGGGCACCATGCCCGGCGGCGGCGGCTCGGGGTAGAGGCAGCGGTAGCAGGGCGCGTCGGCGCTGGAGCCGTCCTCGTTGGTCAGGGTCGGCCAGAAGACGCTGGCCTGGCCGTCGAAGCGGTAGATCGAGCCCCACACGTACGGGATGTTCAAGAAGTACGCCGCGTCGTTGACCATGTAGCGGGTGGCGAAGTTGTCCGTGCCGTCGACGATGAGGTCGTAGTCCTTGAACACCTCGAGGACGTTGTCGTTGTCGAGCCGTTCGTTGTGCACGATCACGTTCACCAGCGGGTTGGTCTCCGCGATCGACTCGCGCGCGGATTCGGCCTTGGGCTTCCCGATGTCAGACTGTCCGTGGATGATCTGGCGCTGCAGGTTGGACTCGTCGACCTCGTCGAACTCGGCGATCCCGAGGGTGCCCACACCGGCCGCGGCCAGGTAGAGCAGCGCCGGGCTGCCGAGACCGCCGGCGCCGATGACCAGCACCCTGGCGTTCTTCAGCCGCTTCTGACCGGTCATGCCGACGTCGGGGATGATCAGGTGCCGGCTGTAGCGGCGTACCTCATCGGTGGTCAGCTCGGTGGCCGGCTCGACCAGGGCGGGAAGTGACACAGGGTTCGTCTCCTCGTGGGTGTGCCGGGGCATCTCGGACGTCCTGGCGGGGCGGATCCTCATGGGGAACACCATCGCTCCCCACCATGTTCCCCTCTCCTGACTCGACGCTGTCCACGCACCCGACATCCGGACAAGCCGGACCGTGCCCTGCTTGTAGGCTGCGCGAGTGAGCACGTTCGAGGAACCCCGGCAGCCGGGCCGGAATTCCGACCGGGTCGAGGACCGCGCGGGCGAGGGCACGAACCGCGCCGTCGCCGCCAAGAGTGTGCGCCTCCCCCGGCGCGCTCGACGCGCCCAGCTGCTCACGGCCGCGCTCGAGGTGTTTGTCGCACAGGGCTTCCACGCTGCAGTGATGGACGACATCGCCGAGCGGGCCGGCGTGTCCAAGCCGGTCCTCTACCAACACTTCCCGGGCAAGCTCGAGCTCTACCTCGCCCTGCTCGACCAGTCCTGCGACACGATCATCTCCAGTTGCGCCAAGGCACTGGAGTCCACCGAGGACAACAAGCTGCGCGTGACAGCCACGATGCACGCGTTCTACGACTACGTCGCCAGTGCCGAGGGCGCGTTCCGGCTGGTCTTCGAGTCAGACCTCACCAACGAACCGGCCGTCCGGGCCCGCGTCGACCGGGTGACCGTCGAGTGCGCCAAGCTGATTGCCCACGTCATCGCCGGCGACACCGGGCTCACCGCGGAGCAGTCGCAGCTGCTCGCAGTGTCGCTCGTGGGAATGGGGCAGGTCAGTGCCCGCTTCTGGCTCACCGAGGACGGCTCCATCGACCAGGCAACCGCCGCGTCACTCGTTGCCGGCCTAGCCTGGCGCGGCATCCGCGGCTATCCCCGCACCGACGAACACCACTGAGCCGACCGCCGGGCTGCGAGCACGGCGGGGTCCGACCCGGGCGACCGACGCACGTGAGGCGGTGCCTGACAGAGTTGTCCACACCAAGATCCGAGTCCAACTAGGAGGTCCTCCGATGGAGGTCAAGATCGGCGTGCAGAACGCCTCCCGCGAGCTGACCATAGACACCACCCTCGACGCCGACGGCGTCGAGAAGGCAGTCGCAGCCGCCCTCAAGGATGGCGGGGTCCTCTCGCTGGCCGACAGCAAGGGCCGGCGCATAGTCGTTTCGGGCGAGAAGCTGGCCTATGTCGACATCTCCACCAGCGTCAGCGGTCAGGTTGGCTTCCGCTCCTGACCCGATCGGCGCGACGGACCAGGGCTCAGACCTAGCCTCAGACTAGGACGTCCTCGAGGACGTCGGCCGACTCCTCTTCCTCCACCTTGCGGATCGTCGTGCGCAGCTCGGTCACCGGCATCAGCGCCACCGCCACGATGGTGACGATGGCGATCACACCGGCAATCAGGAAGATCCGCCCGGTCGCGTCGGCGTACGCCGTGCGCACGATCGTGGCCACCGCCGGCGGCAGGTTCTCGAGGTCGAGGGAGCCAGAACCGCCGCCGCTGCCGGAGGCCGGGATACCGGCCTTCGCCATCCCGGCCGCGATCTTGCCGGAGACGTTGCTGGCGAGTAGGGCGCCGAGCGCCGCGACACCGACGGTGCCGCCGAGTGACCGGAAGAAGCTGACCGTGCCACTCGCTGCGCCGACGTCGGTCACATCGACGGTGTTCTGCACGACCAGCACGAGGTTCTGCATGAGCGCCCCGGTGCCGAGGCCCATCAGGACCATGTAGACACTCAGGTGCCAGATCGGGGTCAGGTGATCGATCGTTCCCATCAGGATCAGGCCCACCACCAAGGTCGCGGCGCCGGCCATCATGATGCCCTTCCACCTACCGGTGCGGGTGATGTACTGCCCGCTCCCGGTGGCGCCGACCAGGTTGCCCGCGACGAGCGGCAGCATCAGCAGCCCCGCCTCGGTGGGCGTGTGGTCACGGGCGATCTGGAAGTACTGGCTGAGGAAGACCGACGCGCCGAACTGTGCGACTCCCACGGCCAGGCTGCCCAGGATCGAGAGCATGGTGATCCGGTTGCTGACGATCCGTGGTGGGACCAGGGGGTCGACGTGGCGACGCTCGACGAAGATCGCAGCCACGAGCGCCACCAGTGCCGCGCCGAGGAACTCGGCCGTCTCGACCGACCACCAGGCGAAGTTGTTGCCGGCGAAGGAGACCCAGACCAGGGGCAGGCTCGCGGCGACGGTGATGAACAAGGCGCCCCAGTAGTCGATCTTCACTGGACGGCGGATGGTCTCCAGGTGCAGGAACTTCTGCAGCATCACCAGGCCCATCAGCGCGAAGGGGACCGCGATCCAGAAGCACCAGCGCCATCCGGCTACGTCCACCACGACGCCGCCCAGGAGGGGGCCCGACACAGTGGCGCCCGCCATCGTGGCCGCGAGGTAGCCGCTGTACCGGCCACGCTGACGGGGCGGGATGATCGAGCCCAGGATCGACTGGGCCAGCGAGACCAGACCGCCCATGCCCAGGCCCTGCACGGCGCGTGCGGCCAGCAGTTCGGGGACGTTCTGGACGGCGCCCGCGGCCAACGACCCGACCAGGAAGATGACGATCGCCAGCTGGACCAGGACCTTCTTGTTGTAGAGGTCGGAGAGCTTGCTCCAGATCGGGCTGGTCACCGTCATCGCCAGCAGCGACGCCGTGACGACCCACGTGTACTGCGTCTGGGTGCCGTCAAGGTCGGCGATGATCGTGGGCAGCGCGGTGGAGACGATCGTCGCACTGACGATCGCCACGAAGAGCGCCGACATCAGTCCGATGAGGACCTCGACGATTTCCTTGTGGGTCATCTCGGCCGGCTGGGCTGAGGCCTTTGTCTCAGGCATGGGCTTCCCTGGTCGCCGCGATGTGACCGGGACGGAGGCTGCCGGCCATCTCGCTGCCGTCGTACAGGCCGCGGACGGCCTCGGGACGCGTGCGCCCCAGGCTGCTGGTTGTCCTGGTTGTCATGGGCAACAGTCTAGAGTCAGTTAGTTGTCACAAACAACTATTTTAGTTATGACCCGTGCCACGACCCCGAGCGGGTCCGCTTGGTGTTCGTTGTCAGGACGCGAAGCCGAGCTCGGCCATCCGCTTGGCGTGGTTCTCGGTGAGGCGGCTGAACATCCGCGACAGCGCAGCGAGGTCCATCCCGGGGCGGTCGACCCCACCCGCGAGCAGGGCAGCGAGCGAGTCCCGCTCGGCGGCCACCCGCTGGGCCTGCGAGAGGGCCTCCCCCATGAGTCGACGTCCCCACAGGGCCAGGCGGCCACCCACCCGGTGGTCCAGCTCGATGGCTCGGCGTACCCGGTCGACCACGAAGTCCGCGTGCCCGGCGTCGGCCAGGGAGTCGACGATCAGCTGGCGCGTGCCCGCATCGAGGTACTGCGCGATCTCGACGTAGAAGTCAGCCGCGAGCCCGTCACCGACATAGGCCTTGATCAGGCCCTCGAGCCAGTCACTGGGGGCGGTCGCGGCGTGGAAGACGTCGAATGGCTTCACGAACGGCGCCATCGCCTCGATCGGGTCCACCCCCAGCGTCGAGATCCGCTCGAGCAGCGGCTCGACATGGCCGAACTGGACCGTCGCCATCTTGGCCAGCGCCAGCTTGTCGGGCAGCGCCACGGCGAGCTTCGCGTCGTCTGCCAGCCGCTCGAACGCGGAGATCTCGCCGTAGGTGATCGCGCCCAGCAGGTCCACCACGGCGGCCCGGTAGGCCGGGTCCTCGAATGCGACCGAATCCTGCTCTCGACCCTGCTGTCCGATGGTCGGTGCAAGGGGGTCCTGAGGTGATGTTTCGGTCATGTCGGCAGCCTACCGATAGACTGAGGGTGGACCGCAGGCTTGATGCCCCCTTGACGACACACTGTGGGCGGCTCGCCAGCGGCGCATGAAACGAGACTTGAACCCATCCGACTCGCCTGCGAGTCAGCACAGAACAGGCATGATCCTGACTACCTTCAGAGAACTCGGGGTGCTCCCCGAAATCGCGGACGCGCTCGAGCGCGCCAACATCGTGACCCCCTTCCCCATCCAGGAGATGACCCTCTCGGTCGCCCTGGTGGGCACCGACCTGATCGGCCAGGCCCGCACCGGCACGGGCAAGACCCTCGCCTTCGGCATCCCTGTGCTGCAGCGCGCAGTGGCCAGGCACGACCCCGACTTCGAGGACCTCGCCGCGCCGGGAAAGCCCCAGGCGCTGATCGTCGCCCCCACCCGTGAGCTCGCCCTGCAGGTCAGCAAGGACCTCACCATGGCCGGCAAGGACCGCGGCATCCGCGTACTCACCGTCTACGGAGGCGTGCCCTACGAACCCCAGCTCGAGGCACTGGCCGCCGGCGTCGAGGTCGTCGTCGGTACGCCGGGCCGGCTGATCGACCTGATGAACCGCAGGTCGCTCGACATCTCCCACGTGAAGTCGCTCGTCCTCGACGAGGCCGACGAGATGCTCGACCTCGGCTTCCTGCCCGACGTCGAGCGCCTGCTCAGGCAGACACCCGAGACCCGCCAGACGATGCTGTTCTCGGCCACGATGCCGGCCGCGATCGTCTCGCTCGCCCGCACCCACATGCGGCACCCGATGAACATCCGCGCGGAGTCGGCCGAGGACGACCAGATGGTGCCGGCCACAGCCCAGTTCATCTACCAGGCGCACGACCTCGACAAGCCCGAGATGATCGGCCGCCTGCTCCAGGCCGAGGGCGCGGACCTGATGCTCGTGTTCACTCGCACCAAGCGCCAGGCCCAGCGCATCGCGGACGACCTCGAGGAGCGGGGCTTCAAGTCCAGCGCGCTGCACGGCGACATGGCCCAGGCCGCACGCGAGCGGGCGCTCACCAAGTTCCGCGAGGGCAAGCTGCAGGTGCTCGTGGCCACCGACGTCGCCGCTCGTGGCATCGACGTCGCCGGCGTGACCCACGTTGTCAACTACACCTGCCCCGAGGACGAGAAGATCTACCTGCACCGCATCGGCCGCACCGGCCGCGCGGGTGCGACCGGGATCGCGATCACCTTCGTAGACTGGGCGGACCTGCACCGCTGGAAGATGATCAACAAGGCGCACGACCTGCCCTTCGACGAGCCCTTGGAGACTTACTCGAGCTCCGAGCACTTCCTGCACGACCAGGGGATCGCCCGCGGCATCAAGGGCCGCATCGTGCCCGAGGGCACGATCGAGCGCAAGCCTCGCCCCGAGAGCGGTGGCCGCGGCCAGGGGAGTGGTCGCAGCGGCACCGGTGGTCGGGGACGCAGCCAGGGCGGCTCCAAGGACGGCGGCCGTGACGGCGCGAGAAAAAGCGCCGGCAACAGCGAGACCCGTCAGCAGGCGGGATCGGGGGAGAAGTCCGGCGACCGTCCCGCCAAGAAACGCAACCGCAGTCGCAACCGCACGCGCGGTGGCAAGCCGGCCGCCGCCGGCGACAACAGCTGAGCCCGCGCCCTACCAGGCTTCCCGCTCGTCCCGGCAGTCTCAGGCGGTGACGACGACCTTCGTGCCGACCGGCGCGAAGCGCCACAGCTTCCGGGCGTCCGGCAGCGCCTGACGGATGCACCCGTGGCTCCGGGGTGTCCCGAGCTGCGCAGTTGTCTGCAGTGGCCGGCCGTCCTTGGTGGGAATGGCGTGGAAGCCGATCGCGGCGTTGACACCACGCGTGAAGCGGGCGAAGTACTGCATCACCCCGGAGTCGTCGATACCGGCGGCCCAGCGCGAGCGTGAGTAGATCGCGTAGGTGCCGGGCTTCACGTTGTCCGTGAGACTGCCGGAGACGAGGTAGGTGCGGACCACGTCGTCGCCGTCCTCGACGAGCCAGACCCGTTGGTCGCTCACGTCGAAGACCACTCGCTTGCCCGTACCCGACTCGGTCGGGAGCGCCTCATTCGGGAGTGCCACGGTTGCGGGTTCCGGCTTCGTCGCCACCTCCGTGGGCGTGGGGGACGCTTCGTCGGGGATCGTCACCGGCGTCAGTTCGGCAGATGGCTCGGTGCTCGCGTTGCCAGAAGCGGAGGCATCCGCACCGACGGGCACCAGACCCATCCCGCCGAGCAGGGTGACGAGCGTGATCGCGAGGGCCGAGCTGGCCGCTGCCAGTCGTGCGTGGCGAGGCCTGGCCCTGGACAGCCCCCGCGACGCGGAGGCGGGACGCTGGGCTCGGCGCATGGTCAACGATCAGGCCCTGTTCAGGAGTCCGGTCGCGAGGTCGCGGTAGGCCTGGGCACCTTTGTTGCGGCGCGACGTCCTCAGGATCGAACGCCCTGCGGCAGGCGCTTCGGCGAACCGGATCGACTTGGGGATCGGCGGTTCGATGACGGCGAGGTCGTAGGTCTCGGAGATGGTCTCGAGCACGGTGCGAGCGTGGTTGGTACGGCCGTCGTAGAGCGTGGGCAGTACGCCCCACACCTCGAGCTCACGGTTGGTGAAACGCTTCACGTCGTGCACGGTGTCGAGCAGCTGCCCGACGCCGCGGTGGGAGAGTGTCTCGCACTGCAGCGGGATCAGGACACCGGTGGCAGCCGTCAGCGCCGCCACGGTGAGCAGGCCCAGCGAGGGTGGGCAGTCCAGCAGCACCCAGTCGTAGCCCTCGGTGTCCTCGATCGCGGTGCGGAGGACGTACTCGCGGCCGGTGCGGGTGAGCAGGTCGGCCTCGGCGCGGGCCAGCTCGATGGTGGCCGGGAGCAGGTCGACGCCGTCGTCGGTGGCGATGATGGCCTCGACCGGGTCCAACCCCTTGGTGAGCACGTGGTGGACCGAGATGTCGAGGTCCTCGGGATCGATCCCGAGGCTGAAGGTGAGGCAGGCCTGCGGGTCGAGGTCGACCAGCAGAACCCGCTGCCCCTGCTCGACGAGCGCGGCTCCGAGCGAGGCAACGGTGGTGGTCTTCGCGACGCCGCCCTTCTGGTTGGCGACGGCGAGGACGTGGGTGGTGGGCATCACCGCACATTGTGCCGTACGACGCTGCCCTCACCACGCATGTCTCGCTCCCGCGCCACGGCGCGTCGTGACCGACAGCGACGCGGGCGTTCACCAGGCAGGACGCGGGCCCCCGAAAGGCATCTCCAGTGCCTCCGGACCGAACCCGGTCACGTCGGCCAGCAGCCAGTCGTCATGGAGCAACAGGGCGGACGAGGCCGGTTTCATCACCAGCCAGAGCCATCGGCCGTCCGCCTCACCGGCGAACACAGCCCTGGCAAGGAGGTCGTCGTCCGAGGACTGCCCGGATGTCGGTTGGGTCTCGTCGCGGGAGTCATCGACCAGCCACAGGGGCACGGTCCGTCCGCCGGCCCGCACATGGATCGACGGCGGGCCCTTGCTGATCTGCGGCCCCGGGTCGTCGTAGGTCGTGCCGGCGCAGCGTGAGCCCAGGCCGACGCCTGGCTCCTCCGAGACGATCGTCACCTCGACCTCGCCGTCGAGGTCGCTCGTACCGACCGTCGTGGTGACCGTGGCCCGCACCCGCTGGGAGTTGCCGACGCAGCCGAAGTCGGCGATCGACCAGCCGGGGCTCATCGGCCAAGGCAGATAGGTCGGGAGATCGTCGCTGCGCCCGACCATCTGGGCGAAGGAGTCGTAGTCGGCTTCGTCGGGGCGCCACAGTGGCTCGATCGGTCCGTGGACCGAGCAGGCGAAGGACACTCCCTCTCCGGTGACCGGCGAGGTGCAGCGGGGACACGACGCGGCGAGCGGCACGGGACGAGGGTAGTGGACGACGGGGCCCGAGGGGGAGCACGCTACGCGTCTCCCAGCACGCACGCATGCCGCTCGCATGCACTCCCTCGGGCCCCGTCGTCGCTCAGGAGTTCCAGCGCGCTACGGCTGGCCACTCGCGCTCATGGGCGAGTACTGAGATGGTCGCCGTGTCGATCTTGAACTGGCGGCCGTCCACCACGGGGTTGCCGAGCCAGCGGGCAGCCAGCGCGCGCGAGGCGTGACCGTGGCTGAACACCAGCACCCGGCCCCCGTGGGCACGCACCTTGGCCACCACCCGGTCCATGCGCCTGGACACCTGTTCGGCGTCCTCGCCGCCGGGGCACCCGTGTGTCCAGACCGACCAGCCGGGCACGAGCTCCCGGATGCGGGTGGTGGACAGGCCTTCGTAGTCCCCGTAGCTCCACTCGGCCAGGTCATCCTCGACGTGCGCCTCCTCGAACCCCGCGAGCTCGGCCGTACGCCGCGCCCGGATCCGCGGGCTCGTCAGCACGAGGTCGAAGTCGACCCCTTCGAGGCGGCCGGCCAGTCCCTGCGCCACCCGCTCCCCTTCGGGGGTCAGCTCCAGCTCGGTGGTAGAGGTGTGCAGGCCGTCGCGGCTCCACTCTGTCTCGCCGTGACGGATGACCCACAGCGTTCCCGTGGACTCGCTCATCGAGCTGCCCGCTCCTCGAACGCCGTGCCGATGATCGCGGCGAGCTCGTCTGGCCGCTCCAGCATCGGCAGGTGTGCGGAGCCTACGTCGTACGTCGGCCCGCCCAGCGTCTCGGCGTACCCACGTTGGACGTCGAGTGTGAACTGGGTGTCCTCGGTGGTCATGACGTACCCACGTGGGGACGGCCTGTCCTCGCGGGGGGTCCGGTCGAGGTAGAGGCCCTTCGACTCCGGCTCGAACTCATCGACGATCCGCTCCGCGATCTTCGGCTCCACTCCCCGGCAGAGCCCCGTGCGGATCTCCTTCGCCGGGGGGCGGGTGCCGGCGACTCGCAACAGCAGCGGCATCACGAACCGCTGCGGCATCGGCAGCGCGCCTGTGAACGAGCCTCCCGGTCGAGGCACCAGGGCGGACACACCCAGCACGCCGGTCACCCGCTCCGGGTCGAGGCCCATCGCGACCACCCCGCCCGCCGAGTGGGCCACCACGCCGAACGTGTCCCAGCCGCCCGCGGTGTTCATCGCCGCGCGGGAGTAGTCGTGCAACGACCCGCCCGGGCCGGGCCGGGGCGCGACGCGAGTCTCGGTGGCCAGCCGTGCGCAGACGTCGTCCCAGATCCATGCCGGGAGCCCGGCGCCGCTGAGCAGGAGGAGCGGAAGCATTCAGTCTGCCCTCGGGCCCGACCAGTTCTTGTCCGGCTGCGGGACAGGGCGGCCCGGCTGCTCGCCGCCGCGCTCCTTGAGGTAGCTGTCCTTCGGCACCATCACCTTGCGGCGGAAGATGCACACGATCTTGCCGTCCTGGTTGTAGCCGATGGTCTCGACGTGCACGACTCCGCGGTCGTTCTTGCTCTTGCTCTCCCACTTGTCCAGCACGGTCGTCTCGCCGTACAGGGTGTCCCCGTGGAAGGTCGGAGCCACGTGGCGAAGCGACTCGATCTCGAGGTTGGCGATCGCCTTGCCCGAGACGTCCGGCACGCTCATGCCGAGCAGGATCGAGTAGACGTAGTTCCCGACGACGACGTTCCTGCCGAACTGGGTGGTCTCCTGGGCGTAGTTCGAGTCCAGATGGAGCGGGTGGTGGTTCATCGTCAACAGGCAGAACATGTGGTCGTCGTACTCGGTGACCGTCTTCCCGGGCCAGTGCTTGTAGGTCGCACCGACCTCGAACTCCTCATAGCTGCGACCGAACTGCATCCCACTTACTCCTCTGTGCTCGGAAACTGGACCGACCCGCAGTCTGCCACGACGCGCCGATCGCGCCCGGAATGCCGGGTCGGGTCGTATGCTCCGACGCATGCTCGGCTTGCGCAGGCGCGCCGTGGATGAGTCGGCTGACCAGGCAGACACGGCGCCCGGGACCTCCACTCCATCCTCCCCTTCCACGGGCTGGATGCGTACCCGGCAGATCATCACCGTCGTGGCCACGCTGCTGCTTACCGGCCTGTGGGCCTGGCTGGCGACCTACGTGCTCGACGCCTCGAACTTCTCCAGCCCGCTCGAGGCGCTCCGGCACAGCGAGTTCGAACCGCCGGCCCTGCTGGAGAGCGTCGCGGTCGTGTGGGTCGTGGTGCTGTTCTTCGTCGCCCTGATCGGGCGACTGTGGGTCTCGCTCGGGGTGGTCACCGCGCTCACCGCGCTGATCGGAGCGGCCAACGCCACCAAGCTGGAGCTGCGCAACGACCCCGTCTACCCCGGCGACCTCACGTTCTTGACCCAGCCGACCTTCCTGTTCGAAATGGTGCCGCAGTCCAAGATCGTCATCGGCGCGATCGCGCTCATCGCCGTCGTCGTCATCGCGGCGCTCGTCGGCTGGCTGATCGCGAAGGTCTTCCCCGGCCTGGGCAAGACCCTCTCGCGTCGGGGACTCATCGGGCTGCGCGTCACCCGCGTGGTCGTGGTCATCATGTGCCTGGGTCTGCTGCACCTCGCCAGCGACTTCAACGAGCCCGGCAACCCGTGGCGGTCTGCCTTCGAGTCGACGGGACTGCGCTGGCGCGACTGGGACCAGCGGATCAACTACCAGCGCAACGGGTTCGTCGCGGGGCTGCTGTTCAACATGCACATCACTGCCATGGCGAAGCCCAAGGGTTACTCCAAGGCTGCGGTGGAGCGGATCGCCGCCAAGTACGAGGCCGAGGCAGCCGCGATGAACCAGGGCCGCAAGGGCAACCTCGACAAGACCAACGTCGTCAGCATCCTCTCCGAGAGCTTCTCGAGCCCCGAATGGCTCAAGACGGTGGAGTTCCCCTCCGATCCGATCCCGAAGACCACCGCCCTGATGAAGCAGACCCTGTCGGGCAGGATGCTCGCCCCCGGTTATGGCAGCGGGACGGCCAACGTGGAGTTCGAGGTCCTGACGGGCCAGTCAAAGAGCCAGCTGAAGCCGCAGATCGCCACGGCGTACGAGCAGATGGTCCAGCACTACAAGACCTTCCCCTCAGCCGTCGACTGGTTCATCGCCCACGGGCATACCCCGGTGGCGATCCACCCGTACTCGTCCCGCATGTACGCCCGACCGGAGGTGTACGACGCGCTCGGGTTCGACAAGTTCGTCACCAAGGACGAGATGAGCTCCAGGGCCCGCGGCGGCGGACGCTTCATCGACGACGCGTCGGCGTTCGACGAGGTGCTGAACCAGATCACCAGCCACGACAAGCCGGTGCTGGCGCACCTGGTCACGATGCAGAACCACATGCCCTACGGCGGACAGTACGACGACCCGGTGGCACCCCCCACAGGCCTCTCGGCGAAGTTCACCCGGATCGCGGCTCAGTACGGACGTGGGCTCGCCCGTAGTGACGATGAGTTCGCCGCGTTCCTCGCCGAACTGAAGAAGGAGCCCGAGCCGACGGCGGTCATCTTCTACGGCGACCACCTGCCGCCGCAGGTCTACCCGGAGAGCCTGATCAAGCGCGAGGGAGAACGGACCACTCACGAGACGCCGTTCGTGATCTGGAGCAACGGCACGCCGCTGAAGCACCAGGATCTGCCGACGACGAGCGCGATCCAGTTCCTGCCGAAGCTCTTCGATGCCCTCGACGTGCCGATCCCCCCATGGTTTGCGCTGCTCGACGACCTCGACAAGCAGATCCCGGCGATGGACGCGGGCCTCTACATCAACGCGCAGGACCAGACGGTGAAGGAGGCCAAGCTCACCCCCCAGGCCAGGAAGGTGCTCGCCGACTACCGCACGATCATGTACGACCTGAGCATCGGCCGGCGCTACAGCGAGAAGAGCATGTACGGCGACGCCGGCTGACCCACCCGCCACCGACCTCAGACGATCCCGTGGAACCGCTCGGGGATGCGGACGAGTGGCCGCTTTTCCATCAACGTCACCTGGCTGCCCTTGGGCGCCCGCCAGTTGCCACGCGGGTCCTCGATCACCAGGGCGTCGAGCTTCTCGCCGGTCGGCGGCACGAAGTCAGAGATCTGCGAGGCGTCCGCATCCTCGGTGATCCGCTCCAGCAGTTCGACCAGCGTGTCGCCACCCTGGCGCCACTGGGTGTCCTGCGAGCGACCGTCGGCCTCGACCATCCGCCGGCGGTGGTCCGCGGCCTCCTGGAGGTGGTCGCGATCGCCGAACTTCATGTGGAACATCCACAGGTCCGGGTCCACGCGGTACGGCGTACGCACACCATGGGTGCCTGCGCTCCAGTGCCCGGGGACCCACTTGATGGCGGGCTTGCACATCAGTGGCAGGAACTTCGCGAGCTGGCGCTGGCCCAGCATGGGCCGGGTCAGGTCCAGAGGCGGCTCGGACCCGACGTTGTGCACCACGTTGAAGCCGAGTGACCCTACTGCGTTGAGGCCTTCGGCGGACCTGGCCTCGACGTACTCCTTGAGGCCGGTGTGCTGGTCAGGGTCCGGGACGATGAACTCGTCGGTGTCGCAGAACATCACCACGTCGTAGAGCTGCAGCAGCGAGCGGCCCAGGTTGCCGACCATCGCCATCCGGGTGCTGTTGAACTTGCCGCCTCGGATCGGCGGGATGTGCAGCACGTCGCAGGGCAGGTCATCGGTGGAGCCGTCCTCGGAGTTGTCGTCGACGACGTAGAGGTTCTGTACGCCGAACTGCTCGCCGTAGTACCTGACCCACAGCGACAGCATCCGGCCCTCGTCACGACAGAACGTGATCGCCGCGATCCGCAGCGGCTCGTCAGGTTCGCGTCGAGGCGGCGCCGGGTCGGTGTGCTCCTGCGTCGCGTCCTGACCTGCTGCGGGCTTGCGGCGAAGAAGGCCGCGCACGCCACTCACGATGGCTCCTCCTCGTCCTCGGATGGTTCCTCGTCATCGGGCGCTTCCTCGTCATCGGGCGCGGGGGGCCGCCCTCGCCTGCCTCGCTCGGCCTGTTGGGTCACCAGAGAGGCCATGCCGTCCAGAGCGGCTTCGAGCTGCTGCTCCATGGTCACCTTCCTCGTGTGTACGCCGGGGACCGGTAGCGACTCCAGCTCGGCGATGTCACCCACCACCCGGAGGTCGAGCTCGCGCAGCTTGGCGAGCTCAACCTTGGAGCGGCGCCGTACCCAGCGCTCGTCCATCCCGAGCGGAACCTTGTCGCGTCCTCGATGCACCAGGCCCCGCTTGGCCAGCGCACCTTTCACGATCCACTCGTAGTCCTGTCGGCTGAAGTCGCCCTCGGCCAGACGCTCGTTGAGGGCGCGCAGCACCATCGCCGACGCCGCGTCGATCCCGGGGTTGCTGCGCACCTCGGTATCGCAGAGACCGTCGGGGATGCCGGCCACCGTGGCGAAGCGCTCCCACAGCACCCCGGGAGGTGCTCCTCTGGGTGGCACGGTGACCAGCGTGAAGTGGTCGCGTCCCACGGCACCGGACCACCGAGCCGCGATCTCGGAGATGCGCTGGTGCTTCCAGAACCACCGGCCGGGCTTGTCCTTGAGGTCCTCGGTACGCACCGCGTCGAGGAACTCCTGCCAGGTGCGGACGCCACGGTTCTGCATCGACTCGGTCCACATGGCGGGCAGTGACCGGGCCAGGTCACGGGCCGTCAGGACCACCTGCAGGTCGGCGCCGGCGAAAGCCTCCTGGATGATCGCGATCTTCACCTGCTGCCGCGGCGCCAGGAACTCCATGGAGATGATCGCGGTGTCCGGCCACTCGTTGACCACGTCGACGAGATGCTGCCAGGGACCGTCCGGCGTGATGGGCTCCTGGCCCTCACCCCCGTACTCAATGAGTTCGCGTACGGCGAGAACCTGCTGGCGCCATCGGTCACCGGCGAACAGGATGCCGTGCTCGGCGAGCCGTCCACGGTTGGTGTGCAGGACGTTCTGGATGAAGCTGGTGCCGGACTTCATCGCTCCGATGTGGAGCACCACCCGCTTCGCCACACGGGGAGCATAGGCCATGTCTCGACCACGACCCGGCCCTCTGCGGCGCCTCAGCAGGTCGGGTCAGGAACCCCCGCCACCGGCCTTGCGGCGGTGAATCTTCGGGGTGGCTCCACCGGTCACCTCGGAGCCGTGCGCCTTCTCCTTCACCGGACCGTCCTGCGGAACTCCCCGGTCATTGCCCTGCTTGCGGTCGAGGGCCTCGCGCATCTTGGCCTTGAGGTCCTCGTTGTCATTCGACTCAGCCATCTGGTTCCTCCTGCGATTTGCCGTCCCGGACATGCCCACCATCGCACGGCGCTCCTACCCGGTCGAACCGATTACGAGATGTCGGGGGGGGTGTCCGGCTCCCACGTCACAGGGATGCCGTGCGGTGCGGCGCGACCCAGGATGCGGCGCTCGCCACCTTCCTCCCCCGTGGTTGAGGAGCGAGCGCGCTCCGCCCACGGTGGTTGAGGAGCGAGCGCCAGCGAGCGTCTGTTACGAAGGTCCCTCGGACCTTCTTGCCCCCACGGAGCGCCCGAAGGCCGCTGGCTTGCTCGAACCCACAGCTACGCGCAGACCGTTGGCGCCACGGCGGTCGCGGGGCGGGACCACGGTGGTTGAGGAGCGAGCGCCAGCGAGCGTCTGTTACGAAGGTCCCTCGGACCTTCTTGCCCCCACGGAGCGCCCGAAGGCCGCTGGCTTGCTCGAAACCACAGCTACGTGCACCGTTGGCGCCACGGCGGTCGAGAAGCCGGACCACGGTGGTTGAGGAGAAAGCGCCAGCGAGCGTCTCGAAGCCACGCCGTACGCCGCAAGTATCCGCGATCCGAGGTGGTTCAGAAGCGAGCGCGGAGCCACACGGTGGTTGAGGAGCGAGCGCCAGCGAGCGTCTCGAAACCACTGAGAACC
>Ga0209587_1000695_pt1 | contig 16364 bp, 15 predicted proteins | sample NGEPerD_2_FD_184512 | JGI IMG/M metagenome (GOLD analysis project Ga0209587, IMG submission 184512) | Arctic peat soil microbial communities from the Barrow Environmental Observatory site, Barrow, Alaska, USA - NGEE PermafrostL1-D... | ecosystem: Environmental > Terrestrial > Soil > Wetlands >... | reverse complement strand
CGGCGGCGCTGGTCTTCGCCATGGGACTGGGTGGCATGGCGGGCTCCACCGCGGGCGGCATCAAGGCGATCCGGATCACCCTGGTCACCAAGTCGATCAAGGAGCAGATCCACCGGATGCTGCTGCCGCCGGCAGCGGCCGGCGTGGTGACCTATCGCTCCGGCCGCCGCAAGGTCCTCTCCGCCCAGGTGATGCGCAGCGCCACGACGATTCTGCTGCTCTACCTCGCCCTGTATCTGGTGGGGGCCCTGGCCGGGCTCTACTACGGCTACGAGTTCGATGAGGCGATGTTCGAGAGCACCTCGGCGGCCGCCGCCGTGGGGCTGTCCATCGGCATCACCAGCCCGGCCATGGAACCGGGGCTCATGGTCGTCTACATCCTGCAGATGTGGATCGGTCGCCTCGAGTTCATCGCCGTGCTGGTCCTCACCGGCTTCGCCTGGTCAACGCTTCGGGGGCGCACATGACGCGCCCTTCCGGTCAGGTGACCACGATGCAGGCGCTTGCCACCGCGGCTGTGATCGTGCTGGCCGTCCTGGGCACCATCGCCGGTCTTCGGGCGCTGATCGCTCCGGGCCGGCTCGACGTCGCCCTGCCGCCCGCCGCGGCCGCGCCAGAGGTGTGCCCACCCTCCCCAAGCCCCGTCGACGAGCCGGTTGCGGTCAGCGCCGCGCAGCTGATCGAGTGCCCTCGGACCTATGACGGCGTCACCGTGGCCTACGAGGGCGAGGTGGTCGGCATGGTGCTGCGACGCGGTCCGCGGGCGTGGGTGCAGCTCAACGATGACGTCTACGGCTTGGACAGCGGACCGCTGCCGACGCACCGGACAGCGCTCGGCACCAACTCCGGCGTCGCGGTGTCGATCCCCGTCTCGGCGGTCGAGCTGATCGATCACGTCGGCAGCTATCGCGAGGCGGGCGACCGCCTTGCCGTCCAGGGGACGTTCCTGCGCGCCGATCCGGATGACGCCGGCGCCCCGTCCATTCGGGCAGCCTCTGTCACCGTCGTGCGCGGGGGACGTCCGATCGACGTCCCTCTGCACGTTGGCCGCGCCATCGTCGCGGGCATCCTGCTCCTGATCACCCTCGCGGCCGCGGCGGCCATCATCGCGCGGAGGCGCAGCCTGTCCTACGCGGACTTCTCAGATTGAACACCGGCCGGGAAGAGTCAGCAGCGGCCAACGGCCCCCTGGCGGCGACGGCGCTGGGCGCGCTGGGGGTCGTCAACTGGGGCTGATGGTCGCCTGCAGCGCATCGACCTCTGAGCTCACGGTCCGGTGTCAGACGCCGAGCCCGATGGCCTGCCCGGCCAGGTCGCGCTTGCCGGCCAGCTGCGAGGAGGGGCACAGCGACTCCACGACGCAGTCGCCGCAGCGCGGCCTGCGCGCGTCGCACACCCGGCGACCGTGCAGGATGATCGGCAGGCTCACATAGGGCCAGCGCTGCTTGGGGAACAGCCGCATCAGATCGCGCTCGATCCTCACGGGATCATCGCTGCGGGTGAAGGCGAAGCGCCGCGCCAGGCGCTTGACGTGGGTGTCCACCGCGAGGCCGGCGTCGGGGTCGGCGATGTGCTGCAGGGGAGCGACCGCGCCGAGCACCACGTTGGCGGTCTTGCGGGCCACGCCGGGCAGGGTGACCAGCTCCGACATCCGCAGCGGCACCTCACCGTCGTAGCGGTCGAGCAGCGCCTGGGACATCCCCCGCAGCGACTTGGCCTTCTGCCGGAAGAACCCGGTGGGCTTGAGGTCGGCCTGCAGCTCCTCCTCGGGCACGGCCAGATAGTCGGCGGGCCCCGGGTACTTGGCGAACAGCGCCGGGGTGACCTCGTTGATCTTCTTGTCCGTCGACTGAGCGGACAGGATGGTGGCGACCAGCAGCTGGAATGGCGTGCTGTGGTCCAGCTCGACGACCCCGCCCTGGTAGCGCTCGCTCAGCCGGTCAAGGATGACACGGGCGCGGGCGCCCTTGGGGCTGCGGCGGTGGAGCTCTGCGATCTCAGGCACGATGCCGCGACTCTAGACCACCCTGTTGGAGCCTTCGATCGGCAGCACGACGCGGAACGTGGAGCCCTCCCCCAGCACGCTTTCGACCGTGATCGTGCCGCCGTGGCGCTGCACCGAGTTGCGCACCAGCGACAGGCCCAGGCCGGTGCCGCCCACGGCTCGGCTGCGCGCCTTGTCCACGCGGTAGAAGCGCTCGAAGATGCGGTCGAGGTCCGCGGCGGAGATGCCGATGCCGTCGTCGGCGACGGTCAGCTGGACCGCGCCCCCGCGCCGGCGCACCGACGTGCGCACGGTCCCCCCCGGCCGGTTGTACTGCAGGGCGTTCTCCAGCAGGTTGGCGGCGACCAGGCGCAGGTCCTCTGGCACCGCCACCACCGAGGCCGCCTCGATCTCCTCGGCGTGCAGCTCCACCTGCCGCTCACCGGCCAGCGGCTTGAGGCGCGTGATCTCACGGCGCACCACGGCGCCCAGGTCGACTGCCCGCTTCGGCTGGCTGGTGGCCTCTTCGATGCGCGCCAGGTCCAGCAGCTCGCGCACCAGCTGGGCCAGGCGCCACGCCTCGGAGTGCAGTCGCTGGAGCATCGTGCGCGCACGGTCGGGGTCGCGCTCCAGGGCCAGCACCAGCGATTCCGCCAGCGCCTGGATGCCGGCCACCGGCGTTTTCAGCTCATGCGAGGCGTTGGTGACGAAGTCGCGCCGGATCATCTCCACCCGCCGGCTCTCGGTCAGATCGGTGACCACCAGCGCCACCTCGTCCTCGGCGGTGACCGAGGCTCGGGCCTTGAGGATGCGCTCGGCTCGCGCCACCTCCACGCTGATCGACCGGCCGGTCTCGCGCGCCTCGATGACCGCATCGGCGAGTCCCGGGACGTCGAGGACCTGCATGGGGCTGCGCCCGACCGCCCCGTCTGCGGAGAACAGCACGCGCGCCGCGGGGTTGGCATAGGCCAGGCCGTCCTGGGTGAAGAGCAGGACCGCCAGGGGCAGGTCGTCGAGGATGCGCTCGATGCGCGCGCGTTCGCCGGCGAGGTCATCGAAGCGCTGTTGCAGCGAGCCGGCGACGGCGTTCAGCGCATCCACGAGGCGCCGCCAGGCCGCCCCTCCGCGGCGCTCCATCGCGGTTGGGGGCTGGCCGGTCGAGAAGGCGCCCATCCTGGAGAAAGCGGTGACGCGGGCAGCCAAGCGGTCGAGGCGGCGGTCCTCGGTGCGTGCCAGCCACAGGGTGACGGCGCAGGCGCCGACCGCCACGACGAGGGCGACGGCCACCGGCCGATCCGCTGCCTGCACGCCGACCAGGGCCGACACGATGGCCAGACCCGGCACGACGAGGAACAGGCGGCGCAGCATGCGGCCATCCTCGCAGGTGCGCCGCGGCCGACCGTTCCACCCTCAGTCCGCGCTCAGTCCGCGCTCAGTCCGCGCTTATGGGCGCGCTTATGGGTCCGCTACAGGTCCGCGAACTTGTAGCCCACTCCGCGCACGGTGAGGATCAGCCTGGGCTCGTGCGAATCCGTCTCGATGCGGCCGCGGAGGCGCTTGATGTGCACGTCCAGGGTCTTGGTGTCGCCCACGTAGTCCGCGCCCCAGACCCGGTCGATGATCAGGTCGCGCGTCATGACGCGGCCGGCGTTGCGCACCAGCAGCTCCAGCAAGGCGAACTCCTTGGGCGGCAGCTCGACCCGATCGCCGCGCACGAACACCTCGTAGCGCTCGGGATCGATGCGCACGCCCAGGACCTCCAGGGGCGCCCCGGGGTCGGGCAGGTCCCACTGGCCTCCACGCCGCAGCACCGCCCGCACCCGTGCGGCCAGCTCGCGCATGGAGAACGGCTTGGTGACGTAGTCGTCGGCGCCCAGCTCCAGGCCCACGACCTTGTCGATCTCGGTGTCCTTGGCGGTCAGCATGATGATCGGCACGGCGCTGGACGCGCGGATGCGCTTGCAGACCTCCGTACCGGACATGCCGGGCAGCATCACGTCCAGCACGATGAGGTCCGGGCGTTCGCGCTCGAACAGCTCCAGCGAATGCTCACCGTCCATCGTGGCGACGACCTCGAAGCCTTCGGCCGACAGCCCGTAATCGAGCGCATCCGCGAGCGCAGGCTCGTCCTCCACCACCATGATCTTGGGCATGTCCGCAGCGTAGGCGCCGACGCGCGGGCCGAGCGGCGCCGCCCGCCGTCGGAAGCCGTCCTTCACCCGCCCGCCACCACCCTTTCATCCCGCCGACACGCGCGGCGTGCCTCCGGGCCCGGCGCGGGCCGAAGCCTAGAGGCCGCCTGCGACACGGGCACGGCCACGCTCGCTAGCATGCCGATCGGCGGAGGGAGGAGAGCCCATGGCAGAGCTGCGACGTGCATACCGGGACCGGCTGGGGGGGCTCGTCGACCAGGCCCTGGAGATGGGCGCGCTCGCCGTCGACATGATCCCAGAGGTCATGACGGCCCTGCAGAACCACGACGCCGAGCACGCGCGGCGTGTCATCCGCTCCGATGACCTCGTGGATGCCCACCACCGCGAGCTGCAGGAGGGCGTGCTGACGCTGCTCGCCCTGGAAGCCCCGGTGGCGAGCGAGCTGCGGCTGATCTCCTCGTTGATCCACGTCAACATCCACATCGAGCGCATGGGTGACTACTGCGTCAACGTGGCCAAGTTCGTGGCCTCGGCGACGGAGTGGCACCCCGATGCCGAGCTGTCGGCACAGCTGCAGGAGATGGGCGTGCACACCCGCACCCTCGCCGCCCGCGCGCTGGAGGCCTACGCCCGCCGGGACGTGGACCTCGCCCGCCAGCTCCCGGCGCTCGACGATCCCGTCGACCGCCTCAACAAGGGGCTGTTCCGCCGCCTGGTCACCCTCGCCGCGGAGCAGGCGGCCACGCTGGACTGGGCCATGTCGATGGTGCTGGTGGCGCGCTACCTGGAACGGCTCGGCGACCACGCCGTCGACATCGGCGAGCAGGTCATCTTCGTGGTCACCGGCGAAACCGAGAGCCTCGCCTGAGGACCTGAGCCTGAGCCTCGCCCGCGGTCCTACCAGCTGCCGCCGCCACCGCCGCCCATGCCGCCGCCGGAGAAGCCCCCGCCGGCGGAGAAGCCGCTGCCACCGGAGCTGGCCGGCACCACCGGCAGGCTGGTGGACAGGGTCGAGGAGAACTCGTTCAGGCCGCTGGACATGCGCGCCATGGCGAAACCGTCGTACATGCCCGTGCCCACGTACCAGCTGCCGATCGCGGCCGCGCCCGCCTCACCCAGGTTGGCGAACGCGCGCGCCCAGCGGTCGACCGCTCCGAACACCACCGCGTAGGGCAGATAGGCCACGAACAGCTGCGCCTCCTCGGCGTACTCCATGCGGCCCGTCTCGGCGGTGCTGATGAACTCGCGGAAGCCCAGCGTGCGCTTGAGCACCTCGCTGCCGTGCACGGTCCGGTGCGGCATGGCGCGGTGCCCGACCACCAGCACCACGCCGGCCAGCACGAACGGCACAAAGGCCAGCGCGATCGTGGAGAACAGCACGGCGGCGGCCAGCAGCCCGGCGGCCAGCAGGGTGACCACGATGCCGACGGCCAGCCAGCGATTGCGGACCTTGTCGGGCCGGTTGGCGAACCATCCGTGGTCGCTGCCGTCCCGGTAGATCATGTTGCGGACCTCCTCGTAGTCGGAGGAGAACGTGCCCTTCAGATCGCTCACGCGGACCTCGTCACTGTCCCGGAACAGCGCCTCGAGCAGGTGCCGCTCGTAGGGCAGCAGGTCGCCGGACGGCCGATCGTCGGACGGCCGATCGTCGGACGGCCGATCGTCGGACGGCTGGGGTTGCCGCGTCAGCCGCCAGTCGGTACGACTGCTCCACAGCGCCCGGTCCTCGGACTCCTCGGTGATGACGAGGTGGCCGCGGACCGCCAGGTCGACGATGGTGGCGGTGATCTCCAGCGGCTCCACCCGCTCGTCGACGACCAGCCCGAGCTGGGCGGGGCGCAGCTCCCCCGGAGGCCGGAACTGCACGGGGATGCTGGCGCGCTGCCGCAGCAGCGGCCTTCGCAGCGGGTCGACGCGGCCGTCGACCCCGGTGCCGCCGCGGCGGATGCGGTCGCGTCCCTGGCGATACAGCAGCGCCGCGACACCGCCCAGGGCGAGCACGCTGGTCAGGGCGGTGACCGGCACCGTCAGCGGGCTGCCGGTGAAGGCGCGGGCGAGCGTGAAGCGCTCCACCAGCAGCGGCGGTCCGACCTCGACGTCCTCCGGGGCGTAGGCGAAGACCACCGTCATGCCCTCGCCGGGCTCCAGCTCGAAGCTCGTGTAGCGGGTCGCCTCCGGCACCGCGCTCAGGTCCTCGCACAGGCTGGTCTGGCCCACCTCGCCCCTGAAGCAGGTGTGGTCGGTAGGTTGCGGACCGCGCACCAGCACCTGCGCCTCCTCGATCAGCACCGGCCAGCTGTGGCCCGTGGCGTTCCAGTACAGCTCGACCAGGTCGCTGCGGTCGGTGAGCGCCCCGTCGACGGCGTAGGAGATCCGGTACAGCTGCCGGCCGGTCACGGTGGTGTCCTCGTCACCGATGCGCAGCTGCAGCTCGGTTCCCGTCGGCCCGGCCCGGGTTGGCCGCTCGATCTCCAGGTCGGCGGGCGCGGAGGACTCGACCGCGATGTCGCTGACGTCGATGCGCCGCAGGTACTCGTCAGGGCTGCGACCTTCGGGCAGGTCCACCGGCGCCCCGGCTGCGAGCGGGTAGCGCACCGGGATGACGCGGAAGATGCCGTGCCGCTCCAGAGCGCCGAAGTCCACGACGATCTCCTCCGTCACGGCGAGGCTGCCGTCGGCGGCCACGTCGATGGTGGCGACGAAGGACTCGATCACCCAGCCGTCGTCGGCGGTCGCGGCCACCGCCGGCCGCGCGCCCAGGCCGCCCAGCACGCTCGCAAGGCACAGCGTCAGGCCAAGCAGCAGGCCGACAGACGCCGGGCGCGTCGCGTGACCGCGGTGGCTCACCCGTCCAGCTCCGCGCTCGGCACCGCGCGCTCGGCGGGGCCGGCCTTGAAGTACTCCTGCTGCTCGAAGCCCAGGGCACCGGCGATCGCCACGGCCGGCACCCGCTGCATGCGCGTGTTGGCCCGCTGGACCAGGGCGTTGTAGTAGCGCCGCGCGAACGAGATCTCCTCTTCCAGGGCGACCAGCTGACGCTGCAGAGACAGGAACTGCTCGCTGGTCTTGAGGTCCGGATAGGCCTCGGCGACGGCGAACAACCGCTGCAGCTGACCTTCCAGGCGATCGTCGGCCAGTCCGGAGGCCGCCGGCCCGCGGGCGTCGACCACGTCGGCTCGGGCGCGGGTGACGCCGACCACCACGTCACGCTCGTGCATCCGGAAGCCCTCGACGGTCTCCACCAGGTTGGGCACCAGGTCGGCCCGCCGCTGCAGCTGCACGTCGATGCCCGCCCACGCCTCGCGAATCCGGTTGCGGTCGCCGACGAGCCGGTTGTAGGTGAGCCCCGCCCACACCACGGCGGCGGCCACCACCAGAGAGACCCCCACCGCCAGCGCCGTCACGTCACCCCACCGGCGCGGGGCGAGACAGGCGCGGCGTCGTCCATCACGCCAGGAGGATACCGGCCAGCCCGCGCGCGCCGGCGCTAGCACTCAGCTCGAACGATTGTCCTCACACGTGCGAGGGCAATCGTTCGAGCTGTGTGCTAGCCAAAGCGGCCGGTGACGTAGTCCTCCGTGCGCGGGTCGCCGGGGTTCTTGAAGATCTCCTCCGTGGGGGCGAACTCCACCAGGCGGCCCGAGCGACGGTCCTTGCCCTCGTCGGTGGTCACCTCGGTGGTGAAGAAGGCGGTCCGGTCCGACACCCGCGCCGCCTGCTGCATGTTGTGGGTGACGATCACGATGGTGTAGGTCTCCTGGAGCTCCCGCATGAGATCCTCGATGCGGGCCGTGGCGATGGGGTCGAGCGCCGAGCAGGGCTCGTCCATCAAGATCACGTCCGGGTCGACCGCGATCGCCCGGGCGATGCACAGCCGCTGCTGCTGCCCGCCGGACAGGCCGTACGCCGACTTGTCCAGCTTGTCCTTGACCTCCTCCCAGAGGGCGGCACGCCGCAGGCTGCGCTCCACGACCTCGTCGAGGTCGACCTTCATGCCCGTCACGCGCGGACCGAAGGCCACGTTGTCATAGATCGACTTGGGGAACGGGTTGGGCTTCTGGAACACCATGCCGATGCGCCGGCGGACCTCCACGGGGTCGACCGACTTCGCGTACAGGTCCTGGCCGTGGTAGGTGATCCTGCCCTGCACGGTGGCGCCGGGGATGAGGTCGTTGGTGCGGTTGAGGCAGCGCAGGAAGGTCGACTTGCCACAGCCCGACGGGCCGATCAGCGCGGTGATCTCCTTGCTGCGGATGCCCAGGTCGACATCCCTCAGCGCCGGCACCCCGCTGTAGGCCACGCTCACGCCGCGACAATCGATCACCGCGCTGCCGCCGGCAGCGTGCGATGCGGTCCGCGACGAGGCCGCCGTTGCGTTTGCGACCGGCATCTGCGACGCCGGCGCCGCGGGCGACTGCGTTGTCTCCATCACCAACTCCTCGAGTACTTGTTGCGCAGCAGGATCGCCGCGGAGTTCATCACCAGCAGCACGGCCAGCAGCACCAGGATCCCCGCCGAGGCGACCGCCACGCGGAACTCGTCCTGCGGGAAGCTCACGTAGCGGTAGATCTCGACCGGCAGGGCGGTGTACTGCTCCCCGGGGCGCCACGGGACGCTGGCGGTCCGCAGCACCCCGGCCGCACCCACAACCAGCAGCGGCGCGGTCTCGCCGATGGCGCGCGACAGCGCCAGGATGGTCCCGGTCAGGATTCCGGGCAGCGCCGCGGGCAGCGTCTGGCGAAACGCCACCTGCAGCGGCGTCGCGCCCAGGGCCAGGCCGCCGTCGCGGATCGCTCGCGGGACCGAGCGCAGGGCCTCGCGGCCGGCCACGATGATCACCGGCAGGATCAGCAGCGTCAGGGTCAGCGCACCGGAGATCAGCGACCGGCCGAAGCCCAGCACCGCGACGAAGACCCCGGCTCCGAGCAGCCCGTAGACCACCGAGGGGACACCGGCGAGATTGGCGATGTTGGCCTCGAGCAGCCGCGTCGCCCGGTTCCTGGGCGCGAACTCCTCCAGATACAGCGCCGCGCCCACCCCCAGGGGGAAGCTGATGGCGGCGACGAGCACCATCAGCGACAGGGTCCCGGTCAGGCCGGCCAGGTAGCCGGTCCGGTCCGGGAAGCGGCTGCGGTAGCTGGCGAGCACCTGCGGGAAGCCGCCCTCACCGCCGAGCAGCCGGCCGCTGCCGTCCAGCAACACGTCGACCAGCAGCACGGCGAGGACGATCACCGCGACCACGGTGGCGAGGAACAGCACGCCCTGGAAGCCGCGTTCCTTGCGGGTCCGCGACGGCGGTGACTGCAGCTGGACCTGCGCCGCCTCTGCGGCCCGCTGCGGCGTGGAGATCGCCATCATCAGTACTCCTGCCGGTAACGGCGGACGAACGCCTGCGCAATGACGTTCAGCACGAAGGTCACCACGAACAGCACCGCCCCGACCGCGAAGATGGACTGGTAGGTGAGCGAACCCCGCGGCGCCTCGCCCTGCACCGCCTGGACGATGTAGGCGGTCATGGTCTGGATCTGGCTGAAGGGGCTGAGCGTGAGCGTCGGCAGGTTGCCGGCGGCGACCGCCACGATCATGGTCTCGCCGATCGCACGGCCGATCGCCAGGATGATGGCCGCGACGATGCCGGACACGGCGGCCGGCATGACGATGCGCAGGACCACGTGCCGCTTGGACGCGCCCAAGCCGTAGGCGCCCTCGCGCAGCATCCGCGGGACCGCGCTCATGGCGTCCTCCGACAGCGATGCCACCGTCGGGGTGATCATGATGCCCATGACGATGCCCGCGGAGGCGGCGTTGAAGATGTTGACCACCTCGATCCCGAAGATGGCGCGCAGCAGCGGCGTCATGAAGGTCAGCGCGAAGTAGCCCAGCACGATCGTTGGGACACCGGCCAACACCTCGAGCGTCGGCTTGAGCACACCGCGCACCCGGGGACTCGCGTACTCCGACAGGTAGGCGGCGCTGGCCAGCCCCAGCGGCACGGCGATGACCACGGCGATCGCGGTGACCAGCAGCGTGCCGTTCAGCAGCGGCAGGATGCCGTAGCGAAAGGCCTCCAGCTCCGGGTCGCCGAACGGCCGCCAGGCCGTGTCGGTCAGGAAGCCGCGGAAGCTCACGAAGGGATTGCGGAAGAAGGCCGCCGCATCCACGAACAGCACCACGACGATCCCGACCGTGGTGAGGATGGACACCAGCCCGCACAGCGCCAACAGCGCCATCACCAGCCGCTCGCCGTGCCGCGGGCGCGAGGGGCGCAGGGATCCGCCGGGACGGGGATGGACGGCGGCCTCGGGGACCGTCGTCGCTACATCCGGGTTGGCGCTCACAGGCTCCTCCAGCTGGGCTGCGGTGCGCCGGCGCGGGCGATCCCCGGCGCCGGCGGCGGGACTATCCGGCGGCGCTGATGGCCTCCTCGAGCGCCGCGCGCGACTGGGCGAGGTCCTCCTCGGGCGCCGGGATGTAGCCGATCAGCTCGATCAGGGCGCTCACGTTGTCCAGGTAGTAGGTCACGAAGTCGGCGACCTCCGGTCGGCTCAGCTCGGCGTTGTTGACGTAGATGAACAGCGGGCGGGTCAGCCCGTAGCTGCCGTCCTGCGCGGTGGCGACGCTCGGTTCCACGCATCCCTGCCCGGAGTCGTAGGCGATGGCCTTCAGCGACTCGGCGTTGTTGGTGAAGTAGGCGAACCCGAAGAAGCCCCAGCTTCCGGGCGTGCCCTGGATGCCCTGGACGATGATGTTGTCGTCCGCCGAGGAGTTGTAGTCCTGCCGCGGCTGGACGTCCTCCTCCAGGATGGTCTCGCTGAAGAAGTCGTAGGTGCCGGAGTCGGCGTCCGGCGCGAAGACCTGGATGGGCTCGGCGGGGAAGTCGGCGTTCACCTCGTTCCAGGTGGCCGGCGCATCGGGACCCCACAGCGTGGCGACCTCCTCGGTGGTGAGGCAGTCGAGGAACTCGGTGGCCGGGTTGGTGATCATGGTGAGGGCGTCCGTGCCCACGCGCACCTCGGTGAACTCCACCCCGGCGGCCTCGCAGGCGGCGACCTCGTCCTCGGCGATCGGGCGCGAGGCGTTGGAGATGGCCGTCTGGCCGGTGCAGAAGCGCTCGAAGCCGCCACCGGTGCCGGACACGCTGATCGGGATGCTGACGCCGGGCTGCTCGATGGCGTACTCCTCGCTGAGGGCGGCGGTCAGCGGCTCGACCGTCGAGGACCCGTCGACCTCGATCGTGCCCGACAGCCCCCCGCCCGCCTCCACCGTGTCGTCGCCGCCGCACGCGGTCGCCAGCATCGCAAATGCCGCCATCAGGCCGACTGAGCCGCGCCAGCCGGTTCCCAACTTGCCCAACTTGCCCAGCTTGCTCATGTTGCGCTTCTCCTCGGGTCGTCGAGGGCCGGGTTTCGACCCTTACGAGCGAGACGGTAGGCGGGTGACCTGTCGTGCCCGCGGCGACGGGGTGAACAGCGGATGGCCATGTCACGTCGAAGCGCTGCTGCGGACGGTCCATTGCTAACCGAAGCAGATGGAAGGCAGCGGACGGCAGGGTGAACGGAAGGTGAACACGCGGCGGGCGATCACACGGCTCCAGCGCCTCCACGCCCCGAAATGGGCGGGGGTGGCCTCAGGGGTTGTGCGGTCCCGGCGCGAAGTCGATGGCGGAGTACTCCATCAGCTTGTCGAAGGTGTGGCGGGCCTTCACCCAGCGCACCGTGCCCGACTTGCCGCGCATGACCAGCGATTCCGTGACCGCCCCGCGGCTGGTGTAGACGACGCCGTCGACCAGGTCGCCGGGCGTGATGCCCGTGCAGACGAAGAAGGTGTCCTCGCTGGATACCAGGCGGTCGGTGGTCAGCACCTCGTCGAGGTCGTAGCCCAGCTCCCGGGCCCTGGCGATCTCACCATCGTCACGCGGCCACAGCTTGCCGAGCATCTCCCCGCCCAGGCACTTCACCGCGCAGGCGCTGACCACACCCTCCGGGGTGCCGCCGATGCCGATCAGCACGTCGATGTCGCGTTCGGGCAGCAGGGCCAGCATGCTGGCCGCCACGTCCCCGTCCATGATGAGGCGCAGACGCGCGCCGGTCTGGCGCACCTGCTGCATGTAGTCGGCGTGGCGCTCGCGGTCCAGCATGATCACGGTCAGGTCCGTCACGCGCTTGCCCTTGGCCTTGGCGATGGCCTCGAGGTTGCGGGCCACCGGCGCGTCGATGTCGACCACGCCGCGCGCATCGGCTCCGACCACCCACTTGTTCATGTAGACCATCGGGCCGGGGTCGAACATGGTGCCGGCCGGAGCGACCGCGATCACCGCGATGGAGCCGGGCCGTCCCTGCGCGAGCAGGCGCGTGCCGTCGATGGGGTCCACGGCGATGTCGACCTTCGGGGGGTTGCCCGTGCCCACCTTCTCGCCGTTGTAGAGCATGGGAGCCTCGTCCTTCTCCCCCTCGCCGATGATGACCGTGCCGTCCATCTCGACGGAGCCGAGCATCATGCGCATCGCGTCGACCGCGGCCTGGTCGCCGGACTCCTTCTGGTTGCGCCCCATCCAACGGCCGGCGGCGAGCGCGGCGGCCTCGGTGCCGCGAACCAGCTCCATGGCCAGGTTTCGGTCGGGGCGCTGGCGGGTGCTGTCGGGGCTCACGGATCGCTCCTCGTCTTGGGCTTCCTCCAGCGCGCGCCGGCTGCGGCATCCTACCGAGCGCCTCCGCCCGCGGGGCCGTGGGCGCCGGGAGTCTTCAGGCTTCGAGGGGTCAACCGAAGCCGATCCAGCCATCCGCCAGCTCGTCGCCTTCCAGCATCACGGTGCGCTCGTCGGGCGCCGCCGCCAGCACGGAATCCAGGTAGTCCTGCAGCGCCTCCGGGACGCCCACGTCCTCGCCGGCGGCCTCCGACAGGTACCACTTGTGCTGGATCACCTCGTGGAAGACCTCGGCGGCCTCCAGCTTGGCGTGCAGCTCCTCCGGGACGGCCTGGACGGTCGGCTCGAAGACCTCCGACAACCAGCGGTAGGCCGCCACGGACTCCGGCAGCGACCGGCCCTCGTCGTGCTCGACGCTCGCCCGGAAGCCGGCGAGGTCGTTGAGCAGGCTGCGCGCCTGGTTCTCCTGGGCGTCGAGGCCCGTCAGCGACAGCAGCCGTCGCCGGTGGTAACCGGCCTCCGTCACGGAGGTCTTGAGCAGCACGCGATCGCCCTCGTCGGTGGTGACGTAGCTCAGCTCGTCGACGTCGAAGCCCAGCTCGTTGAGGCGGCGAACCCGCGCGGCGACCTTGAAGCGCTCGTCGGGGTTGAAGGCCACCTCGGTGGTGAGCTCCTCCCACAAGCGGTCGTAGCGGCGACCCAGGTCCTCGGCGGTCGCGATGGGATCCGGTTCCGGTGGCAAGTCCAGCTGCGCCTGCACGTCCATCAGGCCGCCGGCGACGTTGAGCTCGGTCACCTCCAGGTCCGCCATGCGCTGGCCACTGGTGAGCTCCGGATGCCACTCGCCGGTCTCCATGTCCACGATGTAGGCGGCCAGGGCGCCGGCGTCGCGGCGGAAGAGGGTGTTGGACAGCGAGCAGTCGCCCCAGAAGAAGCCGGCCAGGTGCACCCGCACCAACAGCATCGCGAGTGCGTCGAGCAGCCGGTCGTAGAGATCCGACACGCCCAGGGCGCTGCTGCGCCGGTGGGTGAACAGCGTCCGGTACGGCAGCGAGTAGTCCAGGAACCGCGTGATCAGCACGTGCTCCAGACCCATCCGGTTGACCACCCCGACCGCCTCGACGACCGGCAAGCCCTCCTCCGCCATCTTGCGCAGCATGCGGTACTCGCGTTCGGCCAGCCGCGGCGGCAGCTCCTTCAGGGCATACAGCGCCCCGTCGTAGTCCACGAAGCGCACGACGTGGCGGTGCACGCCGCGGGCGACCTCGGTCAGGCGCTCCCCGCGCCAGCTCGCCAGCGGCTCGTGCCACGGCAGGTCGAGGAAGTCCGGGTGCCCGGGGCGCGCCACAACGCGGAGACCGCTGCGCACTGCCATGGCGAAACACTACCGGCGGCGAGGCGTTCGATGGCGCCGGGCTCGGTCTTCACCACCGGGACGGCCCGCAGGGGCTGCGGGATCGACGCCATCGTGGACAATGGCCGCGTGGATCACACCGACGACCCGCTGCACTGGCTGGAGGAAGAACACCACCAGCCGTCCGGCAACCGCGTGCGCTTCCAGCAGAAGCTGGCCGCCTGCGACCGCGAGCTGGTGGACGTGGCGGTGCTCGTCCGCGACGCGATCACACCCGTCACGACCGCGTTCCTGCAGGCCGACACCCACATCACCGACCAGGCCATCGCCGCGGACGCCGAGGTGGACCGGCGCTGTGTGCGCCTGGAGGACGCCTGCTACGCGCTGCTGGCCCAGGAGTCCCCGGTCGCCGGTGACCTGCGGCGGGTCGTGGCGGTCTTGCACTCCGTGCAGGACGTGCAGCGCTCGGGAGCCCTCCTGCGCCACATTGCCGAGTCGCTGCGCTGGGTGCACCCGCCGTCCATGCCGGAGGAGCTGCGCACGCTGATCGCCCAGCTCGGTGAGGTCTGCGAGGACATCTTCAGCGCCGGGATCGACGCCTGGCTGCGGCACGATCCGTTGGCCGCCAACGACCTCGACCGGCGCGACGATCAGGTGGACCTGTTGCAGAAGGTGATGCTGACCGAGCTCTACACGGGCGCGCCGTCCGTGGAGGAGTCGGTCAGCCTCGCCCTCATCGCGCGTTACTACGAGCGCATCGCCGACCACGGCGTGGAGCTGGCCCGTCAGGTCGCCTACTTCCTGACCGGCGAGCGGGTCACGGGCCGCCCCGCCTCCACCTAGCAGGCAGACGCAGAGCGCTGTCGCCGAGGATGCGTTCGCCTCAGAACGTGGTCGCCGCCAGCTCGGCCAGCGGCGAGCGCACGCCCTTGCTCATGGTGACGTGGCCGAACAGCGCCGTGCCCTTGAGCTTCTCGATCAGCGCGGCCATGCCGCCGAACGGGGAGATGTAGGGGTTGTCGACCTGCGACAGATCACCGCAGAACACCACCTTGGAGCCCTGCGCCATACGGGTGAGGATGACCTTGAGGGTTGGCAGCTCCAGGTTCTGCGCCTCGTCGACGATCACGAACTCGTCGGTGATCGAACGTCCCCGCAGGTAGGTGATGGCGGCCATCTCCAGCTGTCCCTGTTCCAGCAGCGCGTCGACCGCCTGCTGCACCTGGCGGTGATCGCTGCGGTGCCAGCTGCCGCCGCCCTCGGTGTCGTCGCGGCGGAACAGCGAGTACAGGTTGTCGTGCACCGCGGCCATCCACGGCTGCAGCTTCTCGTCCAGGTCACCCGGGAGGTAGCCGATCTCCTGCCGCCCCACCGCCACCAACGGCCGGTAGACCGACAGCCGCCGGTAGGCGTGCGCCTCCAGCACCAGCTCCAGCCCCGCCGCGAGGGCCAGGAAGGTCTTGCCGGTGCCGGCCATGCCCATCAGCGACACGCACGGCACCGCCGGATCCAGCAGCAGGTCCAGGGCGAAGGTCTGGCGCACGTCGCGCGGGGCGATGCCGAAGGCGCGGGGGTTGCCACCGACGCGCGACAGCACCGCCGCGCCCGGTGGCAGCTCGGTGACGCGCGCCAGCCCGCTGCTGGAGCGCCCGGACTTGAGCACAAGGCACTGTCCGAGCGCCAGCGCTTCATCGCTTACGGCCCGCAGCACCTCGGCAGGCAGCCGCGCCTTGCCGTCGGCGTGGAGCTGGTCGAGCACCCAGCGCTCCACGACCAGCTCGGCGATGCCGGTGTAGTGCTCGTCGACCTGCACGGTGTCGGCGCGGTAGTCCTCCACCCGCACGCCCAGCTGGCTCGCCTTGATGCGCAGCGCGGCGTCCTTGGTGACCAGCGTGCCGCCGATCGCAAGCGCGACGGCCAGGATGCGGTGGTCGGGCTTGCCGGGGTCCAGGTAGGCCGGCAGTGCGGTGTCGACGTGGTTGCCCTCCACCCGCAGCGACCCTCCGCCAGGCAGCGCCACCGGCTCCCGCAGACCCGTCCCGCTCCGCTGACGCAGCTTCTCCACCAGGCGCAGGGCGCTGCGGGCATTGCGGCCGACCTCGTCCATGCGAACCTTGGGTAGCGAGGCGAAGGAGTGACACGGGTGTGATTCGCATGTGGTAGGCACGGGGCTCCACCGGACTTTGAGATCGGGAGGAGCACCCGTGCCTGGTATGCAAGTTACACGTC
>Ga0209587_1000694_pt1 | contig 16389 bp, 15 predicted proteins | sample NGEPerD_2_FD_184512 | JGI IMG/M metagenome (GOLD analysis project Ga0209587, IMG submission 184512) | Arctic peat soil microbial communities from the Barrow Environmental Observatory site, Barrow, Alaska, USA - NGEE PermafrostL1-D... | ecosystem: Environmental > Terrestrial > Soil > Wetlands >... | reverse complement strand
GCGGCTTCGTGGGGTGGTCATCCGGGGTCCCTGCGGAGGCGCGAGCGGAGCGAGCGGCTTCGTGGGGTGGTCATCCGGGGTCCCTGCGGAGGCGCGAGCGGAGCGAGCGGCTTCGTGGGGTGGTCATCCGGGGTCCCTGCGGAGGCGCGAGCGGAGCGAGCGGCTTCGTGGGGTGGTCAAGCCTGCGCCAGCCTTTCGATGATCGGGGCAGCGCGCCGCAGAACGAGACGTTCCTCGGCGGTGAGCTCGCGCATTCGCTGGGCGAGCCAGGCGTCGCGACGCCTCCGGTCGGCGGTCAGCGTCTGCCGACCCTTCTCGGCGAGCGTGACCACGACCTGCCGCCCGTCCGTGTCGTGTGGCCGGCGTACGACGTAACCCTCTGTTTCGAGGCAGTTGACCGTGCGCGTCATCGACGGCGGCTGCACCCGCTCGAGGGTGGCGAGCTCCCCGATCGAGCGCTCGCCATTGCGGAAGAGGGCCCCCAGCACCGATAGCTGACCGACGCTGAGCTCGTTGCGCGGGTCGCGTTCGCTGCGCAGGCGGCGGGTGAGCCGGGCAACCGACACTCGGAGGGCGGCCGCCAGTCCGGCGTCAGTGCGGGCGATGTGTTCGACGGAGGGCATGTACTTAGCATAAGTCATTACCCTAGCTAAGTATTCCCGGCAGGTGTCGGGGAGAGCCCGGCACCTCGCGCGGAGGACATACACCCGGGCAAGACCCGACGGAACCTGAGTCCGCGGTCCCGGCGGCCATGCCGAACTCTGCTAAGAAACCGGGACAGGGCGGCCGAACTCATCCATCAGGGATCACCTGGACTGCCGGGTGCGCGAAGCGACCGCGGCGCACAATCGTCCGTACGGACGAAAATTGCACGAGACTCGGCCACAATCGGCGCACAATCGTCCGTACGGACGAAATTTGCACGGGGCTCGCCATAGTCGGCGCAGGATCGTCCGTACGGACGAAACTGACGCGCCCAGGGCTCGCGCGACCACAGGAAGCAGCTCACCGAGGCCGAGACCCGACCCCCGATCCGATCGGTCGGCGACCCCTGAGACAACGTCCTGGCCGAGACCACCATCGGGCCCTACACAACCGAGTGCGTCGCTATCGGCTCCCGATCAACCCGACGGCAGAAGCTGGGTCATGCACGCCAGGCCCCACGTGGACTAGATTCGTGGCCGTGGACGCCTACGAGAAGCCACCGGACCAGATCGAGATCGGCAAGCGCACCTACATCGTCGCCGACGTCGAGCCGCTCGATGTCAACGGCATCCGCTCAGTTGCGGTCGGCACCTGCCTGTGGCTCCTCGCCTTCGTGCTCCTCCTGCCGTTCTACAGCCGCCTGGAGAGCACCGACCGGCTGTGGTGGCTCTGGACCTGCCTCGCCGGGTTCGGCCTAGGTGTCCTGGGCTGGGACTACTGCCGACGCCGCCGACGGGCCTACCTGGACAGGGTGCCGGCCGACGAACCCGGATGACGTCCGCGGGCGTCCGCGGGCGTCCCGGCCCGGATCGAGCACGGATCGAGCCCGGATCGGGCTAGAAGGTCTCGAGCTCGTCCCAGCTCAAGGTGTCCAGCACCGGCTCCGGCAACGGCTGCGGCAAGTTGCGCTTGTTCAGCTGGGCGTCGGAGTGCGCTCCGCATCCGTGGTCGACGGAGACGACTCGACCGTCGTCGTTGGCATAGGCGTTCGCGCACACCGCGAACAGCTGGGAAAGCGGTCCGGCGAGCCGGGTCATGAAGCCGCACGTACCACAGGTGCCGGGTGCGTTCGACGCGATCGGAGCGTCCGGACCGTGGCTGCCGTCGTACCACCGCTGCGCCGCGAGCTCTCGCCCCTCGAGCGAGAGGACGCGCGGCCGGCCGAGGCCGAGCTCGTCGGAGACGGCCTTCACGGAGTCCTGGTCGATGATCTCGTCGGCGGCGGTGTACCCGGGCGCCAGCCGCGGGTCGTCCTGGTCCGCGGGTAGCAGGTCTCCTGGCCCCAGGTCGCCCGGCTGGATGCGCTCGCGCCACGGAACCCACGTCGGCGCGGTGATCGCGTCATCGCCGGGAAGCAGCACAATCTCGTCGATCGTCACCGACTTCTGGCGCGCCGCTCGTACGACGGTCACCGACCACCGCCAGCCGCGGTAACCGGTGCGGGTGCACTCGAAGAAGTGCGTGACGAGGCGGTCCTCGCCCCCGACGTGGCCGAGGTGACCGCCGACATCGGCGGGGGCGACGAGCTCCAACAGGGTCGATTGGGCGACGTCGACCGCGTCAACGCCGACTTGGTCGGCCTTGTGGACACGCCCGGTAGCTATCACGCAGTGGATTGTCCCTCATCAGGCGACCATCTGTCGCGCCGGGTGCGGCAAATGCTCGACCCCGTTCGGCAGGATGGGGTCATGGCCAACGAACGGGCGCGCGGAATCGCCGAAGGGACGACGAACGCTGCACGTGCAACGGCGCGGGGCACCAAGCGCGCCGCCGGCGCCTCCGCCCGAGGAGCCAGGAAGGCAGGTGCCGCCAGCGGCCGCGCAGCCGGCTACACGTTTCGCCAGGCCCGGCGCGCCACCCACGCCGAGGGAGCCGGTGACAGCGGCCTGTCCCGCCTGATCGAGCTGCACGCCTTCAACGCCGCCGGCGACGCCGCGCTCGCGGTCGCCCTGGCCGGCACCCTGTTCTTCCAGGTGCCCACCGGCGAGGCACGGGACCAGATCGCGCTCTTCCTGGGTCTGACGATGCTGCCGTTCGCGATCGTGGCTCCGCTGATCGGTCCGTTCCTCGACCGGTTCAGCTACGGACGGCGCTGGGCGATCGGCGCCACGATGGCCCTGCGCGCCTTCCTCTGCTGGGTGCTGGCCGATGCCGTGGCGAACGAGTCCTTCGCGCTGTTCCCTGCTGCCCTCGGCGCTCTGGTGGCCTCCAAGGCGTACGGCGTCACCCGGGCGTCGGCGGTGCCCCGGCTGTTGCCGCGACGGTTGAACCTGGTGAAGGCGAACTCACGGATCTCCCTCGCCGGGGTGGCAGGTGCCGCCGTATCGGCACCGCTGGCGGTCCTCGCCTCGACCGCCGGTTCGCAATGGTCGCTGCGCTACGCGTTCCTGGTGTTCGTCGGTGGCACCATCTTGGCCATCCTGCTCCCGGCGCGGGTCGACTCATCTCTGGGTGAGGAGCAGGTGGCGCTGACGTCGGTGGGAGGCGGCCGCACAAGACCGAGGTCCTACGTGCCGTCGTCTGTCGTGTTTGCCCTGCGCAGCAACGCCGGTCTCAGGTTCCTCTCCGGCTTCCTGACGATGTTCATGGCCTTCCTGTTGCGCGACGCCCCGTTCCCGGGATGGGAGGACCGCCCCGAGCTCCTGCTGGGGCTGGTGATCGGTGCGGCGGGTCTGGGGAGCACGATCGGCATCGCACTCGGCTCGCTGCTGAAGTCGGCGAAGCCTGAGATCATCGTCATCGCCATGCTGCTCACCGATGCCGTCGTGGCCGTGGTGGTCGCCCTGTTCTACTCGCTGCCCACCGCCGTACTCCTCGGTCTGACCGCCGGCCTGGCCCAGTCGCTCGGGAAGCTGTCTCTGGACGCGCTCATCCAGCGCGACGTACCCGAACGAATCCGAACCAGCGCGTTCGCGCGCTCGGAAACGCTGCTGCAACTGTCCTGGGTGGTAGGCGGGTTCATCGGCATCGCGCTCCCGCTGATCCCGCAGCTCGGCCTCGGCGTCGCCGCCGCGATCCTGGTGTCCTGGGCGGTTTTCGTGCTGCGCGCCCGCCCCCGCGCCCCCGTCTAGCCTTTCTCTAGCCTCGATCTTTCATGACGAGTCTGAGCGGGCGGCGCGAGGGGAGCACGAAAGTAGTCCTGTGCGAAGAGCTCGTTCCGCCGCGGGCGGAAGTGTGCTTATCGCACAGGACTACCTCCCGGCCGAGGATCGTCTAGAGCTCGAGCTCGTCGGCGAGCGCTCGCAGCAGCTTCGCGGTCGGCTTGGCTGTCTTCGGGTCGGGATGCCGCCCGTTGCGGTAGCCGTTCTCGACACCCTCGAGGAGACGGATCAGGTCCTCGACGATATTGACCATGACCTCGGGCTTCTTGCGCATCGCCTTCGACACGGACTGGGTCGGCTCGAGCACTCGCACCTGCAGCGCCTGGTCACCCTTGCGCCCCTGCACCACGCCGAACTCGACGCGGGTGCCGGGCTTCAGGGACGGGACCCCGGCCGGCAGCGCGTTGGCGCGCACATAGACGTCGTCACCGTCCTCTTTGGACAGGAAGCCGAAGCCTTTCTCGGCGTCGTACCACTTCACCTTGCCAGTAGGCACGAGGGAACCTCTTCTTCGTCGGTAGTGGATCACAAGGATAGTCCTCGACTTCTTTGCGACGGCCGCGGTCTCAGGAGAGGGCCGCTGTCGGCCCGGGTTATCGGTAGCGGGCGGGTTCGGCGAGGCGTTCGTTCATCGAACCGGAGCGGAACCCCGACGGGTCGATCTCGGCATGCCCGAAACCGACGGCGAGAGCGGCCGCAACCACGTCTGGCACCTGGGAGGCGGCGCCGACCAGGTCGGCGTCGAGCTCGATGCTCGCACGCTCCCCCAGGTCTCGCACCCGCAGGTTGCGCACGCCGATCCCCGCACCTTCCAGGGCCGACCGCACGGCCGCCTCGGCTCGCTCGATGCGTGCGAGCCGGAACGGGGTGACCTCGACCCCGTAGAGGACCCTCGACGACAGGCACGCTGCGGCGGGCTTGTCCCAGGTGGGCAGCTCCCACATCCTCGACGCGTCGCGGATCTGCTGCTTGGTCAGGCCGGCGTCGCGCAGCGGGGTGATGGCTCCCCGCTCGGCTGCGGCGCGGATGCCTGGCCGGAACCCGGCAACGGCGTCGTCGGCGTTGGTGCCGGTCGCGACGTGGCCGAAGCCGTGCCGGTCGGCCAGCGGACCGAGCACATCGAGCAGCTCGGCCTTGCAGAAGTAACAACGGTCACCAGCGTTGGCCCGGTAGCCCTCGCGCTCCATCTCGCTCGTGTGCGGGGTGAAGACCCGCACACCAAGGTCGCCGGCGAACTGCCGGGCGGGTGTCCGCTCGGTCAGTGGAAGGGAGCCGGAGTACGCCGTCGCAGCAGCCACGTTCTCCGGACCGAGAGCACGAACCGCGGCGGCGAGCAGGAACGCGCTGTCCACACCACCGCTGAAAGCCACCATCACCGACCCGCAAAGCCGCAGGTCCTGCTCGAGAGCGGCCAGCCGCAGGTCCAGCAGACCGGTTGCCTGCGTCGTGTTGTCGAGCTCGAAAACTGCGTCGAGCGGTGCGGTGGAGTTCACACCCAGCACCCTATGTTTCGCACCGGATTGAAAGGAAACCGGGACACTGCGATGATGGATGGCTCTGTCCCTGAAGTTGTCTGGAAGGCCGCCCGTGAGCACGTCATCGCGCCTGAGAGGAGTGGCGGCCGTGCTGGCCGCTGCTCTGGTCGCCGCGGGTACGACGGGCAGCGCGGTTGCCAGCGACGGGACTGCGGAGGCCGGCGACGGGGCACCGGACCCGACGAGCGCCGCCGGACCGGGCGCCTACATCGTCACCCTCGACCAGGAGCCCTCCGCGGTCTACGACGGAGGAACCGACGGGTTCGCGGCGACCCGGGCCATGGACGGACAACGTTTCGACCGCACCCGCACGGCGGTCGTGGCCTACGAGAGTCATCTGCGCGAGCGCCAGGACCGGCTGCTGTCGCGGATCGGCAACCCCGCCGTTCTCTACCAGATGGCCACAGCCGTCGACGGCTTCGTGGCCAGGCTCAACGGCGGACAGGTCAAGGAACTGCGCGCCAACAAGGGTGTCGCGCTCGTGGAGAGGAGCACCCGGCAGCAGCTCGACACCGTCGACTCGCCGGACTTCCTGGAGCTCCCCAGGACCTGGGCAAGGCAGGGTGGGCCAGCCGATGCCGGGGACGGAGCCGTGATCGGGGTCGTCGACTCGGGCATCTGGCCGGAGAACCCCAGCTTCGCTGGTCTCCCGCAGAAGGCTGCGCGCGTCTCCGAGGAACTGCAGGGGTTCCACGGCGCCTGCGCGCGCGCCGAGGAGTGGAGCCCCGAGAACTGCAACGAGAAGGTGGTCTCCGCCCGGTACTTCGTCAAGGGTTTCGGGGTGGGCAACGTCGCGGAGTCGGAGTTCCGGTCCCCGCGTGACGGCAGCGGCCACGGCTCGCACACCGCGTCCGTCGCGGCCGGCAATGACGATGTTGCGGTGGAGATCGAGCGGCAGCGCTTCGGCACCGCCTCGGGGATGGCTCCGGCGGCGAGCATCGCGGCGTACAAGGCCTGTTGGGCGGCACCCAACCCCGCCTTCGATGGCTGCGCCACCGCAGACACAGTGGCCGCCATCGACCAAGCGGTCGCCGACGGCGTCGACGTGCTCAACTACTCGATCTCGGGCCCGGCGGACACCGTGGCCGACTCCGTCGAGCAAGCCTTCCTGAACGCCGCTGCCGGGGGAGTCTTCGTGGCGGCTTCTGCGGGCAACCAGGGACCCCGCGCGGGAACCGTCGGGCACTCAGGTCCCTGGGTCACCACGGTCGGGTCGAGCACGCACCGCCTGCTTCAGGGCGCCGTCCGGCTGGGCAACGGAGACGTGCACGCGGGGGCGATGGTTGCCGACGAGGCCGTAGGCAGGGCGCGTCTCGTGCTCGGCTCGAGCGTCGCCGCGGAGGGCGCGAGCACGGCGCAGGCACGCATCTGCGAGATCGACTCGCTGGACTCCTCAGCGGCCGCGAACCGGATAGTGGTGTGCGACCGAGGTGCGACCTCACGGGTGGACAAGTCGGCGGCGGTCGCACGCGCCGGCGGCGCCGCGATGGTGCTGGCCAACGTGCACCCGGACAGCCGGGACGCCGACTTCCACTCCGTTCCGACGGTGCATCTAGATGCCGCGGCGGCCGATGAGATCAAGTCGTACGTACGGGCGGAGGGACGCGACGCCAACGCCTCCCTCGACCCGGATGGCTCCGAGAGATCCCCGGTCCCGAATGCCGCCGAGTTCTCGTCGCGTGGCCCGTCGGCGGTCCGGGGCGGGGACCTCCTGAAGCCCGACATCACCGCACCCGGAGTGGGTGTGGTCGCCGCGGTTGCCCCTCCCACGAGCTCCGGTCGGCTCTGGGACCTCCGCTCCGGCTCCTCGACGAGCGCGGCACACGTCGCCGGGCTCGCCGCGTTCCTCGTGGGAGTGAAGCCGCAGTGGTCACCGGCACGCGTCAAGTCGGCGATGATGACCACCGCATCCGACCTCACCGGCGGCGCGGACCCGCTCACCCAGGGCGCGGGACACGTCCGTCCCGCCCGGTTCCTGGACCCCGGGCTGGTCTACGACACCTCACCCGACGACTGGGTCGACTTCCTCGCCGGGCGGGCGCGGGCCCGTGACCTGAACCAGCCCTCGATCACGCTCGGAGCACTGACCGGTCGTACGATGGTCAGCCGCACGGTCACCAACGTCTCGGGGGAGAGGGAGACCTACCGCGCAACGGTCAGCGGGCTCAACGGTGTGAGCGCCACGGTGACCCCGGCCACGATGACCCTGGCGCCGAGAGCCTCGCGAAGATTCACGGTGCGATTCGCCGCCGAACCCGGCGCACCGGTCGGGTCGTACTCCGGGGGCGCGCTCACCTGGGTCGCACAGACCACCCGGACCCGCGCGCGCATCCCCCTTGCGGTGCGGACGCAGATCTCGTCTGCACCCGAGGAGGTGACCGGCCTCCGGCGCTCCGGGAAGCTGAGGGTCGAAGGGCGGTCCGGGCGCACCGGCTCGATCTCCCTGCGTACCTCCGGTCTAACGGGCGCGAGGCCGACGCCCGTCTCGCTGGTCCCCGGCCCGTTCGACCCCACCTCACCCAGCCGCGACTCCGACACGCTGATGACCACGGTCACCGTGCCACCCGGTGCGGATCTTGCCCGGTTCGAGCTGGACGCCCACAACAAGGCCGACGACCTGGACGTGTTCGCCTACCTCGACGGGGACCTGGTCGCACAGTCCGCGACCGACTCCGCCGATGAGCAGGTCACCCTCGTCGAGCCGCACCCCGGGACGTACCGGATCTACGTGAGCTCCTCGTCGGCGGCCAACGGCTCGACCACGACAGGACAGCTCTACGCCTGGGCGGTGACCCCCGGCGACGGTGCCAACCTCGAGTTGGACCCGGGCACCGTTCGCACGACGGCAGGAGACCGTTTCCGGTACCGCGCATCGTGGAAAGGCCTGGACATGACTGAGCGGTGGTTCGGTGCGATCAGGTACGCCGAGTCCGACCGGCGCACCCTGGTCAGCATCAAGTAGCCGAGGACAAGCCGAGACGTCGGGCGGTCTCCTCGCGCATCTCGACCTTGCGGATCTTTCCGGTCACCGTCATCGGGAACTCCTCGACGGTCAGCACGTATCTCGGGATCTTGTAGTGAGCCAGCTTGCCGGTGCAGAACTCCCGGATGGCCGCGGCGTCGACCGGATCCGCTCCGCTCCGCAGCTGCACCCACGCGCACAGCTCCTCGCCGTACTTCTGGTCGGGGACCCCGATCACCTGGACATCCTCGATGTCGGGGTGGCTGTAGAGGAACTCCTCGATCTCCTTCGGGTAGATGTTCTCTCCGCCCCTGATCACCATGTCCTTGATCCGGCCGACTATCTGGGCGTAGCCGTCCTCACGCATCGCCGCCAGGTCACCTGTGTGCAGCCAGCCCTCGGAGTCGACCGTCTCCGCGGTCTTCTCCGGGTCCTCCCAGTAGCCGAGCATCACCGAGTAGCCGCGGGTGCAGAACTCACCGGTCGCGCCGCGTGCCACGCTCTCCCCGCTGAGCGGGTCGACGATCTTTATCTCGACATGGGGGTGGGCCCGACCGATGGTGGCGGTACGCCGGTCGAGGTCGTCGTCGGGGCGGGTCTGACACGACACCGGCGAGGTCTCGGTCATCCCGTACGCGATCGACACCTCGGCCATGTTCATGTCGTTGATGCAGCGATTCATCACCTCGACCGGACAGATCGAGCCGGCCATCACACCGCTGCGCAGCAGCGACAGGTCGTAGGTCTCGAAGTCGGGCACGTTCTGCATCGCGATGAACATCGTCGGGACGCCGTACAGGCTGGTGCACTTCTCGTCCATCACCGCCCGCAGCGTGATCTCGGGGTCGAACCCGGGTGCCGGGATGACCATGGCGGCGCCGTGCGTGGTGCAGCCGATGTTGCCCATCACCATCCCGAAGCAGTGATAGAAGGGAACCGGGATGCACAGCCGGTCCCGCTCGGTGAAGTTGATCGTCTCGGTGGTGAAGAAGCCATTGTTCAGGATGTTTCGGTGCGACAGGGTGGCGCCCTTCGGGAAACCCGTCGTGCCGGAGGTGTACTGGATGTTGATCGGGTCGTGGCGGTCCAGGGTGGCCATCCGCTCGGACAGCGCATCCTCCGGCAGTCCTTGCCCTCCCGCGACCATCTCGTCCCAGTCACCGGTGTCGAGGTAGACCACACGTTCCAGGCCATGGCAGTCGTGACTGACCTCGTCGACCATGGCACGGTAGTCGCTGGTCTTGAAGCCGGTGGCCGAGACCAGCAGCTTGGTCCCCGACTGGTTCAGCGCGTGGGCGAGCTCGTGTGTTCGGTAGGCCGGGTTGACGTTGACCAGGATCGCGCCTGCCTTCGCGGCGGCGTACTGCACGATGGTCCACTCGGCACAGTTCGGCGCCCAGATCCCAACCCGGTCGCCCTTGTCGACTCCGGCGGCCATCAGTCCCCGGGCCACGCCGTTGACGTCGCGGTCGAGCTCGGCGTAGGACCATCGCCGACCCGACGCCACCTCGACGAGCGCCTCACGGTCGGCGTGCTCGCGGGCGACCCGTTCGAAGTTGTCGCCGATCGTCTCCTCGAGAAGCGGCGGCTGGGTCTCACCTGCGGCGGATGACTCCATCGTCGCAGAATAGGCCGTGCCGGCCTGGCTGCGAACCCGTGGTGCCCAGCCGCGTCCCGATCACGGTGCCTGCACCCTCCAGCCCGGCGCGGGAGAGATAGTTCAGTGCCAAAAGCACGGTTTCGCTGGGGCGTACTGGTCCTTTCTCACAGAATCACCTGGCGCGCCGGAATAGCCCGGTACAACCCGGTGGTGCCCGGACAGGGCCCCGACCTCGGCCCCGCCGGCACAGTCCGCGACATCGGCGCTCGCTGCTTGCGTCTCCAACCCGCGTGGGATGGACTGAGCCCACGCGCCGGCTACCCGAAGCGGGCAGCTAGCGACGGGGCTGGTGAGGGTACTGAACGATGAGGTCAGTCGTAACGAGCAGATGACCTGCCTCGAGTACACCGTCCTCGACGGCGAGTCGAGATCCGCAATGCTGGCGCCGGGGGAGGCATGGACGTTCGGTCGGAGCAAGGACTGTTCGGAGACCCTGTCCTTGCCCGCCCTCAGCCGCGTTTCCCTGCTCGTCGAGCCCCTCACGCCGGGGATCATCCGGGTGGTCTCGCGCCAGAGCAGCTTGGGTCGCGTGCTGATCGCCTCAGACGACGACCAGGAACAACACGCCATCGGGCTCGGCGCCGGACCGGTTCACCTGGCCGGTGGAAACTACACGCTCAAGGTCGAGCTTCCGCCGATCGTGCTGAGGATGTACGTCGCGGTTCCACACCTGCCCGCCCGACCCGCCGTACCCCGGGGCCGGGATATCGCCGCGACGGGTGGCCGAGAGGATCGCGCGCAGCTGGGCGCCTCAGGGCGGCGGATCGGAAGGAGGCGAGTGGATCACTGTGGTCGCGCTGGCAGTGGCCCTGTCGAGATATCCCGATCTGGTGCCACGCGGGCCCGGATCAGGAGGTCAGCCGGTGAAGATGAGCGAGGCGCTGCGCCGGGCCGCGGCGGCCTGGTGCGGCCACACCAGCCACTACTGGGTCAACGAGCGGCTGAAGGAAGCCATCACCGCCGCGGATCTCGTGGTTCCCGAAGGCGGAGAGCGCTTGGCGATCGCGGTGAAGCACTATGCCCAGTTCTTCCCTCCTGTGGCGGTCCGGGAGCTGAAGGACCAGATGCTGGCGTTGAGCGTGAGAGATGACTGAGTTCCCCCAGGTGGGCGACTTTTCCGGCCGGTACCAGATCACCGGGACACTGGGTCGCGGCGGCATGGGCGTCGTGTTCTCGGCCGTGCACAGCGAGCTCAACCGCAGGGTCGCCGTCAAGGTCCTCCCCCCCAGCTGGCGACCGAGGGGACTTCCGCCGCCGTTTCATCCGTGAAGCCACGGCGCTGGCGAGTCTGTACTCCCCGCACATCATCGACATCTACGACCACGGCGAGCAAGGCGGCTGCCTGTATATCGTCACGCAACTGGTCGCCGGCGGTGACCTGAGAGCCTTCCTCGACGAGCACGGTGGCCTGCCTCCGGCGCAGGCACTCGATGTCGTCGCGCAGGTCAGCTCCGCGCTGGTGGATGCGCACCACGTTGGGTTGATCCACCGCGACATCAAGCCGAGCAACGTGCTGTTGCACAGGTCCGGTGAGAACGACATCTTCGCCTACCTGTGCGACCTCGGTATCACCGCGACCAACGATGAGAACCGGACCCGGAGCGCCGGAGTGATCGGGACTCTCGGCTACATGGCGCCGGAGCGTCATGAGGGCGCCGACGCCAGCGTGGCAACCGATGTCTACTCCCTCGGTTGCCTGCTGTGGGCCGCCCTCACGGGCAAGCCACCCTACGAGGGATCCGATGTGCTGATGGCGATCCAGCACATCCGGAATCCGATCCCCACCTACCCGGGCGAGGGCAGCCTCCCTGAGCTGACCAACGCGATACTGCAGCACTCCATGGCCAAGAAACCGGCGGACCGCTACACATCGGCCGCTGCAGTACGCGAGGACCTCCTGCGGGCCGTTCAACTCGCAACCAGCTACCCGACGGTTCCGTCCCGGGCGAGGTCCGAAGAGGTCAGCCGGGACCAGCCTCCGGATACCCTCGAGTACGCCGACCGCCCCGCCACTGCCGATCCGGGCCGGAGCATGAAGGCTCGCCACCCCACCCTGCTGCTCCTCGGCCTGCTGCTCCTCGGCCTGGCTGCGCTGGTGGGTATCGTGGCCCTCGGCGGAGTCAGCCTCCGAACCCTGATGGACGAGACCATCACCTGCGCCGACGGCACCGAGGTGGGCAGCCGCGACGAGTGCCAGGCCCGGGCTTCGAGCACGCCGAGCCGCTCTGCTTCCGGGGCGCCCGTGACGTGCTGGAACGGAGAGGAGACGGCTCGCCGGGGTCAGTGCACCACACCACGAGGAGTCGCCGGCCTCAAATGGGTCTACCCGTCCTTCGAGCGTGACTTCAACGGCTGCCAGGCGGTGCCGGATCCGACACCCGCCGAGAAAGTCAGCGCCTGGTTCTGTCCCTTCGCCGGCCACCCCCAGGAGGGCGTGCGCTCCAACGAGTGGAGTAGTGCGTCCGACGCCGAGGCGTGGCACGAACTGCACTACCGGTCCTACGATCCCGAGCCCCTGCACATGGGGAGTCGACGAGTCGGGGACCTTTGGCGGCGCCTCAAATCCGACGAGAACGGCCTCTTCACCGCCACCGCTGTATACCAGGACTGGCCTTTCTCGACCTCCGTGCAATCCAGGACATCGGTTGGCGTGGACACTGGATGCCCCCGGGTCGTCCTGCGATCACCGGTCAGTTTCGTCGCCAGCTCGCCCAGCTGCCGGCGCTGACCAAGCAGCGACTACCGGTGGGCTTCTCGGACCACCCGGTCGTGCCGCAGCGAGGAGCTCTTGGTCTCCTTCGCGAACAACACCGCGACGACGGTGATCGCCGAAGCGACGCACACGTAGATCGCGACCGCCGCGGTGTTCTTCTCCTCCACGGACCCGAGCAACTCGAGGGCGATGATCGGCGCCAGCGCACCAGCGAAGACCGACGCGAGCTGGTAGCCGACCGACGCACCGGTGTAGCGGACCGAGGTCCCGAAGAGCTCGGAGAAGAAGGCCGCCTGCGGGGCGTACATCAACGAGTGGAAGAACAGACCGACCGCCACTGCGAGCAGCACCTTGCCGGAGTCCATGGTGTCGATCAGGCCGAAGAAGAAGAAGGTCCAGACACCGACACCGACCGCCCCGACCAGGTACAGGGGACGTCGGCCCACCCTGTCGGAAAGCGCGCCGATGGCCGGGATCAGCAGGAACTGGCCGGCCGCCGCGATGAGCAGCATCTGCAGGATCAGGTCTGTGCTCGCGTCCAGGTAGACCGTGACGTAGCTGAGCACGACGATGGTGAAGATGTAGTAGGAGATGTTCTCGGCCATCCGCATCCCCATCGCGATGAGCACTTCCTTCGGGTAGGTCTTGATCACCTCGAGAAGCGGCATGTGTGACGCGCTGTCCTTCTTCTTCTCGGCGATCTCGTCCTTCGCCTCCTGGAAGACGGGCGACTCCTCGAGCGTGAGCCGGACCCAGAGGCCGATGAAGACCAGCACGGCGGACAGCAGGAAGGGGATCCGCCACCCCCACGCCTCGAAGTCTGCGTCGCTCTGCACCGAGGCCAGCACGAACAGCACGCCAGTGGCGAGCAGATTGCCGAGCGGCACACCCGCCTGCGGCCACGAGGTCCAGAAGCCGCGGCGCTCTGAGTCGCCGTGCTCGGCGGCCATCAGCACCGCGCCGCCCCACTCGCCGCCGACCGCGAAGCCCTGCATCACCCGGCAGGCCAGGAGCAGGATCGGCGCCGCGATGCCGATGGTGGCGTACGTCGGAAGCAGCCCGATCGCGACCGTCGCGACGCCCATCAGCAGCAGGGAGACCACGAGCATCTTCTTGCGGCCGACTCGGTCACCGAAGTGCCCGAACACAATCCCGCCGAGGGGACGCGCCGCGAAGCCCACCGCGTAGGTGCCGAACGCGAGCAGAGTGGCCGTGACCGGGTCGGACTCGGGGAAGAACAGCGTCCCGAAGACGAGCGCGGCGGCGGAGCCGTAGAGGAAGAAGTCGTACCACTCGACGGCGGTGCCGACCAGACTTGCGAAGACGACCTTGCCGATCGAGGAGCCCTGCTTGGCCTCGGTGGCGGAGGTGGGTGTGGGTGTGGACATGCGATTTCCTTTCATGCGGCGGTCCATCCGCCATCCATGACAAATGAGCTTCCGGTGATCGAGTCGGTTCCCGGCCCGCACAGGAAGGCCACCATCGCGGCCACCTCTGCCGGCTCCACGAGTCGCTTGACGGGCGTCCTGCTGAGCAGCACCTCGTCGAGGACGGCCGACTCCTCGATGTGGTGCGTGCGCGCCTGGTCCGAGATCTGCCCCTCGACGAGCGGGGTGCGAACGTAGCCCGGGCACACCGTGTTGCTGGTGACGCCCTTGCCCGCGGCCTCCAGGGCAATCACCTTGGAGAGTCCTTCGAGACCGTGCTTGGCGCTGACGTAGGCGGACTTGTACGCCGACGCGCGGTGGCCGTGCACGGAGGAGAGGTGGATGATCCGACCCCAGCCACGCTCGTACATGCGCGGCAGGACCGCCCGCGTGAAGCGGAACGGCGCCTCGAGCATCACTCGGTGGATCAGGGAGAACCGGTCGGGGTCGAAGTCCTCGATCGGCGCGACGTGCTGCACTCCTGCGTTGTTGACCAGGATGTCCACGTCGAGGCTCAGGGAGTCGATCACCGAGGGATCGGCGAGGTCGGCAACCAGATAGCTGCCGTCGACCTCGTTCGCCGCGGACTTCGCGCCTGCCTCGTCACGGTCGAGCACGACCACCTTGGCGCCGGCGGCAGCCAGCTGGCCCGCGACGGCCCGCCCGATTCCGCTGGCAGCACCCGTGACCAGCGCCGTCCGCCCGGCGAGCATCTGTTCCATCACATAGACGTTACGTCTGATTCGTTCCCGCGCGTATGTGTTTTGAGCCCATAATATTGCGTAATCTATGTGGCTTCTGCCCCACTACTGCATAGGGTCCTTCGTCCTTCTTTTCAGCGCGTAGCAGGATCAGGCGGCCGATGAGCTGCGGCGCAGCGTCCGGATGAGGATCGCGGCGACCGTCACGTGCATGAGCGCGAGGACCGCTGTGGCCGACGCCGTGGCCTCGCCTGTCAGGGGGTCCGCCCAAGGACAGCAGCAGGGCGGCGACGGCGGCGCCGGTCCAGATGGCGCGGGCGCGGGAGGTGCGGCGCTCAAGCAGGGCCAGCAGTGCCCAGCCGAGTAGGGAGGCGATCAGGCTCACCGCTACAACGGTTCCTGCGCCGACCGTCTGCGGACTGCCGCCCCCGGGACGCACGAACAGGTCGATGCCCAGCAGCGGCACGGCGATGGTCCACACAGCGAGGGAGGCGAGGGCGGCGCTGGCCACGCTGAACGCTCGAGTTCGGACCCGGCGGGTGGATGAAGACCTGACGTGGTCGCGAGTGATGGTGGTCATTGCAGGAACTCCCCTGTCTGCATGGCCGGTAGACTTACTTATGTGGCTAAAGGTTAGCCGCATAAGTTCTAAGGGCAAGAGGAGGACCGGTGGACTTCGAGCAGGCCAGCGCGCTCAACGACGCCATCCGCGCAGTCGGCATGCGGCACCGAGCGCTGGCAGGCGCCCTGCTGGCCCCCCTGGGCCTGCACCCCGGCCAGGAGGTCCTGCTACTGGAGCTCGACGCCGAGGGTCCGCGGACCCAAGGTCAGCTGGCCACCGCCAGCGGCTGCGAGCCGCCAACCATCACCAACAGCGTCCGCAAACTCGAGGCCGCCGGCCTCGTCGTCCGCAACCCGTCATCGACCGACGGACGTGTCACCATCGTCGAGCTCAGCGATCGGGGACAGGCGCTCCTGCCGGACCTCAAGTGGGCTTGGGAGCAGCTGGCCGAACGGACTGTGGCTGGGCTGACAACAACCCCGCTGAACGAGCTGAGCGACGCCCTCGTCGACCTCGCAGCCAGCCTCACAGCGATCGGGCCCCCGGCCATCCAACAGCCGTCACCCGCGACGTCGCCTGACGCACCGCGACGCCCTTGACCAGCGGGTTCCGCAGATCACCTATCTGTCGTTTCTGCCATCATGCGGCCGTCTCCATCCAGATCGCCGATAACTTGACCAATTGTGGCTCTCCTGACCTATCTGTGGGTGTGTCGAGCGCGCCATAGCAAGTGCGCGCCGTTCGCGCCCCCGGCTGGTCGAGCCTGTCGAGACCACTCCGGCCCCGCTGGTCGAGCCTGTCGAGACCAGGTCGAGGGCAGACTCACGCCCCGGGAGACCCGGGCAGCGCGTCAAAATCACGCACGGTGCGCCGTTTGGACACCGGTTCACGCTGAATCGTCGCAGGTTTGATCCACTCCCGGTTGTCTGGTCTCGACCGGTTGGTCGAGTTGTTGTTGAGTGTTGTACTCGGCCTCTGCTCTTGCCCAGTGCACCAGTTCGCGCTGGCGATCTCGGCGTCGGC
>Ga0209587_1000692_pt1 | contig 16401 bp, 15 predicted proteins | sample NGEPerD_2_FD_184512 | JGI IMG/M metagenome (GOLD analysis project Ga0209587, IMG submission 184512) | Arctic peat soil microbial communities from the Barrow Environmental Observatory site, Barrow, Alaska, USA - NGEE PermafrostL1-D... | ecosystem: Environmental > Terrestrial > Soil > Wetlands >... | reverse complement strand
GCCTGGATATAGCGGAGGCTGAAGCGGTCCTTGCCTGAGAGCGCCTCGGCTGCGTAGATCAAGGCCATGACCGTCTGATCAAGTGGATCCAGGATCAGGGCGTCCATGCCTCTTACCACGCTGAGCACAGCGAACGCACGGTTGATGTGCCGGCGCTCCGGAAGCCCGAAGGAGATGTTGCTCAGTCCGGATACAAAGTGCAGTCCAGGGAAAGACTCAGCCAGTTCTTCTACCAGGCGCAGGGTCTCCAGGGCGGCCTCCGGGCTTGTTCCCAGAGAGCGCACCAGTGGATCGAAGTAGATATCGTCCAGGGGAATGCCGTCCGAGGTGAGACGGTCAACCAGGTGTTTCCCGATTTCCAGGGCTTGAGACTCATCTTGCGGGATACCGTCATCGTTAATACCCAGGGCGATCACGGAGGCGCCGTACTCCTTCGCCAGCGGAAGGACTCCGGTGTACCGGTCTGACTCTCCGCTGATGGAGTTGATGAGAGGCTTGCCCTGATGGACGGCTAGCCCGGCAGCGAGCGCGTCTGGATTGGGGCTATCTATGCACAACTCTAGCGAGGATGCTTCCTGCACGGCCTTCACCAGCCATCTCAATGCCTCCGGTTCCTCGTGAGTGGGAAGTGACCCGCAGTTCACGTCCAAGATATCAGCCCCGGCGTCACGTTGCCGCACGGCTTCGGACTGGATGGCGTGGGCGTCCTTGTTCGCTACTGCTTGCAGTAGTTCTCCCCGTGAGGTGTTGATTCTCTCTCCTATGACCAGCATGCTCTACTCGTAGGCTTTCTTGCAGATATCCACGCCGGCCACAGCATCCTCAGCGTAGTAGTCTGCTCCAGAGAATTCCCGGACCTGTTCGTTGATTGGCGTCCCGCCTATGACAATCTGTACCTGATCCCGTAGGCCGGCCTCCGCGTGTGCTCCGACCACGTTCTTCATTTCGGGGTACGTGGAGTTGAGCAGGGCGCTCAGGCCCACTACCTTCGCCCCAGATTCCTGAACCGCTTTGACGAAATCCTGGGCTGGGACATCGACACCCATGTCAATCACTTCAAAACCGGAACCGCGCAGCAGGGAGACCACGATGTTCTTTCCGATGTCGTGGATATCGCCTTTGACTGTGCCAATGATTACCCGGCCCGCCGTACCACCAGACGCGGTCCCGGTTTCCTGAATCATGGGTTGGACACGCCCCATGATTCCCTTGATGATCTCAGCAGAAAAGATCAGTTGGCTTATGAAGTAGTCACCTGCTGAGAATAGTTCTCCTACGGCCACCATCCCTTCATTCAAGTGGCCGACCACTTCCATGACCGGAGTGCCGTTTTCCAGCTCCTCATCTACCAGAAGTTTGACCTTCTCTTCCTCAAGATCCCGGAGGGCTTCCGCTATTGGGTGCATGTGGGTATCTCCTGCTTTCACTACATTGTCCATTGCCAGAGCCAGGCATATGCCATGGCTTCAAGTCTGTCCCAGGGTTCCTGGATGAGGTTCTCGTCTCCCGGGACACTTCCGCCAATCTCCTTCTTCTTGACTTCCCAGGGAGTAAGCTTCTTGGGAAAATCGAAGGCCTTCACGTTGACTGGTCCCGCCGTGTCCTTGGGGAGTGGTTTCACTGTTTCGTCGTAGCGGCCGAATTCCAGGACGGCGTCTACCATTGCGTGGTAATTCTCAGGTCTAGTGGTGTGAGGGATATTGCACCCGCCACCGATGAGGAATCCACCACCCTGTCCCAGAGTGTCGCAGAGTTCCTTTACTCTCTTGCGCACATCTTCCGGTGTTCCCAGGATGAACTGGGAATCTGGTATTCCGCCCGCAAGACACTGGTGGTGTCCAATATCCCTCTTGGCCTGGAAGATATCTCCCTGATTGTCGATGTCGCAGATGATGGTTCCTTTGGGCAACTCCAGTAGGTGATGCCAATGAGGACCCCAATCGCCTTCCAGGTATGCCCTTATCTTGTACCCGGCGCTCGTGAGGATCTCCAGCACCCGTTTGAAGGATGGCCAATAGAAGGTGTCAAATTGCTCCGGAGAAAGAAAACACGCTTTGTGAGTGGGAACGAAGATGGGATAGCGCTTTAGGGGGTCCGCTGTGTTGAGGGCGAAATTAGCCATCTCCTCAACCAACCGGTCGCACGCAGCTACAACCTTGTCTGGTTGGCGGAAGGTATCCATGATGACCCCGGTCAGCCCCCTCATTGCGTCCGCCAACGCATCAAAGGGAGCAACAAAGGCACCTGTCATGGGTTGGGGCATCCCACACTCTTCTTCCAGCCGCATTGCGCGATTGCGCATGATCTGCACGAACTGGGCCTGGGCCAAGCCTGCCTTCAGGAACGCCATATATGAGCGTGGCTCCGCCCGACCATTGTACTCTCCCAATATGCGGGGGAGCCATCGTGTGAACATGAAGTCCACGGGGTCCTCTATTAAGAGATCATACTCATCGGCCTTCATGTACTCTTGCTCAACGAACTGGAATTGGTCGTCAGGGGGGAGGTCCTTTCCCGGCAACTTGTAGGTCTGCAGTCCAATGGCATCCAGACTGGGACCCCATAGACGGTTGTCTCTGAGAACATCCGTCTGTGGGAACTCTCGGGCGAAGGCCATCTCCGCCTCCAGCCACTTCTGGGGGTCATAGAGAGTCTCCTGGTGCGTATTGCCGGAAAACACTTCCGCAAAGTAGTTGCTTCCAGGAGCGATGGGGATTCTATCGGTCGGCTCAAGGGAGATAGCCGCTTGGTATCTCCCCAGTCTTTCCTGGAAGAGTTTCTTGATCTCTTCTGTCATACCAGGGCCCCCACCTGCGAGATCGGGAATCACACAATGGTGCCAATATATAGTTCTATATATAAGATGTCAATCCAAGGGGCTGGCGGGCAGGGGACGTGCGTGCCTACGCTCATCCACAAACTGTTGGATGATCCTGATGCCCTCCATTGCGTCCTTGGTCCAGGAATCTGCATGCGTGAATGCGGCGACCTCCTCATCCACGGTAGCGCCGCCGATCACGATGGGTAGTCCGTCCGGCTGCTGCGGGCTGCCACGTAAGACCTCCACTGTGCGGCGCATACTCTTGTAGGAGGCGCTGGTCAAGCCGGAGAGGCCGACCACGTCGGGTTGGAAGGAATCCACCTTCTCCAGGAACACTTCAGGCGGGACGTCAACCCCCAGGTCCTCCACCGTGAAACCGAAGCCACGCAAGGCTGTGGTGAGAATGTTCTTGCCTATGTCGTGGATATCTCCACTCACAGTCCCCACAAGCACCCTGCCCGACTCTTCGCCGACCAGCTCCTCCTCCAGGCTGGGCATGACTAACGCCAGAATGTCCTTGAATATCTCTCCGGCCATTATCAAGCCGGATAGGAAGTACGTTCCGTCCTCATAATGTTGGCCCACCAGGCGCATGCCCCTCTCGGCGGCTCTGGTGATGGCGAGGGCGCTCTCTCCTGCCCCCAGCGCCTCCTTAACAACCACGATGGCGCGCTCCTCATCAAGGTCGGCAAGTAGCTGCGGCAGGCTTCCTAGATCCTCAGATCCACTCATCCCTGGGCTCCCAGATGGGTGACAAGGTGAAATTCATCTGACCGGAAGAGGAAGGAACCGCAACTGACCGGCGACCCCCCAAAATCGTGGAATACGTGCTGCAGGCGAAAGACCGCTGTCCCGGGGGAGAGCTGAAGAAGCCGACCCTCTTCCTCCTCCACGGCCACCGGATCAATTGTGAGTTTGGCTCCTGCAAAACTTTGGCCACCTACTGACTTCAGCACCCCTTCCAAGGATGTGATCCGGAGGTGCGACTCCACGAATGGTTTCCTGGCGTCAAAGATGACATGCCCGCTGTGATACATGAAGGGGCTTCCATTCTCCTTGAGAAAAAGTCTGCGCAGAAACACAGTCTTCTCACCGGCGCCTATCTCCAGCATTTGGGCGACTGCACCGTTGGCAGGCTCAATGGTGGCGTCCAGGAGACGCACGTCGGCTGCAGCGTCCTGCCACCGATCTGCAATGTGCTGTAGTTTGAAGGTGGCCTCGGAGAGATCCAGAGAACGCACAAAAGTGCCCCTGCCCTGAACCGTGGACACCAGTCCCCTGTCAACGAGCATGTTGACGGCGCGTCTGAGAGTCATTGGGCTGACGTCGAACTCGGTGCAGAATTGGGACTCAGAAGGAAGTTGGTCTCCCTCCCGGTAGTCACCGTGGGCAATGCGACTGCTCACCGTACGGACGATGCGCATGTAGGCGGGTTCGTAAGGATTGGGCGGAGGCGGAGCTGAGCGCGCAGCGGGACCGCGGAGTGCCTCGCCTTTGTGGTTGTTCTCTCCCCGTTCCACTTCTACCCCCGATGCTTGCTTCTCTAGAATAATATATAACATGCTCAGAGAGAAGGCCTTATCGGCGGATGCTCCCAGCGCGCAGGTAGAGTTGGCAATGAGCCAGCAGGGGAGTCAGGCGCTGGCCGCTACCCGGATGCTCTCGCGCCGGATCCCGGGTCCATTTTTCCGGCTGCCACAACATGGAGGAGTTCAAGTGTGAGCGTGGCCGCTGCCAGCGAAGTTATCTCCGCATGATCAAAGGGCGGGGCAACCTCAACCACATCCATTCCCACGATATTGGCTCCCACAAGTCGGCGCAAGATCTTCAGCATAATGTCTGTGGTCAATCCGCCGACTACCGGGGTGCCGGTTCCCGGTGCGTAGGCAGGATCCAGGCAGTCTATGTCCAGAGTGAGGTAGGTAGGCGAGTCACCTACAATCTCCCGGATACGGGCGCCGATCGCCTCTGGGCCGTTGTCATTGCACCAAGCTGCATCCAGCACTGTGTAGGGATGGTCATTGGGTTTGTACTCAGTTCTTATGCCTATCTGCACGGTTTGGGTGGGGTCTATGGTCTCCTCGCGGTGCGCCTCACGCAGCATGATCCCGTGATCGAAGGGACCACCTTGGGCGTAGTTGTCGGTGTGTGAATCGAAATGGATCAAGGCGAGAGGTCCGTGCTGTTGTGCATGGGCTCTTATCAGGGGGAGGGTGATGAAATGATCTCCTCCCAACGTGAGCATCATCTTCCCTTGTTTCAGGACATCATGCGCATGGGTGGTCAGATTCTCCACCATGCTGCTGGGGTCGCCAGAGGAAAACGGAAGGTCCCCGTAGTCCTCCACCTTCAACAGGTCTGGTAGAGAAAACCCCCAGGGCCAACGGTTCTCTTCCCATGTCAGGTGTGTCGAGGCCAGGCGAATGCCGGTGGGTCCAGATCTTGCACCTGCGCGCCCGGTGGTGGCAAGATCAAAGGGTACTCCTGTGAGCACCACCTCAGCGTCGGATGCGCCGAAGTCTTCACAGCGGGGGACGCCCATAAAGGTAGAACTCAGCCCGATCAGCGGTTGCGTGGCCTTGGGGGCCTTGTCTTCATGTGAGGTCACAGCCTCTACTTACCTTCCCACGAGCTTGTCCAGCAGTTCAGCGCGGCGTGAAGGACGGCCTGTCCTGTGCTCTTCCGCATCAGCCCGTCCCATGACTCCCAGTGTTAGATTGACGGCAATCCAGCGCAGCGGTTCTGGTTCCCATTTTCGCGACTTATGGTTGACCCAGGGAAGACTGGTGAGGTCTGAGTCTGTCTCTGTTATCAAGTCTGCCAGGGTTCGACCCGCCAGGTTGGTTGTGGAAACACCGTCGCCAACATAACCGCCGGCCCAGGCGATACCGGAGGAACGATCAAGCCCGACTGAAGAGTACCAGTCACGGGGCAATCCCACCGGTCCTCCCCAGCGGTGTGTGATCTTGGCCTTGGCGGTCGGCGGGAGTAGTTCGCTCATGGTCTCCTTGACAAGATTGAAGACTTTGGGCTCTTGCTCATAAGAAGGATCAATGCGCGATCCAAAATGATAAGGAGCACCGCGTCCACCCATGGCGATGCGATTGTCGGCGGTACGCAATATATAGACGAGCAGATGTCTGGCGTCCGCCCAGCATTCACGCTCTTGCCAGCCGATCTCCTCCCAGGTCTCGTCAGAAAGGGGTTCGGTGGCCACCATGAGTGAATATACGGGCACGACGCTGCGACGTAGCCCCGGCAGTTGGGTGGTGTAGGTTTCGGTGGCTCTGACAATAACCTCAGCTTTGATGGAGCCGTGTGAAGTTCGGAGCTCGTTGGCCAAGATCTCCAATGCTGTGGTCTTCTCGTATATGGGGACTCCCAGAGCTTCAACTGACCGGGCCAAGCCCCGCGCTAGTTTGGCGGGGTGGATGCCGGCACAATGAGGAGTGTAGATTGCCCCCAGGGCTCCGTTCACAGCAATGCGCTCCTTGGCCTCCTCCGCCGAGAGCAGCCGGTAGTCCTCCTCTCCGAAACCCCAGGACCGGAAGTGGTCCATTTCCTGCTGCAAACGGGTGAGCTGCGCGGGCGTAGTGGCGAAGTGCAGGTTGCCGCCCTGATAGAAGTCGCAGTCTATGCCTTCCTGGGAGACCACGCGCCCCACTTCCCTGACGGTATCGAACATCGCTCGGTGCTGGGCTATGGCACTTTGGCGATCCGTGTCCTTGGCCAGTTTGTCAAGGGGAGTGGCGAACAGGTGTGAGCACCACCCGCCGTTTCGTCCCGATGGTCCAAACCCTGCTACCTCTTTCTCCACCACAGCGATCCGCAGAGACGGATCTGTTTTCTTGAGATAATAGGCAGTCCATAGCCCTGTGAAGCCCGCACCGATTATGGCGACGTCAACCTCCGTAGGTCCAGGAAGAGATGGGCGCGGATTCCATTCATCACCTGCCGTGTCATGCCACATGCTGATGTTCCGGTAGTCCGTCATGCAGTCTTTCCCCTCGTTCGTTCTAGCGCCAGTTCTAGGTCTTCCATCAGATCTGCGGGATCTTCAATGCCCAAGGAAAGCCGGACCGTGCTCTCGCTGATCCCTGCGCGGATACGTGCTTTCTCCGGCATAGAGGCGTGGCTCATGGTCCAAGGATGTTCTGCCAGCGACTCCACTCCACCCAGGGACTCTGCAATGGCGAAATAGCGCAGGCGGGAGAAGAAATCCGTGGGCGCCACTACGTCTGTGTCCAAGTCCATGGAGACCATGCCGCCAAAGCCGGACTGCTGACGATTGGCCAGTGCGTGATCAGGGTGGTTCTTGAGTCCCGGGAAGTAAACCCTCCTCACGTTCTCATGTTGTTGAAGGAACTCCGCTACAGCGAAGGCGTTGCGCTGGTGCGCTTCCATGCGGGGGCCTAGAGTCTTGACACCGCGCAACACAAGCCAGGCGTCAAAAGGCGAACAGGCGATACCGGTGGTATTAATGACCGACGCCAGACGCTCTCCCAGTTCTCGGTTGGCCGTCACCAGGGCACCACCCACCACGTCGCTGTGGCCGTTCAGGTATTTTGTTGTCGAGTGCACGACGATGTCGACGCCCATGTTCAATGGTCTCTGAAAGTATGGGCTTAGGAAGGTATTATCCGCGGCCGTAAGCACGCCCGCCTCCTGGGCGATCTCCACCGTACTCGCGATGTCTACGGTGTTGAGGAGTGGGTTGGAAGGGGTTTCTATCCAGATGAGAGCAGTATTTGGTCTCAGAGCTGCGCGGACCGCCTCTTGCTCACGCATGTCTACAAATGAGAATTCTATCCCGAAGCGGGGGAGTAGATTGTCAAACAGGCGGTAGGTGCCTCCGTAGATGTCATGGCCGGCGATGACGTGCGTTCCTTGCCGAAGCAGGAGTGCTACGGCCGTCACAGCCGCCATCCCTGTTGCTGTGGCCCCGGCCCAGCTTCCCTCTTCCAGGGCGGCTAAATTCTCTTCTAGAGCCGCACGAGTGGGGTTGCCACTTCTGGTGTAGTCATACTCAGGCGTCTCTCCGACCTTCTCAAAGCGAAATGTGGAAGTCGGATATATTGGAGTGGTGACTGAACCGTATGAGCCATCTTTGTCCACTCCCGTATGGACCGCTGAAGTGTCGCGCCTGATGGTAACTCCCTTCCTCTAAAGACTGCGAGTATACCATTGGGTGCGGGCCGGACCAGCCTCTTCTATGGGTTGCACGGCAATGGTAAGATGACTACTTGTGTACTGTCATGGTATTGGCGCTCGGGTGCTGATGATTCCTGGGGGATGTTCGGTGCTCTCAATTGGGAGGGGAAGATGTTTGATTCAGAAGCTTATGCTCAACTGGTAAGAAAGAGCCGGAGTTACCGACGGTTTGATGAGGGGGAGACCGTGGATGTAGCCACCCTCCGTGATCTCATAGACTTGACCCGTATGACGCCCTCAGCCTCCAATGCGCAGCCGATGGTCTACATCCCGGTAGCCGACCCGGAGACGAAAGCCAAGGTCTTTCCCTGCCTTGGGTGGGCGGGAGCCTTGAAGGATTGGGACGGTCCGGAACCCGGAGAACGTCCCGCCGGCTACATTGTGATCCTGAGCGATATGGATATCGCCGGAAAGGTTAATTGGGACCACGGCATAGTGGCGCAGACCATGATGTTGGGAGCGGTGTCCCGTGGTTTCGGAGGTTGCATGATTGCTACCATAGACCGTGATGCCCTGCGCAAGGCTCTGGAGATACCGGAACGCTATCGTATCCATCTGGTGCTGGCTCTGGGTAAGCCGGTGGAAGAGGTTGCTGTAGAGCCGGTGGGAGAAGAGGGGTCCATGGACTACTGGCGGGATGAGGCCGGGGTTCATCACGTTCCCAAGCGGGACCTGGATGACATCATCTTTTCTTAGCGCTGATCCAGCACGCGCTTGGTTTTTCCCTCCGAGCGCTCCAGCGTGAAGGGCTCCAGGAACTCGCAAGACATCCTGAATCCTAGCTGAGTCCGTAGGTCTTGCTGCAGGCGGTCTCCGACCGCCTGCAGCAAGTGGTCGTTGCGGCAGCTCCAAGCATCCGGCGTGAACTCGCATTCCACTGTGGCCACGTCCCGCCGTCCTTGCTTGGTGATACGGATCATGTAGTGGGGGGAGAGCTCCTCGCGGGAGCTGAGGACCTGCTCCACCTGAGTGGGGAAGAAGTTCACGCCACCCACGATCAACATATCGTCGGTGCGGCCCAGTATGAGGCCGTGGCGGGCTGCGTTTCTCCCACAGGAGCAGGTCTCCCTGGTTAGGGAGGTGAGGTCCCGAGTGCGGTAGCGGAGTACGGGAGTGGCTTCCTTGGTCAGCGTAGTAAACACCATTTCGCCCACCTCTCCGTCCGGGAGGGGCCGGTCCGTGGAGGGGTCTATGATCTCCGGGTAGAAGTGGTCCTCATTGATGTGGTATCCGTCCTGAGCCTCGCACTCGCAAGAGACGCCGCATCCGCCTAGCTCAGTAAGCCCGTAGTCGCGGGCTATTCGATATCCCAGGCGCTCCTGGATCTCATCCCGCACTCCGTCGCCCATGGGCTCCGCGCCGTGGATACCCAAGCGCAGAGGTAACTTCTTCGCGTCTATGCCCATCTCCTCCATCTTCTCCGCTAGAACAATGGCGTAGGAGGGAGTGCAGTGCAAGACCGTGGTTCCGAAGGCCTGCATCATCAGGATCTGCCGCTCCGTGTTGCCGGAGCTGGTGGGAATGATGTTTGCCCCCAGGGTTTCAGCTCCCAGATGGTGGCCAAAGGCACCGGTGAACAGCGTGTATCGGAAGGCGATCTGGCATACGTCTTCTGAGCCAACTCCAGCGACACTCAGGGCCCGGGCCATGCACTCCGCCCAGACACCCAGGTCATTTTTGGTGTAACAGGTGTTGATGGGTCTGCCCGTGGAGCCGGAGGAGGAGTGCACGCGAGCTATCTCTCCGGGATCCACTACGCAAAGGCCGTAGGGGAAGCGGTCCTGTATGTCGGCCTTCGTGGTGAAGGGAAGGGCCGCCGCGTCAGAGAGGCTGCGTATGTCTTGGGGGTGGATGCCGTTGGAGGTGAGGGCCTCCCGGTAGAATGGGGAGCGGTCGTAGGCGTACTCCACTTGACGCACCAACCGTTCCGTCTGCAGATCTGTGATTTCCTGGCGAGACATCTTCTCCGTGTGCTGCTCAGTCCCCATGTCACTCCCTCCGTTTCCTCACCCCGCTGCTACGTTCGTCTTCCGGAGGTGGATGCAGTGGGCCGGACACACGTTGTCCGCGCAGGCTGGGAGCAACCCGGCATCTATACGCGGGGCGCAAAGACCACATTTGGCTGCGACTCCGCGGGTCTCATCGAAGGCGATGGCCTCGTAGGGGCACGCTCCGATACAGGCCTCACAGCCCGTGCACTCCTCCGTATGCAGTATAACGATACCATCCGGACGCTGCGCAAGTGCATCGTCCGGGCAGGCGGCAACGCACTCCGGATCTTCGCAGTGCAGACAGCGCCGGGCTCTGAAGATGAAGTGCAGGCTCCCATCTATCCTCCGGGGCCCGTCTCCCTCCACCGAAATCAGCTTGACCCCGGTGGGGCTTCCGTTCTCCTGCTTGCATGCGACCTCGCACGTCTTGCAACCCCAGCAGAGCTCTTCCGTTATGTCCAGGTGGTAGCGGGTCATGATACGCCGCCGGTCTCCGGGCGGATGTTGCACAGAAGAGTGCGGACGGAGGTGGCTCCCATGGCCGGGTCGCAGCTCTCGTAGCTGTTGTCCGTGAGGATGTTGATATTGGACTCTTCCCAGCCGTGTTGGGGATCATCTCGCCTCTCCGGGAACCACCAGGCGTGCTGGGCGGAGATCACCCGGGGATCCAGGCCCTCTGAGAGGCTTGCCTTCTGCCGTACGGCTCCCCGTGGGGAGGTGATGATCACCCAGTCACCGTGCCGGATCCCTTCCCGGGCCGCCGTCTCCGGGTGGATCTCCACTATAGGGTCGGGGTGGAGTTCCCGGGTCCAGGGGAGCTGGCGATTCTCAGAGTGGAAGAACCCGGGTTGGCGGGCTCCCGTGATCAGCACGTATGGGTATGCCACCTTGAGGTCCGGGCGGCTGACGGGGCTCTCGGGCGGCTCACGAAACTGGGGGAGAGGATCATAACCCCACTCCTCCAACTTGGTGGAGTAAAGCTCGAACTTGCCTGTAGGGGTGGAGAAACCTCTCTCCTCGTATTTACGGTACTTCACTTCGCCTCGGAGGTGGCCCTTCTTCAGGAACTCCTGGAAGGTCAGGTTCGAGGGCTCCAGTATCCAGTCCAGTCCCTGTTCAAAGTCCTCCCACCAGTGCTCGCCCTGTCCAATCCTGGGGGCCAGGTCGTTGAGCATCTCATGGTCGGAGCGGCACTCACCCACCTGAATGACCTTGCGGCGGGGAAGAAGCCATCCGTGCCGCTTCCAGAAGTCTCCGATGTAGTCCATCTCCAGCCAGGTGGCGGCGGGGAGAACGATGTCTGCCAGCTCGGCGGTGGGGGTGAGGAAGAAGTCGGCCACGGCCATAAAGTCCACCTTATTCAAGGCCCGATAGACTTCTCGGGCATTGGCTCGGGTAGCCAGTGGGTTGGAGCTGATGAGGAAGAGCATCTTCACTGGATAGGGTTCTTCAGTTAGCACGGCGTCCCACACCGTCTTGGGATTGATGATGCCGAAGTTGCCGGCCAGGCGGAAGCGATCTCCTCCCAACCGCTTGGCTGCCTGCTCGGGAGCGAGCGCCTTGTGGGCTCCGAACTCACTCACATTGCGGATGGGGGGCTGGCGGAACAGAACCTGGCCTCCGGGCACATCGATATTCCCGGTCATCCCCATCAGGGCCAAGAGGGCGCGGTTGTTGTCCGCGCAGGATACTTGTTGTTCAATGGCTACCCCCCACTGGAGGGCGGCGGGTTTCTTGGTGGCGAAGAGGCGGGCGGCGGAAGCAATTTTCTCCGCTGGGACCCAGGTGATGTCCTCCACACGTACGAGAGGGTATTGGGCTGCTCGGGCTTTGAATTCTTCCCATCCGTGGACGTACTGGCTCACGAAATCTTCGTCATACAAGCCTTCTTGAATGATTACGCGGGCCATGCCCAATGCCAGGGCGGTGTCAGTGCCCGGCCGAAGCTGGAGCCAAATGTTCGCTCTGGCTGCCACTCTGGTGTAGCGCGGGTCTATCACTATGAGCTGAGCCCCCGCGTTCAAGGCTTCAGAAAAGGGTTCGCCCTTGTAGCAGTCGGGGTTGCTGATGGTGAGGTTATTGCCCCACACCATGATGCACTCCGGGCTGTTCTCATAGTCTGCGATAACGTTGGAACCGCAGGTGATTACAGTGGTGGCGATGCGGGGCCCGTAGCAGAAGTGGCCGGCCGTCAGCACGTTGGGGGTGCCAAAGTAGTTGGCGAGACGATAAATGACCCCCTCGTTCTCTCTTCCCGTGCCGTAGCCGGGCACCACTGACTCCGCGCCGTATCGTTCCTTGTAGGTGAGCATCCGCTCCGCGATGGTATCCAGTGCCTCGTCCCAGGATATGCGTTCCCACTCTCCGCTGCCCTTGGGGCCGATCCGCTTCACCGGGTGGGTCAGGCGGTCCGGGTGGTAGGCGAGTTGAGCGGAGGACAATCCCTTGCTGCAAACGGTTCCGTGGCTGATGGGGCAGTGGGGGTCACCCGCCAGCTTCTCCACCTTCCCGTCCCTCAGGTACACCAGCATCCCGCAGCCGCCGTGGCACATGCGGCAATGGCTCTTCACCACTTGGTCGTAGCCATATACCTCCATCTCCCGTTTCACGTTGGAGTAGGTGAAGGTGCTCACCTCGTCTCCCTCAAATGAGGGTCCAGCTGGGCGCTGATCTTGTCTGCCACGCCGGCCGCCGCCCTACCGTATTCGGACGCCGATTCGATGGGGAAGGTGCCTACCAGACCAACGCAGGCCGTTAACTGTCCGTCTGAGTACATCACGGGAGCGCCCACTGCATTAACGCCGGTTTGCACCCCTCCCAGGTCGGTAGCGTAGCCCCTGCGGCGTGCCTCCTGCAATTCTTCCCGGATCGTCTCCAAGTAGTCCGCGGCGTTTTCCTTCTCGGCTAAGACGTTCTTCCCGTGGAAATAGAGGGCTGTCTGTTTCAGCGCATCTTCACGCTCTTCTTCCGGCATAAAGGCGACCAGGGCCTTGCCGTGTGCTCCCCAGGTCAAGGGGTAGCGGTGGCCCACTCGGATGTTGATACTCATTCCTGACGGTGCTTCCTGCCTGGCCACCACAAGTACCTGGCCCCCCGTGATCAGTCCCAGGAATGCGGTGCACTCCGCCTTCCCTGCCAGCCGAGTCAGCAGCGGCTCGGTTGCGCGGGTCATGTCTGTGCTGTCCAGGACGGACCGGGAGAGTGTGAGCAGGCCACGGCCGAGAGCGTAGGTCTTGGTTGCTTCATCTTTGGTCACAAGATCTGCGCTCTCCAGGGTGTTCAAGAGGGCGGAACCCTTGCTCTTGTGAATGTCTACGGCACGGCAGATGGCCGTAAGAGTAGTCTTCTCGGCAGCCGGATCCGCAAGGTGGAACAGGATACGCGCGGCTTGATCTACCGCTGGGACCTGCCTACTGTAGCTGCTGGACGAGTTAGCGCCGGCCATTGGAGCCCCCTGAATCCCTAGGCGTGTTGTGTATGCCGAACAGCGTTCAGTATAACTTACTGCCGTCAGCCTACCCGCGCGTGTCACAGCTGTCAAGAGGGGCCTGGCGTGCTCGCGATCGCTGTGAACTCGTGGAGGGAGGTCATCTGTGTTTGGAATGTGACCTCCGCGGATAGATTGGAAGGGAACTCCACCAGAGCGCGGTGCGTCTATATTTGGCGTACAGCCCGTATCCTCTCTCTCAAGAAGGAGGACCAGCATGTCCGTATTGAGAAAGTCCATACGCACGTCTACTCGCAAGATACCTGGGTCGGCCGGGCTGGTGACAGCGCGTGGCCTTGTGATGCTTTTCGTCATAGCACTGCTGTCTGCCCTGGCCCTGACCCTGATCCTGGCCGCCCCGCTGTTTCCTGCGCAAGCTGCGGAGGAGGAAGTGGTCTCCCTGGGAGCCAACCTCAGTTCTCAGCAGAGGCAGGAGATGTTGGATCTATTCGGGGTTAGCGCGGACCAGGTGACGGTCCTGGAAGTCACCAACAAGGAGGAACGCCAATACCTGGAGGGTATTATCTCGGATGTGCAGATCGGCACTCGGTCCATCTCCAGTGTCTACGTGCGCATAAAGGGCGATGGCTCCGGAATTGACGTCCAGACCAAGAACATCACGTATGTGACGGAGCGGACGTACGGTAATGCTCTGGTCACCGCTGGCATCTCTGATGCTGACATCTTCGCGGCCGCGCCTTTCCCCGTTTCCGGCACTGCGGCGTTGACCGGGATCTTCAAGGCGTTTGAAGTCGCTACCGGCGAGGAGATTCCGGAAGAGGCGAAGGAGGTGGCCACCAAGGAGCTGGTGGACACGGCGGAGATCGGGGAGGAAGTCAATGATCAAAGTGGTGTGGCGGATCTGATCCAGCGGGCCAAAGAGGAAGTTATCGAGAAAGGCCTCAGTGACCCCGGCGCCATCCGCGAGGTGGTGATCCGCATTGCAGGCGAACTCAATATCAACCTCACCAGTGAGCAGATAGATCGCGTCGTGCAGATCCTGGTACAGGTGCAGAACTTGAATATCAACGTGGATGACCTCCGTAACCAGCTTCAGGACTTCAGCACGAAGATCGGCATTTCAGGGGAGGACGCGGAAGGCATCTGGGCGAGCATTAAGGATCTCTTCCAGCGGCTATGGGATGCGATATTCGGCTCCTAGGGGCCGGGCGGTAGGCCCAGGCGATAGGTGGTGGGCCCTGGCGATAGGCGGGCGCTTCGGGCGCGGGTCTAGGGCGGATCTTGTACATTATGTACATAATGTACAAGATCCTCTGCATGGTAGACTGCGCCCCATGAAGCCGGGAGTAGACAAGACAAGCATCTTGGCGGAGCGGCTGGCCCGGTTCTTCGCTGAGCGGACGGAAGTTGTTGCGGCCTATCTCTTTGGGTCTGCGGCCCGGGGAGAGGTAGGTCCCTTGGCTGATGTAGACGTAGCGGTGTTGATTGACGAAGGTGTAGCGGCACCTCCCGGGGTCGAAGGCAGGAGCCGTCTCGTGTCCTTGCAGATTGACCTTGCGGGGCAGCTTCCCGCGCTGGCGGGCGGGCGTAGGGTGGACGTTGTGATCTTGAATACCGCACCCGTTCATATCGCCTTTCCGGCGGTTACCGAAGGGATACTCCTACAGGGGCTGGAAAGTCGACAGCGCGTCTTGTTTGAGGTCGATCTGCTACGGCGGCACACGGATTATCGCCCGGTCTTGGAGAAGTATGGGCACGCACTCGCCCGCCGAATCGAGGAGGGTCGGTTCCTTGGTAGCTGATGATGTTGTCCTGTCCCGTCTGGACCATCTTCGCAGCGTCCTCAATGAACTGGAACAGGTGAGGCCGCCTGATTTGGAGAGCCTGTTGGATTCGACGCATACGGCTTCCCGGAGAGCTACGGAGCGCTGCCTGTATCTGGCGATTCAGGAAGTCCTGGATATCGCGACTCATATTGCTACGGCTGAAGGGTGGGGTTGCCCTACAACCTACCGGGAGGCCGTGGAGAAGTTGGGTGAGCGAGGAGTGGTGCCGCCTAACTTTGCCCGTCTCCTGGCGGGTATGGCCGGCTTCAGGAACATTCTGGAACATGACTATGTGCGACTTGATCCTGAGCGTCTGTTGGATTACGCGTACCGCGAACAGGACTTTCTGGACTTCGCGGAGTATGTGGTGGCCTACGTGAGAAGGTGATCCTTGGGCCGCTCCGGGAACCGGAAGGCTTTCTCCATCGTCTCAAGAGTAACGGCAACGAGGCGGCGAATCTGGAGGCGATGATGAGACTTGAGGCGGCGAGGAGCAGAGTAGCGGGAACGGTTCGTACGAGGACCGGCAGGATGGTGGTCATGATGGTGCTGGCCTTTGTGGTGTTGGGTGGGGTTGTCACGGGCTGCCAGGAGGAGGACGGGGAGACGGCTGAGGAGACAGGATTGTCCCAGGAGACTGGGGTGGCGGATGGCTCCGCGGCAGCCAACTCCATCACCACCACGGGTAGCGAAACCACACTGGCCTCTCCCGATGAGGCAGTCATTTACGTCACGGTAGAGACCCGGGATGAGGAAGCGGCAGCGGCCGTGGACCAGAACGCCAAGCAGATGAAGAAGGTTATCACCCGGCTGGAACAGGAGCAGGTCCCGGAGGAGGCCATTGAGACCAGCAACGTGACGGTGAACCCAGAGGGCCGGCACGACCCGAACACGGGACGTTTGATCCCGGAAGGCTACAGGGCTACAAACACGGTGAAGGTCACGTTGACTGACCTGGAACGTGTGGGTACTGTTTTCTCCGCCGCGGTGGACGCTGGAGCTAACAACGTCCGAGGCCCCGAATGGCGGTTGGCGGATGATTCGGCTCCAGTGAAGGAAGCTCTGAAGAAGGCCGCCCAGGTGGCGCGGGCGAAGGCCGAAGCC
>Ga0209587_1000690_pt1 | contig 16431 bp, 19 predicted proteins | sample NGEPerD_2_FD_184512 | JGI IMG/M metagenome (GOLD analysis project Ga0209587, IMG submission 184512) | Arctic peat soil microbial communities from the Barrow Environmental Observatory site, Barrow, Alaska, USA - NGEE PermafrostL1-D... | ecosystem: Environmental > Terrestrial > Soil > Wetlands >... | reverse complement strand
CGCTGCCAGCGATCCCAGATCTCCGTCTTCTGCTTCTCCGTGAAATAGATCCGTCTGCGATAGCCCATCTACAACACCCCATCTCTGCTAAAAGATTGAAGTGTTGCGACCACCCATTGAGCCCGCCGTCAGAAGCTGACTCTTTGACCAGCACGATTTAGGTCCGCTCTGGCCTCGAAAGCGGACATCCAGACAGATTCCACGCGCGGGACCAACCATCAGTCAGTTGCCTGAATGGCCAGCTGCAGTAAGTGAAGCCAGAAAGGCGCGCACTTTCTCCCACGCGCCATAGTCGAACAAATCGACGTGGCCGCCGTTCGGAAACAATCCGATCTTCTTCGGCTCGTTGGCCGCTCGGTAGACGCGTCGACCCATTTCCACCGGGATTACCCTATCCTGCTCTCCGTGCAGAACAATAACCGGTGCCGTCACCGAGCGAATGTTGCGCTCGTTGTCGTACTGATCCGTAATGAGAAGGCGAAGCGGCAGCCAAAAGTACGTCGTCTGGGCCACATCGACCGTTGATGTGAGGGGCGATTCCAGCACGATCGCGGCCACCCGCCTCGTTGCCGCAAGCCGTATCGCTTGGCCCGAGCCGAGTGACTCGCCATAAACGACGATTTGTTCCGGTGAGATCCCACGCTCAACCAGATAGTCGTAGGCGACGATCGCGTCGGCAACGTTGTTCTCCTCTGTCGGTCGCCCGGCGGAGCCGCCATAGCCACGGTTGTTCAGGTATAAGACGCCAAAGCCGTCTTGCCCCATGGCTGCGATTCTGGGAGCGCGATCGGCGGCGTTGGCACCGTTGCCATGGAAATAGAGGATTGTCGGCTTGCCTTCCTTGGCTGGCGCCTGCCAGGCGACTAGCATGGTGCCGTCAGTGGCTGAGATCTCGACCTCCTCGACGCCATCCAGGCCAGCCTCTTCCGGGGCGATGCGGGCCGGATCGGGAAAGTACATGAATTGGCGGTTGCCGAAATAAGCCGCCACGCAGATTGCGGCATAGACCGCTAGGATCGAGAGGATGAGCCCCATGTTTTTCTGTCTTCCGAGCCAGGCTCGAACTCGCTCCGGGTCATAGGTCACCGCCGACGACCCAGCTTGCGAGAAAGGATCGTCTATCCTCCCTAAGATGTGTGGTCGTGTCATTCAAAGTTCTGGCCCTCTCCAGCAGACTGCCACGATGAACCGTGAGGACCTATACGCCCTCGTATGGCAGACCCCTTTGTCGCGGCTGGCGAAGAGATTTGGCTTATCCGATGTCGGATTGCGAAAAATCTGCAGGCGGCACGATATTCCGACGCCCCCGTTGGGTTATTGGGCCAAGCGAATGCACGGCAAGCCCGTGAATCAGCCGCCGCTGCCGCCGTCAAAGACCGGAGCGGGTATTGTGCCGCTTGTCGTGCGCCCCGACCCGGACCTCCCGCCCGCGATAAGGTTGGCTCAGGATATTGCGCTGAGTCGCAATTCACAATTCCACACGATCGTTGTGCCTGCCGAGCGCCCGAAGAAGCTTCATCGCGTTGCCACTGCTACTGGCAGGATTCTGCGCATGTCGAAGGCCGACCACGAAGGCTTCAAGACCTGCAAAGTCCATTTCGGTGGCGCCTGTATGAGATCAAGGATCGTGAAGCACACCGACCTACAAAGGAAGAGCTCGAGCGCCAAGCCCAGCACGAGGAGCAGCGGCGGCGTTGGCCCAGCCTGTACTCGTCGCGGTCCACTAAGGTCTATCGATCCTGGGATTATTTCCCGTCCGGGAGGTTGGCGATGAGCTTCACAGACGCCACACGATCTGTCTGGGACCAGGATGGTCTTGTCGGCCGCTGGCGCGATCGCAAGAGCAAACGGCTTGAAGACTACCTCGACGAGGCTATGGCAGCGCTTGTCGCCTGCTCGGTCGCCGTCAAGCACCGCCTGGTGGAAAAGACTGAACGGGAGCGCCGATGCGCGGAGGAGCTCGAGCAGCGCCACCGAGAGCAGGAGCGCCGCGAGCGAGAGGCGCGGCGACGTGAGTTCATGATCAAGAAGGCGGAAGAGTACGCTGTCTATCAAAAGCTGGTCACCCTCGCTGATTTCATGGAACGGCATACGGTCCGCGAGCCGGATGTGACGCACGACCGCTTCGTCGCCGAGTTGAAGTCTTTGGTTGCTGCCACAAGGAAAGGTTTCGACTGGGAAGCCTTGCAGGAGGAGATCCTGCACCTGCAGCTCTATACGCAAGACGACATGACCGACGGCGAGATGCGGGAAGACCCCGGCCAGCAATGAGCCGGCGAGCACGAGCCGTTCCTTTCGCGAGAATGCGGCCCGGGCCGCATCTGCGGCAGTTGGCCAACCTGCCGATGGCCGACTGGCCAAGACACCCCAGAATGGCGCGCGGCATCCTGGTCGATGAGCTCGAACTGCCTGATAAGACGGCCTGGCCCCTGCTCCAGTCTTCCATTGCTGCGGCCCACGCTTGCGCCGAAAAAATCAATCAGAGAGCCCAGGACATCTTTCAGATCCGGCGCCGCGAGGGCCTGCGAAAGATCTTCGTGCGCATGGCGAAGTGTGCAACACGCCTCCCGGCGTCCCGGCGGCACGCGCTGGACCGCAAGGTTCGTACACACCTCTGTCGCATGACGATCGACTCGGAGAGCATCGAGACTCTCATCGAAAGCCTCATCATCGGCTTCGGCAAGCGTCCAACGACAGAGCCCTCCCTGACAGTGCTTCGGGCGGTACTGCCTCGCGCGCCATCCGCTAACATTCTGGACAAGACAGATAAAGTTCGCTTGCGCCGCAACTTTGCAGAGGCTGCCAGCCTCATGAAAGAGGACTTTTCCGGCCTGCCCGCGATCGATCAGCGTAATGTTGAGACGGCGCTGACTACGCTGATCGAAGGGCAAAGGGACACCTTCGGTACCGCCGATGTCTGCACGACGATCTCGAGCGGGCTCGCATCGAACAGCAAAGGTGAGAGCAGTTGGTCGGTAGCGGATCTCATTACCGATTACGTTGTCGCCGTCGCAAAGAACTGGCGGCAGCACGGCCTTCGGCCTTCCCGCGCACGAGATCCTGACAGCGCAGCCTACCGCAGCAGGTTCCATCGCTTCGCCGACCTGGTCCTGACCTCCGTCGTCGAGCCGTGGTCGAAGCGGCACGCCGGCGACCAGCACGAGGCGCTGGCGAAACTGCGCAAAGCCCACGCCCGGTTGCCCCAGGAAATCCGGACGATCGTCCGCGGTCCGCGACGGACCGATATCGAGTGGCTTGTCGCAGACGAACATCTCAAGAGGGCCCTGGCCACTGGTTCAAAAAACGACCCCCAAAACACCGTATGAAGACTCTCTCTCTTCGGCTGTAGGGCCTGAGCCGAGCCGCCACGATGGCGGACGGTCAGTCGAAGGAGATTCAGAAATGCCCACTTTTGTTGAGCGGGGAGCCGTCGAGGCACCCCGCCTCCTCTCCATCAAGGACGCCTGCCGCCTTCTCGGCGTGAGCCGCACGACCCTGTACGGCGAGATGGCGGCTGGACGGCTGCGGTCGGTGACCGTCGGTCGCAGGCGGTTCATCCCCAGCGACGCCATCGAGGCGTTCATCGCCGGCCTGCCGACCGACTATCGGAGGCCGGCATGAGCACGAAGCCGATGGCCCGCTTCTACACCGTGGACCAGGTCGCCGACCTGCTCGAGGTTTCCACCCGCACCGTGCGCCGATGGATCGCCGACGGCGACCTCACGGTCCACAGGTTCGGTCGCCAGGTTCGGATCTCCGAGACGGACCTCCGGGTCTTCGTAGCGGAGGGCCGGACCCCATGAGTGTCACGTCCTTCGATGTCATCGATTGTCCATTTGGGACAATGCGTTATCGCAATTCGGGAATACTCCCTGCCCGAAAACGTTCCATGTTCTTCATGGTAGTCTTCCCGAATGTCACCGCCTGGCCGCCCCCGTCATCCCGAGACCGGTCCTGGCCAGTCCTGACCGCGAGGCGCTCCCATGCGTGACGCCCAACCTGCTCGTTCCCGTCGCCCACAAGGCACCAATGGGCCAACCCTTGGGGACGTGCGCGACGCCGTGGCGGTCTCCGACACCCTCTCCCCTATCCGAATTCGGGATTTGAACTCTGCCGTCTCCTGCTTCTGCAGCCTCATCGACTGCAAGCCACACGACGTTCCCCTTGATCTGACGATGATCGGCGAGAGGCTGAACGCCATCAACCCGGTCGCCGTCGGGATCAGTCCGAAGCGCCTCGCCAATATCCGCTCCGACCTCCTCGCGGCGGTCGCTGCGAGCAAGTTGAAGGCCGTCAAGCGGCTCCCGAAAAAGCTGACCGCGCCCTGGAATGCCCTGAGGCGCAAGCTGAAGACCAAGGGTCACCGAATCGGCCTCTCCCGCTTCTGCCACTACGCCAGCGCCGCAGGCGTGGCGCCCACCGACGTGGACGACGCCGTCATCGAGGCGTTCATGGCCTGGGTCCACGAGAACGCGCTGCATCGCAAGCCGAACGAACTCCACCGGCAGACGGCCATGATCTGGAACAAGGTGGCGGCCGAGCAACCGGAACTCGAGCTCCAACTGGTCACCCTCCCCTCGTTCCGGGCCCCGCCCCGACGGATCGACTGGGAGTCGCTACCGGGGAGTTTCACCGACGACGTCCAGGCCTATCTGGACTGGTGCGCGTGCACGGATCCCTTCGCTGTCGGCGCCAGGTCTTACCCACTCGCGGCGTCCACCCTCAAGCTACGGCGCGCCGAGATCCACGCCGCCGTCACCGCGCTCGTGGAGAGCGGCATCGAGACCGCCACCATCACCGGCCTCGCCGACCTCGTGACGGTGGAACACTTCACGCGCATCGCAAGGCAACGGCTCGCCATGGCCGAAGGGAAGCCGAACGCCTTCAACCACGGGCAGGCCAAAGCGCTCGTCCAGATCGCCCGAGACTGGATCAAGACAGATGACGCGGCGCTGACCGAGCTGAACCGCCTCGCCGGCAGGGTTCCCGCGCCGTGCGCCGGTCTGACCGAGAAGAGCAAGCTCTCCATGCGCCAGTTCGACGATCCCCAAGTCCTTCCCCGTCTCATGAGCCTGCCACGGACGCTTTGGTCCCAGGTGAAACGCGAGAAAGCCTGGAACTTCCGCACGCTTGCCGTGCTCCAGGCGGCGCTGGCGCAGGAGATCCTGACCTACATGCCGCTGCGCATCAGCAATCTCGCAGCGCTCACCTTCGACCAGCACCTGTTCCTGCGCGACAACCCTGGTGCGGTGTCGAGCCTCGAGATCGCGGCCGAGGAGGTCAAGAACAAGCAGCCGATCGCCTTCGACCTGCCCCCTCACCTCGCCCGCATGCTGATCGAGTACCGCGACCACATCGCGCCGAAGATCATCGGCCGAAAGCCCGATCGCCTGTTCGTCAATCCGGACGGGAGGCCGAAGCACCCGCAGACGCTCTCCAAGCTGATCCAACGTGTCATCCGCAAGCACACCGGTATCGAGATCTCGGCGCATCAGTTCCGCCATCTGGCGGCGAAGATCATCCTCGACGCCTCGCCCGGTGCCTTCGAGCTGGTCAAGCAGCTGCTCGGCCACCAGAACCTCAAGACCACCGTCAATGCCTATGCCGGCATCGATACGCGCCGTGCCGCGCGCCACCACGCCCGCCTCTTGGAGAAAATGCTCGAGGACCAGGCGAGCAGTTTGCGTGGTCCAGGTTCCAAGCGCCGCCGTCGGGCAAAGACGTCCAAGAACAAAAAGCCGAGGGACTGATGCCGACGACCCCGAAGAAGCATCTGCCGTTCAGCGCGTGGCCGCCGGAGGACCGCGCTCTGTGGGCACGCGCCTTCGCGCCCGACCTGTTCGACGACGACAGGACATCGCATCTGGCCGCGGCCACGGTCGTAGGGCTACGCAGGTCCTATGCGCGCCATCTGGGTTTTCTGGCCAATCACGATCCGGCGCGACTTCAGCTTGCACCGGAGACCAGAATCGATCCGGATTCCATCAAGGCCTTCGTTGCGCATCTGCGCAGGAGCTGCCGCGACACCTCCGTGGCGAGTCTTCTGCATACGCTCCGGCTTGCCCTGGTGTACATCTTTCCGCAGCACGACTGGTCCTGGCTCAAGACCATCGCCAAGCACATCAAGGCCGGTGCCATCCCCCGCGGCGACACCGCACGCGGCGTCACGAGTGCCGAGCTCTATGCCGTCGGCGTGGCGCTTATGACGATGGCCGAGGAGGAATTGGCCTCCTCAGGCAAATTGACCCTGGAAATTGCCCTACTCTACCGCGACGGGCTGATCATCGCGCTCCTGGCATTGGTGCCGCTGCGCCGCCGGACGCTCACCGCTCTCACCACCAACCAACACTTGGTGAAGACCGGCGACCTCTGGCTGCTCGACATCCCGGAGGCCGACACCAAGACGCGGCGTGCGCTGGAGTTCCCCTTGCCGGAAGCCCTGTCGCTGCGCATCAGTCTCTACCTGAGCCGTTTCCGAGATGTCGTCCCAGGGGCAAGCGATCATGACGGACTGTGGCCATCGCTACGCAGCCGACCAATGGACGGAGGGTCGATCAACGCCACGGTGCGTCGTCGAACCAAGGAAGCCTTGGGCTTCCCGGTGAATTTGCATAGGTTTCGGCTTGCGGCTGGGAATTTCTGGTCGATTGCAGATCCGGTCAATGTACGTGGGGTTAAGGATCTGCTCGGTCAAACGAGCTTCGGCACAACTGAGAAGCACTACATTGGAGCGCAGTCGCGCTTAGCAGGGCGGCAGCTTGCAAGGGCACTACAAGCCTCAAGGCACTAGTAGGTTCAAATCTCGGGCCCGAAGCCACCTATACCGAACACGGTTCTTGGTGGATCGTGATCCTCGGTTTGGATGACTCCACCCATGTGCTGGCAGTCTTTGGCGAAAGGCTCTCTGGGTCCCAATTCCCTGTTAAGCGGGAAAATACAGGGAAATTTCCTGGATCTAGCCGCGAAGGCGAGTAGATGGCTCTGTTTTCCGACTATAGGTCAGCTACTTACACCCAAATTCCCTACGCATCAGAACAGGGCATTTTGTCGAGCTAACAGGGAATTGTTTCCCGCAGAGCAGGGAAAATCGCTGGCTAAATCTCCAGCGGATGGAATTTTCGGAAAGGACAGGTTCACCATATCGCCGGCATCCGCGGTTGCGCCGTATCCCATCACCTCGGCGAGGATCTTTGCGCCGCGGGCCTTGGCATGCTCAAGCTCCTCGAGCATCAACACGCCGCCGCCTTCGGCCAACACCGTTCCATTGCGCCTCTTGGCAAAGGGCCAAAGTCCGTCCGGACTCAACACGCGCATCGCCTGCCAAGCGCGAGTAGCGCCCCAATTCAGAGATGCCTCGGCAGCGCCGGCAAGTCCCATGTCGACGAGCCCCTCGCGGATCATATTGTTGACGAGGCCGATCGCGTGGGCTGCAGTAGAGCATGCGCTCACCACGCCGAAGGTCGGCCCTGTAATGCCATAGTCCACACTGACATGCGCGGAAGCCGAGCTGCCGATCGTTCTTAAGAGCGTGAGCGGGTGAGACGCCCGCTTGTTCTCCTTGAACAGCATCTTGTATGAAAATTCGAGAGTGGTGAGGCCACCGACGCCGGAGCCAATGATACAGGCCGCGCGATATCCTTTGCCGACTTCAAGCGGGACATCGATACCGGATTGCTCGACCGCTTCCTTGGCAGCGCAACCAGCAAACTGCGAGTATCTGTCGGCCATCAGAAACTGCCTGCTTAGGCCGCACTGCCCCGCATCGAAATTAGGCACCTCACCAGCTATGGTGATTAGCAAATCCTCCGTAGGGAAGCCACGAATTTGATGGATACCGCACTCACCGTTCTTGAGCGCGGCCCACAATCTGTCAACGCCAACCCCAAAGGCGGTAACGGCTCCGTGGCCCGTGACAACTACGCGCCGGCGTCGGCGAGACTTCGTCATTTGCGCCTCCACGTTATCGCTGCTCTTTGGACGAGTTGATATCTTGGGTAGAGGGATCAGCTCTCAGCAGCGCGATAAGTCCCCTGAGCAGCTTCTCGGGGCTTGGCGGGCAGCCGCGTATATGCAGGTCCACATGAACGACATGAGAGACGCCTCCCTCAACTGCATAACTTCCAGCAAAGATACCCCCATCAAAAGCGCAATCACCGACCGCGATGACCCATTTCGGATCCGGCGCTGCGGTGTAGGTCCGGAGCAAGGCCTCGCGCATGTTCTTTGTTACTGGCCCTGTCACCAAGAGCACATCTGCGTGGCGTGGTGACGCCACAAACCGCAGGCCAAAACGCTGAAGGTCATAAAACGCGTTGTTGAGAGCATGGATCTCAAGCTCACACCCATTGCACGATCCGGCGTCAATTTCGCGAATGGCGAGGCTGCGCCCCAGCCTCTGCTGTGCTTTCCGATCGAGCTTCATAGCAAGTTCGGCAATTGCAGCATCGTCCATTGCAGGGGGCGCTTCAGTGACGGGACCTCGAAGCAGGTTCTTGAGAAGCAATCGACGCATAGCGACAGCCTTAAAGATCGTGCCCCGAGTAGGAGCAATTGAACGACTTGTTGCAGAGGGGAAAGTCAGCCACGATGTTGCCCTCAATGGCCGCTTCGAGCAGCGGCCATTGAAACCAGGATGGGTCACGCAGATGGCAGCGCTCGACTAGCCCTGCGTCGGAAAGGCGTAGCCAGACAAGCACGTCACCGCGAAAGCCTTCGACGATACCTAGCCCCTCGCTAATTCTGCTACTTTGTGGAAGCTCGGCGCGAATTGGGCCGCCAGGCAGTTTTTCGATAATTTGGTCGATCATTGAAAGGCTCTGCTCAATTTCACGGACGCGGATCCAAACGCGAGCATTGACATCCCCTTCCTCGAGGACAGGCACGCTGAAGTTGAGCTCATCGTAAGGCCGATAAGTCAAAACCCTTCGTGCATCGAAGGCCCGACCCGACGCGCGGCCAATGTAGCCACCGGCCCCACAGACGCGCGCCAGTTCTGGACGGAGATATCCCGTGGCGACGGTGCGATCCTGCAGCGAGGCAGTGTTGTCATAGACCTCAACCAGTTCCGAAAAGCGCTGGCGCAAAATGCCCACCAAAATACGAATGTCCGGGACACGATCAGGGGAAAGGTTTCGCGCTATGCCGCCAGGTACAACGCAATCCATCATCAGCCTGTGGCCGAAGCACGCGTCCGCCGTACGCAAAACGCATTCGCGTAAGATTGTGAATTCTGCGTGCAGCAACGCGAATGAGGCGTCGTTGCAGACAGCGCCAATGTCGCCAAAGTGATTTGCCAGACGCTCGAGTTCACTCATGAGCGCGCGTAGCCAGATAGCCCGCGTCGGGACCTTAATCGAAAGCGCCGCCTCGACTGCGTGGGCAAAGGCCAGAGCGTAGGCGACGGTGCTATCGCCAGACGTGCGTCCAGCAAGCTGTGCACCCTTTTCGACACTCGCACCGGCCATCAAGGCCTCGATCCCCTTATGCGCGTAGCCGAGGCGTTCTTCGAGCCGCACCACCGCCTCGCCATTAGCGGTAAAGCGGAAATGTCCTGGCTCGATGATGCCGGCGTGAACGGGACCGACGGGAATCTGGTGCAGGCCCTCTCCTTCTACCGGAAGGAAGTCATAAGGAGCCTTCGGTCTCCGTGTGCGCCGGTTGCGACCAAGGGGATGCGTCACGCCCCAGAAGCCGAGATCGAGCCACGGCCTCGTGTCCGGCAGACCGAACGGCTTCAGGCCGTAAAGGTCGCGAATCGCGCGCTCCAGCCTGATCGCCGGCGGATGCAGCGCCCCGACAGAAGGAAACTTGCCGCCTTCGCACTCGAGGGTGAACACGGCAAGCTCGGCCGCCCCCTCCTCGATCAGGGCCATATGCACGGCGGCGACGTCGCCCCACAGACCGAGCAGCGTGGCACGACCGTTCACCAACTGCTGGACGAGGAGTTGCCAGGTGTCACCGCTGACGATGGCGCGCGGCCAGGGCCAATGCGCGTTCACCTTGCGGCAGTTCCGAGCGATGTCGATCAACGGCATGATCACCTATCCAAGCAGCTTCGCAACATTCTGAAACCAAGCGACCAGCGGGCCGGGCAGATAAATTCCGGCGACGAGCACGAGGGCAAGGTGGGCGAACATGGGCACATAAGACCCCTTCGCCTTGGCGGTGCCCCCGCGCGGCTCGCCGAAGGCAATCGAATTCAGGCACAGAAACAGCGCCCCTATGCCGATGAGCAGGCCGAGTACGAGCGGCAGCGCAAGCAGGGGCTCACGCGCAAAGGTCGAGCTCACCACCAAGAATTCGCTCATGAAGAGGCCGAGCGGCGGAAGACCGGCGATGGCCACCACCCCCAGCACCAGCCCCCAGCCGAGGACGGGATTGGTCTCGGTGAGGCCACCCATGTCGGCGATCTTTTGCGTGCCCTTCACTTGGGCGATGCTGCCGACCGCGAAGAAGATCGCCGACTTGGTCAGCGAATGCATGGTCATGTGTAGAAGGCCCGCGAAGTTGGCGAGCGGACCGCCCATCCCAAACGCGAAGGCAACGATGCCCATATGTTCGATCGAGGAATAGGCGAACAGCCGTTTGATGTCGCGACGACGGTATAGCATGAGCGCCGCAAAAAGCAGCGACACGAGTCCCATGCTGATCATCAACGGTCCGGGAGCAAACGCATTGGGGTTTGCGGCGAGCAGTATCTTGAAGCGCAGAAGCGCATAGAGCGCCACGTTGAGTAGCAGTCCGGACAGCACCGCGGAGATCGGCGTCGGCCCTTCGGCATGGGCGTCCGGAAGCCAAGCATGAAGTGGCACCAGGCCGACCTTGGTACCGTAGCCGAGCAGTAGGAAAACGAAGGCGACGTTGAGCAGCGCTGGCTCGAACGCGCCCGCATGGGCCACCAGCTCGGTCCACACCATGGAATCGAGGCCCTGGCCGATTACCGGCTGCGCCGCAAGGTAGACTAGGATGGTGCCGAACAGGGCAAGCGCGATGCCGACGCTGCCGAGGATGAAATACTTCCAGGCGGCCTCGAGCGCCTCATGAGTCCGGTAGATGCCGACCATCATCACGGTGGTGAGCGTCGCCAGCTCGATCGCCACCCACATCACGCCGATATTGTTGGTGACGAGCGCGAGATTCATGGCGAACATCAGCACTTGATACATGGCGTGATAGAAGCGCAACGCCGTTGGGGTCAGCCGCCCGGTCTCGAGCTCATGCCCTATATAGCTCGCGCTGAACACGCTTGTGGTGAAGCCCACGAAGGTGGTGAGCACGATGAAGACGTTGTTGAGGTCGTCCACCAGAAAGTATGCGCTCGGCAGCGGCCGCCCGTAGAAGAACAAGGACAGTGCCGCGAGAAAGGTAAGCAGCGCCGCCGCAACATTGAGATAGGCGGTCAGCCGATAGTTCGGCAGCACGGCGAGCACGAGCGCGGCCAGGGCCGGAATGACCAAGACGGCGGTCACCGCATTGAAAGTCATGAGCGCTCTCCTCGGAAGAGATCGAGCGCCTGACTGTCGACCGTGTCGAAACGTTCGCGGATGCGGAACAGGAAAATACCGATGACGATGAACGCGATGAGGACCGAGAAGGCGACGCTGATCTCGACGACCAGCGGCATGCCCCTGGCGCCGGTGGCCGCCAATACGAGCCCGTTTTCGAGGGACATGAAGCCGACCACCTGACTCACCGCGTTGCGGCGCGTCACCATGATGAGAAGGCCGAGCAGCACGACCGATAGCGCAAAGGCGAGGTCCTCGCGGGCGAGCGGGTCGGCCTCTGCCGTCACGCGCAGCATCACCACCATGGAGAGGGCGACGAGACCTATGCCGAGCAGCATGGTCGGGCCGATGCCGACGACTGTCTCGACCTGGCGATGGATGCCGAGCTGTACGATCATCCGGTGGAGCACGATGGGGACGATGATGGCCTTGAAAACAAGAGCAATTGTCGCCGTGACATAGAGGTGCGGCGCGTCTTGCGCGTAAGCCTGCCACGCCACAGAGAGGGCGAGGACAAAGGCATGAAGCGCGTAGACATTGAGCAGCGCGTAGAGGCGATCCTGGTAGAGCAGCATGAAGCTCACGAGCACGAGCGACCCGGCAAGCATATGGGCGATGTCGAAGATGAGGCTGTGCATCTAGAGGCTCCCCGACACGAAGAGGAGGAGCGTGGCGAGCAGACCGAGCATCAGGGCTGCGCCCAGGAATTCCGGCACGCGGAACACGCGCATCTTGGCGACCGAGGTCTCGAACACCGCGAGCAGAAAGCTGCCAATGGCGAGCTTGACGAGATAGGTGAAGAGGCTGATGGCGAGCGCTTTCGCGTCCGCATCGGGCGAAGCCAGGCCCCATGGAGCGAAGAGGCAGGCGATGAGCGAGACGTAGAGAAGGAGCTTCAATTCTGAGGCAAGACCGATGAGGGCGAGATGGCGGCCCGAATATTCGAGCACCATGGCCTCATGCACCATGGTGAGCTCGAGATGGGTGGCCGGATTATCGACGGGGATGCGGGCGTTCTCGGCAATCGCCACCATAATGAGGGCGATCAGCGCGAGGCCCAGGGAGACGCGCAAGCCCACCTCCGATGAGACCAGGAATCCGACCATGGTCGACAGCTGAGTCGAGCCTGCCACCAGCGCAAGCGTGAACACGATCATCAGCATGGCAGGCTCGGCGAGTGAGGCGATCATCACTTCCCGGCTCGAGCCGATGCCGCCGAAGCTCGTGCCGACATCAAGCCCGGCGAGCGCGAGGAAGAACCGCGCGCTTCCCAAGAGCGCAATGATGGCGATCAGATCGGCGGTCCAGGAGAACAGAAGACCGGTGCGAAAGGTCGGCACCAGCGAAGCGGCGACCCAGGTGGCGGCGAAGATTATGTAAGGCGCCACCCGGAAGAGCCAAGAGGCGTTCTCGGCCAGCACCACTTCCTTGCGCATGAGCCGTATGAGGTCGCGATAGGGTTGCAGCAGCGGCGGCCCTTGCCGGCGTAGCAGCCGTGCCTTGACCTTGCGCACGAGGCCGGTGAGCAGCGGCGCGAGCAACAGCACGAGCATCATCTGCGCGCCCTGGACGGCGAGGTTGACGATCATGGCCATATGGCGAGCACCAACAGCAGGGCCACCAAGGCGGCGAAGACAAGCGTGAGATAGCGGCGGATGGTAAGCGATTGCATGACGTTCAGGCGGTCGGCGGCGACCGCGACGGCGCGGGTGACTGGCGCATAGAACGTGTCCCAGACAGGATCGCGAAGCTCCACCTTGAGTCGTGCCGGCCGCATGTCACCCGGCGCCGGCATCTCGACATGCTCGCGCGCTTGGAACAGCAGCGTGCCGAAGACACGCCGGATAGGCTGGGCGAAGCTCGAAGCCGTGTATTGCGTGGCGGGACCAAGGCCGGGATAGCCGCAATCCCAAGCCGGCGCGCGTCGCAGTTTGTCCGAGGCCAGGCGATGGATCGCGACCGCAGCAAGGGTCGCCGAGAACACCATGAAGAGGAACACGAGCAGGCCGTTATAGGAGCTGCGGCTCTCGGCAAGCGGCACGATCGAGAGATAAGGCACGCTGCTTTGCGGCGGCATGCTGGCGCCGACCATGCCGTGGCTGACAGGGCCGAGTGCATCAATGAAGAAGCCGGGCAAGATCCCCGCAATGAGGCAAAGGCCGGAGAGCAGGAACATGGCGGAAAGCGAGAACCCGTCGGTCTCGTGTGCGCGCTCTGCGGCCCGCGAGCGCGGGCGCCCAAGAAAGGTCACGCCGAACGCCTTGACGAAACAGGCAGCCGCCAGGGCCGCGGAGAGCGCAAGCAATGCGCCAACGGCCGGCACGAGGAATTTCAGCGCCCAGGACGGCAATTGCGGGCTCTGCAAGATCGCTTGGAACGTCAGCCATTCAGAGACGAAGCCGTTCAGCGGCGGCAAGGCGGAAATGGCGACCGAGCCGACGAGAAAGACGAATGCCGTGAGCGGCATGGGATGGATGAGGCCGCCGAGATGCTCCATGTCGCGCTCCCCGGTCGCGGTGAGCACGGCGCCCGAGCCGAAGAACAAGAGGCTCTTGAACAGCGAATGATTGAACACATGGAGAAGAGCCGCAGTGAAGGCGAGCGCCGCAGCCCACGCCATGCCGTACGCCTCAAAGGCAAGCGCGAGCCCAAGGCCGATGAAGATGATGCCGATATTCTCCACCGTGTGGTAGGCGAGCAGACGCTTCAAGTCGTGCTGCATCAGCGCGTACAAGACACCCATGACGCAGGTCACGCCGGCGACGGGCAGCACCACCAGTCCCCACCACCAGTCCGGCGGCCCGAGCAAGTCGAAAACAATGCGCACGAAGCCGTAGACCGCGACCTTGGTCATCACGCCGCTCATCAATGCCGAGACCTGGGTCGGAGCCGCAGGATGGGCGAGCGGAAGCCAGGCGTGGAGAGGGACGAGACCGGCCTTGGACCCCGCCCCGACCAAAGCGAGACCGAGCACGAGTGCGGTGATCATGACCGACGGATGGCTGGCGCGGATCGTGGCAAAGGCATAGCCCCCATCGGGACCGGCCAGGAGGCCGAATGCGAGCAGCAGCGCCAGCGTCCCCAAGCTCGCCATGACGAGGTATACGTACCCCGCCTGCAGGTTGGCGCGCGCATGGTGATGCGCCATCACCAGCGCCCAGGACGTGAGCGACATGAACTCCCAACTGAACAGGAAGGTGAAGGCGTCGTCGGCAAGGGGTACGAGCGTCATGCCGGCGAGGAACGCGGGATAGAACGGCAGAACGCGCTCGGGCGTCTCCTCGTGCCGGCCATAGCCGAGCGCATAAAGGCTCGCGGCGGCCCCACCGAACTCAATGACGAGGAGGAAGAACGCACTGAGCGCATCCAAGCGGAAATGCGCGCCAAGCCATGGTAGCCCGAGGGGCAGCGTTAGAGTTGCCGTCTCTGCTGCGCTCAGGAGATGTGAGCCGGCGACCACCGCGGCGAACGAACACGCCACGAGCGAGCCGCCATAGACGATCACTCGGGCGGCTTGTGTGCGGCCGATCAGGACCCCGACGACGGCAAAGGCGAGCAACCCAACGACAACGGCGAGGATCGTTGCGAGGCTCATGGCCGGACCCAGGCCTTGAGGCGTATGCCGCGGCCGCCGGTCTGACTCGCGGCGCCCTCCGCGATCAAATCGATGCCGGCGGCGTCGAGTGCCGCGGCGAGCTTCATCAACGAATCGACATTGCCGCGGATGACGTCGTCGCTCGCTTCCATTCGTTGAATGGTCGGCAGCGAAAGACCAGCCATCTCAGCCAGTTTGCGCTGGTCGATGCCGAGGAGGGCTCGCGAAGCCCGCAATTGCCCAGCCGTAATGATGGCGCGGCCCCTTCAAGCTCAGGAATGAGTCTATCTATAATACTTGCCTTTCCAAGTATTAGAAGTGCATATTGATGGCTCAGCCATAATGACGCGCTGGTCGGCAAACAAAGGGCCGCACAGCTTGTTCAAATTGTCGAATTTCGCGTTCCCGCCACGGGTTCCCAGCATCGCCGAGACGGTCGCTCTCCAGGCGAGCATAACCTTTGCTTACACACTGCTGATCGTTATCGGAGCAAGCCATCCGAACAGCGTAGTTGGCCAATTGATGGGCCAATGGATCGCCGACGCGGACAACATCAGACGTTTGCTCTTTTCGAAACTGCCAGGGCCCTCAAGCACGGCTCTGTTTCCAATTGGCCTTACCGTCTACCGAAACATATTGGCGGTTTGCCTTGGTGTGGCCGGGGCCAGCTTTCTTCTAACGCGGCGGTACTGGAGCACGTGGGCTTACTTGATAGAGATGAGATTCGAAATCTCTCGCAGCCAAAGCGGCGTGGCAGACCGAGTGATGCTGGTTGGTCATCGGCTCGCAGTCCTCGGCCTTTTGGCTACAGCGCTTCTTCTTTCTAATTTCGCTGAAGCCGGATGGCCCTACGCGCACAGCTGGACGCTCTTTAGCACTCCGATTCTGGTCGCGCTTGGGTACTGGTTTGCCTGCAATGCCATGGTGCTTCGTACACACACTGGACGACTGACGGTCTAGCCAGGGGACGGCGTTGTCAGACTAACTAATCATGAGCCGGCTGATCACGATCGGTCAAGACTCTCACGCTGCGAGTTGACGCCATCCCGCGAGTGCGGCAGCGCGGTTCTGCTTGTAGATTTGGCGGCGGTTCAGGTGGCGGTCCTTGTTGAAGTGATTGTGGATCGAGGCAAGGGCCTTGGCCGCTAGGCGGTGCAAGAGTCGCCGGCCGAGAAACCCCGTGCCGCCGAACACAACCGCCGTAGTCATCAGTCCCTCCGGCATCTCGGGGCCCGGCCCGCACTTATGCCGGGCTTCGCTTGATTCATCTCAAAGCCCTCCGGTGATAAAAAGTCTAAGTTCCTGCGGGGTTGGATACAGCGCACGCCCAAC
>Ga0209587_1000689_pt1 | contig 16442 bp, 11 predicted proteins | sample NGEPerD_2_FD_184512 | JGI IMG/M metagenome (GOLD analysis project Ga0209587, IMG submission 184512) | Arctic peat soil microbial communities from the Barrow Environmental Observatory site, Barrow, Alaska, USA - NGEE PermafrostL1-D... | ecosystem: Environmental > Terrestrial > Soil > Wetlands >... | reverse complement strand
GGGCCTGCACCGAGACGGCCCCGATGCCCGATGCCCGATGCCCGATGCCAGATGCCCCGGGGTGACCCGGGACCCAACGGTCGGCCAGGATCGATCATGATCGACCACCTCCGAGGAGCAACGCCTTGACTTCCGAGACCACCGAGCCACGCCGCCGCGAGCGCACCAGCCCGCGCGAGTTCGCGCGCGAGGTCCGCGGCGAGCTGCAGCGCGTCTCCTGGCCCTCCCGCAAGGAGGTCGGGCAGTACAGCCTCGTCGTGCTCGTCTCCGTGGCCCTGCTCACCCTGTTCGTGTTCGGCATGGACCAGGCCTTCGGCCAGCTCGTGTTCTGGATCTTCGGATGAGCGAGGGACCCCGCACCGACAAGCCCTTCGCTGACGAGGACACCGAGCTGGACCCGCAGCCCGGAGTCGCGGCCGACGAGGTGGACCCCGCCAGCCCGGCGGAGGCTGCGCTCGCCGGCGCCGACGACGCCTCCGTGCCGCAACCGGTCGAGCTTGGCGAAGCCGACGCCCCGGTGGAGCATGCCGAGGAGTCCAGCGAGGTGGACCGCTTGGTCGCGCAGACCATGGCGGAGACCACCGAGTCGCCGGAGAGCTTCGAGGCCGTCGACTCCGCCTTTCCCGACGTGTCAGAGGAACCGTCGCAACGCGCGGCCAGCGTGGTCGACACGCCCCTCACCGGTGACCTCCCGCGTCCGCCCGGCCCGGGCGGCGAGCCCGCGCTCGCCGAACCGGATGCCGTCCCGGCGCCCGGCGAGGACGCCGCCGACCCCGTGCTGGACCTGCGCGCACCCGCCACCGCCGGCGACCAGGCGGAGGTGGAGATCACCCTGGACGACGCCGATGAGCCGGAGGCCGGCACGGCGGTGGCGGCCGACGACTTCGACGACCTGCTGGCCGCTGCCGGCGCGGTCGAGGACGACGTCGCGGCCTCCCACCAGGCCGAAGCCGACGACGCGACCATCGACGTCGGCACCGGCGTCGACGTCGAGCTCAGCCCGGCCGAGGAGACCCCGGAAACACCCGCGGGCGCCGATGGCGATCAGCCAACCGCTGAGGCGACCCGGCCACTGTCGAAGAAGATCGACTTCCGTCGCCTTCCCGGTAACTTCTTCGTGGTGCACACCTACGCCGGATATGAGGCGAAGGTCAAGGCCAACCTCGAGAGCCGCATCCAGTCGATGAACATGGAGGATCGCATCTACGAGGTGATCATCCCCACCGAGGAAGGTGTGGAGATCAAGGGCGGCAAGAAGCAGACCGTCCAGCGCAAGGTCTTCCCGGGCTACGTGCTCGTGCGCATGGACCTCGATGACGACTCCTGGTACGTCGTGCGCAACACGCCTGCCGTCACCGGCTTCGTGGGCCCCCCCGGCGCCCGACCGGTGCCGCTGTCCCACTCGGAGGTCGAGTCCATCCTGCGCGAGCCTGAAGAGGGCGAGGTCGTGGCGCCCAAGGTGGACTTCGAAGAGGGCGAGAACATCCGCGTGACCTCCGGCCCCTTCGCCGACTTCACCGGCACCATCTCCGAGATCAACGCCGATGCCTCCAAGCTCAAGGTGCTGGTATCGATCTTCGGTCGTGAGACTCCCGTCGAGCTGGGCTTCGATCAGGTCGCCAAGCTCTAATGGCGGCACCTGTCAGTCCTTCGGGGCGGGTAAGGCCTTTTAGCCCGCTCCGGACTGACAGGTGCCGCCTCGATCCGTCAATCCAACCGAAAGTGAGTTCCTAGATGGCCAAGAAGGTCATGGCCCAGATCAAGCTCCAGATCGCCGCTGGCCAAGCGACGCCGGCGCCGCCCGTCGGTCCCGCCCTGGGTCAGCACGGCGTCAACATCATGGAGTTCTGCAAGGCCTACAACGAGCGCACGCAGGCGCAGCAGGGCAACGTCATCCCGGTGGAGATCACGGTCTTCGAGGATCGCTCCTTCACCTTTGTGATCAAGACGCCGCCGGCCGCGAGGTTGCTGCTCAAGGCGGCGGCGATCGAGCGGGGCTCCAGCGAGCCCAACCGCAACAAGGTCGGCACGGTGTCCCGCGCGGCGGTCCAGGAGATCGCGGAGCTGAAGATGGAGGACCTCAACGCCGTCGATATCGCCGGTGCCATGAAGATCATCGAAGGCACGGCCCGAAGCATGGGCCTCACCGTCGAGAGCTAGTCCCGCAGCACCCAACCCCGACCGTGGGAGGTGGGTCCTCGCCGACCCCCCGCCAGCACCACAGGAGCAGATCATGGCCAAGCACGGAAAGCGCTACCAGAACGCGGCGGCGAAGATCGACCGCGACACCGTCTACACCCCCGCGCAGGCGATGCGCCTTGCGAAGGAGACGGTGACGGTGTCCTTCGACGCCACCATCGACCTCGCGATCCGCCTCGGCATCGACCCCCGCAAGGCCGATCAGATGGTGCGCGGCTCCGTCGCGCTGCCACACGGCACCGGCAAGGTCATGCGCGTGGCGGTGTTCGCCGAGGGCGCCAAGGCCCAGGAGGGCGCCGACGCCGGCGCGGACGTGGTGGGCGCCGCCGAGGTCGCCGAGCTGATCGAAGCCGGCAACCTGGACTTCGACGCGATCATCGCCACCCCGGACCAGATGGGCAAGATCGGCCGCTACGGCAGGACGCTGGGCCCTCGCGGCCTCATGCCGAACCCCAAGACCGGCACGGTCACCATGGACGTCGCCCGTGCCGTGGCGGAGATCAAGGCCGGCAAGATCGAGTACCGCTCCGACCGCCAGGCCAACGTGCACCTGGCCATGGGCAAGGCGTCGTTCCCCGCCAGGGCCCTCACGGAGAACTACGGCGCCATCATCGACGAGCTGATGCGCGTGCGCCCCGCCGCGGCCAAGGGTCGCTACATGCGTTCCATCAACGTCTCGACCACCATGGGTCCGTCGATCCCCGTCGACCCGACGCGGACGCGAGACCTGTGGGACGAGGAGCAGGTCGCAGCCTCGTAGCGGTCGGAGGGCGGTCGGAGGGCGGTCGGAGGGTGCGCCCTTCGGCTCCTGGGAAGGCCTTTTACGTCGCCTGCGGGCGCACCATCCGACCTTGCTGGCTCCCGTCCGAGTTGACGGTGGGGGCGGGGGATCGTACTGTGGCGCCCAGCCGTAGACCGCTTCGGTCCCGCACTCGTGCGGCGAAGGTGTCACCAGCTCGACCGGTGGCCGGCCAGCGCAGGTGATGCGAACGCTCCAGGCGGAGCTGTCGTGCACGTGCGCCTCCCCATCGGAGATGGTCTGCGGGGAGGCTTTTTCGTTCACGACAGGAGACCGAATGGTTCGTGCTGACAAGGCTGCGGCGGTGACCGAGGTGCGCGAGCGCCTCGAGTCGGCGACCGCGACCGTGCTCACCGAGTACCGCGGCCTCACGGTGGCAGAGCTCGCCAGCCTGCGGGCGGAGCTGCGCAAGAACGACGCCGAGTACAAGGTCGTCAAGAACACCCTCACGCGGATCGCCGTGCGGGACGCCGGTTTCGAGGTGCCGAGTGAGCTGCTCACCGGCCCCACCGCGGTGACCTTCTGCGCCGGCGACCCCGTTCCTGTGGCCAAGGTGCTGCGCAAGTTCTCGCGCGACAACCCGGAGCTCGTCGTCAAGGGCTCGATCCTGGACGGCAAGCTGCTCGACGCCGGCGATACCTTGAAGCTCGCCGACCTCGCCTCGCGCGAGGAGCTGCTGAGCAGGCTCGCGGGGCTGTTCACCGCGACCGTCGCCCAGCCGGCCCGCCTGGCCCAGGCCAACCTCACCAAAGCGGTCCGCCTGTTCGCAGCGCTGCAGGAGCGCAAGCCCGCCGACACCGCTTCGGCCGTCACCGAGACCGCAGCATCACCGTCCGACACCCCTACGCCTGAGGGCTCCGCGCCCGAGGCAGCCGCAGAGACCGAACCGGCGCCGTCCGAGGCTTAGGCCTCGCACCCGTCCACGCCTCGATTCCAAGGAGCAGCACTCATGGCGAAGATGTCCACCGACGACCTTCTGGACGCGTTCAAGGAGATGACCCTCCTCGAGTTGTCCGAGTTCGTCAAGAAGTTCGAAGAAGAGTTCGACGTCACCGCGGCCGCGCCCGTGGCGATGATGGCAGGAGGCCCCGCCGGTGGTGGCGAGGCCGCCGCCGTCGAAGAGGAGAAGGACACCTTCGACGTCATCCTGACGGGTGCCGGCGAGAAGAAGATCCAGGTCATCAAGGAGGTCCGCTCCTTGACCAGCCTGGGACTCAAGGAAGCCAAGGACCTGGTCGACGGCGCCCCCAAGGCCGTGCTGGAGGGCGTCAACAAGGAGGCCGCCGACAAGGCCAAGGAGGCCCTCGAGGGAGCCGGCGCGAGCGTCGAGGTCAAGTAGCGCAGTTCGACGATCGACCTTCAGCCCCTGCCGGCCCCATTCGGCGGGGGCTGACCGCTGACCGCTGACCGCGCTGCCAGACCCCGAAGGCACCGTGCCGCCGCACGTTGCCGCCGCCGCAGTTGACGCTTGACGTGGGACCCGTCAGCGGTCACCATTGGAGCGAAGAACCACGACGAGGAGATGCGTGCCGACGATCTGCTGGACGGGTGCGCGGTTGAAGGCAGCGTAGCCATAGGCTACGCTGTCTGTTGGCGTCCAGATTCGCCTGCTCCGGGTCTGCCCTTCCGGCTCTCCCCGCTCCACGGGGCCTGCCCGTTGGGTCGGCCGGCTGGCAGCGCCCTGTAGCACTTCGCGGGTCGGGTTCCCGGCGCCCGTCTCGCAGCACTCGCCTTTCGCCCGCCATTCCGCCACCGACTCGCCTTCCGCCCCCGACACGTCCCGGATCCGCAGGACTCGGCCGTCGCCAGCGCGGAGCCAGGGCGGGTCACACCCACCTCACCAGTGGAGGAGTTCCCTTTGTCGACGCTTTCCACGAGCGACGGCGCGCGTGCGCGCGCCGATCGACTTTCATTCGCGAAGATCGCCGAGCCGCTTCCCGTGGAGCAGCTCGACCTCGTCGGCATCCAGCGCGATAGCTTCCGCTGGCTGAGGGACAAGGGCCTGCAAGACGTCTTCGAGGAGATCTCTCCGATCGAGGACTTCACCGGCCAGATGGCCCTGTCGTTCTCCGAGCACCGCTTCGAGGAGCCCAAGCACTCCATCGAGGATTGCAAGGAGAAGGACCTCACCTACGCCGCGCCGCTGTTCGTCACCGCGGAGTTCGTCAACCGCACCACCGGTGAGATCAAGTCCCAGACCGTCTTCATGGGCGACTTCCCCATCATGACCGGCGGTGGCACCTTCGTGATCAACGGCACCGAGCGCGTCGTGGTGTCCCAGCTGGTGCGCTCGCCGGGCGTGTACTTCGACCGCTCCATCGACAAGGTCACCGGCCGTGACGTGTTCGCCTGCAAGGTCATCCCGTCGCGTGGCGCCTGGCTCGAGTTCGAGATCGACAAGCGCGGGTTTGCCGGCGTGCGCGTGGATCGCAAGCGCCGCCAGCACATCTCGGTGCTGTACCGGGCGCTCAAGGGCATCGTCTTCGACCCGGAGCAGGACGAGTACGTGCTCGCCGACCGCGAGCTGCTCGAGCAGCCGGTCAGCAACGAGGAGATCCTCGCCTTCTTCGACGGCGCCGAGTCGATCGAGGCGACGCTCGCCAAGGACGCCATCACCACCCCGGCCGATGCGTTGATGGACATCTACCGCAAGCTGCGGCCGGGTGAGCCGCCCACGCCCGAATCCGCCGGTGCGCTGCTGATCAACCTGTTCTTCAACGGCAAGCGCTACGACCTGGCCCGCGTGGGTCGCTACAAGGTCAACAAGAAGCTGGGCGAGCAGCAGGTCATGCTTGGCCTGCGCACCGTCGACGAGGCCAAGCCGCTGGCCGACCAGGTGACCGCCCCGCAGCGACTCCTCGACGCCGCCGAGCACCCCAGCGGCCTGGGTGCGCACGCCTTCGCCGAGGGCGAAGCGCACGGCAAGGCCTTCACGTCCATCCTCACCAAGGAGGACGTGCTGGCGACGATGACCTACCTCGTCAAGCTGTCCCAGGGCGACGATGCCTGCGACACCGACGACATCGACCACTTCGGCAACCGACGGCTGCGCAGCGTCGGCGAGCTGATCCAGAACCAGGTGCGCATCGGCCTGTCCCGCATGGAGCGAGTCGTGCGCGAGCGCATGACCACTCAGGATGTCGAGGCGATCACACCGCAGACGCTGATCAACATCCGGCCCGTGGTCGCCTCCATCAAGGAGTTCTTCGGCGCCTCGCAGCTGTCGCAGTTCATGGACCAGACCAACCCGCTGACGGGCTTGACGCACAAGCGGCGCCTGTCCGCCCTCGGGCCGGGTGGGTTGTCGCGCGAGCGCGCCGGCTTCGAGGTGCGCGACGTGCACCCGTCGCACTACGGCCGCATGTGCCCGATCGAGACGCCGGAAGGGCCCAACATCGGCCTGATCGGCTCGCTCGCGACCTACGCGCGCATCAACGAGTTCGGCTTCATCGAGACGCCGTACCGCCGCGTGGTGGACGGGCTCGTCACCGACAACATCGACTACCTCACCGCCGATGAGGAGGACCGCCAGGTCATCGCCCAGGCGAACGCACCCCTCGGTGAGGACTTCCGCTTCCTCAACGAGTCCATCCTGTGTCGAGCGCGCAACGGCGAGGTCCGGGAGGTCACGCCGGCCGAGGTCGACTACATGGACGTCTCGCCGCGGCAGATCGTGTCCGTGGCCGCGGCCATGATCCCGTTCCTGGAGCACGACGACGCCAACCGGGCGCTCATGGGCACCAACATGCAGCGCCAGGCCGTGCCGCTGCTGCGCAGCCGTGCGCCCTACGTCGGCACGGGACTGGAGGGCAAGGCCGCCCGTGACGCCGGCGACGTGGTCGTCAGCGAGTCCGGCGGCGTGGTGGTGGAGGTTGCCGCGGACCGCATCGTGCTGAAGACCCCCGACGGCAAGTTGGAGAAGCACTTCCTGCACAAGTTCGAGCGCACCAACCAGGGCACCTGCTACAACCAGCTACCGATCGTGGACGAGGGCGACGAGATCGCTCCCGGCGCGGTGATCGCCGACGGGCCCTGCACCGAGCTTGGTGAGATGGCCCTGGGCCAGAACCTGCTGGTCGCCTTCATGTCCTGGGAGGGCTACAACTACGAGGACGCGATCATCCTCTCCGACCGCCTGGTCAAGGAGGACGTGCTCACCTCCATCCACATCGAGGAGCACGAGGTGGACGCGCGCGACACCAAGCTCGGTGCCGAGGAGATCACGCGCGACATCCCCAACGTGTCTGAGGAGATCCTGGCCAACCTCGACGAGCGCGGCATCATCCGCATCGGCGCCGAGGTCAACCCCGGCGACGTGCTGGTGGGCAAGGTCACCCCCAAGGGCGAGACGGAGCTGACCCCCGAGGAGCGGCTGCTGCGCGCGATCTTCGGCGAGAAGGCCCGCGAGGTGCGCGATACCTCGCTCAAGGTGCCCCACGGCGAGGTCGGGCGCGTGATCGGCGTGCGCACGTTCTCCCGGGAGGACGGCGACGAGATGCCCCCCGGCGTCAACGAGCTCGTGCGCGTCTACGTGGCGCAGAAGCGCAAGATCTCCGACGGCGACAAGCTGGCCGGGCGCCACGGCAACAAGGGCGTCATCGCCAAGATCCTGTCGGCGGAGGACATGCCGTTCCTGGCCGACGGCACGCCCGTCGACATCGTGCTCAACCCCTTGGGGGTGCCGAGCCGCATGAACGTCGGCCAGGTCCTGGAGACCCACCTGGGCTGGGTGGCCTCCCGCGGCTGGAAGTTCGACACCGAGCCGGAGTGGTTCAAGGCCCTCGGCTGGGGCGCCGACCGACTCACCGACGCCGGCGGCAACCTCGCCTCGCCGGTGTTCGACGGCTGTCGCGAGAACGAGCTGACCGACCTGCTGGAGAACACCCAGCCCAACCGCGACGGCGACAAGCTGATCGATGCCTCCGGCAAGGCGCAGATCTTCGACGGTCGCTCCGGCGACCCGATCGACCAGCCCATCACCGTGGGCTACATGTACATCCTGAAGCTGCTGCACCTGGTCGACGACAAGATCCACGCCCGCTCGACCGGCCCGTACTCGATGATCACACAGCAGCCGCTGGGCGGGAAGGCGCAGTTCGGCGGTCAGCGCTTCGGCGAGATGGAGGTCTGGGCGCTGGAGGCCTACGGCGCTGCCTACGCCCTGCAGGAGCTGCTGACCGTCAAGTCCGACGACGTGCTCGGTCGCGTCAAGGTCTACGAGGCCATCGTCAAGGGCGAGAACATCCCCGAGCCCGGCATCCCGGAGTCGTTCAAGGTGCTGGTCAAGGAGATGCAGTCGCTGTGCCTCAACGTCGAGGTCCTGTCCGCGGAGGGCCAGGAGATCGAGTTCCGCGAAGCCGACGAAGATGCCTTCCGCGCCGCGGAGGAGCTGGGCATCAACCTGTCCCGCCCCGAGCGCTACGGCGACGAATTCGGAGTCGGGGGGTGACCGAGCGGCCGGGGGCCGGCGGCGCTTCGGGGGCGGGAAGGCCTTTAGCCCCGCTCCGCGCCGCCGGCCCCCGGCCACCCACCTCCTCTTGCAGCAGTAACACCACCGCAGTACGGCACCGATTAGGAGTCACACGTGCTCGACGTCAACAACTTCGATGAGCTGCGGATCGGCCTGGCCACGCAGGACCAGATCCGGATGTGGTCCAACGGCGAGGTCAAGAAGCCGGAGACCATCAACTACCGGACGCTCAAGCCGGAGAAGGACGGCCTGTTCTGCGAGAAGATCTTCGGACCGACTCGCGACTGGGAGTGCTACTGCGGCAAGTACAAGCGGGTGCGCTTCAAGGGCATCATCTGCGAGCGCTGCGGCGTGGAGGTCACGCGCTCGAAGGTCCGCCGTGAGCGCATGGGCCACATCGAGCTGGCCGCCCCGGTCACGCACATCTGGTACTTCAAGGGCGTCCCGTCGCGCCTGGGCTACCTGCTCGACCTCGCGCCCAAGGACCTCGAGAAGGTCATCTACTTCGCGGCCTACATCATCACCTCGGTCGACGCCGACGCGCGCCACGGTGACCTGCCCAAGCTCGAAGAGGAGATCCACGCCGAGAAGCGCAAGATCGAGAAGCAGCTGGAGGTCGACCGCGACCAGCTGCTGACCGAGCTGGAGACCGAGCTCGCGGAGCTGGAGTCCCAGGGCGCCAAGGCCGATGTCGTGCGCAAGCGCCGGCGGGAGATCGAGAAGCAGATCAAGCAGGTCTCCCAGGCCGCCGAGGACCGCGCCGAGCGCCTCGACGAGGTCCTGTCGACGTTCAAGAGCCTCGCCCCCAAGCAGCTGGTCATCGACGAGCTGCTGTACCGCGAGCTGCGCGACCGCTTCGGTGAGTACTTCACCGGCGGCATGGGTGCGGAGGCCATCCGCGACCTGCTGGCGGCGATCGACTTCGACGGCGAGTCGGAGACCCTGCGCGGGGTGCTGTCGGACGAGGCCGAGAAGATCCGCTCGGGCGCGCGCAAGACGCGCTCGCAGAAGGCCACGCGCGCCGTCAAGCGCCTGAAGGTCGTCGAGGCCTTCCGCACGACCGGCAACGACCCGACCGCGATGGTGCTCAAGGCCGTCCCGGTGATCCCTCCGGACCTGCGCCCGATGGTGCAGCTCGACGGCGGCCGCTTCGCCACCTCCGACCTCAACGATCTGTACCGCCGCGTGATCAACCGCAACAACCGCCTCAAGCGGCTGCTCGACCTCGGCGCGCCCGAGATCATCGTCAACAACGAGAAGCGCATGCTGCAGGAGGCCGTCGACGCGCTGTTCGACAACGGCCGCCGCGGCCGACCGGTCACCGGGCCGGGCAACCGCCCGCTCAAGTCGCTGTCGGACATGCTCAAGGGCAAGCAGGGCCGCTTCCGCCAGAACCTGCTGGGCAAGCGCGTGGACTACTCGGGCCGGTCGGTGATCGTGGTCGGCCCCTACCTGAAGCTGCACCAGTGCGGCCTGCCCAAGCAGATGGCGCTGGAGCTGTTCAAGCCGTTCGTCATGAAGCGGCTGGTCGACCTCAACTACGCCCAGAACATCAAGAGCGCCAAGCGCATGGTCGAGCGCGCCCGGCCGCAGGTCTGGGACGTGCTGGAGGAGGTGATCCGCGATCACCCCGTGATGCTGAACCGCGCACCGACGCTGCACCGCCTGGGCATCCAGGCGTTCGAGCCGCGTCTGGTGGAGGGCAAGGCCATCCAGATCCACCCGTTGGTGTGCGCGGCGTTCAACGCCGACTTCGACGGTGACCAGATGGCGGTGCACCTGCCGCTGTCGGCCGAAGCCCAGGCCGAGGCCCGCATCCTGATGCTGTCCAGCAACAACATCCTGTCCCCGGCCCACGGCCGCCCGATCGCCACGCCCACCCAGGACATGGTGCTGGGTGCTTACTACCTGACCTACGCCGTCGGCATCGACGCCCGCGGCACCTCTCCCGGTGAGGAGTTCATCGAGTCGGTGCGAGGCGGCAAGCAGCGCATCCGCAGCTTCGCCGGCGCGGCCGACATGATCATGGCCTTCGACGCCAAGGACGTCGGCTTGCAGGAGTGGTGCCTGGTGCGCCTGCGCGACCGTGCGGTCAACGTCGCGGACGTCTTCGGTGCGGTCGACGACGACGAGATGGTCGACGGCGTGGTCACCTCCGCCTCCGGTGTGCGCGTGCTGACCACGCCTGGCCGGGTGCTGTTCAACGAGGTGCTGCCCCCGCAGATGCCCTATGTCAACGCGCTGTGCGGCAAGAAGGAGCTCGGCGACATCGTCAACCGCTGCGCCGACGAGTTCACCCGGGCGGAGACCGCCCGGGTGCTCGACGAGCTCAAGGACCTGGGCTACACGTGGGCGACCAAGGGCGGCGTCACCGTGTCCATCGCCGACGTCGAGGCGCCGCCGCAGAAGGCGGCCATCCTGGCGCACCACGAGGAGCTCGCCCAGAAGGTGGAGCGGCAGTTCCGCAAGGGCATCATCACCGACTCCGAGCGCAAGCAGGAGCTGATCGAGATCTGGACCGAGGCGACCAACCAGGTCGCGCGGGCCATGGAGGAGAACTTCACGGTCCTCAACCCGATCTATGTGATGGCCAACTCCGGGGCGCGCGGCAACATGACCCAGATCCGCCAGATCGCCGGCATGCGCGGCCTGGTCGCCAACCCGCGCGGTGAGATCATCGAACGGCCCATCAAGTCGAACTTCCGCGAGGGGCTGTCGGTGCTGGAGTACTTCATCTCCACCCACGGGGCCCGCAAGGGCCTTGCGGACACGGCGCTGCGCACGGCCGACTCGGGCTACCTGACCCGTCGTCTGGTCGACATCGCGCAGGACCTGATCATCCGCGAGAACGACTGCGGCAGCTCCCGCGGTCTGCCGGTGGAGGTCGGCGTGGCCGACTCCCAGGCCCTGTACGGCAGGGTCCTGTCCGACGACGTGCACAAGCCGGGCACCTCCGAGCTCCTGCTGCCGGCCGGTACGGAGATCGCCGACGGCGAGATCCGGCTGCTGCGCGCCCACCTGGTCAAGGGCGTCGACCCGGAGACGGGCGAAGAGCTCGAGCACCAGCCGACGGCGAGCGACCGCGTGATCAAGGTCCGCACGGTGCTGAACTGCGAGGCGCAGCACGGCGTGTGCGCCGCCTGCTACGGCCGTGCCCTGGCCGAGGGCCAGATGGTCCAGATCGGCGAGGCGGTGGGCATCATCGCCGCGCAGTCCATCGGCGAACCCGGCACCCAGCTGACCATGCGGACCTTCCACACCGGTGGTGTGGCGGGTGAGGACATCACCCACGGCCTGCCCCGCATCGTGGAGCTGTTCGAGGCCCGCACCCCCAAGGGCAAGGCCGAGATCGCCCACCTGTCCGGGGTCGTGTCGATCGAGGAGACCGACAAGGGCTACACCATCACCGTCGACGGCGGCGGGGAGGGCAACTCCTTCTCCGCGGCGGTGTTGCGCCGTGCCGTGCTGCGCGTGGAGGACGGCGAGTCCGTCCGCGTCGGCCAGCAGCTGACGTCGGGGTCCATCGACCCCCATGAGATGCTGGAGGTCCTGGGTGCGCGCGAGACCCAGCGCCTGCTGGTCCGCGAGGTCCAGGAGGTGTACCGCTCCCAGGGCGTGTCGATCCACGACAAGCACATCGAGCTGATCGTCCGCCAGATGCTGCGGCGGGTGACGATCCTGGAGCCCGGCGACACGACCTTCCTGCCGGGTGAGCTGGTGGACCGCATCAAGTTCACCGACGAGAACCGGCGCGTCGTCGACGAGGGCGGCGAGCCGGCCAACGGCCGCCAGATCCTCATGGGCATCACCAAGGCGTCGTTGGCGACGGACTCCTGGCTGTCCGCGGCGTCGTTCCAGGAGACCACGCGCGTGCTGACCGAGGCGGCCATCGAGGGCCGCTCCGACTCCCTGCTGGGCCTCAAGGAGAACGTGATCATCGGCAAGCTCATCCCGGCGGGCACGGGGTTGCGCCAGTACCGCGGCGTGCGCCCCGTCCCGACGGAGGTCCCGGAGCAGATGCTGCCCGCCGACCTGCTGGAGCAGTTCGGCCAGGGCTACGACTACGCAGAGGACGAGGGCTGGTCGATGGGGGAGGGCGGCTACTGACGTAGCCGCCACGGTCCCCGCCCTCCCCGAGGGCGGCTACTGACGTAGCCGCCACGGTCCCCACCTTCGACAGGCGGCCACTGAGGTAGCCGCCTGTCGAATTGACAGGTACGGGGCGCGCGCCTACTGTGGGTCCTCGATGCGTCCGGGCGTGCCTGGGCGCCTCACCGTTTACTCGGCCGCTGCCGCCTGCGCCTCGGCGTCCGACGGACGCCGGCCGGGCCTGAACGGCACCCTCGGGACCCGCTCTCGGCATCATGGCGGCGCACCGGCTGCCGCCGGCGCGCGTACGATCGCGCACGGCCCAGTCCGCCACCTCTCGCACACCGTCGGGACCCGACGTGCCTCCGGGCAGCCGGCCCCAGCCGGCGGCGATCCACTGACTCCAGCGACTAGCGCGACGACCCCGTGCGAACCGGGTCCGAGCGCCGCAGCGCCGACACGCACTCCAGACACGCCGACACCGTCGGCACCGTGAAACGCCCGACCACGTGGGTCGGGGCGACACTGAAGAAGGCACGCATGCCCACCATCCAGCAGCTCGTCCGCAAGGGTCGTCAGGACAAGGCCGGCAAGGCCAAGACGCCGGCCCTCAAGGGGTCGCCCCAGCGCCGGGGCGTGTGCACGCGCGTGTACACGACCACGCCGAAGAAGCCGAACTCGGCGCTTCGCAAGGTGTGCCGTGTGCGGCTCACCTCCGGCATCGAGGTGACCGCCTACATCCCCGGCGAGGGGCACAACCTGCAGGAGCACTCCATCGTGCTGGTGCGCGGTGGTCGTGTGAAGGATCTCCCGGGTGTCCGCTACAAGGTCATCCGGGCCGCCCTGGACGCCAGCGGTGTCCGCGACCGCAAGCAGGCGCGTTCCAAGTACGGCGCCAAGAAGGAGGGCTAGGCATGCCGCGCAAGGGTGCAGCTCCGAAGCGGCCGATCGTCGCCGACCCCAAGCACGACTCCCCGCTGGTGACCCAGCTCATCAACAAGATGATGCTGGACGGCAAGCGCTCGACCGCCGAGCGGATCGTCTACGACGCGTTCGACCTGATGCGCGAGCGGACGGGAGCCGACCCCGTCCAGACCTTCAAGAAGGCCATGGACAACGTCAAGCCGGCGCTCGAGGTCAAGTCACGCCGCGTCGGCGGTGCCACCTACCAGGTGCCGATCGAGGTGCGCCAGGGCCGCGGCGCCACGCTGGCCCTGCGCTGGTTGACCATGTTCGCCCGCCAGCGCCGCGAGCACTCGATGGCAGAGCGCCTCGCCGGCGAGCTGATGGACGCCTCCAACAACGTCGGCGCCACGGTCAAGCGCCGTGAGGACACCCACAAGATGGCCGACGCCAACAAGGCCTTCGCCCACTACCGCTGGTAACGCCGGCAACGCTGGTAGCGCCACCGCGCACCGGCGGCTGACCCCGCGGCACAGCCGTTCGCGATTCGAACAGGACTTCCCGACATGCCGAAACGAGAGCACCCCCTCGGCCTGACCCGAAACATCGGGATCATGGCCCACATCGACGCGGGCAAGACCACCACCACCGAGCGGATCCTGTACTACACCGGTCGTTCCTACAAGATGGGCGAGGTCCACGAAGGCGCCGCGGTCATGGACTGGATGGTCCAGGAGCAGGAGCGCGGCATCACGATCACGTCGGCCGCCACTCGCTGTGTGTGGGACGGTCACATCATCAACATCATCGACACGCCCGGGCACGTGGACTTCACCGTGGAGGTCGAGCGCTCATTGCGCGTGCTCGATGGTGCGGTCGCGCTCTTCGATGCGGTGTCCGGCGTGGAGCCGCAGTCGGAGACGGTGTGGCGCCAGGCCGACAAGTACGGCGTTCCGCGCATCTGCTTCATCAACAAGATGGATCGCACGGGTGCGGACTTCTTCGGCTCGTTCGAATCCATCCGGGAGCGCCTCGGCGCCAACCCGGTCGCACTCCAGCTGCCGGTCGGCTCTGAGGATCTCTTCCGCGGCGTCGTGGACCTCGTGGAGATGAACGCCCGCGTCTGGGAACCGGGCGCCGACGACTTGGGCGCCAAGTGGAGCGACGTGGAGATCCCCGCGGATCTCACCGAGCGGGCCGAGGAGTACCGCGGCCGGTTGATCGAGGCGCTCGCGGACGTCGACGAGTCGATCATGGAGAAGTTCCTGGGCGAAGAGGAGGTCTCGATCGACGAGATCAACCACGCCATCCGAAAGGGCACCATCGAAGGCCAGATCACTCCGGTGCTGTGCGGCTCGGCGTTCAAGAACAAGGGCGTGCAGCTGCTGCTCGACGCCGTGGTCGCCTACCTGCCGGCGCCCACCGACATCCCGCCCGTCGAGGGTGTGGACGTCAAGACCGGCGAGCCGATGGAGCGCAAGGCCGACGAGTCCGAGCCGTTCAGCGCCCTGGCCTTCAAGATCCAGACCGATCCCTACGTCGGCAAGCTGACCTACTTCCGCGTCTACTCGGGGCAGGTCGACCAGGGCCAGGCGATCGTCAACTCCACGAAGGACAAGAAGGAGCGGATGGGGCGCATCCTGCAGATGCACGCCAACCACCGCGAAGACCGTGACGCCGCCTTCACCGGCGACATCGCCGCGGCCGTGGGCCTCAAGTACACGACCACGGGCGACACGCTGTGCGACGCCGACGCACCGGTGCTGCTGGAGACGATGGACTTCCCCAAGCCGGTCATCCACATCGCGATCGAGCCCAAGACCAAGGTCGACCAGCAAAGGCTTGGCACCTCGCTGCAGAAGCTCGCCGAGGAGGACCCGACCTTCACCGTCCGCACCGACGAGGACACCGGGCAGACCATCATCGGCGGCATGGGCGAGCTGCACCTCGAGGTGCTCGTCGACCGCCTGCTGCGCGAGTTCAAGGTCGACGCCAACGTCGGCAAGCCCGAGGTCGCCTACCGCGAGACCATCAAGCGGCCCGTCATGAAGCACAACCTGCGTTTCAAGCGCCAGACCGGCGGTTCCGGTCAGTTCGCGGAGATCGAGTTCGACCTCGAGCCCACCGGCGCCCTCGCCGACGAGCCGCTGGTCGACGAGGAGACCGGTGAGGTCGGCGGTTACGAGTTCGTGAACGCCACCAAGGGTGGCTCGATCCCCAAGGAGTACATCCCGTCCGTCGACGCCGGCATCCGCGAGGCCATGGAGGGCGGCGTGCTCGCCGGCTATCCCATGGTCGACGTGCGCGCGCGCCTCACCGACGGCTCCTACCACGAGGTCGACTCCTCGGAGATGGCCTTCAAGATCGCCGGCTCCATGGGTCTCAAGGAGGCCGCACGCAAGGCCGGCGCGGTCTTGCTGGAGCCGGTGATGGACGTCGAGGTCGTCACGCCGGAGGACTACATGGGCGATGTCATCGGCGACCTGTCCGGACGCCGCGGCAAGATCGGCCAGATGAAGGCTCGCGGCAACTCCCAGGTCATCACCGCGGTGGTGCCGCTGGCCGAGATGTTCGGCTACGCCACGGACCTGCGCTCCAAGACCCAGGGCCGCGCCGTGTACACCATGCAGTTCGCCGGCTACGAGGAGGTTCCGAACTCCCTTGCGCAGGAGATCGTCGCAAAGGTTCGCGGCGAGTGAGGGTTCCGGCCGCCGCGGGCTGCCGGTGTTCGTCCTGCGGAGTCGGAACGGCCTTTTAGCCTCCTCCGGACGAACACCGGCAGCCCGACCCACCACCCTCAGCACTCGCTTCCACAGAAGAACACCCCCGCAAGCGCCTCGCAAGGAGATGACCAAATGGCCAAGAGCAAGTTCGAGCGGACGAAGCCGCATCTGAACATCGGCACGATCGGCCACATCGATCATGGTAAGACGACGTTGACGGCTGCGATCACGAATGTGTTGCATAAGCACAATCCTGATG
>Ga0209587_1000688_pt1 | contig 16465 bp, 16 predicted proteins | sample NGEPerD_2_FD_184512 | JGI IMG/M metagenome (GOLD analysis project Ga0209587, IMG submission 184512) | Arctic peat soil microbial communities from the Barrow Environmental Observatory site, Barrow, Alaska, USA - NGEE PermafrostL1-D... | ecosystem: Environmental > Terrestrial > Soil > Wetlands >... | reverse complement strand
CTACGACCTGTTCGACCTCCACCGCTACGCACCCACCACTTAGGTCATACAGCCGGCAACACCCGAAACCACACCTGACCTGCAAAGATGCAGCACCAGCCACCCCTATCCAGGAAACTCAGGCTAGGTGCTCTCAGCCGAAGCGGCCTCCTCCAGCGCCGCGATGTCGAACTTCTTCATCTCCAGCATGGCGCGCATGGCTCGCTGTGACCGCTGCGGATCCGAGTCGGTGAGGAGCTCGTTCAACCGCGTCGGGATGATCTGCCACGACAGCCCATATCTGTCCTTCAGCCAGCCGCACTGGCCCTCTTCGCCGCCCTCCGAGAGCCTGCTCCAGAACTCATCGACCTCGTCCTGGGTCTCGCAGTAGACCTGCAACGAGATCGCCTCGTTGAAGGTGAACTGGGGGCCGCCGTTGAGTGCGAGGAACTCCTGTCCGTCCAGCTCGAAGCTCACGGTCATGACCGAGCCTTCAGGCCCTGGTCCCGCCTCGCCGTAGCGGGCGACCTCCACGATGCGGGAGTTGTCGAAGACGGAGGTGTACAAGGCCGCCGCCTCCTCCGCCTGGGTGTCGAACCACAGACACGCGCTGATCTTCTGCATGGTGGCCATCCTTTGCGACCCCTGGGTCGCAGCTCGTCGGGGCTTGCCTGCATCCTGATCGACGGCACGACCCATGGGAACTCATCGCTTGCCTTTGGCGGCGTGGCCGCCTGGCGCCGGTGCTCCGCCACCGCCTCACAGCTCCAGCCGGCGTTCATGCTCGGTGAGGTGATCACGCGGGGCGCGAAAGGCCGATCTGCGACCGGAGGGCCTGAACCCGGCTCGCTCGTAGAGCGCGACGGCCGGGGTGTTCTGGTCGCCGACTTCCAGACGCACGCATGGGTAACCGGCTGCGCCCGCCCACATGACGACGCTTTGCACCAGGGCGTGACCGACGCCTCGGCCTCGCGCCTCGGGCGCGACCCATAGCCCGTACAGCCCCGCGTCGCCTTCATCCTCGTAGTGCGGCGCTCCCACGGCCAGACCGACATCCACGCCGTTGTCGTGGGCCACGAACGTCGCGTTGTCCGACCGGAGCAGACGGCGACGCCACTCCGCGGAGCTTGTGGCCGCTTCCTCCTGCGCGGTGACCCAGAATGCGTCCGGGGCATCGTCGAGTGTCCGCAAGCGCAACGCGCGCACCCGCTGCCAATCCTCGGCACCCACGCGCTCGACCGCGACCACGTGCGTCACCTCTTCATCAGCGTCCCCGTCGAGCGATACCGATCACGTGGGGAGCAGCTGGTACGGGCAGACGCCGGTCGGGGAAGCGCAGCCGACGTGTCCGCAGGACGTCGAATCCCGCACGGCCCATCGCCGCCAGAGGATCGCGTGCGGTGCGACAGCCGCCCGTCATCGCCGGCCAGATGGTGACGTCGGCCAGCCGTTGGAAGGCGCGCAGGCCCGGCGTGTCGGCCGTGACGTGCTCGAGGAAGCGCAGCTCCCCGCCGGGTCGGATCACGCGATGCAGCTCTGCCAGACCCCGGTCCTGGGACTCAAGCGCGCACAACACCAGTCAGGCCACATCGACATCGGCGCTGGCCGTCTCCAGGGGCAGGGACTCGGCCGTGCCGGGCAGGACCGACACCGGCACGGGAGCGAGTCGGGCCGCGCGCTCAGCGAGGCCACGCAGATGCGGTTCCGGCTCGACCGCCACGACCGACGTGGCCGTTCGCGGGTAGTGGAAGAAGTTCATGCCATTGCCGGCCCCGACCTCCACCACGTCACCGGTCACGTCGGACAGCAGCTCGTCGCGGAGCTGCGCCATCCCTTCGTCCTCCATCCCGGGACTCACGCGCTCATACATGCGCGCGAACCTGGGGCGGGCCCGGTCGGTCGGTGGAGTCGGCATGGGCGTCCTCGGCTCAGTCGATGGACTCCGAGGGCAGCGAACGGTACCTCCCCGGCGGGGTTGTCCCACGCTAAGCGCCCGGGTGCACGGGGCCCGCGGAGGGCGCCGGTAGGGTTGGGCGGATGCAGCAGGACCTCTACAACCGCTTCGACGGCTACGACGAGTTCGCGCACCTGCTCACGGGCACCGACGAGGACGTGCTGATCGCGCTGCGGGCAAAGCCCGCGCTTCTGCGCATCCCTGCGGCGTCGCCGACGGGCCGGGCGCGCATGGTGTCGTGCCTGTTGCACGGCAACGAGGACTCCGGCTACCGGGCGGTGCTGCGGCTCTTGCGCACCCGACCGCGCTTTGACTTCGATCTGTGGGTGTTCATCGGCAACGTGCGCGCCGCCAGCGCGCACGGGTGGTTCGCGCATCGCCACCTCGACGACCAGGAGGACTTCAACCGCGTGTGGGGCGTGGGGCAGGCCACGACGCGGATGCGCCGGTGCGCCGCCGCGGTGCTGGAGGAGCTCGGCAAGGCCGACCTGCAAGCGGCCGTGGACCTGCACAACAACACCGGCGAGAACCCGATGCACGCCATCGTGCCGCAGTGGTCACCTTCCACGCTGCACCTCGCCGCCGTCTGCAGCGACACCGTCCTGAACTGGCCGATGAAAGCGCACACCCTCATGGAGGCGCTCGCCGAGCAGTGCCCGGCCGTCGCCGTGGAATGCGGGCTTCCGGGGATGGAGGCGAACGCCGCCTTCGCGGCGTCCGTCTTGCAGCGCTTCCTGACCGAGCCCTCGTTCGATCCGGCCTCGCGGGTCCCCGAGAAGGCCTACGAGCTGCGCACACGCGTCACCGTCCGCCCCGAAGTGCCGTTCGCCTTCGGTGGCGGCCTGACCGAGGACATCGACCTGGTGCTGGTCCCGGGGCTCGATGGACACAACTTCGGGATGCTGTTCGCCGGCGCGGAGATCGGGCACGTCCCGCCGGGTGCGGCGATGCCGCTGTGCGCCACCGACATGCGCGGCAAGGACGTGACGGCCTCGCTGCTGACCGTGACCGACGACGGCCGCCTCGTGCTCACGACCGATGTCACACCGGTGATGATGACGACGACGGTGGTGCAGACGCGTCGGGACTGCCTGTTCTACGTGGCCAGGCGCCGGGACGACGGGCTGACCACGTAGAACAGCTGCGGCGGTCTCGGGCGGCTCACGCCCCCGAGGCGTCGGCGGGGCAGGTGCGGTACTCCCCGGCGGGGATCCCGTCGCCGGTGCAGAAGTCCAGGCCGGCGCCCGGGTCCTCCGTCGGCGGGACCGACGGCGTGGGGCTCGGCGTGGGCGTCGGCTGGGGCGAAGGCGTCGGCTTCGGCGCCGGCGTGGTGGGCTTGGGGGTCGTCGGATACGGCCGCGGTGACCACGACGGCGTTGTGGTCGGCAAGGCCGTCACGGTGGGCTGCGGGGAGGTCGTCGCGGTCGGCGTCGGCACGGCGAAGTCCATGCCATCCACGGCGCTGATCGTCACCTGGGGGATGTCGCAGCGCAGGAAGTTGCGCACCTGTCCGTCGAGCACCTCCAGGTGCGACGGGGCGCTGCGTCCCGCCCAGAATTGGGGCGCACCGGCGTAGTCCATGGCCACCTCCATCACATAGACCTCGCCGTCCAGCTCGGTGTCCTGCAGCGGGCCGGTGCGCATCGTCCAGCCGTCGTCGCGCTGCAGGCTCTCCGGGTCGAAGCTCGAACGCTCGACGAAGCCGCTCGGTGGCTCGGGGCCGAACCAGGCCGTGGTGCACTCCTGGGCGGTGTAGGGCAGGTCCGGGTGCAGATGCTCGACCAGGAACGCCACCCCGCTGCCCAGACCGGCATCCCATGCCTGCTGTCGCGCGGTCCAGTACGCCTCGATGAGGTCGGCGTCGTCTGGGTCGACCGGTTCGGCGGTCGCCTCGACGACCGGCGGAGCCGGGACGGGCAGGGGAGCGGCTGCCGGTGTGGGCGCGGGCCCACAGGCGGCGGTCGTCACGAGCAGCAGCGCGCCGGCTGCCAGGTTCCACGGCTGCGGCCGCCGTGCGATGCGGGTTGCCATCAGGCCCCTCCAGTTCGTTGTGTCCGGCGCGTGCGCGACGGGCCTCAGCACGACGTCACCTCTGTGATGCGGGCTTCGACGGACCCGCCGATGTGCGAGTCGTCGCCCAGCAGGGTCAGCGCCTCCGCGCACACGTCACCGACCAGTGCTGCGGTCGCGTCGGGCACGCGGCTCCGGTCGACCAGCAGCAGTGGGCTGCCGCGGTCCGCTGCGAGGCCTGCACCGGCAAGTCCGGTGATCCAGCCGCTGCGCTCGTAGCCGTTGGCGACGAGGTAGCCGGACGGGTTGTCCCACAGCTGCTCGGCCACGGCCGCGGCGGTTGCGGCGCGCTCCGTACCGGCAACCCGCAGGGGTGCGGGGACCGCCGCCTCGACGGCGGCGGGGATCGCCGCCACGCCGCCGAGCAGGACAGTGCGGCGGATGGTGTGCTCGGCCAGGTAGCGCGCGACTGCTGGGTGCAGGCTCGGACCGGTGACCAGCACCGGCACGCCCTCCGACGCAGCCCATGCTCCACCGGTGACCGAGTCGGCCCATGCGGAGGTCTCGTCGCTGCCGCCGGCGTAGGCCCGTGCGATGGCGACCTGGTCGGAGCCGGAGCGCCGCTGCACCTCCTGGGCGACCGCGACCGCGGTCTCCACCCGGGACGCGCCCGCGAGCCGTCGGACCTCGAAGCCACGCTGCACCAGGTCCGTGGTGATGTCCTCGCTGAGGGCCTTGGGACCGCCCAGCAGGTACACCAGGCCGCGACCATCGAGGACGCGGGTGATCTCCTCGGCGGTCTGCTGGGCCAGGCCGTCGGGCGGCGTGACCAGCAGCGGACCGTCGGTGCTGAGCGAGGCGCCGACCAGCGAGTCGGCGAACACGTCGTCGCGCGACAGGACCACGTACTCCGCCGGCTGCGACGCCGGGTCGGGGAAGCGCAGCTGGCTCACCCGGACGGCCACGGCGGCGGCCTCGCGCTCATCGACGCGGGTCAGCTGCCCGGTTGCGGGGTCGGGCACCGGTCCGCCGGTCGCGGGCACCTCCAGCAGAGCGGCGATGTCCAGCAGCCCGTGGCCGGAGTTCGTGTCGTGGCCGGGGGTGCCCATGTCGTGAGCGGAACGCTCCAGGGCGATGCGCACGTCCTCGGCCGTGGCGTGGGGGTGCTGACCCAGGTACAGGCTCGCGGCACCGGCGACCAGCGGCGCCGAGAAGCTGGTGCCCGCGACGGCCGCGACGGTGCCGAGCTCCCAGGGGACCAGGATGTCGCCTGCCGCCTCACCGGAGGCATCGCCGCCGGGGGCGACCAGGTCGAGGTGGCGTCCGGTGCCGCTGTAGGCGGTGACCGCGCCGTTGCGGTCGGTTGCGCCGACGGCGATGACGCCTGGCAGGGTGGCCGGGTACAGCGGGGCGCTGGCGTTGCCGGCGTTGCCGGCGGCCGCGACCACGATGATGCCGGCGCTCTCCGCCCGGTCGACCGCGGCGCGCACCGCGTCGTCGTCCGGCCCGCCCAGTGAGATGTTGATGACCTTGGCACCGCGGGCGGTGGCGTGGTCGATGCCGCGGGCGACCGCCTCCGGGCTGATGCAGCCGTTGGCGTCGACCACCCGGATCGGCAGGATGCGTGCGCCCCAGTTGACGCCGGCGACCTCGCGGGCGTTGTTGCCGGCGGCGGCGAGCACGCCGGCGACGGCGGTGCCGTGGTTGCCGCGGTTGGAGTCGCTGCCGGCCGCGAGGCTCTGGTCGTAGACGCTGTCGTAGCCGTCGACGACGCGGTCGCCGAAGTCGGCGCGGCGACCATCGACGCCGTCGTCGATGACGGCCACCAGGACGTCGGCGGAGGACCGCAGGGCCCAGGCGGGCGGTGCGCTCACGGCCGGCAGGCCCCACTGGCGAGCGAACTCGGGGTCGTTGGGGACCACCTCGACGGCCGTGGCCTGAGCTTGGGCCAGGGCCAGTCCGCTATCGCAGGAGCGCGGGTAGGTGGGCAGGTCCGACATGTAGGGCTCGGGGAAGAGGTCGGCGGCGGCGGCCACGTCGACGGTCGACATGGAGAAGCCGAACTCGGCCGCGCGCAGGTCGCCGATGGCCTTGGTCGGCACCACGCCGTCGACCTCGTAGCCGTCGAGGCGCTGGGCGTCGCCTAGCCAGGTCATGTACCACGTCGAGCGGTCCAGCTCGGGAGTGCGCACCGCGGTGATCTTCAGCTGGTCGCCGTCGGGGAAGATGGAGACGAGGAACTCGGGGAAGGTGGCGGCACCTTCCTTGCCCGGGTACAGGCCCCAGGTGATGCCGCCGGCGCCCAGGTCCGACGCGTCCCACGGCGCGCAGCCGTAGGCGAGGAACCCGGTCTGGTCCTGGCGATCCACGTCGTCCAGGCTCTGCGCGATGATCGTGGCGCGCAGGTCGACCCGGCCGACGCCCGGCTCAGAGCAGGTGTCGTACCAGCGGTTGCCCAGGGCGCCGACGCGCTGCAGGCCGACAGCCGATGAGCCGCCGGCGGCAGCGCCGGCGCTGGCGCTGGTGCCATCGAGCGCCAGCTCCGCACGCAGCGCGGCGCGACCACGCGCCTCGGCTTCGTCGTCCTCCTCGATGGCCTGGGCCTGGAGGTTGTCCCGGGCCGCGGCTCGGGTGAACGCCGCCCAGTCCATGCCGTCGACGACCTCGTCGACCCGGGCGCGGGACTGTGCGTCGACGGTCGCCGCCGAGGCCGGCAATGCCGGTGGCAGCAGCGGAACTGCGGAGAGCACGGCGGCAGATGCCAGCACCACCGCCAAGACACGTGCGGACATGGACGCCCCTCGAGATCGCCGACACACCAACAGCAGGTTCTTGGAGATGTCGGCACGACAGCCGCGACCTTGAGCAGATCGGCTGTCGGCGGCTCAGTCCAGGCCGGCGAACAACGAGTCTTCGGGCAGCTCGGTGGTGACGAGGGACTCCGCCAGCGTGAAGTCATCCCACGGGTAGACCTCACGCACCTTCGCGTCCGGCACCGAGAACCACCTGCCGTTGGGGTCGATCTGGGTGGCGTGCGCGATCAGCGCCTGGCTGCGCTGGGCGAGGAATTCACCGACCTCGATCCGCGTGGTGATCTCGGGATCGGGCCGCTCTCGCTTCTCGAGCCATTCGGCCCAGGGCGACTCCAGCCCCAGCTCCAGGCACGCCTCGTGCAGCGCCTGCACCCGCGCGCGGTTGTGCCCGGTCAGGTAGTACAGCTTCGCCGGCTGCCAGGGCGGACCGGCATCCGGGAAGCGCTCCGGGTCCCCGGCCGCCGCGAAGGCCGCGACGGTGATGTCGTGGCAGCGGATGTGGTCGGGATGCGGATAGCCGCCGCCTTCGGGATAGGTCACCAGGACGGCGGGTCGCTCCGCCCGCACGATCGCCACGAGCGCGGCGACGGACTGTTCCACCGGGACGTTGAAGAAGCAGTCAGGTGCCAGCAGTGTGCCGTCGCCCTTGAAGTCCTCGACATAGCCCGAGTCGGGGTAGCCCAGGTTGAAGTGATCGGTGACGCCCAGGATCTCCAACGCCCGCGCCAGCTCCTCGGCTCGGATCTCCTTCATGCGCTCCTTGATCCCGGGCCGATCCATGGCCGGGTTGAGGATGTCGCCCTGCATCCCGTCTGTGCAGGTCACCACCGAGATCCGGTAGCCCTCCTTGGCGTAGCGCGCCATCGTCGCCGCGCCCTTGGAGGACTCGTCGTCGGGATGGGCGTGGACGAACATCGCGTGCAGCGCAGGCTTCGCAGGCATGCGGTCAAGGCTAGCGCGGAGCGCCGACTGGCCTGCTGAGATCTGCGCCTTGGCGGCGTGTCAGGCCCAGCGCGCGGCCCAGGACTCCCGCAGCGCCGCGTGCGCCGGGTCGGCATCCAGATCGGCCACGTAGGCGCGGACCAGCGCCATCGCCGGCGCCACCCGCTCGGCGCGCCCCTTCAGGCGCACCGTGCAGACCTTGCCGGGGTAGGAGCCCAGGTGCACGTCCGGGAAGTCCGCCACCAAGCGGTCGAAGACTGGGTTGAGGATCGACTCCGGGTACCCGTGCCGCAGCTCCTCGACCGACTGGGGCTCACCGCGACCCGCCAGCAGCTCCGGCTCGACGCCCTCGAGGGTGATGCGCTGCAGCTCCGAGGGGATGCCGGGAAGGATCACCACGGTCGCGCCGCCATCGCTGCTGATGCCGCCGTCGACGTCGACGGCGACGCCCGGTGCGAACCCGGTTTCGCCACCCAGCCGGTGGGCGGCCTCGGGAACCAACGCCATCTTCAGCATGGAGCGCTCGTGCGCCGCGCTCACCGCCACGCCCTGGCGCGACGTCCACTCCAGGGCCCGGCCGATGCGGGCCTCCAGGTCCGGGTCGGTGCGCAGCCCCATGCCCAGGCACTCCGCCACCGCCAGCATGGTCATGTCGTCGGGCGTGGAACCGATCCCGCCAGAGGTCAGCAGCAGCCGTGGCCGGGGTCGCGCCAGCTCGCCGGCCAGGGCCTCCCCGATCGCCTCGATGTCGTCGGGGACGGTCACGACGCGGTCCAGCGGCACGCCGACGTGCTGCAGACGCCTGGCGAGCCAACCGGAGTTGGTGTCGTCGACGAAGCCGCCCAGGATCTCGTCGCCGATGACGACGATTGACGCGCGCAGTCGGCTCATGACCGCCAGGATAGGTCGCGCCGTCCTCCCACCCGTACGATGCGGCCATGTACACCAGCCCCGAAGAGGCCCGCTCGGATCTGTTCCTGTCGGCCGCCGTCTACCTGATCGGGCCGTTGCTGCTGAACATCGTGCTGGGCGTCATTCCGCTGGGCCGCATCCCCGGGGTGGCCGAGGTGCTGCTCGTGGCCCAGCCGCTGATCGTCACCGCGCTCACGCCGCTGCTGCTGATCCGCTACCGCGGGGAGAAGCTCTCGGAGTACGGACTCAGCGCCGCCACGCTGCCGCGTCTGGCGCCGGGTGCGTTGCTGGCCCTGCCGGTGGTCGCGGTCAGCGTGCTGGGGGGCGCCCTCGACGGCGAGCTGCTCGCCACGTTGCCCGTGCTCGGCCAGGGACCAGGCGGCTTCACAAGCGTCGCCTACCGCCTCGCCTACTGGCTGGGGCTCACCTTCCTGGCTGCCTACGCCACCGTCAAGGCGCGGGACGCCTTCTTCTCCGACGCCCGATCCGTCAGCGACGGCGTGCAGCAGATCGGCAAGGTGCTGGCCATCATCGGCGTGGTCGCGACCGCGCTGCTGTTGGCCGCCGGCTTCGTGGCGTGGACCCTGGTCGTGGTCCCGCTCGGCGTGGCCGCCAGCGTGGTGCTGTTCCTGCGCGGCCTCAAGCGTCCGGCGGGCACCACCCGCGCGGTGCTGCTGACGCCCGTGATCCTGCTGGCGATGGGTCCGTTCGGGCTCACCCTGCAGGCCCGCGCCCTCGTGGTCGGCATCTGGGCGGCCGCGGTCGCCGCCGCGATCGGGCTCGTCATCGGCGGACTGCAGGAGACCCGGTCGACGGTCATGCCCGCGCTCGGCCTGGGACTGGTGCTGGCGCTGGCCACGGTGGTGGGCCCGGGCGGCTGAGGGGCACATCCAGGCGATGACCGTCTGGATCGGCACCTCCGGCTGGCAGTACCGCGACTGGCGCGAGCGCTTCTATCCCACCTCGCTGCCCCAGCGCGCATGGCTGGAGCACTACGCCAGCGCCTTCCGGACCGTCGAGGTCAACAACACGTTCTACCGGTTGCCGAGCGCTGAGACCTTCCGCGCATGGCGCCAGCGCACGCCCGACGACCTCGTCCTGGCCTGCAAGGCGAGCCGCTACCTCACGCACGTCAAGCGCCTCGCGGAACCGCAGGAGCCGATCGCGCGGCTGATGAACGTGGCGGTGGAGCTCGGCGACAAGCTGGGCCCCGTGCTGCTGCAGCTGCCGCCCACCTTCCGCGCCGACCACGAGCGCCTCGACGCGGTGCTCGCCGCCTTCCCGGCGGCGGTGCGGGTGGCCGTGGAGCTGCGCCACGACTCGTGGTGGAGCCCCACGACCCGCGGGCTGCTGGAGCGACGCGGCGCCGCGCTGGTGTGGGCCGACCGCGGCTCCCGGTTGCTGACGCCCACGTGGCGCACCGCCGAATGGGGCTACGTCCGCTTCCACGAGGGCGCCGCCAAGCGCTGGCCCTGCTACGGGCGCACGGCGCTCGCGGGCCGTGCGGCGCGCGTCGCCGCGACCTTCGGCGATGCCGATGTCTACGCCTACTTCAACAACGACCCGGGCGGGTGCGCGCTGCGCGACGCGCGCCTGTTCGCGCTGGCCTGCCGGCGTGCGGGCCTGGCCACCACCCGCGTGCCCGCCGCTGGGCAGGTGCGGCTCGACCCGTAGCATGGGCCTTTACCACCGGCACTTCCATCCGCACTTCCATCGAGGGATCCGCTGTGGCCGAGTACCAGTACGTGATGAAGGGCCTGACCAAGGTCGTGCCCCCAGGCAAGGAGATCCTGAAGGGGATCTGGCTGTCGTTCTACCCCGGCGCCAAGATCGGCGTGATCGGGCCCAACGGTGCCGGCAAGTCGACGCTGCTGCGCATCATGGCGGGCGTCGACGCCGAGTTCGAGGGCGAGGCCTGGCCGGGTCAGGGCGTGTCGGTCGGCTATCTGCCGCAGGAGCCGCGGCTGGACGAGTCCAAGGACGTCAAGGGCAACATCATGGAGGGCGTGGGTGAGGCCGCCGCCCTGCTCGAGCGCTTTAACGAGCTGTCCATGAAGATGGCCGAGGACCTGCCCGACGACGAGATGGCGAAGGTGTACACGGAGTTCGCCGAGGTCCAGGACGCGATCGAGACGGCGGGGGCGTGGGATATCGACCGCACCCTGGAGATCGCGATGGACGCGCTGCGTGTCCCCGCGGGCGACGCCGCAGTCTCCACGCTGTCCGGCGGCGAGCGCCGTCGGGTCGCGCTGTGCCGGCTGCTGCTGTCGCGTCCCGACCTGCTGCTGCTCGATGAGCCCACCAACCACCTCGACGCCGAGAGCGTCGCATGGCTGGAGCGCCATCTGCAGGAGTACCCGGGCACCGTGGTCGCCATCACCCACGACCGCTACTTCCTGGACAACGTCGCCGGTTGGATCCTGGAGCTGGACAACGGTCGCGGCGTGCCTTTCGAGGGCAACTACTCCTCCTGGCTCGAGCAGAAGCAGGAGCGGCTGCGGCAGGAGTCCAAGCAGGAGTCCAACCGGCAGAAGACCCTGGAACGCGAGCTGGAGTGGGTTCGGATGTCGCCGCGCGCCCGGCAGGCCAAGTCCAAGGCCCGCCTGGCCTCGTACGAGTCCTTGCTGGCACAGGGATCAGAGGAGCGGGCCGGCACCGCGGACATCCAGATCCCGGTCAGCGGCCGTCTGGGTGATGTGGTGGTCGACGCCGCAGACGTCGCCAAGGGCTACGGCGACCAGCTGCTGTACGAGGACCTGAGCTTTCGGCTGCCGCCGGGTGGCATCGTCGGCGTGATCGGGCCCAACGGCGCCGGCAAGACCACGCTGTTCCGCATGATCGTCGGCGAGGAGAAGCCCGACTCCGGCACCCTGCGGGTGGGCGAGACCGTCGACTTCGCCTACGTGGACCAGAGCCGTGATGCCCTGGACCCGGACAAGACCGTCTTCGAGGAGATCACCGAGGGCCGCGACCGGTTGCTGATCGGCAACCGCGAGGTCGCCTCCCGCGCCTACGTCGCCTCGTTCCAGTTCAAGGGCCCGGACCAGCAGAAGAAGGTCGGGCAGTGCTCGGGCGGCGAGCGCAACCGCGTGCAGCTGGCCAAGATGCTGCGCCGCGGCGGCAATCTGCTGCTGCTCGACGAGCCGACCAACGACCTCGACGTCGACACGCTGCGGGCGCTTGAGGACGCGCTGCTGAGCTTCGCCGGCTGCGCGGTGGTCATCAGCCACGATCGCTGGTTCCTGGACCGCATTGCCACGCACATCCTCGCCTTCGAGGGGGATAGCCAGGCGACCTGGTTCCAGGGCGGCTACTCCGATTACGAGCAGGACCGCAAGCAGCGCCTCGGTGCCGAGGCCGACCAGCCCCACCGCATCAAGTACAAGCCGCTCGTGCGCTCGTAGGCCGCAAGGCCGGTTGGCACCATCGAAAGACCCGGCACCTGGTTAAGGAAATGGTGAGGCCCCCGTGGTCGGGCGGGGGCCTCGGTGCGCGTCGGTGAAATGCGGGCGGTTTCACCTGGCACGCTCGTGTTGCAGTCCTTATGCCCCCGACCTTCGGCGTCCAACCCTGATCGAGCGGATCTTTCGAGCCGCCGCCGGCCTGGTCCGGGCTCTCAGCTGGCGACGGTGAAGCGCAGCGCGCTGGCAAGGTCGCGGATCGTCGCGCCGGCAGCCGCCGCGGCCGCCTCGTCGAGCACGGCGAGCGCGGTCGGGATGTCCAAGTCGTCGGCCATGGCGGCGTGGAAGCGCGTCTCGAGGTCGGGTCGTCGCTCGTCGCCGTCCAGCGCCTTGCGCCAGCGCTTGACGCCGGCTGCGGCATCCTCGAGCACGCTGTCGGAGTGGTCGAAGCCCTCGCGGTAGTGGTGCTCCAGAAGGTAGCGGCGCACCGCGTCGGCCTCGTAGCGCTCGAGCAGATCGGCGACGAACACGAGGTTGCCGAGGGACTTCGACATCTTCACGCCGTCGAGGGTGACCATGCCGACGTGGAACCACGCGCGGGCGAAGGGCGATTGCCCGGTGAGGCCCTCGGCCTGGAGGATCTCCGCCTCATGGTGCGGGAAGATGAGGTCGCTGCCCCCGCCGTGCAGATCGATGGTGTTGCCCAGGGTCTCGGTCGCCATCACCGAGCACTCGATGTGCCAACCCGGCCGCCCCGGCCCCCAGTCGCTGCCCCACGTCGGCTCGCCCGGGTTGGAGGGCTGCCACAGCAGGAAGTCCAGCTCGTCCTGCTTGCCCGGGGCGTGCGGGTCGCCGCCCTTTTCGGCGAACTGGTGCAGCATGTCCTCGCGGTCCAGCCGGGACAGCTCCCCGAAGCGCTCCGCCGACCGTGTGGCGTAGTACACACGCCCGTCGCGGGTCACGTAGGCGTGGCCGGTCGTGATCAGGCCGCGGACGGCCGTCAGGATCGCCGGGATCGACTCCGTCGCCCGTGGGGTGTGGTCGGGAAGGCGACAGCCGAGGTTGGCGAGGTCGGCGTCGAAGCGCGCCATCTCGCGGTTGCCGAGCTCCAGGTAGTCCACGTCCTGCTCGGCGGCCTTGCGCAGGATGTCGTCGTCGACGTCGGTGATGTTGCGCGTGTAGATCACGCGGTGGCCGATGTGCTCGAGGTAGCCGATGAGCGCGTCGGTGGCCACGTAGGTGAAGGCATGCCCCAGGTGCGTGGAGTCATAGGGCGTGATGCCGCAGACGTAGACCCGCACGGTGCGGCCGGTCGTCAGGTCGATGCGCGCGCGCGTGCGAGTGTCGGTGATCTGCATACCAGCAGGATACGGCGCAGGCATGGGCTTGCTATCCCCCGGCGGCCGTCATGCGATCGTGCTGTCGTCGGGCGCCCGCGCGGACCAATCGGCCAGCGCGCGGATGGGCGCCCAGCTGTGGCGGTGCAGTTGGCAGGGGCCCCGCCGCGCCAGCGCACGCTGGTGCTCGGGCGAGGGATAGCCCTTGTTGCGGGAGAACCCGTAGGCGGGGTGCTCCGGGCAGACCTCGGTCATCACGGCGTCGCGGCTGACCTTCGCCACGATTGATGCCGCCGCGATCGACGCCGAGCGCGCGTCGCCGTGGATGATGCGCACGTTCGCGGTCCCGTAGCCGTGGAGGAAGTCCCAGTTGCCGTCCAGCAGGACGACATCGGGCCGCAGGCCCAGCCCATCGACGGCGCGCCGAGCCGCCAAGCGGATGCCGTCGCTCATGCCCAGTGCGTCGAGCTCTGCGTTGCTGGCCTGACCGAGGGAGACGTCGAGGGCGAAGTCGGTGATGCGGGCGGCGAGGGCCTCACGCCGGGGGGCGTCCAGCAGCTTGGAATCCCGCAGCTTGTACATGCGCCGGTCGCTCGGCAGGACCACCGCCGCGTAGGTCACCGGCCCGGCCCAGGCCCCACGGCCCACCTCGTCGACGCCCGCGACCACCGCGCCCTGCGCCCACCATCCGCGCTCGTGGTCCAGGCCGGGCACTGGGGGCAGGCGGCGCTTGCGCCCGCCCTCGTAGGTCCAGGAGCGGCGGTTGCTCGCCGGTAGCGTCACGCGCAACCTCCAGCGTGCGGTGTCAGAGGTACAGTCCCGTCCCGGCGCCGCCGTCGCCGACCACCGAGGCGACCGCGTGCACGTCGCGCTCGCGGACGATGACGAACACCTCACCGCGGATGTCGACCTCGATGAGCGACTCGGTGAGCACCAGGACGCGGTCGGAGGAGTCCACGCTGCGCACCAGCGGCCCGACCTCCGTCACCTCGAGCCACACGCCGCGGCGGTCGGCCGACTGCGCGGTCGCTGGGATGAGGATGCCGCCCTTGGTGCGGCGGTCACCCTCCTCTGGCAGGGCGCACAGGATACGGTCGGCCGTCACGCGGACGGCGAGCTTGTGGTGGTCTTCGGTGGGCATGGTGTCGGCAAGGATAGCGGTGGTCGAACGACGGGACGACGGAGCGCGGTGGGCCCGCCCAGTCTGCCCGCCGCCCGGGTCCGCCGGCCCGCCCGCTCAGGAAGAAAGGCAGCCCAATGCGCAAGACGGTGCGAGTGCTGAGCGAGCAGGGGCCGCGGGAGCGGCTGGCTCGTGCCATCTCGACCCTGCCCCCCTCGGCGCAGCGCGCGCTGCGGGAGGTCGCCGCGCGCGAGGACCTGCCGCTGGTCGCCGGCACCTGGGTGACCCGGGACGGCGGCTGCCTCGTCGCCAACGTCGTCGCAGCGCTCACGTGCTGCGACCCGAAGCCGGTTGACGGCCAGGCGGGCGAGCGGGAGTCCGTGACGCTGGACCTGCGGATCCTCGAGCTGCTCCCGGAGCTGGGTTCGCGGGACCTCAACCGGTTGATCGTGGCCTGGGACGAAGCGGCCATGCAGAAGGGCCGCGTCGACGACGCGGCCCTTCGGCGGTTGCTGCGCGTTGCGCTGCTGCGGGCGGGTGCGGCCGGCGCGGAGGCGCCTGCTCGCACCGACCCGGCGGTGCTCACTGCTGCGGCTGCGCCGGCGGCTCGGTGAGCGTCACGGACAGCTCGCGCTCCTGCGCGTCGCGGACGATCGTCAGCGTCACGCTGTCCTCTGGCGAGTAGCGGCGGATCCGTCCGGCCAGCTCCGGCATGGAGGCGACCTCGTCGCCATCGATGCCGGTGATGATGTCCCCGCGCTGCAGGCCGCCGTCGTCGGCGGGGCTGCCCTCGACGACGGCCACGACCACGGCGCCGGCGTCCGCGCCCAGCCCGTACATGTCGGCCACGCGCGGGTCGACGGTCTCGCCCTGGATGCCCAGGAATGCGGGGCTGACGACGCCGTCGGCGATGAGCTCCTCGGCGATGGGCACCGCTGACGTCGTCGGGATGGCGAAGCCGATGCCCGCGTTGGTGCGGCCCAGGATGGCGGTGTTGATGCCGATGATGCGGCCCTCGATGTCGACCAGCGCACCGCCGGAGTTGCCCGGGTTGATGGGCGCGTCGGTCTGGATCAGGTCGATGAGGATGTTCTGGCCGCCCGCGGCGCTGCCGGCGGGGATGGTGCGGTTGAGCGCGCTCACGACGCCCGAGGTGACCGAGCCCTCCAGCCCGAACGGCGAGCCGATGGCGATCGCGGTCTCACCGACCGCGGGCAGCTCCTCGGCGTACTCCGGCGCCGGCAGCGACGCGTCGGCGATCTCGATCACCGCGAGGTCGCTGGTGGGATCCGTGCCCACGACCTCGGCGGTCGCCGAGGTAGAGTCCGGCAGGGTGACCTCCACGGTGTCGGCCGTGCCGACGACATGGGCGTTGGTCAGCAGGTAACCGTCGCGGAACACCACCGCGGACCCGGAGCCCTGGCCGACCTCGACGTATGCCACGGAGGGGCTCACCGCGGATGCGACGGCGGCGACACCGGACATGCCCTCGTTGCGGATCTCGGCCACGGGCTCGGTGTCCGTCTCGGACTCCGCCTCCTGCTGTTGCTCTGCGGCCTCGCCGGCGGTCGCCTCTTCGGCGGCGGTGGCGTTGCGAGCGAGCTCGCTGTCGACCAGCCCCAGGCTCAGCGGGATGGTGATGAGTGCCGACACCAGCGCGGCGATCACCGCGGTCAGCACGTTGCTGGATCCACCTCGGGACCCTCTCCGGGATTCGCGCGCGCCGGGCGGTTGCCGATCGGGCGGTCCCTGGTCAGCAGTGCCGGGGCGGTCGCCGGGTCCCGTCGACCCGGCGTCGCGCGACAGTCTGACGGTCTCGTAGTCGACCTGGTCGGGGCGCGGGCCTGGGGCTGTTGGCATGGTGGGCTCCTGAAGGGTGATGGAACACTTGCGTCCACAGCACCGTAGGAGTGTGGTCGTCACGGCTTGGTCTGCCCCGGGCAAAGGTTCGGTAAAGAACGGTCGCGGCCATAGGGGCCATAGGGGCCATAGGGGCC
>Ga0209587_1000687_pt1 | contig 16480 bp, 14 predicted proteins | sample NGEPerD_2_FD_184512 | JGI IMG/M metagenome (GOLD analysis project Ga0209587, IMG submission 184512) | Arctic peat soil microbial communities from the Barrow Environmental Observatory site, Barrow, Alaska, USA - NGEE PermafrostL1-D... | ecosystem: Environmental > Terrestrial > Soil > Wetlands >... | reverse complement strand
GAACAGCCTGCCTCGAAGGCACGGGCTGCGTCACTGTCGTAGTCATCAAAGGGGAAATCCTTCCCCACCCTCCGAGGCACTAATCAGGACGGTCCTGGTGCCTCACCCAAGGTTGACAGAGAGGGCCAGCGTTCGCGGCGACATCGTCACCGGACGCGGCGGCAGCCAGATACTGGTCGATGATCCCGCCGGCAACGTGATCGAGCTCTTCCAACCCCCGAGGACCTGAGCACAAGCCCGCCGAAGCCTGGTCAACAGAAGGGACGACTACTCATGAACCCCGCTGCCCAACCGCTTGCCGAAGTGCTGCTGCACGGCGAGGAGAGCGACGCCATCGTTTCCGCGACTCACATCGTCGTCCCGCCGCACAACGCCGGGCCTCCGCTGCACGCGCACGACTTCGACGAGGCCTTCTACGTCCTCGACGGCGAACTGACCTTCCAGGTTAACGACGCCATTGTGGCCAAGAGCGCGGGCGAATTGTGCTTCGCTCCTCGCAACACGCCTCACGCACTTGCCAATCACAGCAGCGCGCCCGCGCGGTACCTCCTGATCTGCACGCCTGCGGGCTTCGAGCGTCACTGGGCGCGCATCGCCGAGCGGGCTGGAACTGAGCCGCCGGATTGGGCGCTGCAACCGATCCCGCAAATCACGGTCCTCGGCCCGCCGATCCCGTCAGGCGAACCTCACGGCTCAGGCAAGCGCGACTCGTAGCCGACGCCCTACTTCGACGAGGTCCGCGAACTCACATTCGAGGTGGGGCCACCGGGTGAGAACCGCAAGCGGATCGGTCAGAGGGCACCTGCTTCGCCACCAATACGTCAAGACGGCGTGCGTAGCAAGCGGTCCCCGATGGACAGAGGGAGCGCCTCTGGTAGTACTGGTCTCACGAGGAACGCGACGACGCGTCGAACGAGAGAGGTTTGACCTTGGCGAAGGCTTACTGGATCAACACCTTCCGGACGATCACCGACCCGGACAAGCTCGCCGCCTACGCCGAACTCGGCGGAACAGCGATGCTCGCTGGCGGCGGACGGTTCCTGGCACGCGGACACCCGGCGGCGGCCTTCGAATTGGGCGCGATCGAGCGGACGACTCTGATTGAGTTCGCCAGCGTCGACCAAGCTGTGGCCGCCTACAACAGCGACGCCTACCAGCATGCCCTCGAAGTCCTGGGTGACGGCGCGGAACGCGACATCCGCATCATCGAAGCGATCACCTAACCTCCTTCGGCTTTCTGCCGGACGCGACGTTCCAGCCGTTTCACAGGCCGATCCTCCTTCGGCACTAGCAGGCTTCAGCCAGAGCAGTCGACTGCGACTGCCAGGGCGGCACAGATCTCGCGCAACCGCACTTCGGCCACCCGCCCCAAGCGTTCAACGAGGATGGCGATCGAGACGGATTCAATCGAGTCGAGGTTCACCGCCGAGCGAAGCGGCACCGGGTCGTCGCCGGGCTCGAGCACGACCTCGCTGGCGAGCCCACGGATGGTCGTCGTGCAGGGAGCCACGAGTGCTCGGCGATGGCGTGGAATGATGGCGTCGCGGGACAGGGGCGCCTTCAACGGCGTAAAGAGAGTCCTCACAAATGGTCCTAAGCGAAGCCCGTATACAGACGTCTTGCAGGAGAACGCTCCTGCCTCTGCGGAGTTTCGACGGAGTGCCTATAACAGACCCATCTTAGGGATGGCCGACGGCGGATACCGAGCGTTGTCGGGCGTCATGCTGAGGAACGGCACGTCCAAGGTTGTTCGCCGCCCGCGTGCCTTCCAACTCGTCAAACCTGTTGTCAAGGCCGCCGTGGCTGCCCCGGTAACCGAAGCGACTGCTGGATCCGTTCCCGTCCCCAAGGCGAAGGAAGTAGTCAGTCCACCGATTAGGAACTGCTCGACCCCTGTCCAACGTATATCTGTCCACCGAGTTCGAAGTGATTCGACCAGCCTTTCAGCGGTGGGTCGTAGGGTCTCGGCTACCGACGCCTGCACTTCGACAAGTCCCTGCGTTCCGGCGTCAGTCGCGGTCAGGGCAGTTTGCAGCGATTGGCGCCAAGCTGAGAATTCGTCAAGTGCCCTCAACTCGCCAACCTTGCGGGGCGTGACCTGAAGGATGGGAAATCGGAAGGCTGCCAGAGATTCCGCATGTCGTGTCGCCGGGGGCGCGGACCGGGCCAGTAGCAGCGACGCGAGTTCACTATCGAAACCCGCGACAAATAAAGGTTCGAGGACGTCGGGGTATCGGTCCACAAGTAACAAGTCCTGGTGGATCTCCCAGAGATGTTGGTAGCCGCGATAGCGCCCGCTCGAGTGAGCAGCGCCGAGTTGCCGATTGAAGTCACCAATACGTTCACTCAAACCGCTCTCGGCATAACGCGTCATCAGGTCGTGATCGATGGTGAACTCAGGCAGATCGTCCCCGAAGTCTCTCGTCAAGGCTGGTGGCACCAGGTCGAGGGCCCGAGACTCGACCAGTGGACGTACCTCAATCAACAGTTCCGCGGCACGGGCAAGTAGATCAGGGAGAGCGGCGAGGAATTCGCTACGGTCGGGCGACCGCGCCCATTCCTCCACGGTGAACGAGAAAGGGTCGAACATCGTTGCTGCATGCGCGTACGTGAGGACAGCGCAACTCCGCTCCAGGAGGGGCCCTGGACCCCAGAAGATATCCAGGGTACGCATCGTGGCGATGTTCGGTCGCAGCAAACCCGGGGCGTGGGGAGGAGGTGCGGCAGTCGACGCCCAAGCCTTTGACCGTGTGAAGTCAGCGAGGTCATTCACACGCTTCAAACTCAGCCGCGAAATTGCTCTCGGTACGCCTTCCTCGAGGCGAGCCCCGAACCAGTCCTCTAGATCTGCATAGGGGAACAAATGCGCACTCCGACAGGTCGCAGTGATGTTCAGCTCAGAGATGAGTTGTGCATGTGACTCAAGCCCGCAAACGGCCCATTGTCAACTGCTCCGTCCATGGCCGCGCGCTTCTCGGAGGCCTCAGACGTGTGGCTCCCCAAGGTCGACCAGCTCGTGACTGGTCGCGGCCTACTTCGGGCATAATCGGGACGTATCGACGGCAGTTGAACAGTTACTTATGCGCAGCCGGTGAGGGAAGTCGAGGACCACGTCCTGGCCCACGGCGGTGCTGAAATCCGACTGACGGTGCAGAGCGGGCTGGGTACCCGACAGGGTCCCCGGTCACCCCGGTCACCCCGGTCACCCCGGTCACCCCGGTCACCTCGGCCACCCCGGCCACCATGGCGGTGCGCCGTCGCCCGTATGACGAACGGCTGTTGGCGTCGCCAGCGAGCCCTCCGACGCCGATGAAGTTGTGTCACAGGAGGATCCCCTTACGGCGATGGGGCGTCGTCGACTCGAACATGGTCGTCGAGCATGACTCGCGCCGTAAGCTGTTCGGCGATCCCGGGCAGGGAACGGAGATGGGCTCCTATGTAAAGGGGTCGCCTTCCTCTTCGGCTGATGGTGTGACGTCGCTTGTCGGTGTCAACCTCGTTCGTCCTCGGCGCCGCCGCGGGCGGCGTCGTCTGCGGGCGCTCCAAGTTGACGCCTTCTGCGCTCCGACACGGGCGGCCGGGGCGAGGAAGACGCGGGGGTGTGGGCTGGCTCAGGCCGCGGCGGGAGCGCCGGTCTGGCCGGGTCGGGGCGCCTCGAGAGCATTGAGGTCCTCGCGCAGGAGGTGGAAGACGACGTCGGAGAGTCGTCGTTTGAGGCATCGCTGGGCTTCGCGGCGGGTCTTGCCGGCGGCGCGTTTGCGGTCGTAGTAGCGCCGGCCTTCGGTGTCCCCCCGCAGCTGGGTGACGGCGATGATCTGCAGCGACTTGTTCAGTTGCCGGTTCCCGCCGCGGTTGAGCCGGTGCCGCACGGTGCGACCGCTGCTGGCGGGAATGGGAGCGGTGCCGTTGGCGGCGGCGAACGCGTCGGGGGAACGGTAGCGGCGCACGTCGACGACCTCGGCCATGATCCGGGCGGCGACCAGCGGCCCGACCCCGAACAGCGAGGTCAGCCGGGTCCCGGACGCGGTCACGAGCTGTCCGATGCGGGCCTTGAGCGCGGCGATCTCCAGGTCGAGCTTGGTGAGGCGGTCCAGGCGGCGGCGGGTCAGCTCGGCCCGCGTGCAGGTGTCTGCGCGCAGCATTCGGCGCGCCGTGGCGACCCGGCGCCGTCCGATCAGGGACGGCAGCTGGGACTGGTCGCCCGGGCGTAGCCCGCCGAGCTCGACGTGGACCCGGTTGGCGATCCGGATCCGCTCGTCGATCAGCTGCTGGCGGTAGTCCAGCAAAGCCCGCAGGTCCGCCGCGGCGCCGATGGTGAGGCGCACCGGCGGCAGCCGCGGTTCCCTTGCCGTGATGCGGGCGATCGCCGCCGCGTCGCTGGGGTCGGTCTTGCCCGTTCCCGGCGCACCGCCGCGTTCGCGGAAGGTCAGCGCCGGTGGCACCTCCACCACCTCGGTGGTGGCGGCGATGACCAGGTGAGCGGCCACCGCCCGGCCGTAGTTGCCCGACCCCTCGATCCCGACCCGGATCACGTGGTGCTCGGCGAAGAGCCGTTCCAGAGACACGAAGCCGGCGGTGGTGTTGGCGACCTCGCGGACCGCCAGCGGGCGGCCAACCTCGTCGATGACGCCCACGGCCAACGAGTCCTTGTGCGTGTCGATCCCACCCCACATGATGTGCTCCCTTCCCCAGTCCGACGCGGGGCCAGGCGGCGCGCGAGCACCTGTGGGGACGGACCCACGCTCCTATCAAGCGTCACCGCCGTGGCGCTGCCACCGCCGGGGGGCGACCATTCAGAGAGCCTCGGCACAGAGTCCGGGCAGCAAATGTGAGAGCCACCCCGGCGGCGTCGCGGACCCCGCCTGACGGCGGGGACAGACGCACCCTGGCACAGGTGCAAGTGTGTGCCGACTGACTCGGGTTCTCGTCTTGTGCCTGAGGCGCGCGCGAGGTTCGGCGATGGCGGACTTTGACAAGGGCGTCGGCCCGGGCGAACAAGGTCGTCGATGGCAGGTCAATTGCCGCGGACAGGTTGTGACGTCGGCCGCCAAATGATCATGAAACGCAGCCACCTCGAAGTCGCGCCGCCCGCCAACCGTGGCGAGCGGCCCCGGGCGACGTCGCACCCTCGGATGCCGGCTTGGCGGAGCCGAAGTTTGGTCGACCACGCCCGACCGGAAGATCAGATCCCTCGGGAGCCAGACGAGTAAACGTTGCCGAAGATCATCTTAGGCCGGCCGGGGCTCTGAGAATGGGCTGGTCGCCGGGCGACACCGGAGCACTCTGGCGCGGTTGAGCCCGCAGAAGAGTAGTACGCCGACAAAGTGGGCCACCCTCGCTGATCCCTTGAGGTCGGCGTGGACGGCCTCGATGATCGCGTGTCCGCGGTGGGTCTTGTCCGCGGTCACGGTGTCCAGGGTGCTGGTGGTGAAGAACGCGTGGAACCGCCAGGTGTCGAACAGGGTGGGCTGCCCGCCGCCGCTTCTGGGGTTCAGGTCGGGGATGCGGCGCACGACCAGCCGCCCGGGCACGTGGTCGGCCTTGGGTGCGGAGGCGAACGCAATGAACGGGACCTCGGCGACCTCAGCGACTGAGATCCACCGGCCGCTGTCCTCGTCGAACACGGCGTCGGTGTACTCGATCGCGGTCCACGCGTCCTCGGGGATCGCCGAGATCGCCGCCTGCCCTCACTCCATTCCTCACGTTCGCGCCGTTGGCGCTCGTGATGCTCGCGCAACCCCGCCACGCTTCCTCAGCCATCTCGTGCGGTGCCTGACCACACCCAGCCCTGCGACGATCAACAAGGTCGCCGACGCCCCGGGCACTTCGCCCGGGCGTTCCGGCGGCGGTCCGCAATGTCAGGCCCGTCGCGCACGCGACGAGCTTCCAGGTGGTCAGGGCGAGTTCTACGTGCTCGAGGGGACGGTCGAGGTCCAGCTGAAGGGGGGAAGACCCCGTCCTCCGTCGGGAGGGTTGGTCCCCTCAGCCGCTGCTGGTCGTCGCCTTCTGGACACCACGGCAGATGCGGCGAACGCGTACGACTTGGGTGATTAGCGTCAGCCAGACGGCCGCCACGAGGGTGAAGAGGGCGCCGACCAGGATCTTGCCGACGCCGGCGAGAGGCTTGGGCGGCGGCGGATGGTAGGCGGACTGGGCGACCGTTACGGTGAGGGTGGTGCTGGCTGTGACCGGCTTCGCGCCAGCCGTGGCGGCGTAGTTGGCGACGAACTCCTGCGGCCCCGTAACGGTCGGTCGGTACATCTGCTGCGCGGTGCCGGCATTGTCGGTGGTGACCGACCCTAGCGGGACGAGCCGACCCTGGGGCTCGAACACCGTGGTGGAGAGGAGGAACGTCACGTCTGCGTTGGCTTGTGGACGGTCGTCGGGGCCGGTGAGCGTCGCGGTGAGCTGCACCGATCCGCCCCCCTCTACGCCGTTGATCGTGATCGTGGGCGCACTCTGTGGTGTCGCGGCCCTTGCGGGAGCGACCGCGCCCGCGCTGAACGTGCCCAGCAGAGCGACGAGCAGCAGGACGCCGGCCGCGCCGGCCACGTGGGGGGCCGTACTCGTCGCGCCGACCACCGTCGCGTCGTGGCCCGTAGGCTCGCTCGGTTCGGTGCGCGGGTGGGCGCTCGCGGTCTCAGCCACCTCGATCTCGTCGATGGACAGCAGCGGTACAACTCGGAAGAGCACCATCAGAAGTAGCGGGACCGCAGCCACCCCGGCAAGGGTGACCGAGACCGCGACCCAGGTGAAGTGGTAGTTGCCGAACGTGCCGTCCACCCTGTCGTAGGTGGCGGGGGCGACGACCATGAGCGTGCGCTTGAGCCACATCGCCGGTACGACGAGGGCGGCGGCGGCGACGATGCCCCACACGTTCCTGGTCCATGGTAGGGCGACGAGCAGCAGCGGCAGCACAGCGGCGGCGAGGACGAACAACCAGAACCAGAGCGCGAATCGGCCGAGGAGCAACTCGTGGAACACCGCAGCGGTACCGGGCTCACCGACGTACGCGCCGGGCAGGATGTCGGCGAACGTCATGTACAGGTAGGCGACCGAGAACGTGGCCAGGATGAACCCGAGCCGCACGAAGTGCCGCTCGGTGATGAACGACTCCAGGTGGTAGCCACGGCGGAAGCCGGCGACGACGAGGATCACCAGGGCCACTCCGGAGTAGAGCGCAGCGACGACGAAGTACGGGGCCCAGATGCTCTCGTGCCACCACGGTGGTGAGGTGAGGGAGAAGGCCCATGCGAGGACCGAGTGCACGGATACGGCCAACGGGATGATCATGACGGATACCAGGCCGAGGGCGCCGGCCAGGACGCGCCGTTGCCGCGGTGCCCCTACCCAGCCGCGGGAGACGGCCGCGTACAGGCGCGCCCGGCGAGGACCCAGCCGCTGCGCATGTCCCTCGCGAAGGATGGCCATGTCCGGCACGAGCGGGAGGACGAAGAACACGATGGACGCGACCGTGTAGGTCATGATCGCGACAAAGTCCCAGAACACCGGAGCGGACAGGTTGGGCCGGGTCACCAGTTCCCAGATCCGGTCGGGGCGGCCGAGATGCGGGATGATGAAAGCGCTTCCGACGAGCACGGTGACGACGGCCATCCCTTCGGCCAGCCGCGTCAGCGGTGCGCGCCAGCTCGCGCCTGTCAGCCGCAGGATTGCCGAGACCACGGCCCCGCCGTAGCTGAAGCCGATGAAGGTGACGAGGTTGGCTTCGTAGATGGCCCAGAATGCCCCGTCGCTGTAGCCGGCCACCCCCACACCGCGCTGGAACTGCACGACCCAGGCGAGCACCCCGGCCAGGACCACCAAGCTGAGGGCGCCGACGACGAGCCACCAGCCGCGGCCGGGCTTGTCGAAGGGACGTAGCGCGGCCTCGCGCGCTCCGGTGGTCATGTCACGTCCGCGAGGTTCTGGCCGTGGCCGAGGATGTAGTAGACGCGTGGGTTGGTCCCGAGCTCCTCCTTGAAACGCACGGCGTCGTTCGCGCGGAGGAACTCGGAGAGCACCACGGTCTTGCCCAGACCGTTGACGGCGACGTCGGTCACGAGCTCGCCGATGTAGAGCACGCCCATCGGGCAGCCGGCCACGCAGGCGGGCAGCTCCCCGTGCGGCAGCCGGTCGGCGCACAGTACGCACTTTCCGACCGTGCCCTTCTGCTGCGGCACTGGCATCTCCGGTGTCGGGGGGAAGGGCATGCGCTTGACAGGGGGTGGTTCGGTCCAGTTGAAGTAGCGCGCCTCATACGGGCAGGCCGCCATGCACGCGCGGGACCCGATGCAGGTCTCCTGGTCGACCAGGGTGAGCCCCTCGTCGGTGCGGAACGTCGCGCCGACCGGGCAGACGTTCACGCACGGAGGGTTTTCGCACATCATGCACAGCACAGGCATGGAGAAGGTCCCACCAGCGCTGTCCTTTGTGGAGTTGACCTTGATCCAGGTCTGCTCGTCGGGGAGCTGGTGGCGCCGTTGACAAGACACCGTGCACAGCTTGCACCCGTCGCAGTAGCGCAGGTCGATGACCATGCACCAAGCGCGCGCAGGGGCCTTCGCTGGCTGCGGCGTGGTCGCCGCCTGGGCATCGTCGTGGTAACTGACGAGGGCACCGACGCCCGACGCCGCGACCCCGAGTGCGGCGAGACTTGAGAGGAGGTTACGTCGCGTGAGACCTTCGTCCTCCTGTGGGGCGGCTCCCGGAGGAGGGGCTGCTGGCCCCTCCTCCGGGAGCGTCGTACGCGTCTGCATCACGGCCGTCTCCCTCTTGGCCTGCTTCCTTGGTGGGTCTGCCGGACAGAGGACCGCAGGTTCTGCACCCTGGGCGGCTCCCACCCTGACTACTCGGTGACCGTGATGGTCCCTTCCATCCCGGCCTCGCGGTGTCCTGGGATCTCACAGAAGATCTCGAACGTCCCAGCCTTGGTCGGGATCAGGTACAGATCCAGTTGCTTGCCGGCGAAGACCTCGACCTCTGTCGGGAGCGGTCCCTTGTACTCTCCTTCGGCATCCTCGGCCTTGCGGAAAGCCACGGTGGTGAAGAACTCGGAAGCGACCCACTCGTGCACGACCCTCCCGACGTTCACGAGCTCGAGCGCGTACGGCGTGCCCACTTTCAGGACGGGCTCCTTTGGTTCGTAGAACATCGCTGCGCCGTCCTCGCCGGCTTCGATCCGGATGGTCTCCGCCTTGGCGTCCCAGGTTTCCGACGCCTCCTCGACGAGGTCCGCGCCGTTCTGGAGCCACGGACCTGCCGCCATGTCCCCGAGGACTGGCTCCGGTACGGCTGGCGCGGAGCCGGTGACCGTGATCGTCCCTTCCATCCCGGCCTCGCGATGTCCCGTGATGAAGCAGACCAACTCGTAGACACCCGGCATGACCGGGATCACGAAGAGCTCGACTGTCTTGCCGACGAAGACTTCGACCTCGGTGAAGAACGGTACTTTCACCTCGGAGCTGTCGGACTCGGTCTTGCGGGTCGCGGCCGACCGGAAGAACTGGTCAGCGACGAACTCGTGCGTGACCGCCCCGGTGTTGACCAACTCGAGCACGTAGGGCTTGCCCGCCTCGAGGGTGACGTCCTTCGGCTTGAAGAACATCTCCCCGAGCTCGATTCGCACCTTCGGTGCCGCATCCCAGTTGGCGGCATCGACGAAGTCCGCAGCGTTCTCCAGGTACTGGTCCTCGGCGAGCGCGGCCGGGGTGCCCGTCGACGCGGTCCCGGGAGAGGTGGCCTCACCTCCCGACGGCTTCGCTGTCTCGCCACTGCCGCATGCCCCGGTCACGAGAACAGCCAAGACCGCGCCCAGCACAGCAAGCCGTCTTACACCCCGCGGCGTTCTGCTGGGACGTTGGTTTCCCGTGCTTACCTTCATGACGCCCTCCCTCTCGACGCTGCACAGAATCAATTTGTGGCTCTTGCTAGACGAGAGAACCTGTCTAAGATCCTTGGTACGCCTCACGCGGCAAGGCGGGCACCGTGTTTTCCCCCAGCACCCGGGGGGGCATTCCACGGACGAGGAGTGGGTGGTTTCCGCCACCGTTCTCGCCGCGACCGCGCGTAACCTGCTGACAATGGAGTCCGAGATGATCTGCGTAGTCGTGGTCGACGACCACGCGCTGCACCGTGACGGCACCCGCCAGATCCTCGAGGCACACCCTGACCTGCAAGTGGTTGGTGACGCGGCCTCCGGCGAGGTCGCCCTCGCCCTCGTCAACCAGCTGCACCCCCGCGTGGTGCTCATGGACGTCCGGCTGCCCGGGATGAACGGCATCGAGGTCACCCGCCGGCTCACCCGGGACCATCCCGACGTGCGGGTGCTGATGGTGAGCGCCTACGACGAGGACGAGTACGTCCGCGGAGCACTCGAAGCCGGTGCCGCCGGGTACCTGCGGAAGACCGCTCCCGGCCGGGAGCTGGTCGAGGCGGTTCGGGCCGTGGCGAGCGGGGCGACCGTGCTCCAGTCCGACCTGCCCGCGAGGCTCCTGGCGTGGTCGCACCAGACCGACGGGGGCCCCGTCGGTCTCACCGACCGAGAGCTGGCGGTCCTGAACCTGCTCGCGGCAGGCTTGCACAACAAAGAAGTGGCGGCACGGCTGGGCATCGGCCCTCGGACCGTGGAGCGCCACTGCGAGAACATCTACGCCAAACTGGGGGTCAGTTCGCGCACCGAGGCGGTGGTGCGCGCCATCTCGACCAAGCTGCTGACCGTCGGCGATGAGCGCTGACCTGCGCCCCCGCGCTCGTGGGTCTCGGGCCCTCGAGGTGGTGAGCATGCTGCGCCCTCCGTTGCGCGATGGTCGGTTCTGGCTCGTCCAGGGCGGAGTGCTGCTGATCGTGCTCATCGACGTGGTCGTGCTCGACGTACAGCGCGTCCGGCTGCCCTTCGGGATACCTGCGTCGATGACGCTCGCGCTCCTGTCCGTCCCGGTCATCTACGCCGCGCTGAACTTCGGAGTCCGCGGGGCAGTCGGCACCGCACTGTGGGCGTCCGCGCTGATGGTTCCGGACTGGATCTTCCGCGAGGGGAGGGTGACGGCCCACGTCTGGGTGGAGGTCAGCTACCTGGCCGTCGGCAACGCGGTCGCGATCATCGTGGGGCAGCGGGTCGAACGAGAGGAGCAGGCGCGGCGGCGCGCCGAACAGGCACTACGTGTCAGCGAGGTCGCGGAGGCCCGCTACCGGGGCCTATTCGACGAGCAGGCATCCCCGGTCCTGGTCACCGACTCCGCTGGGGTCGTGACCGAGGCCAACAGCGCGGCCCTGCGACTGCTCGGGGCCGACGCGCGAGGACACCCGCTCTCGGACCTGGTCGAGGCGACCCCCGAGGCGATCCTGGCCGGGCAGGTATCACGTCTGGCCGTGCAGGCGCCCGATGGCGACAAGCGCCTGTTCGTGCCACGGGCCCGCGCCCTCGAGGTGGGATCCGGCGAGTGCCTCGTGCAGGTCGTGCTCATCGACGTCACCGGGGAGCAGCGTCGCGCACAGGAGCAGCGCGCCTACGCCGGACACCTGCTCGCCGTGCAGGAGGACGAACGCAGGCACCTCGCGCAGGACCTGCACGACGACCCGCTGCAGACGCTCACCTACCTGGTGCGGACGCTCGAGCAGATCGCGCACGACCCGTTGCTGCCGCCGCCCCTGGCCGCGCAGGTGCGCCGCGACGGCGAGCTGGCCGCGGAGGTGGTCAGCTCGATGCGCAAGGTGATCCACGGGCTACGGCCACCGGTGCTCGACGACCTCGGGCTCGTCCCCGCCCTGCGGCACCTCGTCACCGAGGTGCACGGTCGCTGTGGACTGCCCATCGCCCTGAGGGTGAGCGGGGATGAGGTCCGGCTGGCTTCGCCGTCCGAGCTGGCGGTGTACCGCGTCACCCAGGAGGCGCTGAGCAACATCGTCCGCCATGCCCAGGCCAAGCACGTCCGGGTCGACCTGCGCTTCGGCGACTCGGTCCAGCTCACCGTCACCGACGACGGCCGAGGCATGCAGGAGACCTCTGGGCTCCGGGGGGTATCCGGTGGGCTGGGCCTGGTAGGGATGCGGGAAAGGGTAAACTTGGTTGGGGGTAGTTTCGAGACGCGTGCGCACAGACCACATGGCACGCTGGTGCGGGCGACACTGCCGCGCACCGTGCCGGAGCCGGGGAACGTACCGTAGCGTCCTGCTGGCGTTGCGAGCCTCGGTCTGGGCTGACCCCGCTCGGTGGACACCGACAGCGTGGGCGTGACCGCCCGCGGTGAGGAGTCATAGCGGTTCACCAAGCACGCGGTCGCCGTACGGCCCTCGCCCTGCCACGACAACTCTTCCCGAAAGCCGAACCGGCTGCGGACGCTTGTCGGCGAGTCGGATAGGTGCGTCCCGTGACCGCGCCGATCGCCGTAACGGGATCCCCTTGCGGCGATGCCATCAGCGACGATCGCGCTGCCGAAGTGGTGCGGCCTCCAGTTCGGAGCAGAAGGCAGGGCGCGCTGCATCAAGGGCTTGAACTTGCACCAACCGTGGCCCGGGAACGAAGCGTGGCATGGCTGTGGCAGGCTCGCGGCAACCGATCCCGCTCGGGTCCGCCAGGTCCGTCCGTGACTCCCGCGCCTGGCAAGAAGGAAAATCATGCCAGCGGACCTTCTGCTGCGGCCACTCCTCGCGCTAAGCGACGAGGGAGCCGCAGCGCCGGCGACGGACCCACCCTGGCCCGGCGAATCTCATGCAGCGATCCGAGCGAGCGACTCATACTCAGCGTTCGCCAGAGCCGCGGCCGCCGAGAGCCCGGAGCTGGGCCGGCTGATGGCAGGCGCGACGCTCGACGTCGCGCACGAGCTGGGGAGCTATTCGACGACCATGCCGGACGGCGCCTGGGTCGTGGCCCGGCTGCTCGATGACGGGACGAGGCTGGCGGCAGCGCAGGGGCAGATGGGCCGAGAGGCCGTGCACCGGGGTCTGGGTCGAGCGCTCGATGGCCTCCTCGATGCCCTTTCCAGTGGCAGTTGCCCCACGACCAGTTACCTCGGGCTGAGGGGGATCTCGCTCGCCGACGCTGACGCCGCGGACATCGGCGTGGGCGTCCTACGTCGGCTGGATCCGGAGGAGGTCCGGTCGTTTGCGTCAGAGACGGACTCCTGGCCCGCTCGCGAGGACGAGCTGTGCCTCGTGCTGGAGAGCAAGGCGACCTGGAGCGTCAGCGACGCTCCGCTCCAGTCGGGCGGGGCGGGCACGCAGGCGGTCATGGCGAGGCTGGAGTTGTTCCCCGCCCTGCTGCTGTTGGCCGGGACACGTAACAGACAGGGGCGGCTCCGGGCGCCGCACGTCGTGTGGAACCGCAAGTCGCCCTACTTCTCTACGGGGGGTGCCCTGGGTGGCGGGTTCAACCCAGACCTGCACTGGCGAACCTCGGACTCCTACGACGGGATCGTGACGCCTGCCGTCGCCGAGGAATCTCGCTTGCTCCTTCCGTCGCTTTCGAGGGCGCCGACCACGGCGTTCCGAGTGGCCGCGCACCGCTTGGTGTCCGCCGGACTCGTATACAACAAGTCGGCCGAGGACCGGCTCGTCGACGCCGCAGTCGCCTGGGAGGCTCTGTTCGGCTCGCAGGACCGCGACCAACTCTCGCTCCACTCGCGCTCGGCATCGCGTGGCTCCTGGCCCCGGAGGACTACGCCGAGCGCGAGCGCGTCTTCCGCCGAGCGAAGGGGATCTACGGAATGCGCTCGAAGCTTGTTCACGGCGGCGGTGCCAAGGCCCAGGAGGTCGAGGAGGCCGCCAACGAGCTGACCGAGTGGCTGCGGCGCGCCCTGATCGCCTTGTTGACGACGCACTCGCCGCTCCTGGACGGTGCGGACCGGGTACGACGGTTGCTGCTGCAGGACCCAGGCAACTTTGCGAAGGACACTGCCTAACAATGGACGTGGTGCCGATCCGGCTTCGTACGACGTCCCGCTTGTCGATCCACTTCCGGCGTCGTTCGCGCGGTCCGGCGAAGCCTGTGCTCGGCCTACGGGTTTCTCGACCGGTTTCCGCCCCAGCCCTCGCTCCACAGTTTGTGTGCCGGGTCGCGTCGCCGGTCTAAGCAGGGCTTAACCCGGATCCACCGATGAGGTTGGTCGGGTGAGCGCGTCGTGAAGTGAGAATGCCCTTACGTGCTGGGAAAATCGGACTTGTCTAGGGCTCGATTTCCACCATCACGAAGGGCATCTCGTAGATGCAACTTTGCCACACGTCGGCCGCGACCTCAGCGGTGTTCGATGATCCGAATCTTGTGTCGTCAGTCGGGCTGGTCCCGGTCCTCGCGCTGGCCCGGTCCGCGACCGGGCGCCGGGTCTTGCTCCACCTCGCGGCCAAGGCCCCCTGGGCAGGCCTCGCGCGCAGACTTGAAAACTTCTTCATATCAACAGGTGAGCAGCGGTTCAGCCCAGAGAAGACAGAAGGGGCCCGAGCACAAAGCCCAAGCCCCTTCCAGCAACGAGAACGATCAGCTGACGGACACTCCGAAAGGCTCGAAGTCGAAGGTCTGGGTGTTGATGATCAGGTCGTCAACAGCACCCGAGAATGGATTCGTGCTGGCGACCTTGACCGTGACGCCAAAGGTAACCACTGCCTCAGCACCGCCGTCTTCCAGTGCTGTCTGGACTACGGCGAAGCTGCAGGGAGCCGCCGCCGTACAGCCCGTCGCCGTCCCTGCGTCACCGGTGAGGAACCACACACCCTTGTCCACGGCCGTCGCATCGATCGTCACCCACTGACCCGCGACAATGGGCGCCGGCACGAACACCAGGCTGGAGTAGTTGCTTGTCGACGCCGCGAGATTGGGGTCGATTTCCAGAGTGATCCCAGGCATGTTGCCCGGGTCAGGGTCCTGGTTCTCGCTCGTCGTGAACACCGAGAAGCCGACGGCCGTCAAGTCGTTGACGACATCACCCTGGAAGTCCACCTGATTTCCGAACGCGGCGCGGTCCGAGGCCGCACCTGTGCGGAGACCGAGACTGCCCTCACCCGAGTGCCCGGACCCGGTCGGTCCGGCGCGCAGGTACGAGGCACCGTTGCCCTCGACGTTTCGGTCGACGATGCTCCAGTTGGTGAGACCGTAGGCCACGGTCCCAGCAGGGCCGGTGGCACCGGTCTGGCCCTGCGGCCCCTGCGCTCCGGCAGGACCGGCAGCCCCCTCCGCACCGTCAGTTCCGTCCGCACCGTCGCTGCCGTCAGCACCATCCTGACCGGCGAGAGACTTGATCTTGTTGCGCGTGAATTGGTTAAGTTCTCCGTACCAGCCGACCGAGCCCTTGCGGATCTCGGAGCTGCCCACGCCGCCCTTGGCGATATCCCAGGACTGGATAGTCTGGTTCTTGATGTCGGACGACGTGATCTGCCCAACTGCGACTGCACCGCCGACGCCACCGAGCGTCACCAAGACGGTGGCCCCTGCGATGACCGCTCCAGTGCGGCTGTGCACGATTTCTCTGATACCCACTGCGAACTCCTTTGGAGGAACTCCGCCGACCTCCTGCCGACGGATAGGGTGTTCCGAACCTGCCATGGAGGAATGGCTGCGGTGGCCTACGTCCACACGCACGTCGCTCATCTGCGTTTCCCAATAAAGGGTGTTTTCCCCCGCTAAGACAGCCCTAAACGGTTCGATTCGAGCAGAGGCGACAGACCGAGTCAATGTCGTGACGACACTGCAACCGAACCGTTACCCGAGGCAGCGGCGAGAGAGCGACGTGAGCGCAGGTCGCGCCGCCTCGATCACCTCGGCCACCTCCCGCGGAGCGACCGCCCAGAGAGTCGAGACCGACTTCACCGGGCTGAACGTCAAGTCGTACCCAGCCACCGCCGTCTGACGGGGCCGAGAGAATCGCCGCAACGCGTCCGAGAGTTCGCGTGCATTGGTCGGCTCTCGGTCGTGCTCCTGGATGAAGCGTTCCCGCGCCACCTCGCTCCGCACCCTGGCGAGCACGTCGTACGGCGGCCGAGCGGTCCCGCCGGTTGAGCCTGTCGAGGCCAATGCAGTTATCCGTCGGGCGACCTCGGCGTTGAACCCGTCGACGCCGGAGTTGTCGTAGACCTTGTACGCCGCCCCGAGCGGAACGCCGGTGATCGGGCGCGAGCCGGTGCTGAACAGGTGCTTCATCTGCTCCGCTGTGACTGCGTCGCCCTCAACGAGATTCTCAATGCCGATGAGCCCGGACCCGACCCAACGACCATGCGACTCGCCCTTCGCCGAGTAGTAGTCAGCGAGCGCGGTGTGGCCCGTCTCGGTCGAGTCGAGAGCGGCGACCTGCCGGGTCAGGTACTCGTACCCTGACCCCGCCGAGAGCTTGTGAAGCGTCATGGTCACATCCCAAAGGGCCATCCGCAGATCGCGAGTGGCCAGGGTCGGCGAATGTGGATGAAAGAGGTGTGCCCGGTTCTGGGAAGAGGAGGCACCGGGCAGGCGGCAGCCAGCGTCTCCGAGACTATCGATCCCTGAAGGAGGACAGTTGTGTCA